>Ga0265316_10007836_pt1 | contig 10000 bp, 6 predicted proteins | sample 4522metaG_FD_202092 | JGI IMG/M metagenome (GOLD analysis project Ga0265316, IMG submission 202092) | Rhizosphere microbial communities from Carex aquatilis grown in University of Washington, Seatle, WA, United States - 4-5-22 metaG | ecosystem: Host-associated > Plants > Roots > Rhizosphere >... | reverse complement strand
TCTGGCGTGTTATTACAGCGGGATGGTCTGGATCGGCGTGGCCGTCGCGATCGTCGTCGGAGTCGCGGTTAATTTATTCCTGGCGTGGATGTATGTCACGGTGCGGGCAAGCCAGGTCGTCGCGGGACTCGTGTTCAATGTCCTTGCGATCGGCGTGGCCAGCACGGTTTATCGATTGGCGCTGGGAAATTCCGCGGCTCCCGAAAGCATTGCCATGTTTCAGCCGTTGCATATTCCGCTTCTGGGGAATCTTCCTGTGGTCGGTCCGGTTCTGTTTGGGCAGACGATCCTTTTTTATTTAACGCTTGTGTTAGCGCTTCTTGCCCACTTCGTTCTGTATCGCACGAATTTCGGTCTCGCCCTGCGGGCATCGGGAGAAAATCCGGCAGCTGCGGACTCTGCCGGGATTTCGGTCACCCGCATGCGATACGTGGGGACGCTAATTTCGGGAGCCGCCGCGGGAATGGCCGGCGCATATCTGGTACTCGCTCAGGTGGGGCTTTTTCGCGAGTCGATTGTTTCGGGGCAGGGGTTCATCGCGTTGGGAATTGTGATCTTCGGGAGATGGAACCCGCTCAAAGCTACTCTGGCGGCGATGGTCTTCGGGGCGTGCGACGCTCTGCAGTTGTCGCTTCAGATTTTCGGCACACGCGTGCCGTCGCAGCTCCTTCTTGCACTGCCTTACGTCGTTACGATTCTCGCGATTTCAGGATTATTTGGCGGCAAGGCTGTCCAGCCGGCGGCGCTGATGGCGCCGTATGTGAAGGATTAGGGTTTCCGTAGCACAGGCTGAAGCCCGCCCCACGAAATCAAATTGTCATCGAGCGCCACGGACGCTTCTTGAACTTGTCGGAGCCCGAGCGGCGCGCGAGATCGTCCGCGTGAGTTTGCGCCTTGCGCCTCGTCTCCGCTTCATTCACGCCGGTCACCATGCCATCGCGCATCACGAAGCGGCCGTCAATCATCACGGTGACAACTTCATTTCCCAGCGCGGAATAGACAATTGCCGAAACCGGATGATGGATCGGCGTCATGAATGCGTTGTTGAAATCGATGACGATCAGGTCCGCTTTTTTGCCCACCTCAATCGATCCGATTTCCTTTTCCAGGCCCACGGCGCGGGCTCCATCGATGGTCGCCATTTCCATTACTTTTTCAGCGGTGATCACCGTCGCGTCCTGATGAAAACCTTTTTGGATCAGCGCGGCGAACTTCATGGCCTGAAAGAGGCTGTGGTTGTTGCTGCTCGCGGGCCCATCGGAGGCAAGGCCAACCGTAATTCCGGCCATCAGCATTGCGGGAATCGGAGGAAATCCCGAGGCGAGATACATATTGCTGCAGGGATTGTGCGCCACTTTCGTATTGTGATGGAGCAGAATTCGAATGTCGTGCTGGTTGCAGTGAACGCAATGGGCGGCGAGAACGTCCGGCCCGAGGAATCCGATGTCGCTGAGGAATTCCGTGTCATTCATGCCGTAGCGCGACGCCGCGGTTTGCAGTTCAAATGTCGTTTCCGCGATATGCGTGGTGATCAGCGCGTGTTCCTCGTCGGCAAGCTTGCGTGTGAGGCGATAACCTTTCTCGTCCACGGCCCAAATCATATTGGGCGCGACGCCCACTTGCACGCGGGCGCCCGGCTTGTTGTACGTGCGCATCTGCTTGCGCGCATCGGCGATCGCGTGTTCAGGCTTTTCGATCAGCGCTTTGGGAACTCCGTATTCCTCACCCAGTGAAACAAATCCGCGGCAGGCAAATCCGCGCATCCCGGTTTTGTTAAACGCTTCCACAACCGCCTTAATCATTCCGGGCTTCGTATGGACATACATGAAATCGACGAGCGTTGTTACGCCCGAGCGGATCGATTCAACGCAGCCGTGCAGCGCGGCCGCGTGCGCATCTTCGGGCCTCAGGTGAACGCCGCTCGGTCCCGTCATGCACGTGAACCAATTCTTCAGCACCATGTCGTCGCCAAGGCCCTTGAGCAGCGTCTGGAAAAGATGCGTGTGGGTATTGACCATTCCGGGCATCACGATGCGGCCCGTGCAATCGACAATTTCCGCTGTGGGAAATCGCTTTTCCAGGTCCTTGCGTGTGCTGATCGCAACGATGCGGTCGTTTTCCACGCAGACGCTGGCGCTTTCGAGAACTTCACGGCCCGGATTCATCGTGATCAGCCAGGCATCGGCAAAAATAACGCTCATCGGGGATCTCCCTGTCGTGCCGAAAAAAAGTTTAAAGTGGGACGCCTTCCTCCGGCGTTTTCGATTCTACTTCAGGTGAGGAATTTCAGTCTTGCGATTACTTCCCGGAACGCGACGATTTTCCTTTGCCGAAGAATGCGCGATCGAGGGAAACCGGACCGGCGCCGAATGTGGCCAACGCAAGGGCTCCGACGCCAAGAACCAGCGCAAGCTCGTACTTATCCACGGCCAGCGGATTCTGCAAAAACTGTTCGCCCTTCACCATGGCGATGCCCATTTCCACGGCCAACATGACCCCGAGCACGCGCGTGAACAGTCCGGCGATGAGCAACGCTCCTCCTCCCAATTCCAAGACTCCGGCGATGTAGGCAAAGTAGGCGGGAAGATGATTAATGTGGACCATTTCGTCCAGATGCTCTTGCCGGCGTCCCCAGAATTTCGGATAACCGTTGGAAATGAAAACAACGCCGATCCCCACACGCAACAGAAGCAGCGTAAATGGCCGCAACTTTTCCATCCATTGCATTCGGATTCTCCGCTGAAGCGACAGTGACCAGATCACTTTAACATGGAGCGATTCCGCATTGGCGAAAGGCACGGCTGCAATATTGGAAGCATTCGATAAGGTTTTTGAATCCAGCTTTGGAAATTCAGCCCCAGGTCCGTGCGCGGAAGAAATTCGGGAGACGAGCTTTGCTAAAATTTCCAATCGGGTGAAGCGACATAGGCGCGAGTGATCTCCGCAACGGTGTGCGTGCCGCAATTGCCCATCGCCATTTTCAATTCGCCTTCCAATATTTCCAGGACGCGATCGACGCCGGCCTGGCCGAATGCTCCCAGGCCCCACAGCACGGGCCGGCCAATTCCTACCCCTGCCGCGCCCAGCGCGAGGGCCTTGAAGGCGTCCGTGCCTCGGCGGAACCCGCCGTCCACAAACACGGGAATTCGTCCGTTCACCGCGTCCACAACTTCCGGGAGGGCTTCGACGGTGGCGCGCAAAGTTTCCGTGGAGCGTCCGCCGTGATTGGATACAAGGATGGCGTCGAACCCGTGTTCCAGCGACATCTTTGCGTCTTCGCGAGTATCGATTCCCTTGATGATTAATTTTCCCTTCCAGAATTTGCGCAGGCGTTCGACGAAGGCCCAGTCTGTCATGGGATCGGTAAATTTCTGGCCTGTCATGTCGATCCCGTCATACATGGGACGTTCGCTGGGAGCTGTGCCGGGTTCTCCTTCGTGGCAATTGGCGCATGGGCGCAGATCCCGAGGGCGCGTGCGAAGGTAGGTTTCCGTATTTCGCCCCGTGTTGATATCGATGGTGAGGGCGACCACCGTGCATCCAGCGGCTTCCGCGCGCCGTAGAATTTGTTCGCATCCTTCCCAGGAATGGAGCGCGTAAAGTTGAAACCAGACGGGACGGCCGAGCGCACGATTGACATCTTCGACCGGCGTGGAAGTCGCGTTGGAAAGAATCTGCAGGGTTCCGCGGGCCTTGGCCGCACGCGCGACAGCCAATTCGCCGTCCGGATGAAAGGATCTTTGACCGTGCGTGGGGCAAGTGAAAATCGGGCTACTGTAGTCGCCGCCAAACCATTTCACACGCATATCGACCTTGCTGGAGTCGCGCAGCCGCCGCGGCCGTAATTGAATATGCTTGAATCCTTCACGATTGGCCAAAAGAGTGGCATCGTCGTCGACGCCGCTCGACATGAATGCCCAGTGACCGGGCATCACATTTCGGTGAGCGGGCTCTTCGAAGTCGAAAACGTTGAGGGCCGAGGCCGGCGTCTTGATGGTGTCGGAATTTGTCTGCTCGTTTTGCGCAAGTCCACTCTGCTGGAAATACGCTGCGACTCCGCCAAGCGCGGCGACATAAGGACTCGCCGCAAGAAATTTTAGAAAATCGCGACGGGCAGTAGCACTGGAATGGGACATGAGATGCGACGATTGTACCGCCGCGTGCTCCGGCTTGACTAGCCGAAAACCGGCCACAGCGCCAGACTTGCTGTGCTTCCGTCATCGCGGAACGGCAGCGCCAGCGCGAATTGCTTCGGCGGAGTCAAATGGGACATCCGGTTGCTGTGAATCCGCATCCTTAAATTTGACCGGAGGAATGCTCAAAGTGAATTGGCCGATGAAAAATGTAAAGCTGAGGATTGGGGCGGTTTGTTTCCTGGGAATCACTTTATTCTCCACACCACGGGTGCGCGCACAGGAACAGAAAATCGATGTACAGAAATCAAATCTGACGGTTCACGTGTACAAGACGGGCCTGTTTTCCGCTTTTGCGCACGATCATGACATTTTCGCACCGATCGCTCGAGGGACGGCGGAGATTTCCGGCCACGCATCGGTGAATTTAGAAGTAGATGCGCGGACGTTACGCGTGATGGATCCAGGCATTTCGGACAAGGACCGCGCCGAGATTCAAACCAACATGCTGGGCGCGGAAGTCCTCGACAGCGAACGCTTTCATGAAATTATTTTTCAATCGACGTCAGCTGAGCCGAATGGCGCGGAACACTGGATTGTGCACGGCAACCTGACGGTTCATGGGCAAACGCAGCCGGTAACCGTGGAGGCTTCGCGCCAGGCGGGACACTTTACGGGCCAAGTAACGATTAAGCAAACGAGCTTTGGAATCAAACCGATCCGAATCGCAGGCGGCGCGGTGAAAGTGAAGGACGATGTTGTGATTGAATTTGATGTGCAACTCGCGCAGTGAACGCTGTCGACGAATATGGGATTTCAGCCTCCCGTTTGAGTTACAGCGAATAGGGAACACCGTCATTCCGAGCGAAGCAAGCAATCCCTCCATGGCTATTCCGTTGCGCACAGGACCCAGGAGGGATTCCTTGCTTCGCTCGGAATGACGGGGCGTGGCGGGCAACCTGCTGAGCCTCGAACTAAACTACTTTTTCCCCGTAAGTTCCGTCACCAGCCGATTGGCCTCGTAAATTTTCCTGAGCGATTCCAGGATTCCGGCCGAATGGACGGCGACGGCGCGCGCCTCCTGGTCGGTGTATATATAATCGAGCACCAGCGACTGAATGTTTCCGTCGAAAATAATTCCGACGAGCTCGCCCTGGCGATTGATCACGGGGCTGCCGGAATTGCCGCCGATAATGTCCGCGGTGCTGACGAAATTGAAGGGCGTTGCGAGATTGAGTTTTGCTTTCCTGTCGTTCCAGATTTTCGGCAGCTCGAATGGATACTTGTCGTCGTGCGCGGCGGCGTGTTCATACGTGCCGCCGAGCGTAGTGCCCCAGGGAATTGTTTCACCCGCTTGCGTGTAGCCTTTGACTTCGCCGAATGCGAGACGAAGCGTAAATGTTGCATCGGGATAAACGCTCGAGCCGTACACGGCGAAACGCGCGCTCGCGATTTTGGCGTAGGCTTCGCGTTGCGGCTCGTCGACTTGCTGCTCGAATTCCTGTCGGATGCGGCGCGCCTCTGGATCGATCATTTTCGCAAGTTGAATCATCGGATCGCTGGATTCTTCGATCGCTTTCAAGCCGCCGTCGGCGAGGCGCCTGCGAACTGCAACATCCTTGAGCGACGTGCCGTGGACCAATTCCGCCGCCCGGTCGCGCGGCGATTTTCCGGCCAGCACCATTTTTACGGTATCGTTCTCCGCGCCAATAACCTCTTCCATCATGCCAAGAGAATCGGCGAGCTCAACGGTTTCCATGTCGTCATAAATCGGGGCGTCGGAAAAAAGCTGGAGTTTCATCGAGTCGAGCCCTGCGTCGGAGTATTCGCGAAGCCGCTCGCCGTTGGGCTTGGGCAATTCTTCCGCCATGCGCACCAGACGAATCGCAATGCTGAACAGATCGCTGTCGAATGCCTGCGAGCTTCCGCGTCCGCCGATTCCGAACATGTTGTATTCGTCGCGAATCGCGCGCAGCGTCTTGAGCGTGGCGGCGACCTGATCCCACGCGTCGCCATAGGCCGATTTCAGTTTTGGGTCCCGATTTACGGCATCCCGCAACGTTTTTTCGGATTCTATTTTTTTCGCAATAATCGCAGGATCCTGAAGGCCGGCGAGCATGCCAAGATACGCTTTCCTGCTATTTTGGATGCCGAATAAATCGTCTTCCGCGCGGCGTCCGTTTTCGGTGCTGCGGTCGGAATAATTTTTTAGAAGCACTTCGCGGCGGCGCAGCAGATTGAGCGCTCCGGGAACGACAAGATCGCGCTGGTATTCGAGGTGGGCGACGGTGTCGAGACGTTCGGTGCGGCCGGGGTGGCCGGAGACGAATACCAGGTCTCCTTCGGCGGCGCCGGCTTCGCTCCACTTCAGATAATTGTCCACGTGGACGGGCTTGTCGTTTTCGTATACGCGAAAAAAGCAGATATCGAGATCGTACCGCGGATATTCAAAGTTGTCGGGATCGCCTCCAAAAAATGCGATGGCCTTTTGAGGAGCGAAGACCAGGCGCACATCGGTGTATCGCTTGTACCGGTAAAGATGGTATTGCCCGCCGTTGTAAAGAGAAACGACGTCGCTGCGAAGGCCCGTTTTATCGCGCGATTCCTTCTCGATGCTGTTAATTTCGGAGCGCCTCGCGCGTTCCGCCGCTGCCGCGTCCGCTCCGGGCGCAATCGCCGCGTTGATGCGGGCGGTGACATCTTCAATGCTCATGAGAACATTCAGTTCCAGGTCCACGCATTTCGGTTCGTCGCTGTAGCTGCGCGCCGCAAAGCCTGTCGCAATATAATTCTTTTCCTTCGTGCTGATTTTCGCCAGGCAATCGGCGCCGACGTGGTGGTTGGTCATCGTCAGGCCGTCGGGAGAAACAAACGAGCCGGACCCGCCGCTGTTGAACCGCACCGAGGATTTCCGCACGTGATCGAGCCATTCCGCCGTCGGCTGAAAATGATATTTGTCCTGCAGGATTTTTGTCGGCGGATTGTTAAAGAGCCACATGCCCTCGTCGGCCTGGGAAAAGGGAGCGCACGCGACTCCGATCAGCGCCAGCGCGAGAAAAAGAACGATTCGATTCAATTGCGTCGACCTCATGAGATGGCTGCCTCTGTATGCGAGAATAGCGAATGCCCGGAACGCGCGCAATTCTCAAATTTCAGATTTGAAGCCGGAGAATTCAAATGTGGAGAATCGCACTCCAATTTAATCCGCCGATCGGCGGATCGCCGGTCTCGGATTCGCATTTCAAAGCTCGAACTCGAAAATTCAAATTTTTGTGGCCCGGGTGATCAGGTAACCCTGCCGGAGGATGTTGTCCTCAAAATATTCCGCGGCGAGGGCATCGTACTCGCGCCGAAATTGTTCGAGCCTGGCCGGATCGCCGGCGGACAAGGTTTCCACGAGGCGCACCATGGGACCTGACGTCTTTTCGCTGACAGCCCTGTGGTGCTTGGGACTCAATGCGGAGACCTCCATCGTCGCGCGATCGAACGAAATATCTTTTACGGCCGTGCCAAGGCGTTGCCGGACGATAGTAGGATCCCCCCATTGCGGCGGCGGGGAAACGCCCGGCGGCGGAGGCGGCATGTAGCTGGCCGTCAGTGCGAACATTCGGCCGTTGAAAAGCTCGGGCGGCCAAGTAGAGAACGCGATTGTTCCACCCGGCTTCAGCACGCGAAGCATCTCCGCGATGGCGACCTCTGGCCGGGGCGCGAAAATGTGTCCATACTGGCTGAGGACGGCGTCGAAGGCAGCGTCGGGAAAGGGCAATGCCTCCGCGTCTCCTTCGATCCACTCGATCTCGAATCCGCCGATGCGGGAATTTTCGCGAGCCCGCGCTAATAATTCCGGCGTGAGGTCGAGACCGGTCACCTGAGCGCCGAGGCGCGCCGCCGTAACGGAAACCACTCCCGTGCCGCAGGCCACATCCAGCACGCGCTGGCCCGCGCGAATGCCTGCGCGCTTGACCAAACGAGCGGCCGTAGGAGTAGTGTGAGCTTCCAGCGGCGCGAAATGCGTCCAGCTTTGTTTTTGAGCACTCTTGAAGGACTCGAAAGGATCCATTGTGTTTTCTCCTCAACCGGAAGGAGTAAGTATATCCGGCGATATTCGACGGTGAAAGCGGCGGTGCGGGTTTGGTGGCACAGGCTTCAGCCTGTGGGTTTTGAGTTCTGCAGACTCCACCGAAAGAAAAAATCCACAGGCTGAAGCCCGTGCCACTGAAGGCCCCACACCTGTTTGGAGTTGAAGCCGGGCGGCCCAAAATTCAAATGCGATTCCACATCGCTGCGCCTGCTTCCGCGTCGCGCGGTTCTCGTTTGGCGCGAACCATGTGATACGATCATATCCGGTCCGCTTTTGCCGCAACAACGCGCCGCTCAAAAATAATTGTTCCTGGCATCGAAGCGGCGCTGCTGCGATTGAACTGAAACTTACCTCTTATGCGTCCTTCACAAATTCGCAATCTGATCGTCGTCTCCGCGCTGCTGGCGTTCGCGCTCTGGATCGTATCGACGGCCGCCAATTTCGTCGTTGAATATAACTGGTGGAAAGAGATCGGCCAGGTCGATACGTGGGTGGGAATGCTGTGGTACAGCATTGCTCCGGCTGCCGCGGGCGCGGTGGTGGCGTTCATCGCGCTCTGGCTGGCTCATGCGCGTGGATTGCATTTCGCGGGAATTCGATCGCGCGACTACCGGCTGTATTCGCGATTGATGCCCTTCGCGCTTGCCGTCGTGGCGTTCCTGTTTGCTTCGAGTTCGATTGACTACTGGACGGTGATGCGTTATTTCGGGTCGCGCGGGATCGCCCAGCCCGCCGGCGCCTGGAAAGACCAGGTGTTTTCGCGCAGCCTGCCGTTTTATCTGTTCGATCTGCCGTTTTTTTCGCAGGTCCTTAGCTTTGCTTTTGTTCTGGCGATCGTCTGCGCTTTGGTTTTCTGGGCGACAGCTCGCGGATGGCAACTCGCCGATCGATTTCGGTACGGGCGGTTGACCGACGGTTCGGGAAAAACACTTGTGATCGGGCCGGATTCTTTGCTCCTGCCTGGAGGGACGCGCGCTGGGTTTGTCCGGATTATCGGCATGATTTTGTTGCTGGGCTTCGCGTTCTGGATTTATCTGGGCAACTACGAATTATTGTTGAACTCCCATGCGTTCATGACGGGCGCGGATTTCGTGGACGAAAAAGTCACGCTGCCTTTGCGCTGGGTGCTGATCGTGATCTCGCTCGCGGCGCTGCCGCTGGTTTGGATGCGGAAATACAAGCAGGCCATCGGCCTGGTCATGGGATTCTTCATCGTGCAACTCGTTGTGCCGGGATTGGTGCACGCGGTTTACGTCCGGCCGAGTGAAATTTCAATCGAGCGGCCCTACATTGAGCGCCACATTGAGGCAACTTCGATTGCATTCGGTTTGACTCACAACGCCACGGAGAAGCCGTTTGTTCCGTCCGCGCAAGCGACGGTCGATCCCGTTCAGGACTCGACGCTGCTCGAAAATATTCGTTTGTGGGACCTGCGCGCCTACAACGCGACGATCACGCAGATTCAGGCGCTGCGTCCGTATTACACGTTTCCATCCACCGACGTAGATCGCTATTTCCCCAACGGCCAGATCAAACAGACGCTCCTGTCGCCGCGCGAAATTGATGTCACTCAATTATCGGCCGAAGCGAGCCAGAGCTGGATCAATCCGCGATTTATTTACACGCACGGATTCGGAGCTGTTCTTTCGGAGGTCAACAAGATTACGCCCGACGGCCTCCCGGTCCTGCTGATTGAAAATGCCCCGCCGGAAATCAAGACCGCCGGATTCCAACTCACGCGCCCGGAAATTTATTACGGCGACAAAACTCAAGATCCCGTTTTTGT
>Ga0265316_10007835_pt1 | contig 10000 bp, 5 predicted proteins | sample 4522metaG_FD_202092 | JGI IMG/M metagenome (GOLD analysis project Ga0265316, IMG submission 202092) | Rhizosphere microbial communities from Carex aquatilis grown in University of Washington, Seatle, WA, United States - 4-5-22 metaG | ecosystem: Host-associated > Plants > Roots > Rhizosphere >... | reverse complement strand
CCGTTGCGCACAACCTGAATGATAATATTGAGACTCTTATAATTAACCTTATCAGAGGAACAGGTTTAACTGGAATGACAGGAATGAAACCTGTAAGTAACAGGATTATCCGGCCATTGCTTTTCGCTGCCAGACAAGATATATTAACATACCGCAACCAGCATAAAATTATTTTTCGTGAAGACAGGTCAAATGCAGATACCATATATACCAGAAATAAAATTCGACACCTGGTAATACCCGTTCTTAAAGAGATCAACCCGTCTATCGAAACGACACTTAATGAAACTGCCGAAAGATTCTCGGGATTTAATGAGATTGTTTCAGAATATATAACACAGCTTAAGGAAAGGATATCAGAGGAAAAAGATCAATTCATCATATTTAATATCAGTCAGTTAAAAACGTATTCACATAATAAAACTATTCTATTTGAATTGTTTAAACCATATGGCATAACTAATGCCTTGTTAATTGATCTGATGAAAGTAATAGAAGGTAAAACAGGAGGTCAGATCATTACTGATACGCATAGAATTATTAAAAACAGGAAGGAAATAATTGTTTGCGGTGAAGAAACCCATGAGGACATTTTGTATACAATAAAAAACGAACAGGAATTTTGTATTTTCCCTGGTATTTCATCCGCAAGAAATGTCAGAATCACCGACACTTATGAAATCCCATCCGATCCTCATACAGCCTGTATTGATTCACAAAAAGTGAAGTTCCCTGTAACAATCAGAAAATGGAAAGTGGGAGATTATTTTTACCCGCTGGGAATGAAACAGAAGAAAAAACTGAGTGATTATTTTATTGACAAAAAATATTCAAGATTTGACAAGGAAAATATTTTTATTCTTGAATCAGATAAGAAAATTGTATGGATTATCGGCGATAGGATTGATGACAGATTTAAGATTACCGGCTCCACAAAAAAAGGGCTTCTTATAAAATCAAAAAGGAAAACATTAATAATTAAACCAATAAAGTAATTCTTCAGAGGTCTGGAATTTCTCTGTGCAACTCTGTGAAATCTCTGTGTAACTCTGTGACAGTTCTTATAATTTAGTTACACAGAGAGCCACAGAGGGCCACAGAGTCTACTACTAAGTTATACAGTTGATATTTCTTTCACCATGAATTCCCCTGTCAATTAATATAAGATCAGCCATCGCGATTGCTGTGGCTGCTTCAACTATAACGGGCATTCTCAAAGCGATACACGTATCATGTCTGCCTTTCACTCTGAGTGTTGACATTTCCCCGGTCTTAAAATTAAATGTCGATTGATCAACTCCGGTAGAAGAAGTTGGTTTAACTACTATCCTGAAGATGATTTCATTCCCGTTTGTAATGCCGCCGTTAATCCCTCCGGCATTATTTGTCAAAGTCTTCCCGCTGTAATTAATAAACGGATCATTATGTTCTGAGCCTCTCATATTTGCCGACGCAAATCCGGAACCAAATTCAATACCCTTGATTGCAGGAATTGAAAAAATCATGTGGCTCACTGCAGATTCAAAGGAGTAAAAGAATGGTTCACCGATTGCAACCGGTGGATTTTTAACTGTGCATTCAATAATACCTCCAATCGTATCATTTGCAGCTATTGCCTCACTAAGAGCCTTCTCAATATCATCAGAACCTCCGGCAGAGATAAGTCTAGCAACTATATCAGCTGTCCCTGTTATCTTTTTTGCCAGAACACCGGCAGCAACCAGTCCCCACGTTATTCTTCCTGAAAAATGACCGCTCCCGCGCATGTCTGCAAATCCGGAATGTTTTATACGTGATGCAAAATCAGCATGACCAGGCCGTGGAATATTTTTAAATTCATCGTAATCCGAGGAAATTTTATCACTGTTTCTTGTCACAAGTGTAACAGGAGCACCGGTTGTTACTCCATCGAGTACACCACTGAGAATTTCAGGCAGATCCGGCTCCTGCCTTTTAGTGGTTCCCCTGCTCCCGCTTTGCCGTCTTTTAAGATCTGGTAAAAAATCCTCGGTTTTTAGAGAAATACCCGGAGGACAGCCGTCGATAATTACACCAATTGCGGGACCATGTGATTCACCAAACAGAGTAACTCTGAAAACAACTCCGAATGAATTCATAATTCTATTTTTTATCTCTGAATTTATTATAAAAACCTAGTATCTCATCAACAGGAACCTTTTCAACTATAGTTTTCCCAATACCTTGTGTAAAAACATAATGAATATCCGAACCTGTTTTCTTTTTGTCATGAATGACAAGCTTCTTCATCTGATTATCTGTTAAATCAATCTCATCAACCAGTTTAAATCTTTCCAGCAACCTGATTATCCTCTCTTTTTCCTCAATATTAATGTAACTTCTTTTGAACGAAAATTCAGTCGCTAAAACCATGCCTGAAGCTACAGCAAAGCCATGTTTCACTCCTTTTTGCATCTCAATAGCATGACCAAAAGTATGACCGAAATTAAGTATCCTCCTCAGCCCGGTCTCCTTTTCATCGTCCGATACCACCAATCCTTTAAATCTCACTGATTTAGCCACAAGAATTGTCAGCAGGTCAGTATCCCTCAACATTATCTTATCAAAACTTTTTTCAATAAGCTCAAATAGCTCCTTGTCACCAATGACTGCTGTTTTAATAAGTTCAGCCAACCCTGATAAATACTCATGCTCAGGAAGCGTCAGAAGCATTTCAGGATCACAGATTACGAACTCTGGCTGCCTGATCGTACCAAGCATGTTTTTTGTTCCTCCAAGATTGACTCCATTTTTTCCGCCGGTACTGGCATCAACCTGCGATAATAATGTGGAAGAAACGTATCCGCACCTGATGCCCCTCATATATACTGAAGCAAGAAATCCGGCAATATCACAAACCACTCCTCCTCCTACTGCAAGAACAAAACCAGAGCGATCAATTCCTGCCTGAAGGAGCTTTTCCGCAAGGGATTCAATGACTTCCAGCTTTTTACTTTCTTCTCCAGGCGACAGGGAAAAAACAGGAATTTTCGGGAATTTGTAGCCATATAACCGGTTTACATTGTCATCAGTAATAATTATTACATCTTTTTCAGGAAGTAGTTCAGCTACTGCATCCCACCTCTCACCTACCAGTATTTCTGATTCGAAGCCGGGCGTATTAATTGTTATTTTTTCCAAGAGAGTAACTTATTGATCGTTAAAGTTAAAAAATCTGCCCTAATTCAAAACTAATTACAATAAAATTGAGACTCGCAAGTCATTTCTCACTTAATTCAAGCCATCTTAACTCCTTTTCATCCAGCACCTTCATTATTTCACCATGCCTGTGGGACCTGGATAATAATTCCTCATTTTTAAGATCTCCACGGCTCATTTCAATCTCAATAAGTTTTTTTTCCGACTCAAGATTCCCTATTTCATTTAATAACAGCTCAAATTCCTTTTTTTCTTTAAATGTCAGACCATGCTTTTTATCTTTTCTGACTGAAACTTCTGCAGATTCCTCTGAACCTGATTTTTTTGAAAGTTTGACGATTGATGCCTCCTTTTCATTCTCTTTCTGCTTTTCCCTGAACTGAGTGTAATTCCCGGGGAAATCTTTTATAATTCCGTCTCCTTTGTATTCAAATATATGATCGACAACCTTATCCATAAAATATCTGTCGTGCGATACAACGATCACACAACCTCTGAAGCCGGCAAGGTACTCTTCCAGTACATTAAGTGTAAGAATATCAAGATCATTGGTAGGTTCGTCGAGTATCAGAAAATTTGGATTCTTCATAAGTACAGTCAGCAGGTACAAACGCCTCTTTTCGCCTCCTGATAATTTCCTGATAAAAGTATGCTGTTTTTCAGGTGGAAACAGAAAATAGTTCATAAACTGTGTTATTGAAAGTACATTCCCGTCGCTGATGACAACTTTTTCAGCAATACTCTTAATAGCGTCAATAACTGTCATGTCAACGTCAAATTCAATACCCTGTTGCCTGTAATAGCCAAAAACTATAGTTTCTCCCCGTTCCACAGTGCCTTTATCAGGTTCAGTAAGCCCGGTAATTATATTCAATAAAGTAGTTTTTCCTGTACCGTTCCTGCCTATAAGTCCGGCTTTTTCAAACCTGTTAAACTGATAAGTAAAGTCCTTGAGGAGCACCTTTTCACCATATGATTTGCTCACCTTTTTTATCTCAAGGATCTTACTCCCCATTCTTGAAATATTGATATTGATATTGATGCTCTTTTCATCGGGCCTGCCAGCTGCTTTTTCCTTAAGGTCATAAAATGACTCAATCCTCGATTTGGCTTTATGCCTCCGTGCTTTAGGCATCCTTCTCATCCAGTCGAGCTCGGTCTTTAAAAGGTTCCTGGCTTTCTCGGAATTCATCTTCTCCGAATACTCCCTGCTTTGCTTTTTTTCAAGAAAATATTCATAATTACCCTCATATCTGTAAAGTTCGTTATCTGAAAGTTCCAGGATTACATTACAGACCCTGTCGAGGAAGTACCTGTCATGAGTCACCATGAGAAGAGTCTTTTTCGATTTAATAAGATATTCTTCCAGCCACTCGATCATATCAAGGTCAAGATGGTTCGTAGGTTCATCAAGTATTAGAAGATCAGTATCTTCTACAAGAATTTTTGCCAAAGCCACTCTTTTCTTCTGTCCCCCTGACAGAGTCCCGATAACTGCGTTCAGATCAGTAAGCTTAAGTTTGAATAGGATCTGCTTTACTGCCACTTCATAATCCCATGCTTTATGGTCATCCATCTTCTGAATCATTATCTGAAGCATTTCTGAAGAACCCGTGAGAACGCATTCTTCATATTCCCTTATGACTCTGACCAATTCTCCTTCAGTGCAGAAAAGCTCATCAATAATTTTGTTGGAATCGTCAAGCACAGGAGATTGCCGAAGGTACGATATCCGTAAATCGCGCTTTATGCTGAGTGAACCATTATCGGGATTTTCACTGCCGGCAAGTATATCAAGTAATGATGACTTGCCTGCTCCATTGACGGCTATCAGGGCAACCTTATCATCCTTGTTAATATTAAAGCTTATATTATCGAAAAGGAGATTGTCTCCTATTCGTCTGGCAATACTGTCTGCCTGAAGGTAACTAATCATAAATAATCAATATTGTGCAAAGATAAAAAGTGTTAACTTACCTGCACTATAAATTTCAGACCGATGACTATCAAGGAAAGATTTAATCGGACCATAGCATATTTTCAGGCAACCTTCCCTGAAGCAGAGACTGAACTGGCTTACAGGAATCCTTTTGAATTACTTGTTGCAGTTATCCTTTCTGCACAATGTACGGACAAGAGAGTTAATATTGTAACACCCCCTCTCATGAAAAAGTTTCCGGATGCAAAATCAATGGCCAAAGCTGAAATTAATGAGATTTTCGAATTTATAAAATCATGTACCTTTCCAAATAATAAGGCAAAACATCTTTCAGGTATGTCGCGAATACTGCTATCTGAGTTTGGAGGAAATGTACCTTCTGAACCGGAACTTTTGCAACATCTGCCGGGCGTTGGAAGAAAAAGTGCCAACGTTGTAGCTTCTGTGATCTTTAAAAAACCGGTGATGGCTGTTGATACTCATGTTTTCAGAGTTTCACACAGGATAGGTCTGGTTAAAAATGCCAGGACACCCCTTAGTGTTGAACTGCAATTAACCCGGCATATTCCCGTTGAACTTATTCATCAGGCACATCACTGGCTGATATTGCACGGGCGATATGTTTGCAAGGCCAGGAATCCTCTTTGCAATAAGTGCGGATTATCTGATTTCTGCAATTATTTTATAAAAAACAGGAATAAGTAAATATTATTTGAAATAGTTACCATTTGTAGAAATATAAGGAAATAAGTAGAAATTATTCAATATTTACTACATTTAAAATGTAATTGAAAAGACCGTTTTGATGGATTACAAAGAGAGCTATATTGAGTTGCTGAAAACGAATAAAAGACTGGAGAAAGAACTTGAGCTGATACATTCAAAGAGCCAGGAAAAATCTGACATAGTCAGGGAAATGATCTTCAGGATTTTTCACTCAGCAAACTATTTAATGGCAATCAGCAAGTTAGATACCGGCCAGTATGTTGACGTTAATGAGACATTTCATAAAACACTTGGTTACACTAAAGAAGAAATTATTGGTCATACATCTGATGATATCCAGATTTTTGCTGATTTTGAGGATAGCAATAAGTACATCAAACTGATCTGCAAACTAAAAAGCATAAAAGGCTATCCGGTGACCCTTAAAACGAAAACAGGTGAAGAACAACCTTATCTTTTTTCGGCAGATACTGTACAGCTCGAAAATGAAATATATCTCCTTACAATCTTTACTGAAGCTAAAACATTAAAAGACAGAAAGATAAAAGACAGTCATGGAAGCTTACTGGAAGAAATTTTTGAAACTGTCAGCAGTTATCTCGCACTGTTCAGCGTTGATGATGACAACAGGTTTTATGTTATTGATTTAAACAGAAAAGTAGAAGAGGTAGAATTCATTAAAAAAAATGAAGTAATAGGGAAGTATATCGATGAGACGCCATTGATCAACCGGGTTAAGCTGATTGAACTACTTAACCACCTGCATTTAACCGGTGATACTCATAAAATAGCAGCTTCACATACAGGTGATGATTCAGAAGGATATTATATGGGTTTCCTGCTTACATCAGGAAATTTTGTAATAACCTGGGAACCGGGAAACGCGCAAAGAAGCAAAGATGATCAGAGTAAACAGGGAGTTGTCTTTGAGAAGTTTGCAGATTTGCTTCCCGAGATGGTATATGAGGTGGACCTCACAGGAAAGGTCTTATATGGCAACAGGCAGGGACTCATTTTTTTCGGGTATTCTAAAGAAAATCTGGAAACAGGAGTTTATATTAAAGAAATATTTCCTGAAAGTTATAAGGAAATGATTGAAAATCTTAAATCATTGACTTCGCCCGGACAAATATCAAGTAATGAATATATTGCCAGAAAAAAGGATGGAACCCTTGTTCCGGTAGTTACTCACTCTTTTGCTCTGTTTTTTGATGACAAGATCGTTGGATACCGTGGAGTCGTTACGGATATAAGTAAACAGAAAGAATATGAGAATCAGATAATAAGGGAGAAAGCATTTCTCGAACATTTATATAATTCAACCCCTGCAGCTATTGCAATTACAAATCCAGAGGGTATTATTTCCATGATCAACCGTGAATTCACTCATCTATTTGGCTTTACATCAGAAGAGGCAGTGAACAATAACATTAATGATCTTGTGGTTCCGGATGATCTTAAAGAGGAAGCAATAAAAATTGATAACCTTGCATCTCTTAACCAGAAAGAGGTAAGACAAACGATAAGAAAGGATAAATATGGCACCAATATTCATGTTACTCTTGTTGCAACTGCTTTAGTAATAAATAATGAAATTGTTGCCAATCTTGGCATCTACAGAGATATTACAACTGAAAGGAAAAATCTGCTCTTACAGGAGATTTTATTGAAAATATCAGATGCTGCCCTGAAACAATATGAGATCAAAGAAATCTATCCCATAATTGTACAGGAGCTCAGTAAAATATGGGACACTAACAACTTTTTTATAGCTCTTTACGATAAGGAGACAGAAACTCTTTCGCTTCCGTTTTTTGCAGACGAAAAGGACAACTTCTATGAAATCCCTACTAAAAAGACTATAACAGGGTGGGTAATAAATAACAACAAGTCGGTTCTTCTCAAAGAAAAAGATCTGAAACTTCTTGACGAATCAGGAGATATTGACCTTGTAGGAACACCATGTAAAGTCTGGATGGGTGTTCCTCTGAAAGTGGAAAATGAAACCATTGGGGTGATGTGTCTTCAGGATTATTACAACCAGGATAAGTTTTCTCAGGAAGACCTTTATATAATGGATTTTATTGCAAATCAGATCGCTATTGCCCTTCAGCGAAGAATGATGCTCGATAATATAATTCATGCACGCCAGAAAGCTGAGGAGGCAGCGCAATCGAAGCAGCTGTTCATGTCGACCATGAGCCATGAGATCAGAACCCCGCTAAATGAAGTTATCGGTATCACAAATCTTCTCCTCCAGGGAAATCCGCGTGAAGATCAGATGGATTATATAAAAGCTCTTAAGTTTTCAGGGAACCATCTACTTACACTCGTAAATGATGTCCTCGATTACAATAAAATGGAATCGGGCAAAATAATTTTCGAACAGACACAATTTAATCTCAGCGATTTTCTCGACGAGATTATGAGATCATATTCCTTCAGGTCAAAAGCAAAGAATCTGAGTTTTGATATTAAGAAAGCAAGTGATTTGCCTTCAGAGGTTATAGGTGATCCGATAAGGCTAAATCAAATCCTCTCCAACCTTCTCTCAAATGCTCTGAAATTCACTGCTCATGGAAGTATTCAGGTACTGGTGAAAGAATTAAACCGGACAGATCATCAATCGAAACTGGAATTCACAGTTATCGATACAGGTATTGGAATTCCAAAAGATAAACACTTCCAGATCTTTGATAGCTTTACACAAGCTTCGTCAGATACAACCAGGCATTTCGGAGGTACAGGACTCGGTCTGGCAATCTGTAAAAAACTGATTGAATTGCAGGGAGGTACAATATCTATCGAAAGTGAACCGGATAAAGGATCTACGTTCCGGTTCGTTCTCTCATTTGGAATTACGGACAAAGGAGTTCAGGCTCAGAATGTAGAAGTACCTGAAAGTTTTTCCGGTCTCGAGGGTAAAAAGATACTGGTAGCAGAAGATAATAAAATCAATTTCTTCGTTGCCAATAAATTCCTGATTGGCTGGGGAATATTGGTTACCCATGCTGAAAATGGTCAAATAGCTCTTGATATTCTGGAAAAAGAAGATTTTGATCTTATACTGATGGATTTGCATATGCCTGTGCTGGATGGTATCGAAGCGACCCGTATCATCAGAAAATCAGATAATCAAAAGATTAAAAACATTCCTATTGTCGCGCTTACGGCTGCGATTATGTCGGAAAGTCACGATAAAATTGAGGACCTTAAAATAAATGACTATGTCCTCAAACCGTTTAAGCCTCACGATCTGTTTGAAAGGATACTGAAACATATAAGATAACTGGCCCGCCTTTGTTCCTGCTTTTTTACTTCTCAACTGGTAGATCCATTTCACCCCCCAATCCCCACCAACTACCCTTTATACACATCTCTATTAGTTGGCATTTGCTTCTATATTCTGAAGCTTTACAAACAGAGTGTTTATCAAATTATGTTATTATGGATCAAGGAGATTCCTCACTTCGTTCGGAATGACAGTCTTTGTTTAACGATGAAGGGAAGAAGTGGCGATTCGCTTTACCAATCAGCATTTTAGTACCATCCTCGGCGAATTGCCACTTCTTCCCAATTATGATTAATAGTATGACCATGTCATTCCGAACGAAGTGAGGAATCTTTTACTAATTATATGAAATTCACGATAATGTAAATAGATTTTTAATGATCTGAAGCCCCCTTAAATAAGATGTGTATAAAGGGTAGACCCCTCCAAGGGGGGGCTAAGAAAAGAAACAGATTTCAAAGTCCCCCTTGGGGGATTTTGGGGTCACTAAAAAGAAGAATAATTAGTTGGTCTACAAAACCAAACGGTCGAGATTTATTTAATGCAATTCCTGCTGATATAATCACTCACACGTTTATTTCCCAAACGGAATGATATTCTGAAATCGTGACAGGCATCTTCTACTTTACCTGAATTAAGGAGTGCTATGCCCTTATTAAGCCAAACGTCAGAATTGGCCGGTTTAAGATCAAGTGACATACTATAGTCATTAATTGCCAGATCCCAAGACCTGGAAACGAAATATGAATCTGCCCGGTCAATATAGCATTCCGGATCGTTAGGATGAAGTTTCAGGTTTTCTGAAAAGTATTCAAGGGCTTTCAGGTTATCGCCAGCTCTGGCCTCCACCTTCCCGGCAAGGCCCA
>Ga0265316_10007833_pt1 | contig 10001 bp, 10 predicted proteins | sample 4522metaG_FD_202092 | JGI IMG/M metagenome (GOLD analysis project Ga0265316, IMG submission 202092) | Rhizosphere microbial communities from Carex aquatilis grown in University of Washington, Seatle, WA, United States - 4-5-22 metaG | ecosystem: Host-associated > Plants > Roots > Rhizosphere >... | reverse complement strand
TTTTTCTTTTTCTGGGGGGTTTGGGGCGGGCGCGGTGGGGGCCGTGCCCCCCCCCCCTGGGGCGGGGGGGCCGGGGGGGGGCGCCGCCCCCCACGGCGTGGAGGCCGCCGAAGCGCCGGCCGATCCCCCGCAGGCGGAGGATCGGCTCGGCGTGTTCCGGTCCTGCTTCCGACGTCACGTAGTCGCTAGCCGGTGACCTTCGGGACGATCTCCTTGCCGATCCACGGCAACGACCGTTTGACGCACGCCGGGGCCGTGCGCCCTGGCGCGGGAGTCGACGGGCTGAACGTTCCACCGAACGTCTGGGTGACGCCGGGGACCTCGCCGACCGTCTTGATCGCCAGCTTGCCGCCCTTCAGATACAGCTGCTGGTAGAACACGTTGATCACTGCCTGGCGGTTCTGGTCCAGGTGGAGTGGGCCGTACGGCGTGTTCAGCTTCACCTTGCCGACCGCCGCCTGCAGTGCCTTCTGGCCGCCGGAGATGTCGCCGCCGACCGCCTTCAGTCCTGCGAGCAGGCCCCACGTGTTGACGTAGTAGCCGTACGTGAACGTCGACGAGGCCTGAGGAGCGGCCGCGCCGAACGGCGGGATGGTCTTGAAGACCTTGCCGACCTCGGCGTTGTAGGCCTTGGCGGCGGCGGTTGCGAGGTCGCCCGCCGTGCCTGCACCACCGACGTACGCGCCGGAGACCCGGGTGCCGAGCTGCTGGAACTCACCCGGCGTGCCCCAGAACAGGTTGCCGATGAACTTCTTGCCGTCGATCGGCCCGTGCGCCTGCTCGTACGCCTTCAGGAACGGGATCAGGCCGGCTCCGCCGACAGCCACGAACGTGCCGTCGACGTTGGTCGGCAGCTGCTGCGCGTACGACGAATAGTCGGTCGTGTTCAGCGGCGGAAACACCCGCTTGGTGACCTTGCCGCCGACCGCGCAGAACTCGGCGACGAACCCTGCCGTCGACGTCCAGCCGAAGCTGTAGTCGTCCGAGACGACGGCCGCCGTCTTCCACCCGAGCTTGTGGTAGGCCAGATCGCCAAGGCCGGCGTTCCACATCGCGCCGTCGCCGTTGAAGCGGAAGAAGTTCGGCGCCCGCACCTTCAGCGTCGTGTCCTGCGCGCCGGCGGCGCCGTCGACGAACGTCTTCGTGGGATGCTGCTTCGCGTAGTTGGCGACCGCGATCGACTCGTCACCCGACAGCGGGCCGATCATGATGTCCGCTCCCAGCTGCTCCATCAGGCGCTTCGTCTCGGAGATCGCCTTGTCCGCGCTGTCGTTCGAGCAGCCGACGCCGACGAGCTGCAGCGGGTGCCCGTTGATCGAGGCGCCCGTCCAGCCGTCACGCGGCTTGTTCGGATTGACGGCCTTGCCGCCCGCGAACTGGGCCATCGCGGTGACAACGCCCGCGAGGTCCTGGTTGTCGAACGACCCGAACGCGCCCTGGCAGTCGGACAGGACGCCGATCTTGATGGGCGTCCCGGCTGACGTGCGAGCGGTCGCGGTCGTCGCCACCAGTGCGGCGACGAGCGCCGCCAGGATCGCGAACGGAATCACTTTCCACTTCCGTTTGAGAACACTCATTCGGAGCCCTCCTCCTTTGGAACCCGGTTGGATTGCTACGGCCTGCAAGAACACACCAAGAGCTTCTTGGGGACGGTCGTTGCGGTGGTCGTGGTGCAGGCCCTCCTTTCAGACGGTGGGCTCGGCCCGGGGCAGCCCGATCGAATCCCGATCGGTTGGGCCCCGGCGACGCCCGGACGTGAGCGAGATCGTCCTCTCCCAGAGGCCCATCAGGCCGCCGGGCGAGACGAGGACGATGACGAGGAAGATCGCGCCGATCAGCGTGGCGAAGCGCGGGCCGATGAAGCTGATCTGCTGTGAGTAGTTGTTGAGGATGACGAAGAAGAGCGCCCCGACCCAGGCGCCTTCGATGCGGTAGAGGCCACCGACGACGGCGATCACGAGCACGTCGATCGTGTTCGCGAGGCCGATGGTCGTGGGATCGATGTGGCCGTTCCACCAGACGAAGAGCTCGCCCCCGGCCGCCGCGATGAGCGCGGCAAAGCCGAACGCCATCGTGCGATGCAGCACGACGTTGTAGCCGAGCGACGACATCCGCACGGGGTCGTCGCGGACGCCCTGCAGGGTCATGCCGAACGGCGTCCGCACGATGTAGCGGAGCAGGATGTACACGGTGAGCGCGACGCCGAGCGCGACGTAGTAGAGCCTGTTCGGGTGCGCTTCGGCGCTGCCGATCAGGTGGGGCGTGGGGATGCCGCTGATCCCGCCGAAGCCCGAGACGTCCGTGATCTGACCGAACGACAGGTTCGCGATCACCGAATACGTGAGCGTGATCATCAGGAAGTAGATGCCGATGCTGCGGCTCGCGAGCGCGCCGAAGAGCAGCCCTGCCGCGACCGCGATCGCCAGTCCGAGCAGAACGCCCCACCACGGGTTCCAGCCGAGATTGAGGCCCTTCGTGTTGCCGTTCGTCGTCGCGTTCCCGAGGACAAAGCCTGCGATCCCGTAGATCGCGACCTGGGCGAGCGAGAGCATGCCGCCGTACGCCGAGAGGAAGATCAGGCTCGCGGCGACGATGCCGAGGATGAGCATCTGCGTCAGCAGCGTGCCGACCCAGTAGCTCGAGAGGATCGCGGGCGCGATCACGGCGCCGACGAGTGCGAGCGCCGCGGCAACGCGGTCGGGCGTCAGTGCGAGCTTCACGCGGGCCTTCCGAAGAGGCCGAGCGGCCGCACGGCCAGGACGACCGCCATCAGCACGAACGTGAAGATGATCGCGTAGTACGTGTAGTTGGCGGGCAGGTACGCCGCCGCGAAGTTGGTCGTCATCCCGAGCAGGAGCGCACCGATCGCCGCCCCGCCGAGCGAGCCCATCCCGCCGATGATCACGACGACGAGCGAGTAGAGCAGCCAGTTCGCGTCGACGCCGGGCGCGAGACTCGCGAACGATCCGCCGATCACGCCGCCGAGGCCGGCGAGCGCGGAGCCGACGATGAAGGCGACCGCGAACGTGCGCTGGATGTTGATCCCGAGCGCCGAAACCATCGCGCGGTCGTCGACGCCGGCGCGGATCACCATCCCCGTCCGCGTTCGCTTCAACCAGACCCACAAGAGGGCTCCGACGACGAGAGCGAGCGCGAGGATGAAGAGGCGCGTGGTCGTGTACTGGATCCCGGACACGCGGAGGTTCGTGAATGTGTCGAGGTTGCGCGGCCAGGCGATGTCCTCGGCGACCCCGCCGAAGTGCGCGAGCATCTGGTCGGCGAGGATGATCGAGATCGCGATCGTGATCAGCGCCTGGCGCAGATCCTGACCCTGGTTCCAGCGTAGGAACAACTGCTGCATGAGCAGGCCTGCTACGGCGACCAGGACGGTGCCGACGATCGTCGGCACGATCCAGTGCGTGAGGTTGACCTGGGAGCTGTCGAGGCCGAAGGCGCCGCTCCCGCCGACCATGTGCCGTTGGAGCTTCAGAGCGACATAGCCGCCGAGCAGGAAGAACGCGCCGTGCGCCATGTTGACGACGCGCATCAATCCGAAGATGAGCGTGAAGCCGCTCGCGACGACGAAGTAGAGCCCGGCCGCCGTGACACCGTTCAGGACCGTGATGACGAAGTCCTTCGGGTCGTGAACTGCCGAGCCGAAGCTCGTTGCGAACTTCCCGGTCGTCGGGGCGAAGAAGAGAACCCAGAGCACCGGCAGCGTGGCGAGGATCGCGAGCGTCGTCCAACCCCCGACGCGTATTGCACGGCGCTGCCCCGCCGTGAACGACCTCCGCCTCGGCCTCGTCGCGGGGCTTCGGAGCGCCGAGTCCATCAGTCGCCCGGGTAGAGGTAGAGAACTGCGTCCTCTGCGTCGTCCTTCTGCGAGATGTGATCCGCGATCCGCTGCAGTTCCGGATAGCGCGACCGGTCGAGCGTGTCCGCGTCGTGCCAGTTCAGCTCGATCAGGTTGTCGCTCGGGTCGCGGAAGTAGAGCTGCACCTGCCGCGATGGGAGCTCGACGAGCTGATAGCCCCAGGTGGCCGACGTGCGCGCCTTCACGGCCTCGTACGCCGCGTCGAAGTCGTCGATCGTCATCCCGAGGTGATGGCGCGCCGGGCCCGGGTTTTCGTCGAGGAAGAGGTGAAGCTGCATATCGCCGACACGAAGCCACAGCACCGGCAGGTCGAACGTCGGCGCCGGGATGCGCTCCATCGAGAAGACCTCCTCGTAGAACCGGGCCGACGCCTCGAGATCCGCCGCTGCGATGCTGACATGGTTGATCCGGAGCGCGCGCACCGGTGAAGTCTTCTCGACCGATCGTCATAGTTCAAGTGGGGCGTTCGGCCATCGCACCGATAGGCTTAGCCTATGAACATTCGCCAGCTCGCCTGCTTCGTCGCCGTCGTCGACGAGGGCTCGTTCACCCGTGCCGCGCGTGCGATCGGGATCGCGCAGCCGTCGCTCTCGCAGCACATTCGCGCGCTCGAGCAGGAGCTGAACGGGCGCCTGATCGAGCGTCTGCCGCGCGGGATCGCCCTTACGCCTGCGGGACGGACGCTGCTCCCCGAGGCGCGGGCCGCCGTGCGTGCCGTGGAGCGCGGCCGCCGCGGAGTGCGCGCCTCGCTCGCGCTCGAGGGCGGCGAGCTCGAGGTCGCGACGGTGCTCTCGATGGCCGTCGGCCTGCTGCCGAAGTACATCCGGATCTGGCACGAGCGGTATCCCGACGTCGGCATCCGCATGCAGGAGTTCCGGCACCGCGCGCTGCTGGAGGACGCTGTCCTGAAGGGGGTCGCCGACTTTGCCATCGGCCCGCTGCCGGCGCGCACGTGGGACGGCCCGCTCGACGTGATCTCGTGGGAGGAGTTCGTCGTCGTCGTCCCGCCCGCCGATCCGCTCGCAGGGCGTCACTCGATCCGGCTCGAGGAGCTCGCCGACCGGGAGTGGGTGCTGTACCACCAGGACCACGGGCTCGCCGGGATCCTCGAGGAAACCTGCCGCCGGGCTGGATTCAGCCCGCGCGGCTCGGTGCGAACCTCACAGGCGGAAGGCGCGGCGCGGCTCGCGTCGGCGGGGCTCGGCCCGGCGCTCGTCCCCGACAACATCGTGCTGCCCGGAATCGAGGGATCGGTGCTGCGCCTGCGGCCGCGCCTGATTCGCGACGTCGCCGCCTACGCCCGGACGGAGTGGTCTCCGACCGCCGCCGCATTCATCGACGTGCTCGGATCGGAGCGGCGCCCGCGTCCGAGCGGCGCCGTCGCGATCCGCCTCTGAGAACTCCGTCACAATGGCGCGGGTGCGCCGCCTTCTCCCGATCATCCTGCTCGCGCTGCTGCTCGCAGCGTGCGGCGGCTCGAAGCACGCCCAGGCGAACGGGCTCGCGGCCGCGAGCAGCAGCACCGTCGCAAGCGGCACCGCGAGCTTCAGCCTCGTAATTCACGGGACGGTCGCCGGCGTCTCCGTGCGCTCGAGCGAGACGGGTTCGGTGTCGTTCACCGACCGCAAGGCGCACTTCTACAAGCTCGTGCCAGGCGGTGGCCTACCGCAGGAGATCGTGCTGGACGGGCCGTTCACGTACACGAACGCCAACGTCGACGCAGCGCTGAACGACTCGAGCGTCAAGCCGTGGACGAAGCTCGACACGAGAAAGCTGCCGGCGTCCGATGCCAAGAGCCATCCCGACGAGCTCGCCCACGTGCGCGCAGTCGCATATCTCTCGGACGGCGTCGTCGACCCGAAGCGCATCGGCGTCGACACCGTCGACGGTGAGCACAGGACGCACTATCGCGGCGTCGTCGACCCCGCACGCGTCGCCGCGAAGGTGGCGCCGGCGGACCGGGCTGCCCTGCGCACGGCTGTCCGCAACGACTATCTCGCAACGCCGTTCGCGGCGGACTTCTGGCTCGACGACAGCGGACGCGTGCGCCGCGTGCTCGTCGACTACCGCACCGCCCGCGGCGGACGCATCGTCGTCGACGCCGGGTTCTCGGACTTCGGCGTGAAGATCGATCTGACCGTACCGCCTGCCGATGAGATTCAGGACATCACGCCGTAGGGCGAAGGAAAGGGGAGCAGCGATGGTCGAGAAGGCGCGGTTGGAGGAGGTCGGCTCGGGTCTCGCGCCCGTCAGCGACGGCTGGTTCGTCGTCAATGCGCAGGAGACCGTGTGGGTCAGCAACGACGGGTTCGGCAGTCGCGGTCTCTTCGAGAGCAGCCCACGCGTGCTTGCCGAGCGGCCCGATCTCGAGCCGCAGATGTTCCCGGACGTCGGGTTCACACTGGCGGTGCTCGAGCCGGGCAAGCCGAGCGGGCTCTACCACGCCGAGTCCCTGCAGGAGGACTTCTTCGTGCTCTCGGGGGAGTGCCTGCTGCTGATCGAGGGCGAGGAGTTGAAGCTCCGCGCGTGGGACTTCGTGCACTGCCCCGCCGGGACGAAGCACGTCTTCGTCGGGGCAGGGCACGGGCCGTGCGTGCTCTTCATGACCGGCGCGCGAGACGAGGGCAAGACGCTGCTCTATCCGCGCTCGGAGGCTGCGCTCGCGCACGGCGCCGGTGTGGAGTCGGAGACGAGTGCGCCCGCCGAGGCGTACGCACCGTTTCCGAAGTGGCGGCTCGGCCGCCCGGACGCTTGGGCCGAGCTGCCCTGGGTGTAGCGCGCTAGGCCCGTTCCGGGCGGGCCCAAGAAGACACGTCGGGTGCCTGGCATCGGACATGGCTCGGTGGGCCGCCGTCTTGGGCCCGTCCGGAAGGACCCGCGCCGCTAGCCGGCGCGTTCCCACGCGAGGCCCGCGGCGAGTACGACTTCGTCCCGCGGGGCGACGAGCTGCAGGTCGCCGATCGCGAGCCCGGCCCAGCCGAGCACGTTGAACGGGCGCAGGAACGCCGAGACGGCGATCCGCACGTCGATCTCGTTGCAGTCCTCCGGCGGGATCTCGATCCCGAGTGTCGGCGAGACGTAGAGGTCGACATCCGGCTGATACTCCCGCCAGCGCTGCACCGACTCGCGTGCGCGCTCGACAGCGGCGGGGTCGATCGTCTGCGCATGCTCGAGCTTCGCGCGCACGTTGTCTCCGTACTCACTCGCCCGTGACGGGAACGTCGCACGGTGCGACTCGGCCGCCTCGTGGAAGAAGAGCGGCCACGTGTCGCCGGGAGCATCCGGGATCGACGCCTCGACGACGCGCGCGCCCAGCTCCTCGAGTTGCGCAACGTACTGCTCCGCGGCGCGGTTCTCCGCCGGGGCAGCCCCGCCGACGGACGGCGGCCGCGTGAGCAGGCCGACCGTCAGCCCGCTCAGCCGCGGCTCGGGAGCGGCGTCGCCCGTGAGCGCGGACCACATCAGCGCGACGTCGGCGACGCTCGTCGCGAGCGGGCCGACTGTGTCGTAGCTCGGGCAGAGCGGGAACACTCCCTCCGTCGGGATCCGGCCCCACTGCGACTTCAAGCCGACGACGTCGCAGCAGGCGGCGGGCAGCCGCACCGAGCAACCCGTATCGGTGCCGAGCCCGAGGTCGCAAAGCCCCGCCGCGAGCGCCGCCGCGTTGCCGCCCGACGAGCCGCCGGTCGTGCGGCCCGGGTGCGCCGGGTTGTGCACCGTTCCGTACCACGGGTTCTGGCTCGTGACGCCCCACGCGAACTCGTGCAGGTTCGCCTTGCCGACGATCACCGCGCCCGCATCGACCAGCCGCTGCACCGCCGGAGCGGTTCGCTGCGGAACGTGGTCGGCATAGATCTTCGAGCCGTACGTCGTGCGGATGCCCGCGGTGTCGATGAGATCCTTGACGAGCAGCCGCTTGCCGTGCAGCGGCCCGGGGAGCGCCGCCGCAGGCCCGACCTCGGTGATCACGGCGTTCCAGATGTCGGTCACGGGATCAGTGCCACCGCTTCGACCTCGAGCTTTGCGCCTCGAATCGCGAGCGCGCTCACCTCGACGAGCGTGCTCGCAGGCCGCGTGTCGCCGAAGACTTCCTCGCGCACCGGGTTGATGAGCGTCCGATCGCCGACGTCGGTCAGGTAGACGGTGACCTTCACGACGTCGGCGAACGTCGCGCCGCCCGCCTCGAGGACTGCGCCGACGTTCGCGAATACCTGGCGCGCCTGCGCGACGACGTCGCCGCTGACGAGACGGCCGTCGCGGTCGACCGGGACGCAGCCCGAGACGAAGAGGAGGTCGCCTGCGCGTACGGCGTCGGTGTAGTGGCTGATCGGCTCGGGCTGTCCCGGAACGCGGATCTCTTCGCGGTCGCTCACTTCAGGGCGCCCGCGCGGATCGCGCTGAGCGTGATTCGCGGATTGATCGCGTCGGGATCGATCTGCAGGTCGATCAACGCCGACGTGCCCGCGGCGAGCGAGCGCTCGAGCGCCGGCGCGAACTCCGAGGTCTGCGTCACCGTCTCACCGTGCGCGCCGAACGCGCGCGCATAGGCGGCGAAGTCGGGGTTCATGAGCTCGGTGCCGACGACGCGCCCGGGATAGTGCCGCTCCTGGTGCATGCGGATCGTCCCGTACATCCCGTTGTTCACGAGCAGCACCACGATCGGCAGGTCGTACTGCGCCGCGGTCGCGAGCTCCTGGCCGCTCATCAGGAAGTCGCCGTCCCCGGCGAAGCAGATCACCGTCCGGTCGGGCGCGAACGCCTTCGCAGCAACCGCCGCAGGGACGCCGTAGCCCATGGCGCCGCTCGTCGGTGCGAGCTGCGTCGGATACTCGCGCCAGCGCCAGAAGCGGTGCACCCAGGCCGAGAAGTTGCCGGCGCCGTTCGTGACGATCGCGTCCGGTACGCGCTCGCGCAGCTGAACCATGCACGCGCTGAGGTCGAGCGCCCCGGGCATCGGGCCGGGCTGCTGCCACTCCTCGTAGTCGACACGCGCCGCAGCGGCCCAGTCATGCCAGCGCGGCTCGACGCGCAGGTCGCGCACTGCGGCCGCGAACTCCTCCATGCCTGAGAGGATCGGCAGCTCCGCGCGGTACACGCGACCGAGCTCCTCCGCGCCGGCATGCACGTGCACGAGCGTCTGTACGGGCGCGGGCGGCTCGACGAGCGTGTAGCCCGACGTCGTCATCTCGCCGAGCCGCGGCCCGACGACGAGCAGGAGGTCGCTTTCGCGCACGCGCGCCGCCAGCTTCGGGTTGAGGCCGATCCCGACATCGCCGACGTAGCTCGGCGAATCGTTGTCGATCGCGTCCTGGCGGCGGAACGCGGCGCCCGCCGGCAGCGCATTCGCCTCGAGGAACGCGCGCAGGTCGCGGGCCGCGCCGGCCGTCCAGCCGGCGCCGCCGACGATCGCGAGCGGCCGCTCGGCGCGCTCGAGGAGCCCGCGCAGCTGCTCGACCTGGTCGGCGCCCGGGTGCGCCTGGATGACCTGGAACGGCAGCGCATCGGCGACGTCGGTCTCGGACGTGAGCATGTCCTCGGGCAGCGCGAGCACGACCGGCCCCGGCCGCCCTGCACACGCGGTCGTGAACGCTCGCGCGACGTACTCGGGGATCCGGTCGGCGCGGTCGACCTGCGCGACCCACTTCGCCATCGGGCCGAACATGCGCCGGAAGTCGATCTCCTGGAACGCCTCGCGCTCGACCTGGTCGGAGGCGACCTGGCCGACGAGCAGGATGAGCGGCGTCGAGTCCTGGAACGCGGTGTGCACGCCGACCGACGCCTGCGTCGCGCCGGGGCCGCGCGTGACGATCGCGATGCCCGGGCGTCCGGTCAGCTTCCCGTAGGCGTCGGCCATGTTCGCGGCGCCCGCTTCTTGGCGGCACGTGATCAGCCGGATCGGCGAGTCGTAGAGACCGTCGAGGACGGCGAGAAAGCTCTCGCCCGGGACGCTGAAGACGGTGTCCACGCCGTGGACGACGAGCTGGTCGACGAGTAGCTTGCCGCCGTGCCGGCTCACAGCCGCTCCTCCAGATAGATCCGCGCGCGCTGCAACTTGGGCTTCTCCTCGTCGGCGGGATCGACGTAGCTGATCGTACGCTTGCCCTCCCACTCGCGCGGGAGCACGAGC
>Ga0265316_10007832_pt1 | contig 10001 bp, 8 predicted proteins | sample 4522metaG_FD_202092 | JGI IMG/M metagenome (GOLD analysis project Ga0265316, IMG submission 202092) | Rhizosphere microbial communities from Carex aquatilis grown in University of Washington, Seatle, WA, United States - 4-5-22 metaG | ecosystem: Host-associated > Plants > Roots > Rhizosphere >... | reverse complement strand
GTTAGGGCTTTTTATTTCTACAATATCCAAAACTCAGTCGCAGGCTATGATGACATCTTCATTTGGCGTTCTGATGCCTATGATGTTCCTTTCAGGATTTGCTTTCCCAATTGAGAATATGCCGCAGATCGTCCAGTATACAACTTTTCTAATTCCTTTAAGATATTTTATTACAATTCTAAGGGGAGTTATTCTAAAAGGCATAGGCATTGAGATCCTATGGCCTGACGTGCTGGCTTTGTTTGTGTTTGGCGTGGCTATTCTGACACTAAGCTCGCTTCGTTTCAGCAAAAAGATGGAATAAATAATGCAGGCGCATATTGATGTCAAAGAATTCCTGAAAGTTTATTGTGCGAAAATACATTCTCTTTTTTAAAACATTGGATCGTTTTTTGTAAGCATCAAATAATTACCTAAAAAACAAATATATCCTTAAAATCCACTTAACATTTCCGGCATATATTGGCCTCGTTTGTTTGTATTTTTTCCAAAACAATCACCAACATTTTTCCTTTCTTAACGGGGAAAAATACTTGCATTTTCTTAATTTAAGATATATATTTGGGGGAATCCATGAAAAGACCACTATACATATTCGGCTTTTTAGCTATAGCGCTAGTTGGCGCTCTATATGCCGCAACAGAATTGCAGTATTTTACTGCAAAGAGCGAACAAAGTGCAATTCTTTTGGAATGGAAGACTGGCTATGAGGATAACCTCGGCCACTTCGAGATCGAAAGAAGTGCATCGAACCCAAATAATTTTAGTAAGATTGGGTCGGTCACGGCAATAGGTAACAACTCGTACTATTATTTCAGAGACGATGTTTCATTAAGCACTTCAAATCCGATTTATTATTACAGACTGAAGCTCGTTGGGAATAACGGAGCATATGTTTACTCTAATACAATTATTGTGAACCACGTTATTTCAAGTGTGAGAGATACCTGGGGAAGCATAAAAGCAATTTTCAGGTAAGAAATTTTCAAAAAGCCGGATTCATTCCAATTTATCTTTAGATATTCCATCTAAACTCCAAAATTTTTTTTTGCTAGTCATACAATTAACTATTTTTAATAAATTTAATTAACGGAATATTATGGCAGATAGTACAAACAGACCAATCTTAGATACAATCACAGAACAGGAAAAGGCTGACGGTAAGGTCATGGCAATCCTGGCTTACATAGGAATTCTTTTCGTCATTCCTCTCTTCACTTCAAAGACCAATAAGTTTGTTATGTTCCATGTTGAGCAGGGTATCGCGCTGTTCATTGCATGGTTTGCGGTTCGTATCGTCTTCATATTTCTGGACCCGATTTTCTACAAAATGATAAGCGTAACTATTCCGTGCGGCGGAAGCATTATTGGTTCTATAATTTCTTTGTTGCTGTTCATCCTTATGATCATGGGTATTTTGAACGCAGCAGGCGGAAAAGTGCAGCAGCTGCCGGTAATTGGTTCATTTGGCGAGAAGTTTAACTTAGTAAAATAAACCAGACATAAATTAAAGGAGAAAACATTAATGGAAGGACAGACCACACAAACCCCAACCACCGGAGCCGAGCAGAAAGACTGGATGACCACATTGCTGCTGTGCATCTTTGTTGGTTCATTAGGCGTACACCGTTTTTATACAGGGCACACAGGTATCGGAGTAGTACAGCTGCTAACTCTTGGAGGCTGCGGAATTTGGACAATTTATGACCTGGTCACTATTATCACAGGTTCTTATCGCGATGCTAACGGGAACCCGCTTCTGAAAAAATAGTAAAATAGAATTTACAAATTTATGGCCCCCGGACATATTTAAAACCGGGGGTTTTTTATTTTTAGTCGTAGTTATATTTCCTTTACTTTCTTATATTTGGCTGAAAACAATCGTTATTTGGAATAAAAAGCTGAACTTCAAAACTTGAAATATTAAATAAGGAGAATTATAAATGGCAGAATCTACAAGACAGGTAAACTTCACACAGGAAGATGCAACAAACGGCAAAACAATGGCAATTGTCGCCTACCTCGTGTTCTTCGTGCCGCTGTTAACGGAAGACATGAAGAAAAATAATTTCGTAATGTATCATACTGAACAGGCTATCGTGCTTGTAATATGTAATGTAATTTGCGCAATACTTGGAACTGTTACATGCGGAATTGGCCTGATATTATATATACCGTGGCTTGTATTTTTGATAATGGGTATCATGAATGCGTCAAAGGGCGAGTGTAAACCTCTGCCGCTCATCGGAAGCTTCGGAGAAAAATTCGGACTCGTAAAGTAAAGAATTAATTTTATAATATTTGTAATTTCAAAGCCTGGTATTTGCCGGGCTTTTTTGATTTTAAGCGCTAACTCACGCTCCGCAACTCAAAACATTTCTTTGTATATTTGCATATATACATCCAATCTGTATTAATAATTCTGAAAAGTTGTCTGAGTTTATTCATTTACATAATCATTCGCATTATTCATTACTTGACGCTATCTGCACCATTGACGGTCTTGTAGAAGCGGCTGTCGAATACAAAATGCCCGCCCTTGCGCTTACAGATCACGGTGTAATGTACGGCGCAATGGATTTCTATAAGAAAGCAAAAAAAGCGGGAATAAAACCTATCATCGGCTGCGAAGTTTATATTGTCACTAAAGGCTCAAGATTCGATAAAGGCAAGGACTCTCCGCTAAGCATAGATACAATGCTGGGCAGCGATAAATCATCCGGCGCCGGGAAACATTCCCGCAAAGCGAATTATGACCACCTGGTACTGCTGGCAAAAGACGAGACAGGGTATAAAAATTTATTAAAGCTAACTTCAGCCGGACACACCGAAGGATTCTATTATAAACCACGTATTGACAGTGATTTACTAAGCAAGCTCAGCGAAGGGCTTATTGCTCTTTCTGCATGCGCGGGCGGCGTGGTTTCGTCTCATATTGTCAGGGATGATCTGCAATCGGCGAAAGAAGCCGCTGTAATTTATAAAGAAATTTTCGGTAAAGATTTTTATTTAGAAATTCAGAATCACGGAATAGATATTGAGCAGAAGATATTGAACTACATGCCTGAGCTTGCAAAGGAGCTTGGGCTGAAACTGATTGCAACAAATGACATCCATTATATAAAACATGAGCATCACATTCCGCATAATCTTTATCTCTATATAAATACCGACCTCTCGCGCGATAAAGAAGGAAAGAATCTCGAAAAAGAATTGAGATACGGAACCGACCAGGTTTATTTTAAATCGGCGGAACAAATGTGCAAATTGTTTGCGGATTTCCCTGAAGCTATCCGTTCAACGCTTGAAGTAGCTGAAATGTGCAACCTCAACCTGCCGCAGAATGTTTATCACATGCCCAACTTCCCTATTCCTGAAGAAACCGGTTTGGATAATCTGGATGATTACATGGAGAAGCTTGCGTTTGAACGTTTGGAAAAAAGGCTGGGTAAGATAACTCAGGAACAAACTGACAGATTAAAAGAAGAGATTGAAGTCATAAAAAATATGAAGTTTTCGGGCTACTTCTTAATTGTAGCTGATTTTGTAAAACACGCAAAGGCTAGCGGAGTATTTGTAGGTCCCGGACGCGGCAGCGCAGTTGGTTCGCTTGTTTGTTACGCGCTTGGGATCACAAATGTAGATCCAATGGCATACGATCTGCTCTTTGAAAGATTTTTGAATCCTGAAAGATTCTCTATGCCTGATATTGATATTGATTTTCAGGATGACAAGCGCGACGATGTTATCAATTATTCTAAACAGAAATACGGCGAGAAAGCAGTTTCACAAATCGCGACTTTCAACAAGCTTAAAACCAAAGCAGTTTTAAAAGACGTTGGCAGAGTATTGAATTATCCGTTTGATACAATAAACGAAATAACCAAACATGTACCATCCATTTTCGGGAAAATTAAATCTCTGCAGGATTGCTACAAAGATATTCCCGAGTTCAAACAATATTTTGATGAATCGCCTGAAAGAAAGAAACTGCTGAATTATGCGATCGTTCTTGAAAACCTTAACAAGAATGTTAGCATTCACGCTTCCGGCGTAGTGATAGCGCCTTCAGAAATTACCGACTTCGCGCCAATTGCCAAAGCTCCGCAAGTTGATGATGTTTTCATGACGCAGTATGATATGAAAATGCTGGAGGATGTGGGTTTGATAAAGATGGACTTCCTTGGACTGAAAGAATTGAAAATTCTTCATCAAACGGTTGACCTTATAGAAAAACGCCACGGCAAAAGAATTGATCTGGATAATTTGAAATTAGATGATAAAGCCACATTCCAGCAGTTTTCTGAGGGTCATACTATAGGCGTGTTTCAGTTCTCGAAACCAAAGATGCGCGAGTATTTATCAAAGCTGAAACCTAAAGATATAAACGACCTTTCGGCAATGAACGCGCTTTACCGTCCGGGTCCTATGGACGTAATTCCCGATTTCATTGATAAGAAACATGGCAGGAAAGAAGTTACGTACCTGCATCCTTCCATGGAACAAATATTGAGCGCCACATACGGGATAATAGTCTACCAGGAGCAGGTTATGCGGCTTGTAAGAGTTATTGCAGGCTACTCGCTTGGCAAAGCTGATATAGTCCGCCGTGCGATGGGTAAAAAAGATGAAAAGCTGATGAAGGAGCAGGAAAAAGAGTTCATAACCGGCGCCGCGAAGAATGGATATGACAGGAAAATTGCTAAAGAGATATTCCGGTTAATATTAAAGTTTGCCGATTACGGTTTCAACAAATCTCACAGCGTTGCGTATTCAATTCTGGCTTATTATACAGCGTACCTGAAAACACATTACCCGCTTGAGTTCATGACGTCGCTTTTGAACTGCAGGAAAGATGATACTGAAGAAATGGTGCTGCTTATTCATGAGTGCAAGAGGATGAAAATTCAGCTTAGCATGCCTGATATAAATAAATGTTACTCCGATTTCACAATTGATGACAGCGAAGAAAATAAAATATTATTTGGACTTTCCTCTATTAAAAATGTCGGCAGAGCCGCTGTAGATAATATTATTAAAGAAAGAAATACGCACGGGCCATTTGAGAACTTTGTAGATTTCTGCTGTAAAATTGACCCAAGGGTTGTTAACAAAAAAACTTTTGAATCGCTTATTTTTGCCGGAGCGTTTGATTCTCTTGACCACAACAGGAGAAAGCTATTCGATTATTATGAACCTGTCCTGCAGAAATTCAGCAATAAGAAATCCGAACAGGCGGGACAATCATCCTTATTCGGCGGCGGGAAATCGCGTACAGCTATCAAAGACACAGTCATGGATCCCGAACGTGCTTATGATGACTGGTCGGACCGCGAAAAACTTTCGCATGAAAAATCAGTTTTGGGGCTTTACATAAGCTCGCATCCGCTTGCTGACTATGAAAATGAACTGAACAAGAACTCGACTTTAAAATTCGGCGATGTAAGCGACAGCGAAGCCGAAGGGGTTGATGTTTCAAAGCTATCTTCGGTAAGAATGTGCGGCATAATTACCGATCTGAAAGTTAAGCAAAGCAAAAAAGGCAACCGCTTCTGCGTATTCACGCTCGAGGATTTCACCGGAATGGGCGAATGCGTGGTGTTCCCGCAAGTGTTCGATAAGAACAGGGAAATCCTTCAAAATGACGCTATTGTAATGGTAACCGGCAGACCGGAGGAAAACGGGGATTCAATCAAACTACTTGTAGATGACATAAGACCTCTCGTGAAAAAATCAAATAACGGGCAAAATAATGAAGTAATTGAGAAAATTACTATCAGAATTCGTTCAAACGGTTTCGAATCAGATAAATTGAAAGAAATCAAACTGCTGGCTTCGCGCAATGGCGGGAACTCAAGTTTGTTTATTAATTTAGACGGGACCATGATGGAACTTCCCGGCGTAAAAATTAATTATGATGAGTACGCTAAAAAAGTTCTTGAAGGAATATTCGGAAGTGAAAATGTAATTGTAAACTAACAATAATTATTTTATTTTAAGGAAATTAACCGAACAAAAAGGAGTACATACTTAAATGCATCCAATTGAAATAACAGACGCCAACTTTGAACAGGAAGTTTTAAAATCAGATATCCCGGTCTTAATAGACTTGTGGGCCGTATGGTGCGGGCCGTGCAAAATGATAGCTCCTTTTATAGAAGAGCTTGCGGGCGAATACCAGGGCAAAGTAAAAGTGGGTAAAGTTGACGTTGACAACAACCCTAACGTATCTGTGCAGTACGGCGTTAGAAGCATTCCGACATTGCTGTTCTTTAACGGCGGAAAAGTAGTTGACCAGATCATCGGCGCAGTGCCCAAAACCGCAATCGCGCAAAAACTTGATGCGCAGTTGCAGACTGCATAAAAGTTTATATTTATTTTTTCCAAGAACCCGCTGTAAATGGCGGGTTTTTTGATGTTTATCATATTCTAGAATGTTCATATAATTGTTACAATAGTTGATTTTCTGTTAATCTTGAATAACTATATAAAATTAGACTATGAAAAAATTCAGAATCGCATCTCTTATTTTATTTTCAATGTTTACAAACTGCAGTTCAGATTTCACATCGCAGCACACAGACTGTCTTGATAAAGCTGCTTATAAAATTAGCTCTGTAAATATTCAGAGTAATGATTCAGACCTGTTATTTCTGAAAAATATCCTGGAAGATGATTCAGTAAAAATTGTTTTGCTTGGCGATTATGGTAATATTGATACCGTATCTTTTTCAGGCAAGACAAAGCTTGTAAAATTTCTGCATGAAAAATGCGGCTTCGATGTTATTGCTTTCGAAAATAGTTTTTATGATTGCGCTAAAGGATGGGAGTTAACTAAGCAAAATAATGATTACAATTCGAGTATCAGTTTGGCATTGGGTTCCTTACCGGCTTTTAAAAGTGGAAACTGTGCTTATGAGGCATTCATAAAATATCTTCAAAATACTTTAAACAGCAAAAATCCATTGATCTTCGCGGGTATCGGTAATGGGCTGTCAAGCTTTAAGCATGAAGATTTCATAGCTGATGTGAATAGGCTGAATCTATTAAAAACAAACGACGAAAATGAACGGCTGATAAAAATTATCAGGTCTCTTGATCCAAATCCATTTGCTCCATCTTATCCTGATAGTGGTATTATCAAATATAATGTTAATTTTTTGGATACACTTTTAGAAAGGGTAAATAAACAGGACTATCCGGAATTTTCAGATCTTGACAGAGAGTTTTGGTTGCATGTGATCAGGGGACTCATACAAAGCAATCTATATTATAATGAACTAAAACTTAATTACATAGATGCGCTAAATAAGCTTAATACAGGTAAAACAGATAATCTAATTTGGCTGGTTGAAAAAAAATATCCGGGAAAGAAAATTATCATTTGGGCAGATAATTTCAGCGCCTGTAGGGGATTTAAACACATTGAATTCAGTAAACAGCGGGGTGATTTTCTAAAAAACGTATACTCATTAGATGATGCTTTATATGATACTTATCGAAACAAAGTATATTCAATCATATTAACAAGTTATCAAAGTGAATTAGGAGTTGAACCTGAGTTTACTTTGGAATATTCTGTTGAACATTCAGGATTTAAATATGCATTTCTGAATCTCAGGGATAAGACAGGATTAGATTGTATAGGCAATTATTTTTATACTGGCGCACTTTTGCGTGAAGAAAAGGCCGAATGGAATAAAGTACTTGACGGATTTTTTGTATATTCAAAATAATATCATCCGTTTCCCCATTTTTCAAATGGTGCGTTTTTTTACTTCACTTTATTCATATGTATTCCATGCATTTTTACCACCACTTGCATCAAAGTTCCATTATCCCTAAATTTGCAAATGTTTGATATTAACGAAGTCAGGAAAGAGTACCCCATAACGCAGCAGTGTTTCACGGTCTATGGCTGCGATGTGCCGTGTAAGCTTATCTATTTTGACCACGGCGCCTCGACCCACTGCCCTAACCGCGTTTTAAACAAATACATCGATTTTCTGAAATATTATTATTCAAACGTACACCGCGGCAAGCATTTCCTTTCAATGATATCATCCGAACTGTTCGATAACGTTTACGAAACCATATTTAATTTCATCAAAGCGGATAAATCCAAGAACGAAGTTGTGTTAACATCAAACACAACTACAGCTCTGGATATTGCCTCCAGCATCATGACTGAAAAGGAAGGCATTACGCTTGTTTCGTTAATGGAACATCATTCAAACGATCTGCCGCACCGAAAGCGCTCCAAAGTTGTGCATTTTGGTTTGCACCCCGACGGCACAATCGACATGAATGACCTTGACCAAAAGCTCAAATCAAATAAAGTTAAGCTTGTTGCAATAACAGGTGCATCAAACCTCACAGGATTTATGCCTGATATTCACAAAATAGCAAGGATGGCTCATGAACATGGCGCTAAAATTCTTGTAGATGCCGCTCAGCTGCTTGCTCACAGAAGCATTGATGTAAAACCTAATGATGACCCGGAACATATAGATTTTCTCGCAGCTGCAGGGCATAAAGCATACGCGCCGTTTGGCTCGGCGTTTTTATTCGGTCCACGCGACTTAATGGATGAAGCTGACCCGTATATTCCCGGCGGAGGAACTGTGTTATATGTAACTCCTGACGAAGTATATTTTGATAAATCCCCCGAACGCCATCAGGGCGGCACGCCCAATATTGCCGGAGCTATTGCGCTGGCTGAGTCGCTGAAATTCCTTACAGAGATCGGGATGGATAATATCCGCGAGCATGAAGTTGAACTAACCGAATACGCGCTGAAGAGATTCAAGGAAGTCCCCGGCATAGAATTGCTGGGAAATGTTTCTCCTAAAGACCGGCTTGGCGTTGTGACATTTAATATCAGCGGATTAAATCATAGTTTGGTTTCCACCATTCTTAATTATGAATCTGCAATAGCCACGCGTAACGGTTGTTTCTGCGCGCATCCTTATCTGGGATTTTTGATTAAGACAGATCCCGAATTGTTCAAAGAAAGGCTGCTCAGAGGCGATAAGAACAATCTGCCGGGCGCGGTAAGACTTTCGCTCGGCATATATAATACAAAAGAAGAAATAGATGAATTTGTGAAGGCGTTAATTCAGATCTCAGCCAGGGAGTGGAAAGCTGATTACAGTACATATGTGCCAACATCCGCGGACTGCAAACAGGCTGTTTCAGGAAAAGCCTTTGTGTAATTTTTCAGATTAAACACCCCATTTACTCCTCTCTTTTAAGTACAATAATATTCTTAAATTATTACTACAAAAAAATTAGCATATTATTGCTATTTTATTATTTTTTGTTTATATTTAAATTTTATGTGTGTAAATGTTCGAAAATATAGTAGAGTTAATCGGGGAAAGTAAAAATTTCGTAATAACAAGCCATGTAAATCCGGATGGCGATTCAATAGGCAGCGAGATAGCTTTTTACATATACCTTAAAAAAACCGGGAAAAACGCAAAAATCATCAATTTTTCTGAAACACCGTACAATTACACATTCCTTGATAAGGGGAACGTTATTGAAAAATTCGATGAAACCAAGCATAGTGAAATTATAAAAAATGCCGACGTTATCCTGATTCTTGATACGAACGAATATTCAAGAATAAGGACAATGGAGCCGCTTGTAAGAGCAAGCGCAGCGAAAAAAGTTTGCATTGATCATCATGCAGGCATTAACCAAAACGGGTTTGACCTGTTTATTTCTGATACAGATTCACCCGCCACAGGGGAAATTTTATTTAAGTTCTTTGAAAAAATCGGCCCGGATCTGGTCGACAGGGAAATGGCTATAGCTCTCTACACAGCTATTATGACGGATACAGGTTCTTTTCGGTTTCCGAGGACATCATCAGAGACGCACGGGATAGCGGCTGAACTGATCAAGTTAGGAGTGGATCCGTATGAAATATATACGGAAGTATATAACCGCTCAACTCCGGGAAGGCTTAAGCTTTTGGCCAGGTTTTTAAATAA
>Ga0265316_10007830_pt1 | contig 10002 bp, 9 predicted proteins | sample 4522metaG_FD_202092 | JGI IMG/M metagenome (GOLD analysis project Ga0265316, IMG submission 202092) | Rhizosphere microbial communities from Carex aquatilis grown in University of Washington, Seatle, WA, United States - 4-5-22 metaG | ecosystem: Host-associated > Plants > Roots > Rhizosphere >... | reverse complement strand
AACCGCGCGCCGACGATGTGGGGTTTCGACATCACGAATTTCGTGTGGTGGATCGGAATCGGCCACGCCGGGACGCTGATTTCCGCCATTCTGCTTCTGCTAAACCAGCGCTGGCGCAATTCCATCAACCGGTTCGCTGAGGCCATGACGTTGTTCGCGGTGGCCTGCGCGGGCATGTTCCCGCTGCTGCACCTGGGCCGTCCGTGGCTGTTCTACTGGCTGTTCCCATACCCCAACACCATGAACGTGCAGCCGAATTTCCGCAGCCCGCTGGTGTGGGACGTGTTCGCGGTTTCGACGTACGCGACGGTGTCGCTGCTGTTCTGGTACGTGGGCCTGATGCCCGACCTGGCCACCCTGCGCGACCGGACCCGGAACCCACTGGCGCGGGTGATTTACGGGGTGATGGCGATGGGCTGGCGCGGTTCTGCGCGGCACTGGAGCGTGTACGAAACCGCGACGCTGCTGCTGGCCGGGCTGGCCACGCCGCTGGTGCTCTCGGTCCACACGGTGGTGAGTTTCGACTTCACCATCGCCATCGTGCCGGGCTGGCACAGCACGTTCTTCCCGCCGTATTTCGTGGCGGGCGCCATCTACTCCGGTTTTGCGATGGTGCTGGCGCTGGCCATTCCGCTGCGCAAGGCTTACGGCTTGCAAGGCCTGATCACCGACAAGCATCTGGATAATTCCGCCAAAGTCATGCTGGCCACCGGGCTGATCGTGGCCTACGCGTACATCCTGGAAACCTTTACCGCGTGGTACAGCGGCAATGTTTACGAGCAGGCGGCTTTCTGGCATCGCATGACCGGCCCCTACGCTTCTTCGTACTGGCTACTGGTCGGTTGCAACATTGCGGCGCCGCAGGCGTTGTGGTTCAAGCGGGTCCGCGGCAACCCCGCGCTGCTGTTCTGCTTCTCGCTGGTGGTGCTGGTGGGCATGTGGCTGGAGCGCTACGTGATTATCGTGAGCAGCCTGGCGCAGGACTACCTGCCGTCTTCGTGGGGCAATTTCCATCCCACCCGTTGGGATTGGGGCACGTATCTCGGCACCATCGGGATGTTCCTGTTCCTGTTCTTCGTGTTCATTCGACTGCTGCCCATGATTTCGATCTTTGAAGTGCGCACGCTGCTGCCTCAAGCCAAGGTCGGAGAGGAGGCGCAAGGTTGACCAAACCCATTTATGGAGTGATGGCCGAGTTCGATAGTCCCACTGCGCTGGTGAATGCCACGCGGGCGGCGCGCGAGAAGGGCTATCGCAAGCTGGACGCCTATTCGCCCTTCCCCATCGAAGAGCTGAGCGACGCGCTCCACCTGCACAAGAACCGGCTGCCGCTGATCGTGCTGGCCGGGGGCATTGCGGGCGGGCTGGCGGGCTACCTGATGCAGTATTACGTCACGGTATGGGATTTCCCTCTCAACATCGGCGGCCGGCCTTTGCATAGCTGGCCCGCGTACATCGTGATCACGTTCGAGATGACGATTTTGCTGGCGGCGATTTCGGCGGTGATGGGGCTGCTGGCGCTGTGCGGTTTGCCCATGCTCTACCATCCGGCGTTCAATGTGCCGCGGTTTGCGCTGGCCTCGCGCAACCGGTTCTTCCTGTCGATCGAAGCCGCGGACCCTTTGTTCGACGCGCGCGCGACGCCGGAGTTTCTGGAATCGCTGGAGGCGAAAGAGGTGTCGGAAGTTGCGGAATGAACTCAAAGCCTCGGGCCGGGCATGCCCGGCCCCTACACCGCGACGGGCATGCCTCGCCCTGCTTGTGCTCATGCTGGCCTTCGCCTCCGCCGCCTGCCGGCAGGATATGCACGACCAGCCAAAGTACATCCCACTTCGGCCCAGTGAGTTTTTCGAAGATGGCCGGTCGGCGCGGCCGCTCCCGCCAGGGACCGTGGCTCGCGGCCACTTGAATGACGACACCGCCTTCTACACCGGCAAAGGCCCCGATGGGAAGCCGCTCGACACCTTTCCATTTCCCGTCACCAAGGAAGTGATCGCGCGCGGCCAGGAGCGCTTCAACATCTACTGCACGCCCTGCCACGACCACACGGGCTACGGCAACGGCATGATTGTCCGGCGCGGCTACCGGCACCCGCCGTCGTACCACACCGACAAGATCCGGCAGCTTTCCAATGGGTTCATTTTCGATGTGATCACGCAGGGATTCGGCGCCATGCCGGACCTGGCCGCGCAGGTTCCGCCGCGCGACAGATGGGCCATCGTGGCCTATGTTCGCGCTCTCGAATTGAGCCAGAACGCTTCTATTAACGACGTCCCACCGGAAGCCCGCGCGCAACTGGGAGACGGGAAATGACACTTCAGGACGACTTGAAGCGGTGGCGCTCCGGCGCTCTGGCGGCGGGCATCGCCGGCGCCGCTCTGTGCGCCGTCGGCTTTTTCACTTCGCCGTTCCAGTTCTACCGCTCCTACTTGTGGTCCTACTTGTTCATCGTCGGCCTGAGTGTAGGGTCGCTCGCCTGGTTGATGCTGCAATATCTCACCGGAGGCGCTTGGGGCGTGGTCATCCGGCGGCCCTGCGAGGCGGCGGCGCGCACGTTACCGCTGGTGGCGCTGATGTTCGTCCCCATCGTAATCGGGATTCCCAACCTGTACCCGTGGTCGCACGCGAAAGTGGTGGCGGCCGACGAAATCCTCAGGCACAAGCAGGTCTATCTGAACGTGCCGTTCTTCCTGACGCGGGCGGCGATCTACTTTGCCGGATGGATTCTGCTCTCATGGCTGTTCAATCGCTGGTCGGGGAGGGAAGACCGCGAAGGTTCCGCCAGGGTGCATGGGAAGATGGCCGCCCTGGCCGGGCCGGGCCTGATCTTCTGGGGCTTCAGCGTCACATTCATGGCGGTGGACTGGGTGCTCTCGCTCGACCCGCACTGGTTCTCGACCATCTTCGGAATGCTCTTCATGGTGGGGCAGGCCCTCTCATCGATGGCGTTTCTGATCGCGCTGATGGTGCTCGTTTCGCGCCGCCTTCCGATGTCGGAGGTCCTCACGCCGCGCCATCTGCACGACCTGGGTAAGTTCCTGCTGGCGCTGGTGATGGTGTGGGCCTACTTCTCGTTTTCGCAGTTCCTGATCATCTGGGCCGGCAACCTGCCCGAGGAGATCCCGTGGTACCTGGAGCGGCTGCGCGGCGGCTGGCAGTACGTGGCGCTGGCGCTGGTGGTCGGCCATTTCGCGCTCCCCTTCGCCCTGCTGCTTTCACGCGACCTCAAACGCAATTTCAGGCTGCTGGCCGGCATCGCAATCTTCGTTCTGTTCATGCGCATGGTGGACCTCTACTGGCTGGTGGCGCCGGACTTCCGCAAGGGGGCATTCGGCCTGAGCTGGATGGATTTCGCGGCTCCGGTAGGAATCGGCGGAATCTGGCTGGCGTACTTTCTCATCCAATTAGGCGAGCGCCCGCTGATGCCGATCCACGATCCGCACCTGGCGGAGGCTTTAGAACATGGACGAGAATAAGCGGCATAATTCCGGGGCGGGTCACGAAGAAACCGACGTCAACGAGTGGGCGGTGGGCAAGTTCGCCGTCGCGCTGGCGCTGGTTATCGTGGCGGCGCTCTTCCTGCTGTTCGGGCTGTTCCGATATTTGCTTTCGCGCGAAGGGGGTCCGCCGGCGGGACGTTCGCAGGTGGTTGCCACCGAGCCGGCCAAGGCGTTTCCCCAGCCGCAACTGCAACAGAGTGAGGTGCTGGATTTGAAAGCCGTTCGCGCGGCGGAAGATCGGGTTTTGAACAGCTACGCGTGGATCGATCCGGAGAAGGGCGTGGTGCGGATTCCGATTGATCGCGCCATGGAGTTGCTGGCCGAGCGCGGGCTGCCGTCGCGGCCGGCGGCGGGAGAGTTGAAATGAGGCTTTTGCCGCTTCTCGCTCTCGCCGCTTCCACCGCATTCGCGCAGCCCGGCCAGCCGGCCCCGGTGCAACCCTCGCTGACCATGCAGGATTCCAACCTGAAGCCAGCGCTCCCCAGCGAGCTTCTGGGCGTGGGAATCGACCAGAAACTCGACCAGCAGGTTCCCCTCGATGCGATCTTCCGCGATGAAGCGGGGCGCGCGGTGCCGCTCGCGAGCTTCTTCCAAACCGGCAAGCCGGTGCTCCTGGCGCCCGTTTACTACCGCTGTCCCATGCTGTGCACGCAGATCCTGAACGGAGTTGCCAGCAGCCTGAAAGCCGTCTCGCTCAACCCCGGACGGGATTTCGAAATCCTCAGCGTCAGCTTCGATCCGAAAGATACCTGGGAGCTGGCGGCCGCGAAGAAGCAGACGTATCTGCGGCGCTACGGCCGGGCTAACACAGCCAACGGGTGGCACTTCCTCACCAGCGACCCGCCCAACATCAAGGCTCTGATGGACGCCGTGGGCTTCCACTACAAGTACGACCCCGCCACCGACCAGTTCGCGCACGCCAGCGGCATCATGATTCTGACGCCCGGCGGACGCGTCTCGCGCTACTTCTATGGCGTGGAATACGCCCCGCGCGATGTGCGCCTGGGCCTGGTGGAGGCCTCGCACAGCAAGATCGGCAACCCGGTCGACCAGATTCTGCTGTTCTGTTACCACTACGACCCGGCCACGGGCAAGTACGGCGCCGCCGCCGTCAACCTGCTGCGCGCCGCCAGCGCCGGTTTCGTGCTGATCTGCGGCGGTTTTTTGCTCATGGTGTGGCGGCGCGAGCTGCGCGCCCGGCCCCAGGGGGGCACCCCGAGCGCCGCGACGCGGGCTGGATAATTCGCAATGGGATCGTTAGGTCTATTTCCGGAACAGGCGTCCACCTTCGCGCCCGATGTGGACCACCTGCTGTACTTTTTGCTGGCGGTTGCGGCGTTCTTTACGCTGGCCATCTTCTGCTCCATCTTCTACCTTTCCATCCACTACCGGCGGCGTTCGGAAAACGAACTGCCGCGCGCCATCCATGGCGGGGCTGCCCTTGAGATCCTGTGGAGCGTGATTCCCTTCGGACTCACCATGGTGATGTTCACCTGGGGCGCCAGCATCTACTTCAACGAAAGCCGGCCGCCGGACAACGCCCTGGATATCTACGTCGTCGGCAAGCAATGGATGTGGAAGCTGGAGCACCTGGGGGGGCAGAGGGAAATCAACGAGCTGCACATTCCCGTGGGACGCGCGGTGCGGCTCACCATGACGTCGGAAGACGCCATCCACAGTTTCTTCGTTCCCGCGTTCCGCACCAAGCAGGACGCGGTTCCCGGCCGCTACACCACCACCTGGTTCACGCCTACCAAGGTGGGCAAGTACCACCTCTTCTGCGCCGAGTATTGCGGCACCAACCATTCGCGCATGGGCGGCTGGGTCTACGTGCTGGCGCCGCGCGACTACGAGGCCTGGCTAAGCGGCGGCGCGTCCTTCGGGTCGCTGGCGGAGAACGGGCAAAAGCTGTTTGACGAGTTGGCCTGCGGAAACTGCCACAAGCCGGATGGGTCAGGCCGGTGCCCCAGCCTGACGGGACTCTTCGGCAAGACCGTCCAGCTTGCCGGCGGCGGCACGGTGAAGGCGGACGAAGGCTACATCCGCGAATCCATCCTGCAACCTCAGGCCAAGATCGTGGCCGGCTACGGGCCGATCATGCCGACCTTCCAGGGCCTGGTCACCGAAGAGGGCGTCTTGCAGTTGATCGAATATATCAAATCGTTGGGGCCGCCACCGGCGTTGACTCACTAGAAACCTATGAATACGGCAGCGGTACACGAACGGGAAGATTACTTAAACGTCAGTCACGGTCTGAAGTCGTGGCTCCTCACCAAGGACCACAAGCGTATCGGACTGCTGTACCTGGCCACTATCACCCTGTTCTTCTTTCTGGGCGGTCTCTTCGCCACGCTGATCCGCATCGAACTGCTGACTCCGGGCGGCGGACTGGTGAGTTCGGAGACTTATAACAAGCTCTTCACCATGCACGGCGTGACCATGATCTTTTTCTTCCTGATTCCGTCGATTCCGGCCGTGTTGGGTAACTTCTTCCTCCCCATGATGATCGGCGCGCGCGACCTGGCTTTTCCGAGAATCAACTTACTAAGCTGGTATCTGCTGGTGATAGGCGGCCTGTTCGCCCTCTTTGCGATGCTTGCGGGCGGCGTGGATACCGGCTGGACTTTCTACACGCCTTACAGCACCACTTACTCGAACACGTGGGTCATCGCCACTGCGCTGGGCATTTTCGTGGCGGGCTTCTCCTCCATCTTGACGGGACTGAACTTCATCGTGACGGTGCACCGCATGCGCGCTCCGGGCATGACCTGGTTCCGCATGCCGCTGTTCGTGTGGGCGCATTACGCTACCGCGCTGATCCAGGTGCTGGGCACGCCCGTGCTGGCCGTGACCATCGTGCTGGTGTTCTGCGAGCGGGTCTTCCACATCGGAATTTTCGACCCCGCGCTGGGCGGCGATCCGGTCCTGTTCCAGCACCTTTTCTGGTTCTACTCGCACCCCGCCGTGTACATCATGATTCTGCCGGCCATGGGAGTGGTTTCGGAGTTGATTTCCACTTTTTCGCGGAAGGCCATCTTTGGCTACCGCATCGTAGCTTTCTCCAGCGTTGCCATCGCGGTGCTCGGCTTCCTGGTGTGGGGCCATCACATGTTCGTCAGCGGCCAATCGGTTTTTGCCGGCATGGCGTTCTCTTTCCTGAGTTACTTTGTGGCCATACCGTCGGCCATCAAGGTGTTCAATTGGACGGCCACGCTGTACAAAGGCTCCATCTCATTCGCCACGCCGATGCTCTACGCTTTCGGCTTCATCGGCCTGTTCACCATCGGGGGCCTGACGGGGCTGTTCGTGGCCGCGCTGGGCATCGACGTACACGTCACCGACACCTACTTCGTGGTGGCGCACTTCCACTACATCATGGTGGGCGGCGCCATCATGGGCTACCTGGGCGGCCTGCACTATTGGTGGCCCAAGATGACCGGGCGCATGTATCCGGAAGCGTGGGCGAAGCTTTCGGCGCTGGTGATCTTCCTGGGTTTCAATCTGACTTTCTTCCCGCAGTTTATTCTCGGCTATCTGGGGATGCCGCGGCGCTATCACACGTATCCGGAAGAGTTCCAGGTGTTGCACGTGCTCTCCACGGCGGGCGCTTCGGTGCTGGCGGTGGGTTACGCCATCCCCATGATCTACTTCGCCTGGTCGCTGAAGTATGGGAAACTGGCGGGCGCCAATCCGTGGGGCGCCTCCGGCCTGGAGTGGACAACCTCTTCGCCGCCGCCGCTTCACAATTTCGACAAGATGCCGGTGGTTACACGGGATGCTTACGACTACAGCATGGTAGGCGGGGAGGCGGTGGAAGTTGGCTAGCGAAGCGGAAACCCCCGCGTTGCAAGTGCAGTTTGACACCGAAGCGCAGCAGAAGGACGCCTCCACGTTGGGGATGTGGATTTTCCTCATCACTGAGGTCATGTTCTTCGGCGGCATGTTCACGGCCTACACGGTGTACCGCCGGGCGTATTCCGACGCGTTCGCGGTGGCCAGCGCCAGCCTCAACGTGACCATCGGCGCCATCAACACCGCCGTCCTGCTGGTCAGCAGCTTCACCATGGTGATGGCCGTGCGGGCCGCGCAGCTCGGCCAGCGCCGGATGATCGTTCTGTTCCTGGTCTTGACCCTGATTTTCGGCGGCATCTTCCTGGGCGTGAAAGCTTACGAATGGAATGAGAAGTTCGAGCAGCACCACGTGCCGGGACCGTCATTCCACTTAGACGGCGTCCCGCAGCAGGGCCACGCGCAGTTGTTCTTCTCGCTGTACTTCGCCATGACCGGCCTGCACGCGGCGCACATGGTCATCGGTGTCGGACTCATCTCATGGCTGATCTGGCTGGCGCGCAAAGGAACGTTCACGGCCGAGTACAATACGCCCGTGGATATGGTTGGCCTCTACTGGCACTTTGTCGATATCATTTGGATCTTCCTGTTTCCGCTGCTGTACCTGATTGACCGGCACTTACCGAAATAGTCATGACCGAACATATCGATTCCATAAGAACCTACACAGTGGTGCTGCTGGCGCTGCTGGTTCTGACGGCAGTGACCACGCTGGTGGCATTTGTCGACCTGGGCGCGTACAGCGTGGTGGTCGCGCTGGCAATCGCCGTGTGCAAGATGCTGCTAGTGGCGCTCTTCTTCATGCACGTGCGCCACAGCACCAAGCTCACCAAGCTGGTGGTGGTGGGCGGGCTACTGTGGCTGTTGATCCTGCTCATGCTGACGCTGAGCGATTTCACCACGCGCGGCTGGCTCGGCGTGCCGGGCAGGTAGGAAAAGGGAAGAAAGGGAAAAACGAAAGAGGCGATAGACGCATTTGCTTCGAAACCCGTAAAATGCGGCTGTTCCCGTTTCCCTCCAAGCCCGCCGTGTGGGGGCGAAGACGGCTCCCGGAGGAAAAGTGCAACTCGCGGGACCGAAGAATGGCGGTTTGGTTTATACTCAATGGCGCTGGAAGGCCCAAATCGGAACCTCCAACTGAGCAGCGGCTGTTCCGGGTGATGCTGGGCAGCATTGAGGCGCTGTCGACGTAGCCGCGGATGTTATAGCAAGGTAATCGGTCGCCAAGGGGCGCTCAGGCCGGCTGTAGAGAAATGCCGCAGTTTCCAGTTGCGGAGTCTCGGAAGGAATTAGAACGGGATCCTGCCAGCGAATTGAAAAAGAGTTTGGGAAAATCAAATACAAGAAAGACGATGTAGTTATATACTAGCTTAGATTGTTGGCGGCCAAGAGGGCAAATTGAAATCCCTGTTGAAGGCGGAACTCTATGCCACTGCGGATGTGCTTCGTGTTTGGGCTGTTGGGCGTCGTTAGCTGCTCTTGGGCTGGCGTCATCCCTCCGCGTCCCGTCTGCGATGTGCGGGTGGTTGCAGTCGGCATCGACCAATACCAAAACCCCAAGTTCGCGCTGAGGTTCGCCGCGGCCGATGCTAGGGCGGTGGGCGAGGCGTTTCGGAAGATAGGGGCTCAGACGGTAAACACGCTGACGGACGAGAAAGCCACGCGAGCCGCTATCGAGCAGGCTCTGACCGAATCGACCCAGCAATCGAAGAACTGTGACACGGCAGTGTTCTTCTTCGCTGGATGGGGAAACACTCCTGAGGGAACGTTCTTTTTGTTTCCGTCGGATGTGGTGCGGGAAGAAGATATCGGGAAAGAAGGCATCTCTTCCGAGGTTCTCTGGGCCTGGCTGGACAAAATCCAGGCGCAGAACCTTCTGGTAATCCTGGACACCGGAGACGCCAGCGATTTCCTGGCGGCTACTTTGACCAAATCGCTGCGGCGCTCCGGCGGCAGCGAGCGCAATCTTTCGATTATCGCGCCCCAGGGCAGTAGCCGGGACGACCCGAAATCGGAACACGGCGCTCTGACTTACGCGGTGTTGCAGGCGCTCACCAGGGAATCCGACTTGAATGGAGACGGTCTGCTAAGCGCCGCCGAGTTGGAGGCGGCGACCGCGGCAAACGTGCTCCGGGCTAATAGCGGCCTTGGCCCCAAAGCGAGTTTCCGGGCGAGGGCAGTATCGGCGGGGGACGACTTCACAATCGGACGAGTGGGCGAGGCCAAGCCGGCAGTTCCCATGCGCGGCACCCAGACGTACGCCCAACAGAACCCGGCCCCGCGGGCCACGCTCAGTGGAAGGTATCGGGCGCTGCTGATCGCCACCAATGAGTACAAGGAGTGGGACCGGCTGGTCAATCCGATCCCCGACGCCGAAGCGATCGCTCAGGAACTGGAGTCGCGATACGGCTTTGACAAGCCGAAAGTAGTCCGCAACCCGACCAAGAGGGAGATGAGCAAGGCGATCTTTGACTTGCGGGGATCTCAGTACGGACCGGATGACGAACTTTTCATCTTTGTTGCCGGCCACGGGACTTACGATCCTGCCGTAAAGACCGGCTACCTGGTCGCTACAGATAGCGAGAAGAATGACCCGGGTCACGACACCTACTACTCCGAGTTCGATCTCTTCCGCAGCGTCGAGGCGATCCCG
>Ga0265316_10007827_pt1 | contig 10003 bp, 10 predicted proteins | sample 4522metaG_FD_202092 | JGI IMG/M metagenome (GOLD analysis project Ga0265316, IMG submission 202092) | Rhizosphere microbial communities from Carex aquatilis grown in University of Washington, Seatle, WA, United States - 4-5-22 metaG | ecosystem: Host-associated > Plants > Roots > Rhizosphere >... | reverse complement strand
CCCTCGTCGTCGGAGGGATCGCTGTCGCCGTTGACGAAGTCGTAGCCGGGCAGCACCTTCCCGGCGAGGTCCTCGTGGTTCGCGTTCACGCCGGTGTCGACGACGGCGACTATCACCGAGGCCGAGCCGGTGGTCGTGTTCCAAGCCTCGTTGACGCGCGTGTTCGAGAACTGCCAGCCGGAGCCGTCCGCGAACGGATCGTTGGTCGTCACCGGCGTGCCGGTCATGTGGGCGAGCGTGTCGAGGTGCGCCGAGGCGACATTGGGGTCGGCTTGCAGGCTCGTCAGCGCTGTCGCAGCGTCGTCGGCAGGGACGCTGACGGCGCTGACGCGGATTTGCGGGATCTGCATGACCGCTGTTGCGTCCGCGTTGGCGATCGTGTCGGCGACCTCGCCCGTGCTGGTTGCCGGCTTGAACGTGATCACGATCTGGCTCGTGTCGGATGTCGCCGGCGGAGCGCCGTTGTCTGCAGTTGCAGAACCGGTGATCACCAGACAGAGCGCAAGCAGCAGGAGGGTGACCGGCAACCGCCTCTCTATGAAGGCGGGGATCCGCCGGTTGAGATCGAGTTGCGGCACCGTCCTGTTCTTGACTATCGGCAGACGTCGGACCCAACCGAGCCCGTGAACAGGTGATGCGGGTTTTGCGCTGGTTGCCGGTGCCGTGCGTCCTTTGGTTCAGGACAGAGGCGGGACCGGCGGCGAACGCAGCAGCAGATGACTCTCGACGATCGCGCCGGCGACGTCACCCAGCTTGACGCCGCTTTGCTGCGAGTGCGCACGCAAGCGCGCGAATGCCTCGTCTGCGTCGAGCGCGTATCGCGCCATCAGGATCCCTTTCGCCTGTTCGATCAACGCGCGCCTCGCGAACGCGCCTTGCAGCCCGTGATACTCGGCGAAACGCTGCAGCGTCACTTCGATTGCGCCTTGCAGGTCGTCGGGTGAGCTCTCGACCAGGCAGGCGAAGACGCCGCGGTGGGCGGCCTCGCGCACGAAGGTGGGATCGCTTGCGTGCAGCACCGCTATCACCGGGCAGCTCGCCTCGTGGACGAGCTCGTCGATCAAGCCGAGCGCGTGGTCGAAGCTGTCGCCGAGCCCGACGAGGGCGACGTCCGGATGCACGCGCGCGGTTGCCGGTGCAACCTCGGAGATCGCGACCTCACGGGCGACGATTTCGTGCCCGAGCCCCGAGACGACTGCAGCGAGCAGTTCCAACCGATCGCGGCGCTCATTCGCGATCAACACACGAAGGCACTTGGGGTGACGACCGGACAGCGGCATGGCCCTCCACCTGCGGGGTTTGGGCAGGTTCCAGCAGCTTTCATGGTAGTCTCTGGCCCGTCGGCGGCACAACTACAGTTGCCCGGCAACTGCCCAGGTCTCAAGACAGAGACCGGGCGGAACGTCCTCCCATAGAGCCCGGGCGGAGCAAGGTCAGTCAGTACGCACGACTGGCTTCGTCGCGGACAAGGGAGACACCATGAGCTCGGCGCTGTTTGACGACGCACCCGGCACGCTCGCAGCGTAGCTCGCCCACGCACAGATCTAGCGGCAAGGCGTCTCGGCGTGGGACGACGGCAAATCGGGCCCGTCGAACGCTGATCGAGCCGCTGGTGACCCGCCCGGGCGTGGCTCTCCCCCGCACGCCCGGGCGGGGATGACTCGAAAAAGCGGGACGTTCTCGGCGGCTCGGGACGTTCCCACCTGGGGATGAGTGGTCACCTCGGCATCACGCGCGGCGCGGCGCTCTACGTCGGCGCTCTGATCGGGCCTGGGCTCCTGCTCGTGCCTGCGCTCGCCGTGCAGGCGGCCGGTGCCGCCTCGATCGTCGCCTGGGGCGCGTTGCTCGTGCTCTCGGCCCCGCTCGCGATCACGTTCGCCGCGCTCGCCGTGCGCCATCCCGTCGCGGGCGGCGTGTCCACCTACGTGCGCGAAGGGCTCGGCGAGGACGCGGCCGCGATGACGGGCGGCTGGTTCCTCGCGGCGGTCGTGCTCGGCGGCCCGGCGGTGTCCGTGATCGGCGGCTACTACGTCGCCAACCTCACCGGGTCTGGGACGGCCGTCGCGGCGGCCGTCGGTCTGGCGATGTTCGCGACCGTCCTGACCGCGAACGTCTTCGGGCTCCGCGTCTCGTCCGGCTTCCAGCTCGGGCTGTCGTCGGTGCTGATCGTCGTCATGGCCCTCGCGATCGCGGTCGCGTTGCCGACACGCGGTGGCCGGAACTGGACGCCGTTCGCGCCGCACGGGATCTGGGCGATCGGCACCGCCGCGAACATCCTCGTCTGGCTCTTCGTCGGCTGGGAGGCAGTCGCGCAGCTGGCAGGCGACTTCCGCCGGCCGGACCACGACCTACCGCGTGCGATGGCGTTCGCGTTCGCGATCGTCACGGTGCTCTACATCGGGCTCGCCGTCGCGACGATCGGTGTCACCGCCGGCACGAACTCGCGCGTGCCGCTCGCCGACCTGATCGCCGTCGGCTTCGGTCGCGCCGGGCGGGACGCCACCGCTGTGCTGGCGGTCGCGCTGACGATGGGGACGATGAACGTCTACGTCGGCGGCATGGCCAAGCTCGCCGCCTCGCTCGCGTCGGAAGGCGCGCTGCCGATCTGGCTCGCGGGCGACGCGCAGCGCAGCATTCCCCGCCGGCCGCTCTACGTCTACGCCCCGGTCGCCGTGCTTCTGATCCTGGCCGTGCTCGCCGGCGCGGGTACCACCACCGAGCTCGTCCGCGCTACCTCGGCGTGCTTCATCGCCGTGTACGTCTTTGCCTTGCTGTCGGCGGTCCGGATCCTGGACGGGCGCGTGCGGATCGCCGCGGCGTGCTCGCTCGTCCTGTCGACCGCGCTCGCAGTCTTCTCCGCCGCGTACCTCGTCGTGCCGGTCGTCGCCGCCGTGCTCGCGTTCGCTCTGCGCCGCGGTCTGCGGCCGCGTCAGCTCGTCAGCGCACCTTGATCGCGATCCGCGACGAGAACGCCAGCGATCCCTTGTGCGCCTGCACGAGGTAGCTCCCCGCGGCAGCCGGGTTCTCGAGCGCCGCTCCCTGTGTGAAGACCAGCGTCAAGCGCCCGAGCGTGATCGAGTCGCAGAGGATCTGCGGCGGTGGCGGCATCGTCACCGTCACGTTGTGGCCTCGGACGGCGACCTTGCGCGCCGGCTTCCCGTTCACGAGGACGCTCGCGGCCGGCACGGCCGCCGGCACCCGGCCGGGCAGTGTCAGCACGACCGGCGCTGCTCCGGGGTAGCCACATTGCACCTCGTAGCGGAGCACCACGGTCAGCCGGACGCCTCGGGCCGACGTTGCGTGCGACGACAGCGTCACCGTCATCCCGTCCCCGGCTGCGGCCGCGCCCGCGACGAGCGCAAGGCTCGCGACAGTCGTGCAGAGGATCGAACGTCTCATCGGGCGGGCTCGAGCAGCACGACCGGAATCTGACGCGACGTGCGTTGCTGGTAGTCGAGATACCCCGGCGCCCGCGCCGTCACCTCGGCCCACAGCCGCGCGCGCTCGTCAGGCGTCGCCTCGCGCGCGACGACGTCGTGCGTCTCGCTGCCGAGCAGCACCGTCGCGCGCGGCTCGCGCTGGAGATTCAGCCACCACGACGGCGAGCGGTCGAGCCCGCCGTACGACGCGATCACGACGAAGCGCTCGCCGTCGCGCAGCGAGCACAGCGGCACGGTGCGAGCGCGTCCCGTCTCGCGCCCGGTTGTCGTCAGCAGCACGATCGGCAGGCCCCACAGATGCGACCCGATCCGTCCGCCGCTCGCGCGGTAGAGCACGCGGTGCAAGGCTCCGCCGTAACGGGTCGCCAGTCGGACGATCAGGGCGCGCATCACCCTGTAGCTTGCACCGGATGCACGAGTCCCGCATCCAGACGCGCTGGTCGGACTTCGACGCGCTCGGCCACATCACGGCCGCCGCCTATCCGATCTTTCTCGACCAGGCGCGCGACGCCTGCCTGAGCGACGCAGTCGGGCCGTTCAGCGAATGGCCCTCGGTGCTCGTGCACCTGTCGATCGACTACCGGCGCGAGATCCAGCATCCGGCGACCGAGGTCGTCGTGCGATCGCAGATCACGGAGGTCGGCCGGACGAGCATCACCTTTGAGCAGGAAGTCGTCGCACCGGATGGCGAGACCGCCGCGACGTCGCGCTCCGTGCTCGTCGCCTGGGACGCCGAGGCGCGCGCTGCCCGGGCGATCGGCGACAACGATCGCGCGAGGTTGATCTAGGCCGCGACGCGAACTTCGCCGGCGACGAGCACACGCTCGATCTCGACGCGGTCGTTCAGCACTACGAGGTCGGCAGGCAGGTCGATGTCGAGGCGACCGAGCCTCGCGTCGCCGAGGACGCGTGCCGGGACGGATGTCGCCGCTGCGATCGCGTCCTCGAACGGGACGCCGAGCGCATGCAGGTTCCGCACCGCCTCGACCATCGTCAGCACGCTGCCGGCGAGCACACCGTCCGGTCCACGAACCGTGCCTTCGTGCACGTGCACGTCGACATTGCCGAGGCTGTACAAGCCCTCCGGCAGGCCGGCGCCCGTGATCGCGTCGGTCACCACCGCGAGCCGTCCGCGCGCGGCGCGCCACGCCACCTGCACGGTCTCAGGTGCGAGATGGATGCCGTCGACGATGATCCAGACGACGACGTCGTCGCGCGCGAGCGCAGCGCCGACGACGCCCGGGTCACGGTGCAGGAAGGGGCGCATCGCGTTGAAGAGGTGCGTGACGCTGCGCGCCCCGCGGTCGAACGCGGCGTTCGCCTGCTCCGCCGTTGCGTCGGTATGCCCGAGCGACACGGCAACGCCGCGCTCGAGCAGGCGGTCGATCAGCTGCGTGGCGCCCGGCAGCTCCGGGGCGAGCGTCATCAGCCGCACGGGGCCCGAGTCGAGCAGCCGGTCGAGGAGCGCCAGGTCGGGATCGCGCCGCGACGACGCCTCGTGCGTGCCGAGCCGGTTCGGCGAGAGGAAGGGGCCCTCGAGATGCATGCCGAGGATGCGCGGCCGTGCGTCGGTGATCGGCACTTCGCTCATCGCGGCGAGGATCTGCTGCTCCGGGCTCGTGATCAACGTCGGCAGGTACGCCGTGACGCCGGTCTCGAGCAGCGCCTCGCCTGCGCGGCGGTAGCCGTCCGTATCGGCGTCGAGAAAGTCGACGCCGCCGAAGCCGTTCACCTGCAGGTCGACGAAGCCGGGGACGGCGATGCCGCGGCCGCCGGGCGCGCTCACACCGACCGCGGAGATCAGGCCGTCGGTCACCTCGACATCGCCTTGCACGAGGAGGTCGCCGACGAGCGCAGCTTCGACTCCGAGCTTCATCCGCTGCAGTCTACGAGTGGTCCTACCCTTTGGTCAATACCAGTTGACGAAATTTCGCCGCAAAGGGCTTGTGTGCGCCCGAGCTGGTCTATACCATCGCCATGTGGCGGAGATCCGGCTCGACCAGGTGACCAAGGCATTCGGCGCGGTAAAGGCGGTCGACGACGTCTCGCTCGAGATCGCCGACGGTGAGTTCCTGGTGCTCGTCGGGCCGTCGGGCTGCGGCAAATCGACGCTTCTGCGGATGATCGCCGGCCTCGAAGAGGTAAGCGGCGGCGAGATCTGGATCGGCGACCGCGAGGTCACCGACCTCGCTCCCCGGAGCCGCGACATCGCGATGGTCTTCCAGACCTACGCGCTCTACCCGCACATGACGGTGCGCCAGAACATGGGCTACGGGTTGAAGGCGCGCCGGACCGCGAAGCCCGAGATCGCGCGCCGGGTCGGCGAGGTTGCAGAGCTGCTCGGGCTGACCGATCTGCTCGAGCGCAGGCCGGCACAGCTGTCCGGCGGCCAGCGGCAGCGCGTCGCCATGGGCCGCGCGATCGTTCGCCAGCCGCAGGCGTTCCTGCTCGACGAGCCGTTGTCGAACCTCGACGCGAAGCTGCGAGTCGGGATGCGCGCGTCGCTGGCGCAGCTGCACCAGCGACTCGGTGTCACCACTGTGTACGTCACGCACGACCAGACGGAAGCGATGACGCTCGGCCAGCGCGTCGCGGTGATGCGCGACGGCCGGATCCTGCAGTGCGACCGGCCGCAGGTGCTCTACGGCCGCCCGAACAATCTCTTCATCGCCGCGTTCATCGGCTCGCCCGCGATGAACCTCGTCGAAGGCTCCGTTGAGCACGGCAACGTGCACTTCGGGCAGTACAGCGTGCCGATCGCCAATCGGGCCGACACCCCGCGCGTCGTCGTCGGGATTCGCCCGGAGAGCTTCGAGGACGCCGCCTTCGCGCCCGGGATGCCGACGCTCCCCGTGCGTGTGGAGGTGCTCGAGGAGCTCGGCTCCGACGCGCACGTCTTCTTCCACGTCGATGCGCCGCCGATGACCGCTGAGGTGCTGGAAACGGCTTCAGAAGAGGGATTGCTGGCCGCCGACCGCGCACTCTTCACGGCGCGGGTCGACGCGCGGACGGCCGCGCAGGTCGGTCGGCAGCTCGAGCTGGCGGTCGATCCTGCGAGCTTCCACTTCTTTGATCCCGACTCCGGCGCGCGGCTCGACGCCGCCGCCGAGCCTGCGCTCGCAGCGCGATGACGAAGCAGCGCGAGACTCGTGAGCGCGTGCTCGAGCTGATCGAGCCGCTCAGCGTCGGCGACTCCATCCCGTCCGAGCGCCAGCTCGGCATCGACCTCGGCGTCTCCCGGCTGACCGTGCGCGCCGCGCTCGACGAGCTCGTGCGCGAGGGGTACCTCGTGCGCCGTCGTGGCGCCGGCACGTTCGTCGCCGAGCCGAAGGTCGCCAAGGGGATCGACATCACATCGTTCAGCGACGACATGCGCGCGCGCGGGCTCAACCCCGCGAGCCGCACGCTCGACCTGCGCGAGATCGCTGCCGGTGCGCGGCTCGGTCGCATCCTCCATGTCTCTCCCTCGGAGCCCGTCATCGCGGTCAAGCGCCTGCGCCTGGCCGACGGAGATCCGATGGCGATCGAGCTCCTGCACGTTCGCTCGTCGCTCGTGCCGGGCCTGTCGGCGCGCGACCTCGAGGAGAATTCGTTCTACGACCTGCTCGTCAGCCGCTACGAGATCTCGATCGTCGGTGGCACGCAGACGGTCGAGCCGACGGTGACGAACGAGGAGGAGTCGGAGACGCTCGGCGTCCCGCTCCACTCGCCGGCGCTCCTCTTCGAGCGGGTGACGCGCTCCTCGGCGGGCGACGTGGTCGAGTTCACGAGCTCGACCTACCGGGGCGACCGCTACCGCCTCGTGACCGAGATCGGCGTTGGCGGCAGGCCCGTCTCCGGGCCCGGCGTCGCGTCGCAGCTGGTCGCCGGGCTAGACCAGTTCTAAATTGGTATTGACTTCTTGGTGAAATTTGTGAAACTATCCGGCGAGATGGCAAGTGGTCAGTACCAAACGAGCGGCGCCGGAACTCGCTGTGAGCGACAGGGCCGCCTGACTCTGGAGGTCTCCAGATGAAGAGACGCAGCATCGTCGCTCTCTGTCTCGTCGCCGTCCTCGCTGCCGCGATCACCACCGCGGCGACGCTCGGTGCGACCAAGAAGGCGACTGCCAGCAGCATCACCGTGTGGCTGCAGGTCGACGCACAGTCCGGTTGGCCGGGCGTCGTCGCAGCAGCCAACCAGCAGTTCCAGTCCGACCATCCGGGAACGACAGTGAACGTGCAGTACCAGAACTGGGGCGATCACCTGCAGAAGTTCGACGCGACCCTCGCGGGTGGCGGCGGGCCTGACGTGATCGAGATGGGCAACACCGAAATGACGAAGTACATGGCGGCCGGCGCATTCGCGGCCCTCGACAAGACGACGTTCGACAACTCGGCGAACTGGCTCAAGGGGCTCGCCGCGTCCGGAGCGTTCGGCGGCAAGACGTACGGCGTCCCGTACTACGCGGGCTCCCGCGTCGTCACCTACCGCACCGACCTCTTCAAGAAGGCCGGCATCAAAAAGCTGCCCGCGACGACGGCCCAGTACATGGCCGACGCCAAGCTGCTCTTTGCCAAGAACCCGAAGAAGGGCTTCTCGTCCGTCTACATCGCAGGCACCGACTGGTACTTCGCGATGAGCTTCGTGTTCGACTACGGCGGAGGCATCGCAACGCAGGTCAGCGGCAAGTGGAAGGGCCTGCTCGCATCACCGCAGTCGATCGCCGGCCTGACCGCGTACAAGAACTTCTTCCTCGCAACATCGCGGGGCAGCAAGACGACCGACGAGTCGCACCCGAACGCGTACGACGTGTACGCACAGGGGCTCGCCGCGTCGATGATCGGCCCGAGCTGGTTCAACTGCTGTGTCGGGAAGGCGTATACGCCGACCACCGCGCAGTTCGTGATGCCCGGCCACGTCAAGGGCCAGGCCATCCCGGGCTTCCTCGGTGGCTCCGACCTCGCCGTGCCGGTGACGAGCTCCAACAAGGCGCTCGCAACCGACTGGATCAAGGACTTCACGAACACCAGCTCCGAGAAGGGCCTCCAGGCGAAGGGCAACATCCCGAATGCGACCAACTTGCTCGGCACGAGCATCAACGAGCGCGCTGCGGCACGCAGCTGGTTCGTCCCGACGGCCAAGCACTGGGTGGACGTCGAGAACGGGAACATCCTCCGCAACATGCTGGCGCAGATCCTCACCAACAAGCTGACGATTCAGCAGGCAGCCTCGTCGGCCAGCGACAACATCGCATCGGTGCTCAACCAGCCGTAGCCGGTGCGCGACAGCAGTCCAATGGTGCCCGCCGTCGAGACCACGTTTGACCGGTCTCGACGGCGGCGCCGTTTTTGGAACCGGACGCTGCAGGGGGCGGTCCCGTACGGGTTGATCGCGCCGATCGTCGTCGTGATCGCGGTGATCCTCGGCTATCCGCTCTACTGGCTCGTCAAGCTCTCGACGGAGCGCTACGGCCTGTTCGAGCTGATTCGGCATTCGGGCACGTCGATCGGGCTCGACAACTATCGCTCCGTCCTGCGCGACAGCATCTTCTGGCACACGCTGCTGCGCACGGTCATCTTCACAGCGGCGAACGTCACTCTGACGATGGTGATCGGCACGCTGCTCGCCCTCCTGCTCGTGCGCGTCAGCACGGTCGTCCGCATTCTTCTGAGCTCCGGGCTCGTGCTCGTCTGGTCGATGCCGGTCGTCGTCGCCGTGCAGATCTGGTACTGGATGACGAACTACCAGAACGGCGTCGTCAACTACGCGCTGACGAAGCTCGGCTTCGGCAACTTCTTCCAGCACGACTGGTACGCGACGACCTTCTCCCAGCTCAGCCTGACCACGTTGCTGATCGTCTGGGGTGCGCTGCCGTTCGTCGTGATCACGCTCTATGCGGGGCTTGCGCAGGTGCCGCGCGACCTGGTCGAGGCGGCCGAGGTCGACGGTGCGCGGGGGTGGCGCGTGTTCCTCGACATCACGCTGCCGATCCTCCGTCCGATTCTGCTCATCCTCACGAGCCTGTCGATCATCTGGGACTTCGGCGTGTTCACGCAGCCGTACCTGCTGATCGGCCAGTCGAAGATCGTTCCCGGCAACTACCTGATGAGCGTCTACCTCTTCGAAGAGGGCTACTTCAAGAGCGACTACGGCCGCGGCGCTGCGATCTCGCTGCTGATGCTGTTGATGGTCGCCGTGCTCAGTGTCGTCTACGTGCGCAAGATGGTGCGGATCGGAGACGCGCAATGAACGGGCGCAAGCGGGGGCGCTTCGCACGCCAGACAGGGTGGAACGTGCTCGGTCTCGCGATCTTCGTCGTGATGGTCTTCCCGGTCTTCTGGATGCTCTCGACCGCGTTCAAGTCGAACGAGCAGATCATCAGCCTCAACCCGACCTGGTTCCCGCTGCACCCGACGATCCAGCACTTCCGCGACGCCATCCATCGCCCGTTCTTCTGGGTCGACGTGAAGAACAGCCTGATCATCGTCAGCGTCACCGTGGCGATCTCGATCGTGCTGGCGTTCCTCGCCGCGATCGCGCTCGCGCGCTACCGCTTCGGCGGCCGCAAGCTCTTCATCGTG
>Ga0265316_10007825_pt1 | contig 10004 bp, 9 predicted proteins | sample 4522metaG_FD_202092 | JGI IMG/M metagenome (GOLD analysis project Ga0265316, IMG submission 202092) | Rhizosphere microbial communities from Carex aquatilis grown in University of Washington, Seatle, WA, United States - 4-5-22 metaG | ecosystem: Host-associated > Plants > Roots > Rhizosphere >... | reverse complement strand
CACCTTCTCTATTTCCAGATGCCTGTCACGGCAATATGCCTGAAAATCTGTTATCGATAAAAAGTGCAGATTTGGAGTATCATACCACATATTAGGTAAAGACGGCGTGACCGGCGTCCGCCCTCCGAAAACCATTTGCAGCCGGGATTTGTAGTAGACAAAATTAGGGAAGCCAATAATTACTTTATTGCCTACTCTTAAAGTCTCTTTCAGCACGGCCTCCAATTTGACTACCTGCTGTAAACTCTGGTTTAAGATTACAAAATCAAACGACCTGTCGCCATAATCAGATAGACCGCTTTCAATATCCTGTTGGGAGACGCTGATACCGAGCGAGGCACATTTCCGCACAGCTTCCGGGTCAATTTCGATCCCGCTGCCGCGGATATTTTTAATTTTTACCAAAAGATTCAGTAACTCGCCGTCGCCACAGCCCAGGTCAAGAACAGACGATCCGGTTGGAATCAGGTCAAGTATGGCCCTGTATTCGAGTTTTACTTTTTTAATATCAGGTATTGGCAAATTATTACTCATCTGATACCCTTCTCAGAAAATTTTTAATAAAATGTTCCTGCTCTTCGACTTCAAGAAGAAAAGCATCGTGGCCATAAGTGGAGTTCAGTTCGCAGTAACTGACATCTACCTGCGCCTGTTTGCATGCCCGGACAATTTCCTTGGATTGGTATGCGGGATACAGCCAATCGGATTTAAAGGCAATGACCAGAAATTTTACCGCTGATGCGGCCTTAAAGACTTTTTCCAGACTACCGCCGTTGGTGAGGTCGAAACGATCAATCGCTTTAGTGATATAAAGATATGAATTGGCGTCAAACCTTTTCACAAAATTATCACCGCGGTATTGTAAATAACCCTCAACTTCAAAATCCGGGCTGAATTTTTTATCGCCGTGTTCTTCTTTAACCCGCCTGCCAAATTTTTCCCCCATGGAAACATCGCTCATGTAGGTGATATGCCCGATCATGCGGGCTACCGACAGACCGCTGCGTGGAGCTGATTTGCCGTAATAGTTCCCGTCGTTCCAATTCGAGTCTGCCATGATGGCTTGCCTGCCGACCTCGTTGAACGCGATCTGCTGAGGGGAATGACGGGCAGATGTGGCAATCGGTATTGCGGTGGCGACCATTTCCGGGAAGGATACGGTCCACTGCAGCACCTGCATCCCGCCCATGGAACCGCCGGCAACGCATACCAGCTTTTTAATGCCCAGACTTTTTACGAGATAAGATTGCGCTGTAACCATGTCTTTAACGGTAATCAGAGGAAAATCCAGCCCGTATGGACGATTAGTCTTCGGATTGATGGTGGAAGGACCAGTTGAACCATGACAGCCGCCGATAACGTTGGAGCAGATGACGAAATATTTATCAATATCAAATGCCTTGCCGTGACCTATCATATTATCCCACCAACCCGGATCTTTTTCTCCTGGATGATAACCGGCTACGTGCGCGTTGCCTGTGAGTGCATGCAGAATCAGAATGGCATTGGATTTATCCTCATTCAGTGTACCATAGGTTTCATAGGCCAATGTCACCGGACTGAGCTTTTCACCTGATTCGAGTTTCAATTCATCCGGTGGATTTCCGAACGTGAAATATTTCGTCTCAACAAACCCAAGGCCTTTATCGGTGTTTTCAATTATTTTAGTCAAGTTGTGGTCTCCTTAGAGCAGCATTGACGGTGTGAAGTCTTACATGATCAACGCATTGACCTCCCGGAATTTGAAAAATCCCGGGAGACGCTGATCCTCTCAACAGCTTGTAATGTCATTTCGATATCTTCAGCGATGTTAAGATACGACAGACTGATACGCACTGTTCCCTGTGGGAATGTCCCCAGAGTTTTATGCATTGCCGGTGAGCAGTGCAGGCCGGTCCTGACCTTCGTATCAAACGCCTGGTCAAGGATTGTTCCCACATCTCCGGGTGTGTATTCTTTTATATTGAAAGAAACGACAGGCGCCTGCTGCGCCCTGTTTCTAGCTACATAAACCGTGACTCCGGATATTTTTCCCAAACCGTCAATCAACCGGTTGGTCAGGGACTGTTCATGGGTCATTATCTTGTCCAATCCTTCACCGAGGATAAATTTTAATCCTGCACCAAGTCCCGCGATGCCAACACTATTAAGCGTCCCGCTTTCAAATCTATCAGGTAAATTCACCGGTTGTTCCTCCTGTTCTGAATAGGAACCGGTACCGCCCTCACGGATCGAATCCAACTCAGCATGATCACTAATGTAGAGCACGCCTGTTCCGGGCGGTCCAAATAAGCCTTTGTGTCCGGAAAAAGCCAGTAAATCAATATTACTTGCTTCGACATCGATGGGATATTTACCGGCAGTCTGCGCTGCATCCACCATGAACAACACTTTATGCCTTCGGACAATTGCGCCGTAATCCTCTACGGGTTGAATTACGCCGGTTACATTGGAGGCGTGAGTCACAACCAACAATCTGGTATCTTTTGTGATAGCCGCCTCGATATCTTTTACAGATAATACTCCAGTTTCCGGCGATGGCGGAATTCTGGTGACCCGTACTCCCTGACTTTCAAGTTTTTTCAGCGGACGCACCAGTGAATTATGACCGATGCTATCAGTGATAACGTGATCGCCCGGTTTCAGCAGCCCCTTTAATCCGAGATTCAGAGCATCGGTGCAATTAAGAGTGAATATTACCCTTTTGCTTTCCGGGGCGTTAATAAAACGGGCAATTAACCTTCTTGTTTCCTCGACGGTTTCTCTCGCCGCTAACGCCAAACTATGACTACCGCGGCTGGGATTACCACCTTTCGTCCGCAGGAATTCATCCATTGTCGTGTACACGATTTCCGGCTTCGGCCATGATGTAGCCGCGTTATCCAGGTAAATCATTTTCACGCTCCAACATATTTAGCGTAGAGACCGCGCGCTAACGATTCATCAGTTGTGTTTTTTACAATCGCCCGCCCATCGGGGAAAATAACCATTTCCTGGGAATCGACCTTGAAATCCAGCATAAACTCGTTATTTTTTACCTCACCGATTGGTTTAAGGCGTTCTGACAATTCCTGTAAAGAGACGGCCTTCCTGCCTGGATTTGACACCTGTACTGCATTCTGGCCGCAAAGAGATGTGGTTCTGGTGCCGAAATGCGCGTCCAGAAATTCGTATTTACCTTGACAGCTCGGACAACCGTTTTGGCGTGCTATTTTTAAATGTTTTATTTCCGCCAGCCAGACGTCGATAGAAATCAGGTCCCGGTTAATATCTGTCGCTCCTGTCAGTAGCTTCAGGGCCTCTGTAGCCTGTAAAGAAGCGGTTATAAATGGTGCAGGCGCAATGACCCCGGCGGTATCGCAGGTCATCGCCAGTCCGGTTTCCGATGGTTTGTGCCAAATACATCGGAGGCATGGGGTTTCACCCGGAATAATATTCATCGTCATGCCATAACTTGAAATTGCACCGCCATAAATCCAGGGGATTTTGAGTTTCAAGGAGACATCGTTAATCAGAAATCTAGTCTCTCTATTATCCAACCCATCAAGGATCAAATCAACGCCGCTTACGAGCTTTTCGATGTTGGTGAAATTAACATCCGCAACAATGCCCTTAATCTCAATAGAAGAGTTTACCTTTTTCAGGTGCCGTTCCGCCGCGATTGCTTTCGGCAGTTGGTTTTTAATATCGTCTTCATCAAACAGCACCTGTCTTTGCAAGTTGTGATACTCAATAAAATCCCGGTCAATAATCTTGACCTGGCCGATCCCGGCACGCACGAGAATAGCCGCGATTACCGTTCCCAATGCACCGCAGCCAATGATCGCCACCTTACTTTCGCCAAGCTTTCTTTGCCCCTCCTGGCCAACGGCGGGAAAGAGGATTTGCCTCGAATATCTGTCAATCATTATTATATTCTCTTCTTTGTTCCGGAACAGGCTATTTTATTTTTAGGAGTTTTCCGCTTCTGAATATTTACGACGACTAACTGCCGGTCAATTGTGTCAATTGAAGAAACTTTTGTACTGACTGTGCAAGAATTACCTCTTTAATTAATATACTATTTAGATGTAGTACATTTCCTGTTTTGGTGTCTTCCTCTTTTTTTCTTCCCGCTCGATCAGATTTTGTAGTGTAGTCGAGTCCAGAACCCCGTTTACAGCGTCTTTTACTTCGGTCCAGATATCCCGTGTTACGCACGAGTCAGCCCGGGGACATAACTTCGGATTATCCACGCATTCTACCAGAGCCGTTGAACCTTCGAGCAGCTGGATGATTTCGCTCATCGTAATTTTCGCAGGCGATTTTGCCAGTGTGATGCCGCCTTTGGGACCACGTACACTTCTAACCATACCTGCGGTTATCAGGGGGGTGACGAGATGTTCTAAATATTGCAGCGATATTTCCTGGCGTTTGGCTATATCTTTTAGTGAAACCGGAGCCTCTGCCTGATGAAGCGCCAAATCCAGCAGCGCCCTTGTGCCATATCGTGCCCTGGTGGATATTTTCATATGTCCCCTCCATTCTTGAAATACTGATGGCCCAATATTGTTGACTGAATTAATCTACAATATCAAGATTACCATACGGTAAAAAGTATTGTCAATATATTGCAAGTCACGAACAGAATGAAAAGAAAAGCCGGGAACTTTTTGCAGTCCCCGGCTAAAATGTGTCCTGGATTGGACTCCGGTTATTACCACCCGCGGGTGGCTAAAAGTTCCTCCGGTTTCAGTTGTCTGATATCATACCCCGGCATCGCCTCGCCCAGGTTTTTAGAAACCTGAGCGAGGATCTCCGGGTTGTTGTAGTGTGTGGTTGCTTTCACAATTGCCTCGGCCCTGCCCGCCGGGTCGGATGATTTGAATATTCCCGAACCGACAAAAACCCCTTCGGCGCCCAGTTGCATCATCAATGCGGCGTCAGCCGGTGTGGCCACGCCGCCGGCCGCGAAGTTTACGACAGGTAGTTTTCCGGTTGTGTGTACTTCTTCAACCAGATTAAAAGGCGCGCCGATTTCTTTAGCGAAAGCCATCAACTCTTCTCTCGGTGTATTGACCAGCTTGCGGATTGCATCCTGCACTGTACGCATGTGGCGAACGGCTTCGACAATATTGCCGGTCCCTGCTTCACCTTTAGTGCGGATCATTGCGGCACCTTCGCCAATACGCCTGAGCGCTTCACCCAAATCACGGCAGCCGCAGACAAAAGGCACCTTGAAATCATGTTTCCAGACATGATAGCTTTCATCAGCCGGTGTTAAAACCTCCGATTCATCGATAAAATCGATGCCGATGGCTTCCAGCACCTGGGCCTCCACAAAGTGCCCGATACGGCATTTCGCCATCACAGGGATGGTGACTGCCTTCATAATTTCTTCCACTATGGTCAGGTCTGCCATTCTGGCCACACCGCCGGCTTTTCGGATGTCAGAAGGCACCCGTTCCAGTGCCATAACCGCGCAAGCCCCGGCATTCTCCGCTATTTTAGCCTGCTCCGGAGTGACTACGTCCATAATCACTCCGCCTTTGAGCATTTTAGCCAGACTGGTTTTAGTCTTCCACGTACCTGTATCTGCCACGGTGATTCTCCTGATTAAGTGAAATTTATGCTATTGCAAGTTTTAAAGCCTGATCAAGATCCTGTTTCAGGTCTTCTACATTCTCGATACCGATCGAGAGTCTGATGTAATCAGCCGTTACGCCGGTCTCTTTTTGTTCTTCGGCAGTGAGCTGTGCATGGGTTGTAGAAGCCGGATGAATGACCAGACTCTTGGCATCCCCGATATTAGCCAGGTGCGAAAATAATTTTACGTTCTGAGTGAATTTCTTGGCCGGTTCCAACCCGCCTTTAATCCCGAAACCGATCAAGCCGCCGTATTGGCCTTTAAGATATTTAGAAGCGATTTTATAATTTGGGCTAGTCTCCAAACCGGGATAGTTCACCCACGCCACCGCCGGGTGCTTGGTCAGGAAATGGGCGATTTCAAGAGCGTTAGCGGAATGTTTCGCCTGACGTAACGGCAGCGTCTCCAGTCCTTGCAGGAACAGGAAGGAATTGAATGGGCTCAAAGCAGCGCCGACATCCCGCAGCCACTGTACCCTGGCTTTGAAAATGAAGGCGACATTCCCCATACCTGCGAAATCCTTAAAAACATCCCAGTAAACTAAACCGTGGTAACTGGGATCAGGCTCGGTATATTCCGGGAATTTGCCGTTATTCCATTTAAATTTGCCGCCGTCGACAATAATGCCGCCGATCGAGGTGCCGTGCCCGCCGATATACTTGGTGGCGGAAGTGGCCAGGATATCCGCGCCGTAATCTAAAGGTTTCACAATACCAACACCAACGGTATTATCTACTACCAACGGAATACCGGCGTCATGGGCGATTTTCGCCAGCGCTTCGAAATCAGGAACATCCAATTTGGGATTGCCGACGGTCTCCGCATAAATAGCACGAGTGTGTGTATCTATTGCTTTCTTAAAGGCATCCAGATTTTGCGAATCGACGAATTTCGCGGTGCGTCCCAGTTTGGGAAACGTGTAATGGAATAGTTCATAAGTACCGCCGTAGAGGTTATTAGCCGCGACAATATTATCGCCCGGACGGGTAACGTTCAATAGCGAGAAAGTAATGGCTGCTTGTCCTGATGATACTGCAAGGGCGCCGGTTCCGCCTTCGATGGCGGCTACCCGGCGTTCAAAAACATCTGTAGTCGGATTCATTAACCGCGTGTAGATATTCCCTAATTCTTTCAATGCAAACAAGTTCGCGGCGTGGTCAGAACTCTTAAATACGTAGGATGTGGTTTGGTAAATGGGAACGGCGCGTGCGCCGGTGGTGGGATCCGGGCTCTCCTGTCCGGCATGCAGGGCAATTGTTTCCAGTTTGTATGACATTTTTATTTCCTTTTATTTATTATTTTTAATTATTTTATTTCTAGATAGCGGGTGGCGCAGCAACCACATCCTGGAATAACCAGGTGCTCAGGTAACGTTCACCAGTATCCGGGATAATGACAACGATTAACTTCCCTTTGTTTTCCGGGCGTTTGGCTACTTCAATCGCGGCCCAGGTTGCAGCACCGGAAGAAATACCTGCCAGAATACCTTCCTCTTTAGCCAGCCTGCGGGCGGTAGCCCCGGCATTTTCATTAGTGACCTGGATAATTTCATCCACAAATTCTTTTTTGAAAACGTCAGGCACAAAACCCGCCCCGATACCCTGGATTTTATGCGGTCCGGGTTTACCACCGGATAATACAGGGGAGGCGGCTGGTTCCACAGCAATGGCCTTAAAACCCGGTTTCTTTTTCTTCAACACTTCGGATACACCGGTGATTGTTCCGCCGGTGCCGACGCCGGCAACCAGAATATCCACTTTACCGTCTGTGTCACGCCAGATTTCCTCCGCGGTGGTCAGGCGGTGTATTTCCGGATTGGCAGGGTTCTTAAACTGCTGCGGCATATAGTAATTCGCATTAGCCGCTGCCAGCTCTTCGGCTTTCTTGATTGCTCCTTTCATGCCTTCCGCGCCGGGAGTCAGTACCAGTTGCGCGCCGAAGATGGAGAGAAGCTGCCTTCTCTCTACGGACATTGTGTCCGGCATCGTCAAGATGAGCTTATAACCGCGTGCAGCGGCAACATAAGCCAGGGCGATGCCGGTGTTTCCACTGGTAGGCTCTACGATTACCGTATTCTTGTTGATTAAACCCTTTTCTTCTGCATCCAGAATCATTGCTACACCTATCCGGTCTTTAACACTGTGGATAGGATTGAATGATTCCAGTTTAACTACTACCTGGGCTGGCGCTCCATCCGTTACCCGGTTTAGTCTGACCAGCGGGGTATTCCCGATGGTTTCCGTCAAATCATGGGCAATTCCCCGCGTTAATATAGGCAGCTCGATTGTCTTGTATTTAAGTTTTTGTACGTTTTTGCTCGATGTAGTCATTTTCATTTCTCCTTAAAAATTAATTTTATATTTGGTACATATCACCGTAACGGTTTTTATTTTTTTGTCGTTTCGTTTTTAATGTTCCCAACCAGAATATTATAATCCATAAAATCAGCATCATGAATAAAGACATTGGCGCTGCTTTCACCGGAGATTCCTGTTTTATCCCACACTATTTGCACTGTTGGATTGATGTCTGCCAATTGCTGAGAAACGGTTTCCGATTTATTATGATCAAGGGTAATCATTGATGTTCCATACTGCCGGTTGAAGTTGCGCTTTTGAAAATTACCTGGATCGCTGATTTTCAACCGTCCGATTCCTGTGCGTATTAACCTTTCCGCCAGTAAACCGCCGATGCCACCAACACTCGCTATCGCGACCGTCGAACGTCGCAGCTGCGATTGCTCATCTTCATTGATAAGCCCGTGGTTTCGGGAAAATATTTCCCGGTAAAGGTTATCTGCGCGGTTATCGTTGGATTGATTACCCCTGTTTATCACCTCTCCCCCTCCTGTTAATTTTTTATTCGACTTACGAGTCTATACTTTTATCACTTAACCTTAATTGTATACTAATATAATCATATAACACAACAATTGCCATAGTTAGTAGAATAACATGAATTTTTCCGGTTGTCAATAGTTGACTGCTTTAATATTGATAGTCTAGTATAACGATAGAATATTAATTAAATCATCGTAATATTATTACTCTTGTACCGTAACCAAAAAGAGGCAAATACAATGGAAGACATATATGAAGAAATAGTCAGGATTAAAAACCAGGGTGATGTTTGCGCTTTGGCCAGTATTGTCCGGGTTAAAGGTTCCACGCCGAGGCCGGAAGGCTCTAAAATGCTTGTTCGCAGCGACGGGACAATCCTGGGTTCGATTGGCGGCGGGTGTGCCGAGGCAGGTGTTTGGGAAGCCGCGATGAAGGTGATAAAAGATGAAACCCCAACCATTTTAGATTTTGACATGACAGGGAGAGAAGATACCCCGGAGGGACTTATCTGCGGCGGAACTATGCAAGTTTCTATTGAACCGATTCTTCCTCAACCGGTGGTGTATATTCTTGGCGCCGGGCATATCGGTTTCGCAGTTTCTAAAATTGCGAAGATCGCCGGTTTTAAAATAACTGTTATTGATGACCGCCCGGCCTATGCTAATAAAGAAAGGTTTCCCGATGCGGATAAAATCCTTGTTCAAGAACCGGCGGATACCTTGTCTAAAATCAATATCAATAAAGTGTCGTATCTGGTGATTGCCTGCCGGGGGCATCTGGAAGACCAGCAAACACTTATTGAAGCATTAAAGACCAACGCTTTTTACATTGGATTGTTAGGCAGCAAAAAGAAGGTTAAAACAGTATTCGCAAACATGATTAAAGAAGGCGTTCCGCAAGAATCATTGAAAAGGATTCATGCCCCCATAGGTGTGCCCATTGCCACAGACACTCCGGAAGAAATAGCTATCAGCATCATGGCGGAAATCGTAGATGTGCGGCGGCAAAACAAGAAGAAAAACAAGCTTGCAGAAAAGTCAACTGACAATGAAACATCTGATTCGCACCAATGATTCCGGCCTGGATGTTAATTTTGTCCGCCAGTTTTGACAGCCTTATAATATAGTTTAATATAATAGACTATATTCATTTTGAAGTTGAGTTTATTCCGTCGTCATCCAATTGTCGAGCATACTTTTTATGTTTTATTATGTGGTACACGCAAATAGCTGTTTTCTAATATTTAGTAGCTTCAACTGTTTAAGTGTCTTTTTGCTCAATATCAGTTGGAGGCATCGAATAAAGATTGCGTAAATTAGTTTGCTTGTGGACTTGCTTCAAACGGGTTGTTCTGATAGTAAGGGATTCGCTAGTACCTCTAAGATTTTGCCGAGTAATTCCTGGGGTAAGAATGGTTTGGTCACATAGCCGTTCGCGCCCATTTGCTGACTCAGTTTGATATTAAGTTCAAAACCGATAGCGGTAACCATAATGATGGGAGTCGCTTTTGTCAACGGGTCAGTCTTAATGATATGTCT
>Ga0265316_10007824_pt1 | contig 10005 bp, 8 predicted proteins | sample 4522metaG_FD_202092 | JGI IMG/M metagenome (GOLD analysis project Ga0265316, IMG submission 202092) | Rhizosphere microbial communities from Carex aquatilis grown in University of Washington, Seatle, WA, United States - 4-5-22 metaG | ecosystem: Host-associated > Plants > Roots > Rhizosphere >... | reverse complement strand
CTCGGCCTCGTCGAGCAGTTCGAAGTGGAAGGTGACCGTGTCGGCGGTCTCGTCGATGCGCTCGCTGATTCGCGCGGGCAGCGGCAGCAAGGGATCACGCAACACGTTCGGCCTCCTGGTTGATGCGCTTCATGATCTCGAATACGTCGGCGAACAGGTGCCGGTCGAGCGGGCACAGGTCCACGCAACGGCCGCAGCCGGTGCAGCCGACCAGTCCGGGATTCTGCGTGGGAATGTACGAGAACTTGTGCATCACCCGCTGGCGCAGACGACTGGCCGCGACCTGGCGCGGATTGTGGCCGCCAGCCATGCGGGTGAAATCCGAGCGCTGGCAGTTGTCGACAATGCGCAGGCGCTGGATCTCGCCTTTGAAGGATTCGTCGTCGACGGTGAAACACTGGCAGGTCGGACAGTACTGAGTGCACACCCCACAGTTCATGCATGAGGTGCCCAGCTCGCGCCACATGGGGTGGTCGAAGTTCGCGTACAGTGCTTTGGGATCGGGCAGGCCAGTCCACCACTCGGGTTTCGGGCCGGGCCGCGGCGCCGCCACAGGTACGGCCGCGCCCGCTTCAACGGTGGCCAAGAACGCCTGGCCGCGCGGGCTGCCAGACTGGGCCACAAAGCCGTCTGCCTCTGGCGTCAGCATGACGTCGACCGCGTCCTTGTCGTCGGGACCGAAACCGAACACACCACAATAGCAGGTGGGGCCGGGCTGGCACGCGACGCCGATCAACAGAAGATTGTCCCGCCTGGCCTTGTAGTGCGGATCAACATACGGCGCCTGCAGAAACGTCCGGTCCAGCAGCAGCAAAGCGCGTGCGTCGCAAGGTCGCACGCCGAACACGCTGCCCGGTGTCTCGTCGGGCTTGGCCGGCTGGATCTCGGCCGGACCTGCGCCGGCCTTCCAGCGGGCGATCTCGCGCCGGGGCGGCGTGAAGAGATCTTTGACCGGGCGTCGCGGCCGGATAGGCCCCAGCTCGGGCAGGGCCTGCACCGCGGTCCAGCGGCCAGCGTCGCTGGGCACCCAAACGGGGCCCCGCTTGCACAGCGCCGCCTGGAGCGTCTCGCGCGAAATCTTCATGCCGTCAGCCACGGTGGGGTCCTCCCAGCCAGCTATCAGGATCCTGTGGGTCGAACATCAGGAACGGCCACTTGCCGCCCTGCTTGATCCCGGTCTTGAAATCGAACAGCTCCTCGACGTCTTCGGCCAGGCACAAGTCGAGCAGGTGCATAGGCACGCCCTCGGGGCAGGCGCGCTGGCACTCGCCGCAGTCGACGCAGCGGCCGGCATGGTGGAAGGCGCGGATCATGTGCCACATGAGATTCGATGACGGCTTGGCGGTCTGTTCGATCCAGCGCGGAGAATTCTGGTCGGTCACGCACACCGTACAACTGCACAGCGGACAGACCTCGCGGCAGGCGTAGCAGTGGGTGCACGGCTCGAAGGCCTTTTGCCAGAACTCGAAGCGCTCGGCTGGCGTCATGGCCTTGATTTTGGCGATGGTCTCGGCGCGCGTCTTCTCGGGCTTGGGCAGCGCCGACACATCGCCGACTGTGACGTCAGCCAGCGGCGAGACATGCATCTCGCAGCGTTGGCAGCGTTCATCCAAGTTCTTGCCGTCGGCTTTCACGCCAGGGCAGGCGACCGCGATGGCCACGATCTGCTCGCGCGCGAAATCGCCCTCGGTGATGCGCATGCTGACCGCGCGGCCGTCGCAGCCCTTGACCACGATCCCTACCGGAAGCGGCAAATCGCGGCTCAAGCCGCGGGCCAGATTCTGCACGCAGCGGTCGTCGAAAATGAGGGTATCCGCATCCTCGGGCCGCGTGATGAGCGTTGCCACCACAGCCTTGGACAGCGGGTGCTCGCGATAGCCGAGCACAGACTTGACCTTGCCCTCGGCAAACAGGTGCTTGACCGCTTCGCGCAGTGCCTGGTTCACGACGCCACCCCTTGGCGCGCCATGGGATTGCGCCGGCCCAGGCTTCGCACCTTGTCGACGAACTCGCCCACCTCGACCGCGTAGCGCGCACCTTCCGAGGCCGACAGCCAGGTGAAGTGGATGCGCTCGGGCTCGATGCCGACCCAGTCGAGCAGCCGGCGAAGCACCGCCAGCTTGCGTTTGGCGTAGCGGTTACCGCTGATGTAGTGGCAGTCGCCGGGATGGCAGCCGGAGACCATCACGCCGTCCGCGCCCTCTTCCAGCGCCTTGAAGATGAACAGCGGATTGATGCGGCCCGAGCAGGGCACGCGCACCACGCGTAGGTTGGCCGGCACCTTCAGGCGCGAGGTGCCCGCCAGATCGGCGCCCGCGTAGCTGCACCAGTTGCACAGAAAGCCGACGATGCGCGGCTGGAAGTTCTCGCTCATCACCATGCCTCCCCGAGCAGACCGGCCAGCTCGTGATAGATCTGCCGGTCGGTGAAGTGTTGCAGTTCGATGGCCGTGGCCCGGCAGGTGGCCACGCAGGTGCCACAGCCCTTGCAGGTGGTTGTGTTGACCATGGCCTTGTTGCGTTTGGGATCGATCTCGATGGCCTGGTAGGCGCAGACCTCGACGCACATCCCGCAGGCCGTGCACATTTCGGGTCGCACCAGCGCGACCGAAGGATCGATCTCGACCTCGCCGCGGGCCATGAAGCGCATGGCCGCCGCAGCCGAGCCCGACGCCTGCGCCACTGTGTCCGGGATGTCCTTGGGCCCCTGACAGGTGCCCGCCAGAAACACACCGTCGGTGGGCGTCTCCACCGGCGCCAGCTTGGGATGTTTTTCGGCGAAGAAACCGTCCGGGCTGCGCGGAATGCGCAGCATCTCGGACACCTGCTTGGCCCCCTGGGCGGGGCCCATGGCAGTGGCTAAGATGATCATGTCGACCGGCACGCGCAGCAGCTTGCCGAGAGTGGTTTCTTCCGCCACCACGATCATCGAACCCGTGGGCGCATCGGCGTCTGCCTCGGTGGGCGCCAGCACCTGGCCGGCCTTGCCGCGCACGAAGCGCGTCCCCTCATGCATGACCCGGTGATAGAACTCTTCATAGCCTTTTCCGAAGGCGCGCATGTCGATATAGAATTCGTACACTCGCGCTGTGGTCTTCTCGCGCAGCAGGTGCGCGAATTTGAGCGAGTACATGCAGCACACGCGCGAGCAGTGCTTGCAGTAGTTCTCGTCGCGCGAGCCGATGCAGTGAAGAATGCCGACCGCAGCCGGCGCCTGGCCATCCTTTTTGACGATCTTGCCGCTGGTGGGGCCCATGGCGTTGCACAGACGCTCGAATTCCAGGCCGGTATACACATTGGGGAAGCGGCCATAGCCCCAATGTTTGAACTGGCCGGGGTCGACCAGATCGTAGCCGGTGGCCACGATGATCGTGCCGACTTCCAACTCGCGGATGCTGTCCTGATCGTTCATCAAGATGGCGCCCGGCTCGCAGAATTTCTCGCACACCCCGCACTTGCCGCGCACGAAGAAGTTGCAGTGCTTGCGGTCGATGACTGGTTTGTTGGGCACGGCCTGCGGGAACATGGTGTAGATGGCGGGGCGGAAAGCCATCTTCTCATCGAACTCCGACGGAATCTTCTTCACCGGGCACTTGGTGATGCAGATGCCACAGCCGGTACACTTGGAGTTGTCCACGCAGGTGGCCTTGCGTCGCACCTTGACCTTGAACTGGCCCACGCTGCCGCGCACTTCTTCCACCTCGTGATATGTCAGCAGCTCGATGTTGGGGTGCTGGGCCACTTGCACCATCTTGGGCGTCAAGATGCATGCCGAGCAATCCAGCGTAGGGAAGGTCTTGTCCAGCTCGGCCATGTGGCCGCCGATCGACTGGTTGCGCTCGACCAGGTGAACTTTGTAGCCCGCCTCGGCGATGTCGAGGGCCGCCTGAATCCCGGCGATGCCGCCGCCGATTATGAGCGTGCTGGGCTTGACTTTGGCGCGCCCGGGCTGCAACGGTCGCATCCAGCGCGCGCGCCGGACCGTGGCGCGCACGATGGCGATGGCCTTGTTGGTGGCTTCGGTGCGGTCCTTGGTCACCCACGAGCACTGCTCGCGGATGTTGGCCATCAGCATGAGGAAGGGATTGAGCCCGGCCTGGGCGCAGGCGCGGCGGAAGGTGGGCTCGTGCATGCGCGGCGAGCACGCGGCCACTACCACGCGGTTCAGGCCGAACTCGGCGATGTCCTTCTTGATCAGTTCCTGGCCGGGGTCCGAGCACATGAATTTGTACTCGCGTGAAACCACTACGCCGGCTTCACCGGCCATTTCCTTGGCCAGCTTCTCGACGTCCACAGTACCCGAAATGTTGGTACCGCAGTGACAGACGTAAACCCCGACTGCAGCTTGTCCGTCTTTGCTGATCGCTTTGCTCATGGTCAGACCCCCACCGAACGCGCTAGCAATTCGGCCAGATCGACAACTTCAAGCACGTCCTGCTTGCCCACGGTCCCCAGGCTGTCGGTCAGCATGAGCACGCAGTACGGGCAGGCGGTGGCCAGCGACTGCACGCCCAGCACGCAGGCATCATTGATCCGCTGCACGCTGAAGCGTTCGGCCACCGGCGTGTCGGACCACATGCGTCCGCCGCCGCCACCGCAGCACAGGCTGTCCTCGTGGTGGCGCGACAGTTCGACCAGTTCCAGCCCGGGGATGGCCTTGAGCACTTCGCGAGGCGCATCGTAGATCCCGTTGTGCCGGCCGAGGTAGCAAGGATCGTGATAGGCCACGCGCGCCTTGACCGGCTTTTCCGGCTTGAGCCGCCCGTCGCGAATTAGATCGCGCAGCAACTCCGCCACGTGGATGACTTCCACCCCCTTCAATCCTTCGTAGTTCTTCTTGAAATTTTCCAGGCAGTGGGGCGAGGTCACCACGATCTTCTTCGGCTTCAGCCCGCGAATCTGCCGGGTGTTCCCGTCGCGCAGACTCTCGTAGACGTCCTTGCGGCCGCCCTTGTGCGCGGGATCGCCGCAGCACTTTTCGTCGTTGCCCAGGCTGCCCCACTTCACGCCCGCCTTTTCCAACAGGCGCACTAGGGTTCGCTGCGCCTTGATGTTGCGCGGATCGTAGGCATGCGTGCAGCAGGTGTAGAGCAGGATCTCGCTCTCCTCGGTGTGCGGCCGCAGCCCCACTTCCGAGGCCCATGCCGATCGCTTGTCCGGATCGCCGGCCCAGGGGTTGCCATTGCCCTCCAGGCCCGACAGGGCCGATTGCAGCAGCGGCGGCAGCGTCCCGGCCTCGCCCATGATGTTGCGAATGCTCCGCACGATGTCGATGGTCTTCACGCCGCGCGGGCAGCGCTCCAGGCACATCCCGCAGGTGGTGCAGTTCCACAGATCCTCGCCCTCGTAGCCCTCGATGCCGAACTGGGCCAGCCGGATCAGGTTGCGCAGGCGGAAATCGCGAAAATCGCCCCACGGGCACACCGACGAGCATGTGCCGCACTGGTAGCACTCATCGAGCGCCTGACCGCCGTATTCGACGATCATGTCCACGACATCCATGAAGGGTGCGGTTGATTTCATGCCGGCAACACTTTCGAAAGCGGTTCAAGACAAACGGGCAGGGCGCTCACCGCGGCGACGCTCCGCGAACGTCCCCGCGTGACGCAAGATCTCTGGGGACAGTCAGGTAGGGAAGTCGGCGAGCAAGAAGAAACATGCGACCTAACGGGAGGAAATATAGCATCGCGAGGCAGAGAAACTAGCCAAATGAAGTCCGGTTTCTGATCCATCGGACGGATCGCCGGATCAATTCAGGTTTACGGCAGAGCAGCCGAAACTTAACGTATCGTGGTGGCATGGTCTGGCCGCCGGTACACGGCCAGCCAACCTCAGGACTGACCGGAGAATTCCGCCGACCCGTGTCGTCCAGAAGTTGCTCGTCATCGGGATGTCCAAGATGCATAATCGGACCTGCGTGTACCTCTTTCGACAAGTCGACTACGCCATCCGCTGTATCGTCTATTTGAGTCGCACGCGCGACCGTCTGGCGACCAAGGGCGAGATCGCGAAGGCAGCGTCGGCGCCGGATCTTTTCGTCGCGAAGATCCTGCAGCGCCTGGTCCACTCCGGCCTGGTGCTGTCCACGCGGGGCGTGCACGGCGGGTTCGTGCTGGCGCGCGATCCGGCCACCCTCACGCTTCTCGATGTCATTGAACTCATCCAGTCGAACGTGGCGCCGCGGCCTTGCGTTCTCAACCCGCGCGCCTGCCCGTTTCGCGAATCGTGCCCGGTTCATCCCATCTGGGTGAAGATCCATCGCGCGACCGAGCGCGAGCTGCGCAAGGTCAACTTCGCGTCGCTGGCTCGCCAGGCTGCGAAGTTGCGCCGGCGACGCAAGCCGCCCCGGTCTGGGACAAGTTATTGAACCACGTTCCGTTTTTCGGTTGAGCATGAAAATACACGAGTACCAAGCCAAACAACTGCTGGCCCAGCACGGTCTGGCCGTGCCCGAGGGAATCCATGTGCTTCAGCTTGAAAGCCTGGACAAGGCTGTCGAGCAGATCGTGCAGATGACAGGGAGCGAGACCGTTGTGGTCAAGGCCCAGATCCACGCAGGCGGCCGTGGCAAGGGAGGCGGGGTCAAGGTGGTCAAGGGCATCGAGGCGGCCCGACAGGCGGCCAGCCAGATTCTGGGCATGCGCCTCGTCACCCACCAGACCGGGCCCGAGGGCCGCGTGGTGACTCGCCTGCTGATTGAACAGGGCGTGTCCATCGCACGCGAGCTGTACGCGGGCATCCTGGTCGATCGCGGGTGCGGCCGCGTGGTGGTCATGGCCTCGGCGGCAGGCGGCATGGAGATCGAAGAGGTTGCCGCGCGCACGCCGGAAGCCATCGTGAAAGAACATGTCGACCCGGCCCTGGGGCTGGCGGCCTTTCAGGCGCGCAAGCTGAGCTACGCGCTCGGCTTGACCGGCACCGCGGCTCGCAACGCCACTTCGTTCCTGCAGAAGCTTTACCAGGCCTTCGTCGCGCTCGACGCGTCGCTGGTCGAGGTGAACCCGCTGGTGGTGACCAGCGACGAGCGCGTGCTTGCGCTCGATTGCAAGATGACCTTCGACGACAACGCCCTGGACCGCCACCCCGAGGTCGCGGCCTTGCGCGATCTCGACGAGGAAGATCCAAGCGAGACCGAGGCGCGCGGCCACGATCTCAACTTCATCAAGCTCGACGGCAGCATCGGGTGCATGGTCAACGGCGCCGGACTGGCCATGGCCACCATGGACATCATCAAGCACTTCGGCGCGTCCCCGGCCAACTTTCTCGACGTGGGCGGCGGGGCCACGCAAGCGAAGGTCACCGCGGCGTTCAAGATCCTGACCGCGGACAAGGATGTGCGTGGCATCTTCGTCAACATCTTCGGGGGCATCATGAAGTGCGACGTGATCGCGGCCGGCGTGGTGGGCGCGGTGGCCGAAGTGGGGCTGCGCGTCCCGCTGGTGGTGCGGCTGGCTGGCACCAACGTGGAACAGGGAACCAAGATCCTGGCTGAATCCGGCCTGCCCATCACCACGGCCAGCGACATGGCCGACGGCGCGCGCAAAGTGGTCGCATTGGTCAAGGGACAGGTGAGCTGACCATGGCGATCCTCGCTGACAAGAAGACTCGTGCGGTGGTCCAGGGTCTGACCGGCGCGGCCGGGACTTTCCACGCCAAGCAGATGCGCGAATACGGAACGCCGATCGTGGGCGGCGTGACCCCGGGCAAAGGAGGCATCGTGCACGAGGGCTTTCCCGTGTTCGACACCGTCGCGCAAGCGGTGGCCAAGACAGGCGCCAACACCAGCGTGATCTTCGTGCCTCCGCCGGGCGGCGCCGACGCGATTCTAGAGGCCGCCGACGCGGGCATTGAGCTTATCGTGTGCATCACCGAGGGCATTCCGGTCCTCGACATGGTTCGCGCGAAACGCGCGCTCGACGCTGAGCTATCTTCATGGGAACCTTCAAAGGGTTCCCAAACCCTCCCGCGATGGTCCGCCGCCGGCGGAGCCGGCGGGCTCCCCACGCGTTGCAATCTGGTCGGCCCCAACTGCCCCGGCGTGATCACGCCGGGCGCGGCCAAGCTGGGCATCATGCCCGGCTACATTCACAAGCCAGGTTCGATTGGCATCGTCTCGCGCTCAGGCACACTGACCTACGAGGCGGCTTTCCAGATCACCGAGCTAGGCCTGGGACAAAGCACCGCCGTCGGGATCGGCGGCGATCCAGTCAAGGGCATGGACTTCATCGATTGCCTTTCGCTGTTTGAGGAGGATCCCCAGACCAGGGCCGTGCTGCTCATCGGCGAGATCGGTGGAACGTCTGAAGAGGAGGCCGCGGCCTTCATCAAAGCCAACATGAAGAAGCCTGTCGCTGCCTTCGTCGCCGGCGTGACCGCGCCGCCCGGCCGCCGCATGGGCCACGCGGGCGCCATCATCAGCGGCGGCAAGGGCCTGGCCGCCGACAAGATCGCGGCCCTGCGCGAAGCCGGCATCGCCATCGCCCCCACGCCCGCGGATCTAGGATCGACCGTCGCGAAGTTGCTGTCCTGATTCGAGACGGCTTGCAAGGTTTCTCGTTGCTCGCAGTGGCGAGCTTGTTAGTCAGACAGCTCCCTGGGCCGCCGAGGCGCCTTCTGTTATCATAATCGGCCGGCGCCCGTAGGTGGCTGGACGCGCAAGGAAGACGATCATGAGAACGCTTGGGTTGCTGATGTGTTGCCTGCTGGCGGGTCAAGCTGCCCGGGCGCAGGAATCTGGGGTGGACCCTCGGGTGGGCGAGGCGAAGACGGCTTGCTCGGCCGGAGACTTTCAGAAGGGCGTTCAGTTGTTGGCCGAGCTGTACACCGCAACCAATGACCCCATTTGGGTGTTCAACCAGGGGCGCTGCTATCACCAGAATTCCCAACTGCCCCAAGCCATGACCCGGTTCAAGGAATTCTTGCGCAAGAGCAAGGGCGGCCCCGACGAGGATGTTCAGGACGCGCAGAACTACATCAAGGAAATCGAAACTGAACTGCAGAAGGAACGCTCGGTTCCCGTAACCACCCCCATTGCCGCGGGAGCCACGACGACAGTGTCGACCCAGGTCAATGTCACGCCGCCCGAGCCGAAACCAGGACGCGGCTTGCACTACGCTGGCCTTGGCATCGGAATCTTCGGGGTCGCGGCCTTGGCTACCGGCGCGGTATTCAGCCTGCTGGTGCAGCAGACCCAGAAGGATGTCGAGAACCAGACCGGAAGCGGCGTGGTCTACTCATCCTCCATCAGTGGAAGAATGTCGGACGGCGCGAGCTACGAAACTCTGCAATGGATTTCCTACGGCGTGGGAGCAGCGGCTGCGATCGCTGGTGGCTTGCTCTACTGGGCGGGGACCAGCTCGGATGCGCCTCGGCCAAGTTCAGCCAGCGTGTCGCCCCTGTTCATGACCAACGGTGCGGGCGCCAGCCTGCACATGGCGTTCTAGATGCGCAGGGAGATGAAGATGAACCTGTCGCGAATCAAACTGACGGTAGCCGCCGCGTGCGTGCTGGCATCGTGCACCTTCTCGCCGAAGGTGCCGAACGGCAGTGTCATCTGTCAGGTGAGCGGCGACTGCCCGTCCGGGTATTCCTGTGAGTCCGTTGCGCAGTTGAATGGCGCTGTGAGCGTGTGCTGCCGGAGCCAGAACTGCACCGCGAGCCTGACCTCGGACCAGATCACGAAGATCGGAACTGCCGCTGGGCTATCCGGGCCCGACGGTGGCCCTGCGGCAAGTGGCGCTGACGCACGTGATGGCTTGGCAACGACAGGCGACGCGTCAGCGACATTCGACGTTGTCCAAGGTGCGCTCGATGATGGTGGCAGCAAGCGCCCGGACTCGGCCACGAGCGACGCTTTTTCGGATGTGCCTCAGGGAACGGCCCCCGATGCGCCATTCGGTGTGGACGCACGCGCAGATCTCGGCACCGCCACCGGCGGGACGTCAGGCGCAGGGGGGACCACGAGCACAGGCGGGACGACCGGCGCAGGCGGAACTACGAGCGCGGG
>Ga0265316_10007823_pt1 | contig 10006 bp, 8 predicted proteins | sample 4522metaG_FD_202092 | JGI IMG/M metagenome (GOLD analysis project Ga0265316, IMG submission 202092) | Rhizosphere microbial communities from Carex aquatilis grown in University of Washington, Seatle, WA, United States - 4-5-22 metaG | ecosystem: Host-associated > Plants > Roots > Rhizosphere >... | reverse complement strand
GACTTCGATCGCGGTGGATATCTGGCGATCGCGACAACTGCGCGCGGTGGCCCTGCGCACGGGATCGCCGGCTCTTGCGACGGACGCGTTCCATTTCGCCTCGGACATCTGGGCGACATTGGCGGTACTGCTGGGCCTGGGGGCGGCCTGGGTGGGTGAGCGATTCCAGATCGACGCGCTGCGCTACGCAGATCCGCTGGCAGCTCTGGTTGTGTCGCTGATGATTCTGCGCATGACGGTGCGAGTGGGCCATGAAGCGGTGGCGGCACTGGTGGATGAGGTTCCCGCCGAGACGCGTCGGAAGCTGGTGCGCGAGGTGGAGCGTGTGGATGGAGTGCTGGCCGTGGAGCGGGCTCGCGTGCGCCGAGCGGGAGCCGGCTACTTTGCCGACCTGACGCTGGCGCTGCCGCGGCGTTTCACGTTTGAGCACACCGGTGACCTGGTACGAGCCGCCACAGAGGCTGTGCAGCGCGCTCTGCCGACGGCAGACGTGGTAATCCATACGATTCCGCGGGAAACCAAGGCGGAAAGCATCTTCGACCGGGTGCGCGCGGTGGCGGCGCGGAACAACGTTTCGGTGCACGACCTAAGCATCCAGACACACCATGGAGGGCTGCAGGTGGAGTTGCATGTGGAGCTCGACGAACACCTGGCGCTGCGAGAGGCACACAACTTTGTGACTGCGATGGAAGTGCAGATTCTGCGCAGCGTGCCGGAGGTGGACACGGTGCTGACACATATCGAGAGCGAGCCGGCGACAATTGAGCAGCCCGAGGAAGAAGACGTGGAAGACCGCAGAATGGAGCAGGCGCTGCGGTCGGCAGCAGCAGGGCTGCCCGAGATCGCAGATGTGCACGCCATCACCGTGGGCCGGACCGGTGAACACATCTCCGTAACGTGCCATTGCACATTGCCCGACGATCTGCCGATGAATCGCGTTCACGAGGTGATCACCGCGCTCGAAGACCGGTTCAAGCTGGAGTGCCCGGAGGTGTACCGGGTGACTATTCATCCCGAGCCGGTGACGGATAATACGCGGTAGAGGGACAACCGCAATCTTCGAGTGGGTACAGCACCGATGAACACCGGTCCGATCGCAAGAGTCTTCCGCATTTCGTGGCTGTTGATGCTGTTGGTGGCAGTCGGGATGCTGTCCGCGATTCTCACCATGCAGTTGTTTATCCACGGCGCGGAGGTACAGGTTCCGGCGCTGAAAGGAATGACCACCGCCGATGCTCGCAGCGTGGCAGCGGGCCTGGGACTGAATCTGGACGTGGACAATCGCTACTACTCAAGCGACGTGGCGGCAGGGCACATTCTGTCGCAGTCGCCGCCGGCGGGAACTGTGGTGCGGCGCGAGTGGAGGGTGCGCGTGGCTGAGAGCCTTGGCCCGCAAAAAGTAGATGTACCGGACACGTTGGGGACGAATGAGCGCGTGGCCGCACTGGAGCTGCGGCGTGCCGGCCTTGAGGTGGGCGAGACTGCGCGGCTGCCCTATGGCTCGGCTGCGGAGGGAACCGTGCTGGCGCAGGACCCGCCGCCACATGCGCAGGGCATTGAACAGCCGAGCGTGAGCCTGCTGGTGGCCGCGCCGGACGATGAGACTCCAGACGGCTACGTGATGCCCGATCTGACAGGCTGGCAGTTCGCGAGTGCGGAAGCGGCGCTCAAGAAAGTCGGAATCAAAACGGCGGCGCCGATTTTTGTGAATGTGCCCGTGGCGGCGGTGGGAAGCGGCGTTGCACCGCCGAAGCTGCCGCCGAAACCGGGCCAGGTGCTGTCGCAATCTCCGAGCGCGGGTACGCGCGTGGACCAAACGACGATGGTGAAGCTGACGGTGGCGAAATAGGCGATGATGGGGGCAAACCGGGATGGGGCTGAGCGAGGATTTGGAAAAGATTGCCTTGCAGGAGCGGGAGTTGAGCCTGCCGCGCTTGGATGCGCGCGTGGCGTGGGAACTCGGATCAAAGATTCGAACGATGGCGCTCGAGCGCGGGCTGACGCTGGTGGTCGACGTGCGGCGCTTTGGGCAGCCGCTGTTCTATGCTGCGCTCGACGGGACGACTCCCGACAATCCCGAATGGGTGCGCCGCAAAAGCAACGTGGTGGCGCGCTTTCATCGCAGCTCGTATGGCGTGGGCATGACGCAGAAGATGAAGGGGACGACGCTCTTTGAACGCCAAGGGCTGCCGGTGGCGGATTACGCGGCGGATGGCGGATCGTTTCCGCTGGCGGTGGAGGGAGCGGGCGTAGTGGGCAGCGTGACAGTCTCAGGGTTGCCACAGCGCGACGATCACAACCTGGTAGTCGAGGCGTTGTGCGCAATGCTGGGGCGGGATTTTGCGGCGTTGAAGCTCGAGCCGGAGCAGGCGTAGAGGCGAATCGGCAATTGCAGTTGCCCGTTAGGCGTTTTTCTCGATCAAAGCGACATAGAAGCCGTCGGTGGGCAGAGCGCCGGGTAGGAGTCGCAGTGCGCCTTCGGGAGTGAGGCAATCGCGGAGGCGATCGGCACCGATGGCGGTGAGGATTCCGGCTTTTGCTAACGATTCAATGCGCGAGGCGAGGGAAATCTGGCGCGCATTTTGGATTTCAGCGAGGACGGCGGAGACGACCTGCTCGTTTTCTTCTGGCTCGAGGGAACAGGTGGAATAGACAACACGGCTGCCAGGGCGAACCGAGCGCAACGCGGCGGAGAGAATCGCGCACTGGCGGTCGGCGTGGCGCGGCAAATCCTCTGGACGCAAGCGATGGCGGATTTCGGGGTTGCGGCCCAAGGTGCCGGTGCCGCTGCAGGGAACGTCGGCCAGCACAAGATCAAAAGTTGATTCTTCGTTGAGCGCGGTCACGTCAGCGAGACGGCATTCCACGCGGCCGGCGTGGGTGGCGAGGCGTTTGCTTAGCTCAGCCAGACGCTGAGGGCTCGACTCACAGGCCAGAATGTGAGCTGCGGTGTTGCGCTCGGCGAGGATGAGCGTTTTCCCGCCGGGAGCAGCGCAGGCGTCCAAAATGGTTTCGATCTGGAAGGATTCAATCTTCCGACTGGAATCTTCTGTGGCGCATGCGGCGAGTTCCGCGATCAACTGCGAACCCTCATCCTGCATGCGCACCCGGCCCTCGCGATAGGCTGCCGTTGCGGTCACGTCGCCAGAGACGACCGAGTGCGCGGCGGTAAGGATGGTTCCAGGTTCCAGTCGAATGACGGCCACCATCATTTCAGGCTCGATCAGTTCTGCTTCGAAGGCGGCAGCTTCGACTGCGGAATGGGGGAGACGAACGGTTCGCGGTGGCTGGAGCTGGCCGTGGCGGCAAATCGCTCGCGCAGCTTCCAGTCCATAGAAATTCGTCCAACGCTCGACGAGCCACGCGGGGTGAGCCTGGGCCAACGCGACCTCAGCTGCGGACTCTTCCGGAAAGTCAGCGACCGGACCAGGGACAGCAAGTTTGCGGAGAACGGCGTTGACCAGTCCGGAGGCGAAGCGGTGGCCGGATTGCCTGGTCAGTTGGACGCTTTGATCGATGGCGGCGTGGGCGGGAACGCGATCGAGGAACTCAAGCTGGAAAGCCCCCATGCGCAGGGCGATCGAGACTTCGGGATCAAGTTTGGCTCCCGGCTTTTTGATGAGGAGTTTGAGTTGCTCATCGAGGCGAATTTGCCAGCGAAGAACACCGAGCACCAGAGTTGTAACGAGGTGGCGATCAGCAGGAGAGAGCGCGTCGACGGCTTTCGAGCGCAGCAGGTCATCGGAGTGGGCCTTGCCGCGATCGACGGCCAACAGAACGTCGAAGGCAGCTTTGCGCGCGGGAGAGACGGCAGACACGGCGCTCAACCGAAACGCGCGTCCGCCGGGAGCGGATTTCCGCGCAGAAACTCATCTGTGGTCATGCGTTTCTTGCCTTCGAGCTGAATCTCGAGGAATTCGAGCCACGTGTTTTCGGCGCATGCAGCCAGAAGGCGATGGTTCTCGACGACAACCCAGCCCGGCTCTGCAAAGCCAAGGCCTTCGGCGTAGCTTCCCCGGGCGATCGCCATGCTATGGACGATCAGCTTCTTCTCATTGAGAGTGGTGAATGCGCCCGGCCACGGCTGAAATCCGCGCCAGCGATTGTAGATTTCGTGCGCGGTGCGCACGGCAAAGTCGATGCGGCCGTCTTCGCGGTTGAGGAGCGGCGCGAAGGTCGCGCTCTCGTGATTCTGGGATTGAGGTTGAATCGCGCCCTTCGCCAGACCGGCGAGGGTTTCGACGACAAGGGGCGCGCCGGCGTGCGCAAGCAGAGGAAGAAGATCGACCGCAGTTTGGTTGGGGCCGATCTCGATGGTCTGCTGGAGCAGAATTGGCCCGGTGTCGAGGCCTTCTTCCAGGAGCATCGTGGTATTGCCGGTGTAGGCGTCTCCCAGCGCAATGGCCCACTGGATGGGTGCCGCGCCACGGTGTTTGGGAAGCAATGACGCGTGAAGATTGATGCATCCGAGGCGAGGCAGAGCGAGCATCCAAGGGGGAATGATCCGGCCATACGCGACGACAACGATGGCATCGGGCGCTATTGACTCAAGCTGCGCGCGAAACTCGGCGTTGCTGCGTATTTTTTCGGGCTGCGTGACAGGGAGACCGGCAGCGATCGCGGCATGCTTGACGGGCGGAGAGGTGAGTTGGTGATCGCGTCCTGTTGGTCGGTCAGGCTGCGAGACGACGAGAGCGATTTGGTGGTGGGCCGCGAGCAGGGCCTCGAGCGTGGGGACGGCGAACTCCGGAGTGCCGCAAAAGACGAGCTTGAGGCCGTTCGCCGCGTCGCTCATGGCAGATTTACCAGTTGCCCTCGTTTTGCATTTTGCGAATCTTGCGTAGATTCAGGCTGCGCTTGAGCGCGCTCATGCGGAACAAAAACACGATGCCGTCGAGGTGATCGATCTCATGCTGGAAGGCGCGCGCGAGCAGTTCGTCGCCGTCCATCTCGAACCATTTTCCTTTCTCGTCCTGGGCGCGGATGCGAACCTTGGCGGCGCGAACAACTTTCTCGCGAATGTCGGGAAAACTGAGGCAGCCTTCTTCTTCGTACTGCCTGCCCTCGCTCAGGATGATCTCAGGATTGATGAGCACGAGCTTCTGCGCGGGATCCTTCCCCATGCTGAGGTCAACGACCGTGATGCGCTTCGAGACGCCGACCTGAGGCGCGGCCAGGCCGATTCCTTGCGAGGCGTAGGTGGTTTCGAACATGTCGGCCACGAACTTGCGCAACTCGGCGTTAAATTCGGTGACTGGCTCGCCGGGCTGCTCAAGCACCGGCTCGGGATACTTCACGATCGTAAGAATCATCGCCGCCGCTAAAAGCTCCGTATCTGTTCGATGTAACCGTCAAAATTCCGCTTCAACTCCAACAAGGAGTCACCGCCGAATTTTTCGCGGGCCAGGTTGGCGAGAACCAGGGCGACCATGGCCTCAGCGGCCACGCCCGCTGCGGGGACGACGCAAATGTCGCTGCGCTCGTAGCTTGCACTTGTAGGCTCGCGCGTGTCAAAACGGACCGACTGAAGCGGCTGACGAAGTGTGGAGATGGGCTTCAGGTAGCCGCGAACGACGATGTCTTCGCCGTTGGAGACGCCGCCCTCGATGCCGCCTGCGTTGTTGTGCGGGCGGGTAAAGCGAGTCGGCTTTCCGGGCGGATCTTCGCTGGCGTAGTGAATAGGGTCGTGGACGCGCGAGCCGAAGGTTGCTGCGGCGGCCACACCGCGGCCTATTTCAACGGCCTTCACGGCCTGCAGGCTCATGACTGCCCAGGCAAGCTGGCCATCGAGGCGCTCATCCCAGTTGGCGTAAGAGCCGAGGCCAGCGGGAACCGCATGAGCGACGACTTCGAAAATCCCGTTCACGGTGTCGCCGGCCTTGGAGGCGGCATCCACTTCGTCTTTCATTCGGGCTTCGGCGGCAGGATCGACGCAGGCGAGGACCACTTCGTCCTTTTTCGCGAGGGCGGTGATTTCGTCCCACGACGGGTCGCGGTCAAGCTCGGTGCTGCCCACGCGAACAACGTGGCTCGCGACTTCGATTCCCAGGCTGCGCAGGAGCAACTTGGCGAAGGCTCCGGCGGCAACGCGAGCGGCGGACTCGCGAGCAGAGGCACGCTCGAGGACATAGCGAGCATCAGGGAAGTTGAACTTGAGAGCGCCGGCAAGGTCAGCGTGGCCGGGCCGAGGCGAAGTGACGGCGCGATGCTTGGCTGGATCGCCGGTCTCGATGGGCAGCTTCTCTTGCCAATTCTTCCAGTCGCGATTGACGAGCTGAATGGCGATCGGCGAACCGATGGTTTTGCCATGGCGCACGCCGGAGAGGATGTGGGCCTGGTCGGTCTCGATCTTCATGCGGCCGCCGCGGCCATAGCCCTGCTGGCGGCGCCAGAGCTCACGGTTTACAAAGTCGAGGTCGACAGGAACGCCTGCGGGAATCCCGGAGACAAGCGCAATGAGAGCCTCACCGTGGGATTCACCGGCTGTGGAGAAGCGGATCATACAGATTCGATTGTAAATGCGCGCAGGCGCGGAACCACCTTTTCAAGAAGTCGTGCAGTTCTTCAGGCGGGCGCAGCCATACATCGGCGGCGGAGGGGCGGATCTGGCGGCGAACGAGCACGCCGAGCCCCTGCCCTTTGACGGCGCGAAAGGCGGATTCGTCGGTCAGGTCATCGCCGAGATAAGCCGTGGGGTGCGGGCCAAAATGCGGATTCGATTCGGCGGTCTCTTCGAGAATTGCGGTGACTGCTCCACCCTTGTCGCGGCCGGCACGAAGCTCGAGACCGGCTTCGAATTCGAGCAGGCTGAGGCCGTCGATTTGGGCCAGCGGCTCGAAAAGGGCACGGGTTCGTTTCTCGATGATTTTGGCGCGGGCAGGGGAAATGCCACGCCAGTGCATGACGACGGCGTTAGGCTTTACTTCGATCAACCCGCCGGTTGAGTTGCTGCGAAGCTGTGCGGGGAGCGCCTCGAGGGTGGAGCGGGTTGCCGGTGAGAGCTCATCGAACTCGCGGCGGCCGTCGGCGTGGAGGCGCTCGGCGCCGTGCAATCCCCAGATCTCGGGCGTGGGTTCGACACTGAGCAGAGGAAGGATTTCAGCGGCGGGGCGTCCGGTGACGACGGCCATGCGGGTTCGGCCCTGGTTCTGGATGCACTTGAGTAGCTCTCGCACGCCGGCCCAGGGGCGAGCCTGGAAACGATCGACGTGGAAGGGCGCCAACGTCCCGTCGTAGTCGAGCAGCAATGAGGGTCTGGCCGCGCCGGTGAAGGCGCGAAAGAACTCGTCCAGCTTCTCTTGTGCGTCGTTCGTCAATCGAAGCTCGCTTTCATGCCAGTTTTTCGGCCGGGACCTCCGCTTCGCGCACGATCGATGGCGCGAGCCGTACCGGTTCCCATCCTTCAGAGGGCTCCAGGCGCAATTCGCGGAGATCGCCCAGCACCTTTGCAGCCCACATATAAATGTTGTATTCCATCACCTGGCGCCGCATCCGTTCCATGCGCTCGCGGCGCTCCTCGCGGCTCATCTCCAGGCCGGTGTGGATGGCATCGGCGACGCCGACGACATCGTAAGGATTGATGAGCAGGGCATCGCGCAGCTCAACGGCAGCGCCGGTGAACTTGCTGAGCACGAGCACTCCATCTTCGTCGTCGCGCGCGGCCACGAACTCCTTGGCCACCAGGTTCATTCCGTCGTGGAGCGAAGTGACGAGGCAAATGTCGGCGGCGCGGTACCACTGATTGACCTCCTGGTGATCGCACTGGCGATTGACAAGAACGATGGGCCTCCAATGGATGGTTTGATAGCGCGAGTTGATTCGCTCGACGGTCTCCTCAACGCGACGCTGTAGATCGGCGTAGCTGGGGATGCGCGTGCGGCTGGGCGCGGCGATCTGAACCATGGTAAGGCGCTCGCGATACCAGGGGTGATCTTCGAGGAGCTGGCCGACGGCCTCAAGGCGCTCAACGATTCCCTTGGTGTAGTCGAGCCGGTCAACACCTAGAAGCAGACACTCGGCGCGAACTCCGAACTCGCTCAACAGCCGATGACGCGCAGCGGCGCTCTCACCTGCCATTGATTCGGCGTCCCAGGTCGCGGCGGGCCGCATGGCTTCGTCGAATGCCACACTAACCGGGTAAGGGCGAATGACGCTGGCGTGACCATGACGGAGGACCGACATGCGATCGCGGTCCGTACGGGCCTCGAAGGCGCGGTCCACCGTGGCGAGGAAGTTGTGGCAGTGGAGAGGAATGTGGAAGCCGATGAGGTCAGCGCCCAGGAGACCATCGAGCAACTCTGACTGCCAGGGACAAATGCCGAACGCTTCAGGGTTGGGCCAGGGAATATGCCAGAAGATTGCGACACGCGCATCCGGCCGTTCCTTCTTGATGAGGCGCGGCAGCAAAGCGAGATGGTAGTCCTGCACAAACACGACCGGCTCCGGACTGTCCTGCATCTCTTCAAGCAGCGCATCGGCAAAGCGCTGGTTCACCAGTTGATAGGACTCCCAGTCCGCGGCACGAAAGATGGGGCGCGTGTGCGCGATGTGGCATAGGGGCCATAGGCCCTCGTTGGAGAAGCCTTCGTAGTAGCGTGACTCTTCTTCCTCGGAGAGCCAAACCCGGCGGAGCGTGTATCGCGGGTCATCGGGCGGGACCCGCAGGCGATCGAATTCATCCACGACGGAGGCGTCCGCGTCGCCGCTGCCGCTGGCCACCCAAACGCCGTCACAGGCGCGTAGAACCGGTTCGAGGGCGGTGACCAGTCCGCTGGGCGGCACTACACAAACAGTCTCGCGACCTTGCCGTACATGCATGTACGGCTCGCGATTGGAGACCACGAAGATTTTGCTTGAGCCGGCACGGTTGCGAATGTGCACCGCGAGTCGCTCGGCGGTCCAAAGGTGCGCGCCAGCTTCGCGTAGGCGGGCCTCGGCGGCAGCGGCAGCGCGGGCGGCTTTCAGGCTTTCTGCCATTGTCTCCACCTCGCGCGCCAAAGGCGAAAACAGGCGGAGGGCCTTCAGATCCGGCTCCGCGGATTTTTCCGAGTGGCCCATTCGCAGGAGGCGTACCCCTTCTGCTACACGGGTCATCGGCCGAAGGAGGAACCAGCGCACCATCAGGAGGGTAATGGCCACAATCACAATCACAAACGCGCCAATGCGCCAGAAGCTTCGCAGCCACACATTCGTCCCTTCTGAGCGGATGTAGCCGGCATCGACCACAATAGCCAATGCGCCTTGCAACTGGTTTCCGTCGTGAACCGGAAATGCCTCTTCAAGCCATTGCCATTGCCCGGCGTGGCCGAAGGCCCCGGCCTCGACGCCTCGCTGCAGCGATTTCTCAACAACTCCCCGGCCCAGCGCACCCATCACGTCCGGCGGACCGCTGCCGGCAAGAAGATTGCCGTGAATATCGTAGATTGCCAGTCCAAGCGCGCCGGTTCCATTCTTGAGGAGCTCGACCAGACCGGGGAGGGTAGAAAGATCGCCAGCCGAAAACGCGTTGCGCACATCCGGCTCGATGGTCGCACCCATCCAGGTGGTACGGCGCTCCAAGTCTTCACGCAAGCTGTGGCGGCGGGCTAAAGCATCGAAATAAGTGGAGGCAAGCGAAACCAACGTCACGCTGGCGATGAGAGCAAGGATCAACCGCATGCGGAACAGATGCATCGTGACCTCCCGATAGCGAATTAGATGCGGTCGGCGGCGAACCTGGTGTCCTGGCCAGCGCTCCCAAACTTCACCAAGGTAAATAGTTGTTGAAGAGAAAGGGACTTAGGCTCAGCGACTCACTTTGCGCCTTGGCGAGCCTGGACTCGCCCCATGGACGGTCGCGCATTGCAGCAGAAGGATTCATCTTCTTCTTCCTTGCGGCTTGCTTCCGGTGTCGCGGGGCGCTCGAACGCCCGGCAGAGTTGCTTGCGGATGGCTGAAAGCCGCTCCGCCTTTTATACTGATTGATTCCATGCGCTATTCTGTCCACTGAAGCGCAGAAAGTTTTCCT
>Ga0265316_10007822_pt1 | contig 10006 bp, 7 predicted proteins | sample 4522metaG_FD_202092 | JGI IMG/M metagenome (GOLD analysis project Ga0265316, IMG submission 202092) | Rhizosphere microbial communities from Carex aquatilis grown in University of Washington, Seatle, WA, United States - 4-5-22 metaG | ecosystem: Host-associated > Plants > Roots > Rhizosphere >... | reverse complement strand
CCGGGCTCAATGCCGCGCCTTTTCCGGAGATCGGCCGGGATCAGCACCCGGCCCGCGCTATCCACCCGGGCCTTGTATCGTGCCGTGGCTTTGTGTGCCATTCTTCCAGTTTGGCGTAATCTGGCAGAAGATGAGAAGCTGGCAGTGGCGGATGAAGTGGGAAAAACCACCGGCGGCATAGACCGCCGGCGCTACCACCGGACCTCCGGCGTGAATGGTGGTTACACCAGCACGGTGAAGGTGGAATCGGTGCGCTCGATGGGGCGGTAGAGGGTGTCGCGCTCCACCGGCTCGCGGCCGGCCTGGCGGATGAGGTGCAGCAACTCGGCGCGGCGCAGACCCTGCGTGGTGGTGGCTCCGGCGTCGTGGTAAATGCGCTCCTCCACGATGGTGCCGTCGATATCGTCGGCGCCGAAGCGCAGCGCGATCTGGGCGATGCGCGGCGTCATCATCACCCAGTAGGCCTTGATGTGCGCGATGTTGTCGAGCATCAGGCGCGCCACCGCGATGTTCTTGATGTCGGCGAAACCCGTGGTGCTGGGGATGTGCTGGAGCGCCGTGTTGTCGGGATGAAAGGCCAGCGGGATGAAGGTCGCGAAACCGTGGGTTTCGTCCTGCAGTTCGCGCAGGCGGACCAGGTGGTCCACGCGGTCTTCCTCGTTTTCGATGTGGCCGTAGAGCATGGTGCAGTTGGAGCGGAGACCCAACTGGTGCGCGGCGCGGGCGGCTTCCAGCCACTCCCGGCCGTCGATTTTGTGATCGCAGATGATGCGGCGGACGCGCTCGTTGAAGATCTCGGCGCCGCCGCCGGGGAGCGAATCCAGGCCGGCATCGCGCAGGCGTTCGAGGGTTTCGCCGACGGTGATCTTAGTGCGCCGCGCCAGGTAGGCGATCTCCACCATGGTGAGGGCCTTCAGGTGGACCCGCGGGAAACGCTGCTTCAGGCCGCGCATCATCTCGCAGTACCAATCGAGCGTAAGCTCGGGGTGCAGGCCGCCCACGATGTGGAACTCGGTGACCGCCTCGCTCCAGCCCTCGCCGGCGCGTTGCCACACCTCTTCGAGCGACATGGTGTAGGCTTTGGGATCGCGCACGCGCTTGCCGAAAGCGCACAGGCGGCAACTGGCCACACAGACGTCGGTGGGGTTGATGTGGCGGTTCACGTTGAAGAAGGCGACGTTGCCGTGGAGGCGCTCGCGCACCAGGTTGGCGAGGTAGCCGAGGGCCAGGATGTCGGAGGTGCGGTAGAGCGCCAGGCCGTCGTCAAACGAGAGCCGCTGGCCGGCTTCGACCTTGCTCCGGATGAGGACAAGATGGGAGTCGTCGATTACCACTTGCATACTTCAGGCACCCGGTTTGAGGAGGAGTATATCAGCAGCCCAGAATATAAAGAATAACACGCTGACGTAGCCGTTCATGGTGAAGAAGGCGGCATTGACGCGCGAGAGGTCGTGGGGCTTCACCAGGCGGTGCTCGTAAACCAGAAGAGCCGCTATCGCGGCGACGCCCGTCAGCGCCAGGGCGCCTAGGTGCAGCGTCCAGACCAAGGCCAGGAGGCAGACCACCATCAGGGCGTGCATCGCCCGGGCGGCCCGTAACGCTCCGGCGATGCCCAGAACGCGCGGCACGCTGAAGAGCCCCTCGGCGATGTCGAATTCGTAATCCTGGCAGGAATAGATGACGTCGAAACCGGCGGTCCAGAAGGTCACGGCGGCGGTGAGCCAGAGGATGCGCGGGTCGAGCGAGCCGCGCACGGCGATCCAGGCGGCGGCGGGCGCGATTCCCAGGCAGAACCCCAGGACGAGGTGCGAGAAAGAGGTAAACCGCTTGGTGAAGGAATAGAGAAACACCGTGCCCAGCGCCACGGGCGCGAGGCGCAGGCACAGCCGGTTGAGTTCACCGGCGGCCAGGAAGAAAAGGACCGAGGATGCCGCCACGAACCCCCAGGCAAAGCCGCGAGACAGCAGACCGGTGGGTAGGTGGCGCATGCTGGTGCGCGGATTGCGCGCGTCGATCTGGAAATCGACCAGGCGGTTGAAAGCCATGGCGGCGGAGCGGGCGCACACCATCGCGACCACGATCCAGAGCAGCTTGCGGGCAATTTCCCCGCCGCCCGAGCGGGCCTCGCGGAAGGCCAGCAGAGCCCCGGTGAGAGCGAACGGCAGGGCGAAAACCGAATGCTCGAACTTGATCATTTCGAGCGTCAGCCGGAGGCGTTTCCAGAGCATGGGGAGAAGTAGCACCATTTTACCGCCTGCCATCGGGTAAAATTTGCGGTTCCAGGCACGGCACGCGCGTGTTACAGTTTGAAGCGTATAGCCGGGCGCCGGAAGGGAGTAGCGGGAATGTTGGAAGCCTTCGCGTTGTCGGACCAAGGCTGTGTCAGAGCGAATAACGAAGACTACTGCCTGATCAAACCGGAGTTGGGACTGTACGTTTTGGCGGACGGGATGGGCGGCGCCAGAGCCGGCGAGCGGGCGTCGCAATTGGCCGTGGAAACGGTGGGGGAAGTGGTGCTGGAGGCCCAGCGCCGGGATTCCCAGGTGGTGCTGAAGGCGGTCGAGGAAGCCAACCGCCGCGTGGCGGAAGCGGCCCATAACGACCCGAGACTGGAAGGCATGGGGACCACGCTGGTAGTGGCGCTCGAAACCGAGGATGGCCTATTCATCGCCAGCGTGGGAGACAGCCGCGCCTACTTGCTGGATGACAGCGGCCTGCGCGCCATCACCGACGACCAGACGTGGGTCAACGAAGTGGGCCGGCCGCTGGGGCTGGACGAAAACAGCCTCCGCAATCATCCCATGCGGCACGTGCTGACCATGGCCATTGGAGCCAGCGCGCCGCTGACCGTCAACTATTATTGCGTGCCCTTAAACGTGGGTGCGCTGGTGCTGATTTCGAGCGACGGGCTGCACGGCGTGCTGGAGGCGGATCAAATCGAGGGGATCCTGCGCGGCGGGCCGTATGGCTGGACTCTCGAAGATGGCTGCCGCCGGTTGATCGAGGCGGCCAAAGAAGCCGGGGGCCCGGACAACATCACCGTCATATTGGCGAGAAAGTCCGGCTGATTGCGACACTACTTGGCGTGATGAAAAACTCGGTGACAGACACCAGCGTCCACGCGGCGCAGGGCCCCAAGTGGGCACCCCCGCGCCTTGGGACGCGTGTGTCAGTCACCCGATTCCGTTCAGCGACGGCATTTGTTCTGGCGCTCTGCTGGACGGCGGCGGCGCAAGTCGCCATACTTCAGATCCGCGTCGTGGAGGGCGAAGGGGCGGTACACGCCCCGGGGTCGCGCGGCGGACGCCCGCTCACGGTGGAAGTCACCGACGAAACGGGGAAGCCCGTGGAAGGCGCGGCCGTGAGTTTTCACCTGCCAGACAACGGCCCCGGCGGCATCTTCGCCAACGGCCTCCGGACGGAGGTGGCGGTCACGGACAGCCATGGACATGCCAGCGTGCGTGGGATGCAGTGGAACCGCGATTCCGGCCGTTTCATGATTCTCATCGTGGCGTCTAAGGAGCAGGCGCACGCCGGTATAGCGTCATTCCAGTACATTGCCGAGGCGGGAAGCGGGGCGGCGGCTACAGCCGGCAGCTTGCACGGGTACCGAAAGTGGATTGTGGTGGCGGTGCTGGCGGGCGGCGGGGCGGCGGCGGCAATCCTGGCGGCCGGGAAGTCGGGGAGTACCCCGGCGTCGCCGGCTGCGCCGGCCCCGACTCCCGCGGTCACCTTGACCATCGGGACACCGGTCATCACGGTGGGCAAGCCATGAGCATACGAATAGGGCCCGACGCGTGCCAACCGCGCCCTAATGGCCGCGGCTCTGAAAGGACACCGGAGCCGCGATCGTTAGAAGCTGTGAGAGGACACCAAGCTAAAGCATGCCCCACCAAAACAAGCCTGATTCTTGAACGGGTGGGGCATGCTTTAGCTTGCCATCCTCTCGCTTGCGGGCGATTCCTTCACACCTTCTTAGGGAGCGGTTGGCGACGATCGCTTCGCGTGGTGCTGCTGGCGGCGTCGCTCGCGCCCGCGGGTTATGGGCAGTTTGAATTGTTCGCGGTGAAGGGCGGCACGGAGTCGCAGGTGCCGGCGGTCTACGATTTTGGGCCGGCTTACCCGAATCAGGCGGTCTCCACCCAGTTTCGTTTGCGAAACATCTCGACCGCAGCGGCCACGGTGTCTAATCTGACGGTGGCGGGCGCCGGGTTTACGCTGAGCCAGCAGACGCTTCCAGTGGTGCTCGCTCCGCAGGCGGCGTTTGATTTCACGGTGACTTTTCTCGCGCCAGGCGCCGGTTCCTACAGCGCGGGGCTGGCCGTGGGTGGATCTTCGGTGATCCTGACCGCCAGTGTGCTGCCGTGGCTCACCTATGAAGTGAATACGGCCGCGGGGCTGCAACCGCTGGGCACGGGGCCGGTGGATTTCGGCTCCGTCCAGCTCGGTTCCAGTGCGGTGCTCCACTTCGTGGCCTTGAACCAAACGACAGTCGTCCTGACGGTGCCGGCCATCTCGGTGGCGGGCGGCGATTTCGCTTTGAGCGGCGTCCCGCCAAGCGGCACGGTGCTCCAGCCCAACCAGAGTGCCGCTTTCGATGTGCGCTTCACCCCTGCTGCCGCGGGTGGGCGCAGCGGCTCGCTGATCATTGGCGCCCACGCTCCCTACGCGCTAGCGGGGACGGGAGCGCAGTTGACCTACGAAGCGGACGCGGGCGCGGGTCTGCAGCCGCTGGGCGCGGGCGCGGTGGATTTCGGCTCGGTCGCGCTTGGTTCCACCGTCGCGCGCCATTTCGCGGTGGCCAATCAGACATCCGTGGTGCTGACGGTGCCGGCCATCGCGGTTCCGCCCGGCGACTTCGCCTTGGGCGGCACTGCGCCAGGCGGCGTAGCGCTGCAGTCGGGCCAGAGCGCCGATTTCTATATTCAGTTCAGTCCCACGGCCACGGGCACGCGCAGCGGGTCGCTGGTCATTGGAGGCCACTCATACGCGCTGGCGGGGACCGGGGTGCAGTTAACCTGGGAAGTGGATGCGGGCGCGGGTCTCGAGCCGCTGGGCGCGGGGCCGGTGGATTTCGGCTCAGTCGAGATCGGCGCCAGTGTCGCGCGCCATTTTGCGGTCGTCAACCAGACGACCGTGGCGCTGACGGCGCCGGCTATCGCGGTTCCGCCCGGCGACTTCGCCTTGAGCGGCGCTGCCCCAGGCGGCTTGGCCATCCCGCCCGGCCAGAGCGCCGACTTCCATGTGCAGTTTAGTCCCACGGCCACGGGCGCGCGCAGCGGTTCGCTGGCGATTGGCAACAGCACCTACGCCCTGACCGGGACGGGCGTCGAGCCGGCATTACCCAACCCTCGCCTATCGATCAGTCTGCCGCAGACCCTAAGCGCGCAGCAGGGAGCGGTCACTGTCACGCTCGGCGCGGCATCCAGAACCAGCGGGAGCGGAACCCTGACGCTCGACTTCCAGCCTGCCTCGGGGCTCGCGAACGATCCCACCATCATGTTCCTGTTGGGAGGGCGAACGGCCGTCTTCACCGTCGCGCCCGGCGATACCCAGGGACACTTCGGCCCCCAACTCATGGCGCTCTTTCAGACCGGCTCCACGGCGGGGACGCTGATATTCACCGCGCAGCTAGGCGGGGAGACGGACCAGCAAACCATCGCCATTCTGCCCGCCGCGGTGGGAATCGCTTCGGTCCAGGGAGCGCGGTCGGCAGCCGGTGTTCAAGTACAGGTGACGGGCTTCGATAATACGCGCACGGCCGGCCTGCTCACCTTCACATTCTTCGACGCGGCGGGCAACGCCATTGCGCCAGGGGCGATTCGCAGCGACGCCACGGCCAGTTTCGCGAGCTATTTTCAGAATTCGGGTTTGGGCGGCGTCTTTCTTCTGACAGCCGTCTTCCCCGTGACGGGAAACCCATCGCAGGTGGGCGCCGTCCAGGTGCAGATCGCCAATTCCGTGGGAACCGCGCAAACCGCGCGCACGGTGTTCTGACGGTGGCGCAGGCAGTCTTCTCGCTGCTGACTCTAGCGAGCGAAGGACACCGGCGACAAGGGGGCGCCCCCTGGGCCCGGTGGTACGTTTAGGCGCTCTGGCGCAGCCACTCGCCGAGAGCGTTGCGATCGAGCACGATGCCTCTCCGCGAGTATTGCAGGTACCCGTCTTTGCGGAACTGGTTCATGTAGTGCGTCACGATCTCGCGCGAGGTGCCGACGTACTGCGCCAGCAGTTCGTGCGTGAGCGGGGCCATGCGGGCCGATCCATCGTCCGCGCGGGTCCCCTGCCGCGCGGCAAAACGGATCAGCGAGCGGGCCAAACGCCGCGCGATGTTGTCCACCGAAAAGCTCTCGATGCGTTCCGTGAAATCGATCGAGCGTCTGGTCAGGATTTGCAGCAGCGCTATTGCCAGGCGCGGCCGTTTCGCGACCATGTCCTCGATTTCCGCGGTGGACCAGCCCATCACCCTGCTGTTCTCGAGTGCCACGGCCTGTTCGGACCGGTGCGGAAGATTCAGCAGGGCCGATTCACCGAAGAACTCGTCGGCCTGATAGATGTCCACCACCACCTGGCGGCCGTCATCCCCCATCCGCGAGACCTTCACTTTCCCCTCGATCACGAGATAGATGCTAGTGGAAGGCTGGTCCTGGTCGTAGATCAGCTGCCCCTTTTTGTACTCGGCGATGATTGAGCACGACAGAAACGCAAGTGGATCTTCCAATGCTTTCTGAGGCGTCATCCTTGCAATGCTGGATGCCATCAGTCTCCTCCTTAGACGGTTTCCCTTTACCCTCTGGTCCAATGGCTGAAGTACGCGTGCATCTTTAACTACACCCTCGATGCCACGAACCTTAGTCTCAGGATAACCGAAAAGCATGTCTTGTGCCAAATCGCACCCCCTTTCGCAACCCTGTCAAGCGGCCATCGTGCGCCCGCACCCTGACGGCCGCGACTTGGTAAGCGCCTGCAATCGCACAGCCGCCTTCCAAGCCGCGCGCGCGCCAGCAAGGAGCTTTCGATCTTTTAGAGTATCCGGCTAAAGATAAGGGGTCGCATGGGGCCGTTTTGATATAGTGCCGCACTGTGACATTCTTCACCATCGGTGATGAAGGATGACGCGGTTGCAGTCTCTGGCGATTATGATGGAGAGGTGCCCGCCGCCTGGCGCTTCCCGTTGGCGCTTCTGACTTTCAGCCTCACGGTTGCCGCACAAACCTACTCCGCGCCGGCCGGGATACGCCCGGCGCTGCGGGGCCCAGTGGGCACCCCCGCCTCGTCAATTTTACCGGGTGGGCGAATTATTACGCCTCTGGGAGAGCAACACGCCACCGGCTCTGGCCCTTTTGGGCTAGTGGTGAGCGCCTCGGGCAAAACGGTGGTCACCTCCAACGGAGGGCCGGGCAGAGGTTCCCTGTCGGTGATGGGGCGCGGGAAGGGGGGCGGCTGGGAGGTGGGCAATCTGGTGGCCCGCTCCAACGCTACGGTCGATACGCTGGACGAGTTCGGCGCCCTCGACTGGCATGGCGTGTTCATGGGGCTGGCGCTCTCCGGCGAGCACGCCGTGTACGCCTCCGAGGGCAATTCCGGACGCATCAGCCTGTTCGATTGGTCGAGCGAACGGCGCCGCGTGATCGATATCAACCGGGGCGGCTTCGAGGACAGCTACACGGGCGACCTGGCTTTCGACGCCGAGCGCAATATCCTCTATGCCGTGGACCAGGCGAACTATCGCGTGTCGGTGATTGACGCGCGTTCGCGGCAGGTGTTGGCGTCGGTGCGGGTTGGCCGGCTGCCCTTCGCGCTGGCGCTTTCCCCCGACCGGCGCAAGCTCTACGTCACCAATGTGGGCATGTTCGAATACCGGGCCATCCCCGGAGCCGATCCGCAACAGGCGCGGGCCACGGGCCTGCCGTTCCCGGCCTTTGGATTCCCCAGCGCGGAGGCAGCCGCGGGCGTCGAGCGGCAGACCGCGCGCGGCCTGGTGATGGTTCCCGGCCTGGGCGATCCGAATGTGCGCGAGTCGAATTCGGTTTGCGTGGTGGACGTTACCACTCCCGCCGCGCCCAAGGTGGAAACCTTCATTCGCACGGGAATTCCCTTCGGGGTAGAGAGCTACGGCGGAAGCAGCCCGTCGGGCATCGTGGCCGCTGCCGGGAAGGTGTTCGTCTCCAATGCCAATAACGATTCCATCACCGTGATCGATGCCGCGGCCAACCGCGTGGAAGCCGAGATTCCGATCCGTATTCCGGACTTGGAGACGCTGCGCGGGGTGCTGCCCATCGGGATGGCATACCACGAGAAATCCGGCTGGCTGCTGGTGGCCGAGGCGGGAATCAACGCCATCGGCATCGTCGATACGCGCCAGGGGCGGGTGCTCGGGCACCTTCCCGCGGGCTGGTTTCCCACGCGCGTGGCCCTTGATCGGGACACCGTTTTCGTGGCCAACGCCAAAGGCAATGGGGTGGGGCCGAATGCCTCCTTATGGGCGGCGTTCAATGGCGTCCTTCCCAGAGAACTGCGCCAGGGATCGATTTCCGTTTTTCCGCTTCCGCGCGCGGACGAACTGGCGGCACACACGGCGTTCGTCAGCCAGGCCAATGGATTCGCTCCGCGCTCCGACCCGCCGCGCGCGTTGCCCGAGGGCATCCGCCACGTGGTCCTCATTGTGAAAGAGAACCGCACCTACGACGAAGTCTTCGGAGACATCCACGAGGCTTCCAACGGGCGGGCCATGGGGACGCCGCAACTGGCTCGGTTCGGCAGCCGGGGTTATCTCGACGGGCAGGGGAAGCGGCTCAGCATCAGGGACATCCAGGTGACTCCCAATCACCACGCCATGGCGCGGCAGTGGACGTTCAGCGACAACTTCTACGCAGATTCGGACGTGAGCGTCGACGGGCACCACTGGCTGGTCGGCGCGTATCCCAACGCCTGGACGGAAAGCTCGCTGCTGGCGGCCTACAGCGAGAAAAAGGATTTTCGGCTGGGCGCCGCGCCCGGCAGGCTGCTGTTCGCGGGATCGGCTTCTTCCGTGCACCCCGAGGAACAACTCGAGGGCGGCACCATCTGGCACCACTTTGCGCGGCACGGCGTCTCTTTTTACAACTTTGGCGAAGGATTCGAGCTGGCGGGTGTGGACGAAGGCGGCGATCTGGAACCCACGGGCGCCCGTTTTCTCACCAATGTGCCTATGCCGGAGCCGCTCTACCGCAACACCTCGCGCCAGTATCCGGGCTTCAACATGAACATCCCGGACCAGTACCGCGCCTCGCAGTTCATCCATGAGATGGCGGAAAAGTACGGCGGCACAGGCGCGGACCTGCCGCAATTCCTGTTCATCCATCTGCCCAACGACCACATGGCCGACGCGCGTCCGGAGGACGGCTATCCTTACCGGGAATCGTTCGTGGCGGACAACGATCTGGCGCTAGGCCGCATTCTGGAATATCTCTCGGGCACGAGATGGTGGAACCAGATGGCCGTGTTCATCACGGAAGACGATGCGCAAGGCGGCGTGGATCACATCGATGCGCACCGCACGGTGCTGCTCTGCGCCGGTCCATGGTTCAAGAAGAATTACGTCTCGCACACCAACACCAGCTTCCCGGGGCTGCTCAAGACGATCTTCCGCCTGCTGGGTGTGCCGCCGCTGAATCTCTTCGATGCAGTGGCGTCCGATTTGGCCGACTGTTTCGCATCCCGCCCGGACACGGGACGCTACAAGGCGCTGGTAGTGGAAAAGCGCCTGTTCGACCCCGCCACGGCCCACGAATCGCGCAGCGGGACTCCGGGGCCGCGGATGGACGATCCGAGGGAAGTACGAAGATAAAGAGAATGGCCACGGATGAACACGGATCAGCAAGAACCAAGAAAGTCTCAGCCAGAAATCGGATTCAGGGCAAATAGAGCGGGACGGGCTGCTGCCTGCGATCTCGATTCGAACGAAATCATCGGACGCACGGAGCAAACTTCATTTCGAGGACAGGCTACCTAAAGGCAATTACCT
>Ga0265316_10007821_pt1 | contig 10006 bp, 9 predicted proteins | sample 4522metaG_FD_202092 | JGI IMG/M metagenome (GOLD analysis project Ga0265316, IMG submission 202092) | Rhizosphere microbial communities from Carex aquatilis grown in University of Washington, Seatle, WA, United States - 4-5-22 metaG | ecosystem: Host-associated > Plants > Roots > Rhizosphere >... | reverse complement strand
ACCGGGATGCCGCGGCTTTCTGCCAGAAGGAGTCCGACCGCGAGCCGGCCAGCGTCCTGCTCCTCAACCAGCTCGGCTACCTGCGCGCCTGGGCGGGAGATCTCGATGGCGCCGTCGGGGCGCTGGAGCGCTACCGCAGCCTGCGACCGGCGGAAGCCAACCCGAGCGACTCGCTGGGCGATGTCTACTACTGGTTCGGCCGATTCGCAGAGGCAGAGCGGGCCTACCGCGAGGCCTCCGCCAAAGACCCGTCGTTCGAGGGCGGCGCAGAGATGTACAAGATTGCCTGGGCGCGGCTCATGCGGGGCGACCTGAAGGGAGCCGACGCTTCCTTCGCCGACTTCCTTCAGGCCCGCAAGAATGCCGGCGATTCGCTGGTGGAGTACCGCCAGGCGCAGTGGGAGTACCTGACCGGGCGCCACCGGGAGGCATCCGCGCGGCTGGACCGATTCGCATCCTCGGCCCGGCCGGCCGAAGCTTCGCTCTCTTACGCCCAGCTCGCCGTATGGGCCGTCGAGGACCGCGACCGCCAGCGTGCGCCCGGCTACGCGGCCAAGGCTTCGGCGCCGCTTCCGGTTGCTTTCCTGGCGCGCTTTCTCGCCCAGCCCGCCACCACCCCAGCGGAGTGGACCGCGCGGGCTGCAATTGCGTTTCCGGCGCCTTCGCAGGCGGGCCTCCGCCGCTTGGCGCTCGCCTATGCTTTGCTGTCGTCGGGGGAGTTTGCGGCCGCGGTCGCGCCGCTTCAGGAGATCTACGATGCGACCCAGCCCTCGTCGCCGGACTGGCCGGCAGTTCCGCTCGCCTGGGCGCTCATTGAAGCCGGCAAGTACGACCGGCTGCCGTCCCTGGTCAGCGGGAACCAGGCCCCCAACCCGGCGTCGGACGGCCCCTTGCAGTCGCTGGTTTTCCCCCGAGTGCTCTATGTGCGGTCTGTCCAGGCCGGCAAGCAAGGCCGGAGCGCCGAGGCCGCTGCGGACCTCAAGTTGTTCTCGCAGTACGGCGGGGGTTGACGGGGACCGAGCTTTGGGATGCCCGCTAGCGGCCTTCTACGCGGTCGTAGTTGTGCACGTCATTGGTCGTGCCCAGCGACGTGTTATAGAGGCTATCCAGCCCGAGCGAGGCGCGCAGATCCTCTTCGAACGCGTGCAGCGCCTGAAGCTGGCTCGCCAGGGCCGGAATCTGGCGCTCCCCCGAATCCCAGAACTTCTGGTAGCCCTCGTCGACCAGTTGCGCGATGCGGTCGCCGATCATCCAGCCGGCGCGCTCGATGCGCGGCGGGCGGCCGTCCGAGATCATGGCCGCGCAACCGTTCTTGCGGACCTGTATGCGGCCGTCCGGCTGCCGGACCATCTCAAACCGTGCGTGGCTCAGGACGCCGAGGCGGTCCTCGAAAGTGGGCGCGGTAGGCTGCTTTCTGCGGAAGAACATTCTGCTTCGATTATAGAAGCCCTTTGATCGTCCTCGCGGCGCCAGCGAGGTCGTCGGCGACATAGTCCGGGTTGGCCTCCCCGTTCGCTTCGACCTGGCGTCCGTACCCGGTGCGGACCAGAATCGTGGTGGCGCCCACCCGGAGGCCCAGATCTATGTCGGCGCCCTTGTCACCGATCACAAAAGCATCCGCCAGGCGGAATCCCAGTTCGCGCGCGGCCTGCTCGGCCAGCCCAGGCGACGGCTTGCGGCAGGGGCAGCCTTCTTCCGGCCCGTGCGGGCAGACGTAGATCCCGTCCAGCGAGACTCCGTCGGCGGCCAGCAGGGCGGCCAGGGCGCGATGGATCCCGTCCACCGTCTCCGCGGTGAAGTAGCCGCGGCCAATGCCGGATTGGTTGGTCAGCACGACCAGCCCCAGCCCGAGATCGCGCAGGGCGCTCAGGCCCGCCGCAGCGTTCGGCAGCAGTTCGAGACTCTCGACCGAGCTCAGGTACTCCTTCTCGACGTTGATGGTGCCGTCGCGGTCGAGCAGAACAAATCGCCTTGCGCCCATTGCTCAGACAATCATACCGGGAAACCTCCGCTGAAGCCGAATTGCGGCCGCGCGCGTCTACAATGACGTTATGGTGCGTCCGATCCTGGTGCTGGTGCTGGCGCTGTGGGCAGGCGGCGCGGCGGAAGCGCAGAAGGGCCATAAAGCCCCGCCCGCGGCTCCGTCCGCATGGCCGATCACAGCCATTCGGCTCGAGGGCCTGCGCGACTACACCCGCGACCAGGTGCTTGCGGTCCTGAATCTCAAGGTGGGCCAGATGGCCGCGGCCAAGGACTTCCAGTCTGCGCGAGACCGCCTGCTCGAAACGGGCGCCTTCGCCAACGCAGGCTTCCGCTACGGCCCGTCGCCCGGCGGCAAGAGCTACATCGTGACCTTCGAGATCGAGGAGGTCGAGCCGAAATTTGCAGTCGCCTTCGAGGACCTGGGCGTGCCGGCCGACGAGTTGCGTGCCGCGCTCGCCCGCAGCGATCCGTTTTTCGGACCGCGGATACCGGCTACCGCCCCTCTTCTGGCGAGGTATTCGAAGGTCGTTCAGGAGGTCCTGACGGCTAAGAACTCGCCCGTGACGGTCGCCGGCAGACTGGCCCCGGCCGACAGCGGAGAGCTGAGGGTGGTCTTCGAGCCGGCGTCGCGGCCCAGGGTCGCGCGAGTCCATTTCACAGGCAATTCCGTGGTCCCTTCCGCCGCGCTCGAGAACGCTATGAACGCGGTCGCGGTGGGCATGCCGTACCGGGAGCCGCGTTTCCGTGACGTGCTCAATGCGCAGATCCGCCCGCTCTACGACGTACGTGGGCGGGTGCGAGTGGCGTTCCCGGGGATCGAGATCGAACAAGAAAAGGACGTCAAGGGCCTGGTCGTCGCCGTGAAGGTGGACGAAGGCCCCAGCTACACGCTGGGCGCGGTCCAGATGCAGGGCGCCACTCTGCCCCGGGGGGAATTGGAGAAGGTCGCCGGCTTCAAGGCGGGCGAAGTCTTCAACCAGGACGCGGTGGATGCCGTGGTGGCCAAGCTCGAGCAGCGCCAGAAGCGCGACGGCCGTCTGCACGTCCAGACCCAGGTGGAGCGGCGGATCGACGACACGGCGAAGAAGGTGGACCTGACCATTCACGTGATCCCGGGCCCACAATACACCTTTGGCCAACTGACCATCGAGGGTCTGGACATCCTGACCGAGCCGGCCATTCGCAAGATGTGGGCGCTCAAATCCGGCGATCCCTTCAACGTCGAATACCCGCAGAACTTCCTGAACTCGGTTCGGGAGGACCTCGACAACCTGGGCGAAACCGGCGCGCTGGTGAAAAACGACGACCAGAAGCGGATCGTTGACGTGACGCTGACCTTCAAGGGCGCGCCCCCCAAGCCCGAGAAGCGTCGTCCCCAGCGCGGCGACCCCGCCCCGGGTTTCGCCGCCGCCGAATCGCGCCGCACCTTGCCGAGCCGCTATCGTTAGCGAGCGGTTGCTCCGTTTCTCCGGTTTCGCCCGGCTCTCCGCTCCTGCTATCGTGAAGAGTCTGTGTCGCAGTCACCTTTGAACATTCACCTGGAGAAGTACGAGGGGCCGCTGGACCTCCTCCTGGACCTGATCCGCAAGCAGCAGATCGACATCTGGGATATCCCGATTGCCAGGATCACCGCCCAGTACCTCGAGTACGTGGACCGTGCCGCCGCCCTCGACATGGAGCTGAGCTCGGAGTTTATCTTCATGGCCGCGACCCTGATTCACATCAAGTCGCGCCTGCTGCTGCCCCGGGACCCGGAGTTGGAGAAGCTGGCGCCCGAGGACGACCCCCGGCGCGAGCTGGTCGAGAGGCTGATCGAGCACGAGCGCTACAAGAACGCGGCCGAGATGCTCCAGCAGAAGCGGATGATCGAGGAGAACGTCTGGTCGCCCGCCCAGATCGGGCAGTTCCTCTCGGATCAGGACGAGCCGGAGCTGGCCGTTTCCCTCATCGACCTGGTCAAGACCTTCGAGCAGGTGCTCGATCGGGCCAAGACCCGGCCCGTGTTTCAGGTCAACCACGACGATGTCAGCGTGCCCGACATGGTGGTGTATCTGACGTCGCTGCTCAAGAGCAAGCCGCGGGGAGAGAAGATCGGAGTGGCCGGGTTATTCGAGGAGCAGCGCAGCCGGCGCGCGATGATCTGCCTGTTCCTCGCTATGCTGGAGATGGTCAAGATGCAGGCCATCGTGCTGGTGCAGAAGGACGCCTTCGGCGAAATCGCCCTGCGCGCGCACAAGCGTTTTGACGAGGTTTTCGCCGCTGACGACGCGATGACGAACATCGAGAAGGACTATCAGTAGGGCAGATGGAGATAGAAGACCAGAAGCAGGAGACTGAAGAAGGCGGGCAGGGAATCGCCGTAGGTGAGCAATTGCCGCTGGCGGCGCCTGTCGATGAAACCGGCCTCAAGGCCGCCATAGAGGCCATCGTTTACGTGTGCGAGGAGCCGGCCACTGCGGCGCAGATCGCGACCGCGCTCCAGCGGCCGCAGGAGCGGATCGAAGCCCTGCTCGCGGAGCTGGTAGCCGAGTTCGCCGCACCGGCGCACGGTCTGATGGTGCGCGAAGTCGCGGGCGGCTACAAAATGGCCACCAAGGCCGAGCACCACGAAGCGGTGCGCGCCTTCGCCAAGAGTCTGAAACCCCCGTTGAAGCTTTCGCTTGCGGCCCTCGAGACCCTGGCGACCATCGCCTACAAGCAACCCGTAACGGCGCCGGAGATCATGGAGATCCGCGGCGTCCAGGGCGCCGGCGTGCTCAAGACGCTGCTGGATCGCAAGCTCATCCAGACCGCGGGACGCAAGAACGTGGTGGGCCGGCCGATCCTCTATAGGACCTCCAAGGAATTCCTCATGCAGTTCGGCCTGAAGGATCTGAGCGAGCTGCCGACGCTCAAGGAGTTCGAGGAACTCAGGCGCCTGGCTGCCGGAGACGAGCCCGAGACGGCGCACGAGGCCGCCCGGCCGGAATCGGAGCCCGCGAGCGAGGAGCCAGAGGCGGAGCCACAGGTCGCCAGTATCGAGCCGGAAACAGCGCTCGAGGAGCGGGAATCCGTGCCCGACGAAGCGGAGTCGGCGAACTCTGAGCCGGAAGCCGCGTCCGGGGAATCCGATGCGGCGAGCGAGCAGCCCGAGCCCGATACAGCCCCGTCCCAGGGCGCCGAAGCCGCGGCCTTGGAGGCGGAGGCCGGGCCTCATCCAACGGAGGGCCAGGATGCCTGAGGAGCGCCTGCAGAAAATCCTCGCGCGTGCCGGAGTGGCGAGCCGCCGCAAGGCCGAAGAGCTGATGGTCGAGGGCCGAGTGACGGTCAATGGCCAGGTGGTGGTCGAGCTGGGCAGCAAGGCCGACATCGAGCGCGATCACATCAAAGTTGACGGCAAGCTGATCCGTCAACCCGGCCACACGGTGTGCCTGGCGCTGAATAAGCCCAAGGGCGTGGTGACTACGGTCTCGGACCCGGAGGGGCGGCCTACCGTCATGCAGTTCATCAACATCAAGGAGCGAGTGTTCCCGGTGGGGCGCCTGGACTACGCCAGCGAGGGCCTGCTGCTGCTTACCAACGACGGCGCGCTGGCCAATGCCGTCATGTCCGCATCCACGCACCTCCCCAAGACCTACCTGGTGAAGGTCAACGGACTGCTCACTCCGCAGCAGGAAAAAGAGTTTCGCGAAGGCGTTCCGCTGCACGGGCGGCGCACCGCTCCGGCCGGGCTGCGGCTGGTGCGGAAGGCCGAGAATCCGTGGTATGAGGTGCGGCTGATCGAGGGGCGCCACCACCAGATTCGGGAGATGTTCAAGGCCTTCGGCCGGCTGGTCGAGAAGCTGAGACGGGTCAAGATCGGCTTTGTGGAACTGGGCGCGTTGAAGCCGGGCTACTACCGACAGCTCACGGGCATCGAGATCGAGCGCCTACGGAAGGCGCTGAAACTGGGATGACGATCGCGGAGTTGCTGACGAGCGCCAGAACGATCGCGGTGGTCGGCCTCTCGAGCCGCCGCTCGCGGCCCAGCTACGGCGTCTCGGAGTACATGCAGGGCGCCGGATACCGCATCATTCCAGTGAATCCACAGGAGAGCGAAGTGCTCGGCGAGAAGGCCTACCCGGATCTGGACTCCGTGCCCGTCCCGGTGGACATCGTGGACATCTTCCGCCGCGCGGAGTACGTGCCGGAGATCGTCGAGGCTGCCATCCGCATCGGCGCCAAAGCGGTTTGGATGCAGGAAGGCGTGGTCCACGAAGAGGCGGCCGAGCGCGCCCGCGCCGCGGGCCTCACGGTGGTCATGGACCGCTGCATCCTCAAAGAGCACCGCAAGATGAAGGTGAGCTGAGCCGGCGCGGGCCGCCGGTTCATCTGAACTGGAACCAGTTCACGTTGCCCAGGCTTGTCGTGCCACTGGCGGGCGCTTTGAACACCATGTACAGATCGTGGACACCAACCGCGCTCGCGGATGCCGTTCCCAGTACGGTCTTCCAGGCCTGCCATCCCCCTGTCGCTGGGATCGTTACCGAGCCGGCCAGCGGGCCGTTCACGCTGTCGAGATGGAACTCGAGAGTTGCGCCGGCGTTGCAGCCGTTGGCCGGGTCGCAGGCCACGCGTGCGGAAACTGCGCCGAATCCACTGCCGAAGTCAACGTTCTTGTACACCGCGTGCGCGCCGCCGTTGGCGTAGCCCATGTCATAACCGCCACCGCCGTCGCCCGTAGACTCGGTTTGGGTTCCTGCGCTGTCGTTGTAGCTGGACGCCTGGATTTGGGACCCGGCGCTCACCGTGTAGCCGCCGTTCTGGACGCCGTTCCAGGTGAACGTCGCCCCGCTCAGGGCCGGAAGCGTGTAAGTGAAGGAGTAAGTTCCCCACTGCACCTGGAAAGTCCGGCTGGCCGCCGTGTCGTTGAAAGCCACCAGCGCCTTCGAATGGTCGGGATTGACGAAGGCAACCGTGACGATGCCCGCGCCGTTGCTGGAATAAACCCGCTGTGCCCCCGGCAGCACGAAGCGGCTGTACTGCCCCAGCGTGTAGTAATCGATGTAGTAAGTGATGGCGCCCGACTGGCTGTTCACGGTGACCAGCGGACTACAATTGCCGCAGCCGCCGGTATGCGGGCCGAAGCTCTCATCCATCGCAAGGCTCCACTTGACGTAGGCCTTGCCCCAGTTCCGCATGACGTGCGTGATTTCCTCGAAGTCCAGCTTCACCTGGTCCTGATTCGGAAAGCCCGAGTGCTCCGTTTCCCAGTTGCCTTTGGTGGAGAAGCTGTTCTGGAGGGTCGTCTGCGCTCCGGGCGGGCCACCGTAGCCGTGCCACGCGGTGCCGGCCACCTGCACCGAGGCCTGGATCGTGGGATCGGTCAGCACGGTCGTGGCGTAGGCGGTGTTATCCCAGTTGTGGTCGTAGACCAGCACTCTGGCCGTAATGCCGGCCGATGTGAACGCGGGCAGCACGTAGTCGCGCAACACCGTGGTCTGGGTCGCCCAGTCCATCGACATGCCCGGATAACTGTCCGGCACGTACAACGGCTCGTTCTGCAGCGAGACGTAATCGATGGGAATACCCGCCGCCGAGTAGGCCTGAACGAACTTGACGAAGTAGTTCGCGAACGGCGAGTACATCGAAGGCAGCAGCGAGCCGCCGATCATGGAGCCCGAGGTCTTCATCCAGCCCGGCGGGCTCCAGGGGTTCGCCATCAGCTTCATCGCCGGATTGAGTTGCCTGGCCTGCGCGATAAGCGGAATGGTGTAGTCCTGGTCGTGGCCAACGGAGAAGTGGGCGAGAGCAGGATCGGTCTGGCCCCCTGCCAGGTCGTCGTAGGAATAGGTGGAGCGCGCAATGTCGGAAGCGCCCATCGGAATGCGCATGAAGCTGAGCCCGATCCCCCCGTTGTTTCGGGTGAACAGGTTGTTCATGGCGCCGGGGAGAGCGGATGAAGGCGCAACCTTTTCGAGCAGCCATGCCGCCGAGTCGGTGAACGCCCCTCCGAAACCCTCCACCTCCTGGTACGTCTGATTCTCGTCGACGAGAATCACGTTGCTGCCGGCGCTTCCGGTCTGGAAGGTGACGGCCGGCTGCGCAGCCATGAGCTGAGTCTGGTCGTCGGTGGTCAGGACCACCGCCACTGCCGGCCCGCTCGGCGGGGGAGTGGGCGTCGGCGTCGGAGTGGGCGTTGGTGTCGGAGTCGGTGTTGGCGTGGGCGTCGCAGTCGGCGTGGGAGTGGGGGTCGGCGCCGGTGCGAAATACCCGTTGATGTCCAGAATCACGTGGGTTTGGCCCGCGGTGTAGACGCTGATCGCGCCGCTCGCCCCAGCCGGGACGATCGCCGCGTTCGCCACCACCGTGCCGTCCCACGAGTTCAGAGTCGAGACCAGCGGTTGCGGCGAGCCCGTTGGCCAAACCGTCAGGTAGTAGAGCGGTCCGTCAGGCACCACCGTCACGTTGAGGGAATAGGCCGCCGCCGTTGCTGGGATGGAGCATCCACTCGCCGGAATGGGGAACGAGCGTGCCGCTCCGCTCGCCAGGATCGGCCCGCTGAAGGGACCGTTGTCGCCGCGCGTATCCGCCACGCGGCAGGGGGCCACCGGATAGAACGAGAGCGCGCCTGCGTCCCCTGGTGCGCCGAAGTAGCCGTTGATGTCCAGGACTACGTCCGTCGGGTTCGACACGAAAACCGATATCGACTCATTCGTTCCCGCCGGAACCAGCGCCGCATTCGCCACGACTCTGCCCTTCCAGGAGTTGAGCGTCGAGACGTTGGGCTGCGGCTGCCCCGTGGGCCAGGTGGTCAAAAAGCCCAGGTAGCCGGGCGGAACCGCGGTCACGTTCATCGAGTACGCGCCGGCGCTCGACGGAATGCCGCAGCCGCTCGAGGGGACCGCGAAGTCGCGGCTCTGGCCGGCTGTCATCGAAGGCCCGCCGAATGGGCCCGCGGCGCCACGCGTGTCGGCCACCCTGCAGGGCTGGGCGGGATAGAAAGATGCCGAACCGGCCACGGCCGCCGAGTCGAAGTAACCGTTGATGTCCAGAATGACATCGGTGGCGTTGGTGACGTAGACGCTGACGGCTCCATCAGTGCCTGCCGGCACAACGGCGGCGTTGGCCACCACGTCGCCCTGCCACGAGTTCAAGGTGGAAACGAAGGGCTGTGGCTGACCGGTGGGCCACAGGGTGAGGTAGGAGAGGGGGCCCTGCGGCACCACCGTGACGTTCAGGGAATAGGCCTGAGCGGTTGACGGGATGCCGCAGCCGCTCTGGGGAACGGAAAACGAACACGCTGAATTGCCCGCGAGCGACGGCCCGCCAAATGGCCCCGAGGCGCCCCGTGTGTCGGCGATCCGGCAAGGCGTTACGGGGATGAAGCGAAGCCCGGCCCCGGACTGCTGCGCGCTGACGGTCTTGGCGTTCGGCAGCGCCAGCACCAGCAACACCGCCGTCGCCACCGGCGTGATCCACAACCACGGCCGACTCGTGTGTTGGTTGCACATAGCGGCGTTCCGCCTCTTCTATAAGTACTTCTCCCATTCGAGCTGGTCGCCCGCAACCGTACCGGTCTCCGCTGCCGTCCCGGCGGGCAGCTCCAGTACGGAGTGTGCGCGCAGGCAGAGCGAAATCCGCGCGCGAGGCATGCTGGCGCGGACTTTGAGCACCTTGCGATCGCCGCCCAGGAATAGCGCGTCGAAGGCGAACTTCATGCCGAACGAGTGAATGCCCTCGCACGGCGCGATCAGCAGGCCCTCGCCCCGCTCGATCGACTGGCGCTTGAGCAGGCCGGTGCGCCGCTTCTCGGAGGTGTCGGCCATATCTGCGGCGTCGGCGAGAACGGTGCCGCGCGTGGCGTTTCGAATACGCAGTTTCACATCCGAGGGTTATAGCACGGCGCGGCGGGGAGGTGGGAAGGGCGGGTGCGGGCGGGTGTCCGTTATTGGGATCTAGGACCTTGGCGCATTTTTCAATACTCGCGTGCGGCCGCCTTGCCGTGAAGAGGAACGGGAGAAAAGGCACGAGTTCAGGCACCAGGCGAAGCATAGCGCCGCTG
>Ga0265316_10007820_pt1 | contig 10007 bp, 11 predicted proteins | sample 4522metaG_FD_202092 | JGI IMG/M metagenome (GOLD analysis project Ga0265316, IMG submission 202092) | Rhizosphere microbial communities from Carex aquatilis grown in University of Washington, Seatle, WA, United States - 4-5-22 metaG | ecosystem: Host-associated > Plants > Roots > Rhizosphere >... | reverse complement strand
TCACCCCCGACCGTCGGCCCTCGACCCTCGACTATGTTCGTCGGCACCCACGCCCTGTTCTCGTCGGGCTTTGATATTCCCAATCTCGGTCTCGTGATCATTGACGAACAGCACAAGTTCGGGGTGGCGCAGCGCGAGCAACTGGTGCGGAAGGGTAATTACCCGCACCTGCTCGTGATGACGGCCACGCCGATTCCGCGCACGCTCGGTCTCACCCTTTACGGCGACCTCGATGTCTCGGTGATTGACGAATCGCCGGCCGGTCGCGGTCGTGTGAAAACGTTTGTGCGGGCGGCGGACAAATTGCCGAAGGTCTGGGAGTTCATCCGCGAAAAAATTGCCGGTGGCCGGCAGGTTTATGTGGTTTATCCACGCGTTGAGGAGCAGGACACGGCCAGCGACGTCAAGGCGGTGACCCGGGAGTTTGAAAATGTCCGGCGCCGGCTGGCGCCATTTGGCGTCGGCTTGCTGCATGGCCGGCTCCGAAGCGCTGAAAAGGAAAAGGTGATGACTGCGTTCCGGGCCAACCAGATCCAGGCGCTGGTGGCGACGGCATTGATTGAAGTGGGGGTGGATGTGCCGAACGCGACCGTCATGCTCATCGAGAACGCGGAGCGATTCGGGCTGGCGCAATTGCATCAGTTGCGCGGACGCATCGGTCGCGGCGCGCACGGGAGCCAATGCATCCTGGTTTCCGATGCGAAAACCGAAGAGGCGCGCGAACGGCTCAAGGTGCTGGAAGAAACGACGGACGGTTTTCGCATTGCAGAAACGGATTTGAAGTTGCGTGGGCCGGGCGAGTTGCTGGGCCGGCAGCAGAGCGGCCTGCCGCGTTTTCGCTTCGGCAATCTGGTGGATGATATGGATTTGATCCTCCGGGCGCGGGAATTGGCGGCGCCAATCCTGACCGATTCCGGCAAAAAAAACTGAAGATTGTACTTGCAGCATGGAAGGATTTTCGGGTACTTGAGCCGCGTATGAAAAAATTAGTCTACCTAGTTGTTGCGCTCGGTCTCCTTTCCATCGGGTTGCTGACCGGCTGCCAGAAACAATCGGAAGAGTCGTCCATGCCTTCCATGCCTTCCACGAATGCGCCGGAAATGCCTTCCACGAACGCACCCGCCACGACGAACGCGCCCGCGCAATAATTGCGTGGTACGGTCTTGTCGCGCGGAGCGCGGCGAAAGGGGGTTTGATTTTTAGCGCCAATGCGAAGTCCGCGATTGGCGCTGGGAAAGTATTGCGGCTTGGGCTAAATTGCCGTCATGAGAGTTTTTTTATTGATTCCCGTGGTTGCCGGAGTGTTTCTGTCCGGCTGTGGTAAAAGTTCCAGTCCCACCAATCCACCCTCAACCAACAACGCGGCAACCAACTTCGCCAGCGGCAACCCGCTCACCGCAGTGCCGGATTACCTCGGCGCGGTGGGAAACGCGCAAAAATACGCAATCAAACAGATAGATTTGTCGTATCTTCATGAGGCCATCGAACAGTTCACTGTGGCGGAGGGCCATTATCCCAAAGACCTCAAGGAACTGGTGCCAAACTATATCGGCAAAATTCCGGACGCGCCCTACGGTTCGAAAATTGTCTACGATCCGAACACGGGCACTGTGAAAGTGGTTGCACCATAAAACCATTTTAAAAATCAAAACCGGACGGTGCTTTGCCGTCCGGTTTTTGCGTTTTTAACTCGCCAAATCGGGTCCCGGCAGGCAAACTGTTGGTTTGATTCTTGATTCATGACCGAGCAAATCATCATTCTCGATTTCGGCGCGCAATACACGCAGGTCATCGCCCGGCGGGTGCGCGAGTGCAACGTCTATTCCACCATTCTTCCCTTTAATACGCCGGCCCGGAAAATCGCCGCGCTGAAATCGAGCGGAATCATTTTGTCCGGTGGCCCGGCGTCCGTTTACGCCAAGGACGCGCCGTTGCCGGATAAAAAAATCTTCACCTTGGGCGTACCGGTGTTGGGACTGTGTTACGGTGAGCAGTTGCTGGCCCACCTGCTCGGCGGAAAAGTCGAGAAAGGGCTCAAACGGGAATTTGGCAAAGGCACACTCACAATCCAGGACCGGGGCAGCGCGCTCTTTCGCGGGTTGCCGGCGCGGTTGCAGGTCTGGAATTCGCACGGTGACCGGCTCACGAAATTGCCGCGCGGCTTCAAACCCGTCGCGATCACGGAGAATTCGCCTTATGCGGCCATCGAACATCGCGCCCGGAAGTTTTTCGGCGTGCAATTCCATCCCGAAGTCGCGCACACCCCGCGCGGCCGGGAGATTCTCGCCAACTTCGTGCTTGGCGTTTGCGGCTGCGGCCGGAACTGGACCATGCAGAATTACGTCGAACAGGCGGTGCGGGAAATCCGTGCGCAAGTTGGCAACGAGCGGGTGGTGCTCGGCTTGAGCGGCGGCGTGGACTCGAGCGTCGCGGCGGCGCTCCTCCACAAGGCCATTGGCGACCGGCTCACCTGCATTTTCGTCAACAATGGCGTGTTGCGCGGGCGCGAGGCGGAGGTTGTGCGCGAAGTTTTTGGGCGGCATTTCAAGATCAAGCTGCAATACGAAAACACCTCGAAATTGTTTTTGCAACGACTCAAGGGTGTGACCGATCCGGAGCGAAAACGGAAAATCATCGGCCGGACCTTCATCGAGGTTTTTAGCGCGGCGACGAAACGCGCCGGCCGGGCAAAATTTCTCGCGCAGGGCACGCTTTACCCCGACGTGATTGAATCGGTGCCCATCGCCGGCAATCCCGCCGCGATGATCAAGAGCCATCACAACGTTGGCGGCCTGCCAAAAAAGATGAAGTTTCAGCTGGTCGAGCCGCTGAAATATTTGTTCAAGGATGAAGTCCGCCGGCTTGGGCTTGAACTGGGTTTGCCGCGGGAAATAGTCTTTCGCCAGCCGTTCCCCGGTCCGGGGCTGGCGGTTCGCATCCTGGGCGAAGTCACGCCGGAGCGGCTGAGAATTTTGCGCAACGCCGACGCCATCGTGGTCAACGAAATGAAAAGCAGCGGCTGGTATTATAAAATCTGGCAGAGCTTTGCCGTGCTGCTGCCGGTGCGCAGCGTGGGCGTGATGGGCGATGAACGGACTTATGATTACACCATTGCCATTCGCGCCGTTGAATCGCAGGATGGCATGACGGCTGACTGGGTCAAACTGCCGTATGCCTTGCTGGAAAAACTCGCCAGCCGCATCATCAACGAGGTCAAGGGCGTCAACCGTTGTGTGTTCGACATCACCAGCAAACCGCCCGGGACGATTGAGTGGGAGTAATGGGGAATTTTTTTGTTGGATTCAACCGGGTGCGGAGCTAATCTGAATGCGCAGTCAACCCGCTACGAATTATGGACATCATTTTTGATTGCCCCAATTGCCAGCAGGAACTGGTGGTGGACAGTACCGGTGCGGGCACGGAGATCGATTGCCCGTCCTGCGGGGAAACCATCACCATTCCAAAGCAATCCACCAAGGCCGCGCCGGAATCGGCGCCGACGCCCGGTCAGCTGCCCGTCAACCCCATCGCTGCGTCCGCCGCCGCCAAAGTGGAAAAGCATCTCAAGGTGCCGGTGCGCGACAAACCGAGCGAATTGCTGATCAAAAAAGCCAATGTGCCGCTGGAAGCGGCGGCCAAAGGCGCTGACAAAAAAATTCGCATTCACACGATCCGCCATTCGACTTGCATTGAATCCGGCCATGACCGGTTTGATGAAAAGGTGACGGAATTTCTGAATGAAATCGGCGAAGCCAATCTGATCGGCATTCACACGGTCAATTACACGTCTCTCGACATCGGCACACAAAAAATACTGATGGATTTCGGGATGTTGATTGTTTATCGGGGATAACTCCCCTTGTGCCCGCCTTGACTTGCCGAATTTGGATGGATAGTGTCGCCGTATGAATCGCCGGTTTGTTTTTCTGTTTGTCGTGGCCGCGGGTGTGGCGTTGTTTCCATTTCGCTCGCCTGCGCCGCTGATTTATACACCGGGCGAAGGATGGAACTACGAACCGTTTGGCGGAACCGCTGGCTGGCAGCGTACCCGTGCCAAAGACCAGATGGATGTGGCGGAGCAGGCGTTCAAGGGTCATAATTACGGTCTCGCGTTCCGGGCGGCGCATCGCGTTGTCCGGGTATGGCCGCTCTCAGATTACGCTCCGCATGCGCAATACCTTGTTGGCCGTTGCCTTGAAGCGACCAGCAAGGATGAAATGGCTTTCAACGCCTATCAGGTCATCATCGAACAGTATCCCAAAACCGCGGAATATGAGGATGTGCTTTGGCGTCAATACGCAATTGCCAACCGCTTTCTCGGTGGCGAATGGCCCAAACTTTGGGGTTATATCCCATATCCCCCTTCGTTGGATCAACCGGCGGGCATGTTCGACAAAATTGTCAAAAACGGCCCTTACAGCGATGCCGCCCCGCATGCGCAATTGCGCATAGGCGCCACCCGTGAGAAGCAGAAAGATTATCCCGCGGCGGTGAAAGCCTACGAAGTCGCCGCGGATCGCTATCAGGACCAGCCGGTGATTGTTGCCGACGCGCTGTACCGGGAAGGCATTTCGTATGCGAAAGAGGCGGCCACGGCCGAATATGATCAAAATACCGCCGCCCAGGCCATTGCGGCGTTTACCGATTTCATCACGCTTTATCCCGACGACCGGCGCGCTTCCCAGGCGCAAAGAATCATCGCCAGGCTCAAAACCCAGCAGGTGCAGGGCAATTTTGAAATTGCCCGGTTTTACGAACGAAGCAGGAAATGGGATGGCGCGGTGATTTATTACAATGAAGTGCTGCAGATGGATCCCAATTCACGTTATGCCGCGCTGGCGCGGCAGCGCATCGATGCCCTCAAGCCGCGCCTGCAAGCGGCCGTCAATTGAAATGCGTTCGCTCCGATTCCTTGCTGCCTCCGCGATGGCTTGGTTATTGGTAGCTGGCTGCGCCGGTTATCGTCTGGGTCCGGCCAATGGTGCGGTCGCCGGCGAAAAATCCATCGAAGTGCTGCCCTTCAACAATCAAACGCTTCAACCGCGTCTCGGTGACGCGCTGACACAGGCGTTGCGTGAACAATTACAAACCGACGGCACTTATCACCTCGCCGGTCGCGGCCCCGGCGACATCATCGTGACCGGTGTCATCACGCGCTACGACCGCGAGGGTCTAAGCTTTTTAAGCGCCGACGTTGCCACGCCACAGGATTATCGCGTGGATATTACCGCGCACATCACGGCGCGCGAACGCGCCACGGGCAGGGAGTTGCTCAACAAAGACGTGCGTGGCGACACGCTGGTTCATGTCGGCAGCGATTTGGTGGATGCAGAACGGCAAGCGCTTCCATTGCTGGCGCAGGATCTGGCGCGGAACATCACCGAACTTTTGACTGAAGGGGCGTGGTAAAAAACGCTGGATTAGTCAAAACGGACTCGTATTCTGTTCCCGGTTTCAATGGTTCAATGGAAGTAAAAAATCATAAATCCTTATAATTCTATGAAAAAACACATTACCAAAATCACAATCTTAAGCCTGTTTGCAGCCGCCGTGGTTGCCGTGCCTGTGTTAACTCATGCCCAGGACGCGAAAACCAATGCGGCGTTGTCGAATCAAACCACCACTCCCAACCCGAAAATGCACGGCGTCATTCCGTTTCATGGCAAGCTTGGCGCGGTAGACACGAAGGCCATGACGCTGACCGTTGGCAAACGCGCCTTCCAAGTCACTGCCGGCACGAAGATTTTTAATAATGGCGAGCCGGCAACCTTGTCGGACGGCATGGTGGGCGAACCGGTGCGCGGTGCTTACAAAAAAACTGAAGCCGGCAAGCTTGAAGCTGTAACTGTGCATTTCGGCGCCAAGAACGCGGATAAACCAACGAAGGAAAGCTCAACCGAAAATTAATCCTCCCCCATTTGCAAGGTTCAGGCGGGCGGCAACGCCCGCCTTTTTCATTTAGCGCGTTACCAATTATAATGTAGCGCAGGCTTTCCAGCCTGCGGGTTTTGGCGACTTTCCAGTCGCCACGTTTATGCGGAAAAACGCGAGACAAGAAAGTCCCGCCCGCCCGCAGACAGGGATGTTGGTTTGTAGAAACCTTTTCTGTGTGCCGGCGTCCAACCGAGCATGAAACAGGCAAAGAGTGATCGCGCCAAACTTCCCGTCATCGAGCAAGTCGTTGATCTGGCCATGCGTTTGAGCCGGCCGCATCTGGCCGATTACGGTGCGAACCGCAGTCGGCACGACTTTAGGCAACGGCAACTGATGAGTTGCCTGATTTTGCGCGCCTATCTCAAGACGACGTATCGTGGCGTTGTGGAATGGTTGGCGGTCAGCCCCACCCTGCGGGAGCGATTGGGATTGACCGACAAGCTGCCTCACTTCACGACGCTGCAGAAGTTCAGCGCTCGCAGGAACGGGGTTACGGGCGGCGTTGGGCGGTGGAAAGCTTCTTCAGCGGCCTGAAACGAACGATGGGCGCAGCCTTGAACGCACGCCGGACGGATCAGATGCTGGCCGAAGCGAGTTTCCGAGTATTGGCCTACGCTCTCCGCCGTTAGGCGAGGCCGCCGCTGCCTGGATGTTTTCAACAGAGCAACAGGAATGTCCGCGCTACATTAATGATGTAACCGCTCTAGCGCTTCCACCAACTGGTAAGACTCTTGGCCTTTTGTGGCACCCCTTGGTACTGCTTGACGAGCAGCTGGCTGCGCGCCGACGTCAACGCCATGATAAATTCGTCGTAGCTCAAAAAACGGTCCGCTGGATTTTTAGCCAGCGACCGCACCATGGCGTCGCTCGTGGGTTGCGTGATTTCGGGTATGACCAGATTGGGCGGCGTCAACGCCGTCTGCACCTGGGCAATGATGACTTCCTCGGCGGTTGGCGCATCAAACGGGACGCGCCCGGTCAGTGCGTGGTAAAGCGTCGCCCCGAGGCTGTACATGTCGGACAAAAAGGTTTCGGGCTCGCGTTTGATTTTTTCCGGCGCGACATAATACGGCGTGCCCCAGGTCACGTCGTCCGATTCCTGTTCCTCGTCGGTTTTTTGCGCCAGACCGAAGTCCACCAGTTTCGGTTCGTGATCCGCATTGAACAAAATGTTGCCCGGCTTGATGTCGCGGTGGAGCAAATCGTATTTGAGCGCCATATCGAGCGCGGAGGCGATTTTAATGCCGATATCGAGCACGTCGAGTTCCGGCAGCACGCGCAATTTCTCAATGCGCGCGTCCAGGCTGCCCCGGTCAGCCAGTTCCATGACCAGGTAACTCTGGCCTTCCGCCTCGTCAAACGTGTAGATGTGAACGATGTTCGTGTGATTGAGCCGGGCACAGGCGCGCGCTTCCCGGTAGAAACTTTCCAACGCATTCACATCTTCCAACAACTCCTTCTTCATCAATTTCACCGCCACCAGGCGTTCCAGCGTCGTGTCCCAGGCGCGATACACGTTGCCCATGCCGCCAGAACCAATGATGCTGCGCAGTTCGAACTGCCGCAACTGCATCGGCATCATGATCGGGTGCCCGCACTTGTTGCAGGGCACCGTGCCAAACGGCGGCAAATCGCCGGGGATGAAAACCTTCGTTTCACACCAGCTGCAGGTGACCATGCGTAGAGGTTTGTCGCTCATGCCGGAAGCCAATTTACCACCCCTCAGCCAGCCGACAAGCCTTGAGAAGCAGGATTTGCCATGGCAAAAACTCTTTGACAAACATCCCAAAATGGTGTTTCTTTCCGCCGTTGAAAATGAAAACCACGTTTGCTCCAACGCTGAAGCACGCGCCGGCCAAGGACTCCATGTCCATTTGGCAGCGTAATTGCTTTAGTTCTGGCATCGTGGGAAGAAAACGGTAGCAGCAGCAACAGATTTCAAGAAACCCGCGATTGCCAGTCAATCGCGGGTTTTCTGTTTGCTGGACCAAAACCATAACGAAAGGCAAGACATGAACAAAAATCAAACACGGGTGGCGACCAGGTTCGTTCCTGAAACACGGTTCGAATTGCAACCGGGGCCGCCGGCGCCGTTTCGGGCCACGCGGGAAACCGAGTTCGAACGGCTCAAGAAAAAGTTGCTCACGTTGCAGTTGGCCGAGCTGGCCAAACCGGAATTGAACACGCCATTGCGATGCGCGGCCAACGAAGCGGCGGCATTGGCATGGGTGACAGCTTACCCGTTGCTGGTGTTTCCAGCTTTGTTCGAGGAAAAAACCGCGGCGGCGGTGCGCCAGACCGAACGTCAGGCGCGCATTTATGAAAGCAGCCGCGAACTGCTCGGCGTATGAAATTGCGCCAACTTAAAGTGGGGCACGGGTGCGCGGGCAGCCGTTGGCAGGGGCGTTCCGCCATGCGGGATTGCGCTCTTGCCAACGGCTTCCCGGCGCACCTCTTTGTTTTGTGGGGAAACTGAACGGGCAGGAACACCGCGCGGCTTGCGTCCGAAACCGCGGGTAAGCCAGACGGCTGTTCCTGCCTTTCAAGTCAAGTTTCCTCGATGCGCTGAATCCGCGCGCCGAGCTGGCGCAATTTCACATCCATCTTTTCGTAACCGCGATCCAGATGGTAAATGCGGTTCACCTGCGTTGTGCCTTTGGCCGCCAGCCCCGCAATCACCAGCGCCGCTGAGGCGCGCAAATCGCTCGCCATCACCGGCGCGCCGCTCAAGGGCCGGCCGCCTTTTACGATGGCGCTCGGCCCCTCGATTTCAATATCCGCGCCGAGCCGCGCCAGCTCGCTGACGTGCATGAAACGCGATTCAAAAATCCGCTCCGTGATGATGCTGATGCCCGGCGCCAGCGCCAGCAGCGACATCATTTGCGCCTGCACGTCCGTCGGAAAACCCGTATATGGCAGTGTCGTGATATCCACCGCCTTGAGCCGGCCGCGGCGGCGCGCGCGCAAATTCTCACCATGCCGTTCGACCGCCACGCCCGCTTCGTCCAGCTTGTCAATCACGGCGCGCAAATGATCCGCCCGGGCGCCTCTGAGGGTCACTTCACCGTTCGTCGCGGCGGCGGCAATGGCAAAAGTGGCCGCCTCGATCCGGTCGGGAATGACTTCATGCTCCGCGCCGTGCAGTTTCGCCACGCCGGTGATGGTGATCGTCGGGCTGCCCGCGCCCGAAATTTTCGCGCCCATGGCCTTTAGAAAATTCGCCAGGTCCACCACCTCCGGTTCACACGCCGCGCTTTCAATGACCGTCACGCCTTCCGCCAGCGCTGCGGCCATCATCACGTTGGCCGTGCCCAGCACGGTTGACCCCGCGCGCCCGCCGAGGAATGTTGGCGCGCCCGCCAGTTGTTTCGCGGTGGCGTCAATATAACCGCCGGCGATTTCAACCTTCGCGCCGAGTGCCGCAAAGCCCTTCAAATGCAAATTGATGGGCCGCGCGCCAATGATGCAGCCGCCGGGCAACGACACGCGCGCCTTCTTCAATCGTCCCAGCAACGGCCCCATGATGCAAATCGAGCCGCGCATTTTGCGGACGAGCTCGTAATCCGCGTAGCCGCGTATTTTTCGCGCGCGCACCGTCAGGGTGCCGCGCTCAAACTTCGTCTCCGCGCCGAGCGATTCAAGAATCCGCGCCATGAACCGGGTGTCGCTCAACTCCGGCACGCGCCGGATGACACAGGGTTCGCCGGTCAGCAACGCCGCCGCCATGATGGGCAGCGCGGCGTTCTTGCTGCCGCTGATGGTCACTGTTCCATGCAGCGGCACGCCGCCTTTGATAGAAAAACTTTCCATGTGAATTTATTCAACCACGGATGAACACGGATGGACACGGATAAAAAACCGGCGACAGAAACCCCGAGTAAAAAATCTGTGTTTATCCGTGTTCATCCGTGGTTAAAAATTTTCTTCAGCGTCGCGCAATCAAAATTCTGGCGCGGTGAGAGTAGTCTTCCTTCACCGCTTCGACAATCCACTTTTCAGTTTCGAAAACTTTCCGGATCGCCTCGGCCTGGCCGTCGCCGAATTCCAGCATGATTTTCCCATCCGGCTTCAAA
>Ga0265316_10007819_pt1 | contig 10007 bp, 6 predicted proteins | sample 4522metaG_FD_202092 | JGI IMG/M metagenome (GOLD analysis project Ga0265316, IMG submission 202092) | Rhizosphere microbial communities from Carex aquatilis grown in University of Washington, Seatle, WA, United States - 4-5-22 metaG | ecosystem: Host-associated > Plants > Roots > Rhizosphere >... | reverse complement strand
GACCGCATGAATGCCGGCATTCCTGCGGCGCAGGCCGCCTTGGAAGCGGGCTACACTCGCATTCGTCCGGTGCTGATGACGGCCCTGGCCATGATCATTGGCATGCTGCCGATGTCGCTGGGTCTGGGCGAGGGCGGCGAGCAGAACGCACCCCTGGGCCGCGCAGTAATCGGCGGATTGTTGTTCGCAACCGTGGCAACCCTGTTCTTCGTCCCCACCATCTTTGCCATGATCCACGGGCGGCGAGAGGCGCGGCAGGCGGGGACCGAAGAGCCATAAGATATTTCGTAGTTTTATAAAGAGACCGGAATCATATGCAATTGCAGGCGAATCAAACCGAACAGATGGAAGATCAGCGACACGCGCCCGAGATCACACCGCCCCCCAAGCTGCCTCCCGCGGCGCCACGCCGGGCTTTGTTCATCATCGCTGTCGTGCTACTGGTGCTGGCGGCCGGCGCGGTGGTCTCCATGCTGCTGCGGGCCCGGGACAGCCGGGTCCTGGCGGACGAGACGCGGCGCGAATCCATCCCTACCGTGGCTGTGGTCCACCCCACGGCGGAAACGCCGGACGAGGAACTGGTGCTGCCCGGCTCCTTGCAGGCCTATGAGGAATCACCCATCTACGCGCGCACTAACGGCTATCTGCTGCGCTGGTACAAGGACATCGGCAGCCGCATCACCAAGGGCGACCTGCTAGCCGACATCGATACCCCGGAAGTCGACCAGGAGCTGCTGCAGGCGCGTGCCAGCCGCCAACAGATACTGGCGGCGCAAGACCTGGCGAAGATCAATGCCGATCGCTACGTAAGCTTGCGTAAGACCGATTCAGTTTCGCAGCAGGAAGCCGACCAGCAGAGCAGTGGGTATACGCAAGCCCAGGCGAACCTAGCGGCTGCCGACGCCAATGTCCGGCGACTCGAACAGATGGAATCGTTCAAACACGTCTATGCTCCGTTCTCGGGAGTGCTGACCAAACGCAACGTCGATCCCGGCGCGCTGATTAACTCCGGATCCACGGGAGGCGGTGCCGCCGGTAAAGAACTGTTCGACATCGCCCGCGTCGATCCCCTGCGGGTGTACGTCAGCGTTCCGCAAAGCTATGCGCCCGCCATCAAGGTCGGCATGGACGCCACTGTCACCTTGCAGGAGCATCCCGGCCAGAAGTTCACCGGCACGGTCGTGCGCACGGCAGAAGCCATCGACCCGATCACCCGCACGCTGCTGACGGAAGTGGATGTACCCAACAAGAACGAACAACTGTTGCCCGGCTCCTTCGGAGAAGTGCACTTCCGCGCAGGTGTCAACGCACTGAAGGTGACCATACCGGTCAACGCCATGCTGTTCCGCCAGGAAGGCGCGCGGGTGGCGGTGGTCGGCAACGACAACAAAGTGCAACTGCGTCCCATCACCATTGGCCGCGACTACGGCGCCACCCTGGAAATCGTGGGCGGCGTGGGTGTGAACGACCGCGTCGTCGTCAATCCTGCCGACTCGCTGGAAGAAGGACAGCAGGTCAATGTTGCGTCCGAGAATTCTCCGCAAAACCCGGGAGGTCACTAAGCCGTGAAGCCGTCGATCTTCGCGGTCGTTGCCGTTGGCGTCATGGCGGGATGCACCGTGGGCCCGAACTATCATCGGCCTCCCGTTCAGGCCCCGGAGGCGTACAAGACCGAGGCCCCCTGGCGTGTTGCCGCCCCCAAGGACTCGCTGCCCAAAGGCGCGTGGTGGGAGGTCTACAATGACGCCGAGCTTAACGATTATGAGCAACAGTTGCTCAAGGCCAACCAGTCGCTGGAAGCCGCCCGGGATCGCCTGAACCAGGCACGAGCGCTGGCGCGCGTGACCTCGGCAGGATACTTTCCCACCTTCAGCACGGATCCCAATGCATCGCGCAACCGTTATTCCGGAAATCGTCCCGAGGTGGTTACGATCGGGCGTCCGCTTACCCAGAGCACGTATGAAATTCCTTTTCTGCTGAACTACGAGCCCGACCTCTTCGGCAAGGTGCGGCGCAGCCTGCAAGCCTCCAATGCATCGCTACAGTCCACCGCAGCCGATTTGTACAACGTGAATCTGGTCCTGACGGCGGAGCTGGCCGCCGATTATTTCACTTTGCGCGAGCTCGATGCCGAAAATCAGGTTGTACAGGAGTCGGTCACGATCCAGCAGAAAGGGTTGCAGCTGGTCAATAGCCGTCACGAAGGCGGAGTCGCCTCCGGCCTCGACGTCGCCCAGCAGAAGGCGCTGCTCGATTCGACGGTTTCGCAACTTTATCTGGTGCAGCAGCAGCGCGCGCAATATGAGCATGCGATCGCTGTCCTGCTAGGGACACCTGCGTCTACGTTCAGCGTGCCTGCGCGCCCGTTGAATGCCTCGCCTCCGCCGGTACCTCTGGGCGTTCCGTCCGATTTGTTGGAGCGGCGTCCCGATGTCGCCACCGCTGAGCGGCAGATGGCTTACCAGAATGCGCTGGTCGGGGTCGCCACCGCTGCCTTCTATCCCCAGCTCACCATCTTCGGCGGAGGCGGCGTCCAGAGCACCAGCCTCACCAACTTGCTCACAGCTCCCAGCGCCATCTGGTCGCTGGGTGGTGATCTCCTTGAGCCCATCTTCCAGGGCGGACGTAATCGCGCTAACCTGGCGGCGGCCAAGTCGGCCTACGACGAGTCAGTTGCCAATTATCGCGAATCGGTGCTGACGGCCTTCCAGCAGGTGGAAGACGGACTGTCGGGATTGAGCACCCTGTCACAGGCGACCGGTTCGCAGAACGCGGCCGTGGCCGATGCCCGGCGGGCCCTGGAATTAGCCAACAACCGCTACGTTGGCGGCGTCACCAGCTACCTCGACGTCATCACCGCCCAGTCGGCGTTGCTCACCGATGAGCGGCTGGCGACGCAGCTTCTCGGCCAGCAGATGGTCACCTCGGTGTACCTGGTCAAAGCGCTGGGCGGCGGCTGGGATGCTTCGCTCATCCAGAATGAACAGGTGCATCCGAGGGCAATCCAAGCTATACAGCAATAAGAAGCTGTGGATTGTAGCGCCTCGTATGAAGGGCATAATGCTGATTACTGATTACTGACTGCTGATTGCTGATTGCTATCATTCTGACCATGGCGAAGACAGCGGACGTGCTCGTCGTCGGCCTGGGAGCAGTGGGGAGTGCAGCGCTCTATCAGGCTACTAAGCTGGGAGCGCGAGCCATCGGCATCGATCGCTTCAACCCTCCGCACGATCAAGGCTCATCGCATGGCGACACTCGCATCACCCGCGAGGCGATTGGCGAAGGCCGCGAGTTCGTGCGTCTGGCGGTGCGCTCCAACCAGATATGGCAGGAGCTGGAGGCGGCCACCGGACGGGCTTTGCTGACCCGCAACGGCGCGCTGGTTCTGGCCTCGCCGCGCATCTCGGGCAACCATCACGGATCGACTTCGTTCGTCCAGGCAACCCTCGACATCGCCGATGAGTTCGGCATCGTCCACGAGAAGCTCACTTGCAACGAAATCCGCAACCGCTTCCCGCAGTTTCGACTGGCAGGCGATGAGGTTGGGTACTTTGAGCCCGGCGCTGGCTTCTTGCGCCCCGAAGCGTGTATCGACACCCAGCTCACGCTGGCCAGACAGATGGGAGCGACCATCTTCCCTTCTGAGACCGTACTCGCGCTCAAGCAGTCCAACGACGGCACGGTGGAGATCGAGACTGATCGGGACACATATTCTGCGGCGCGGGCGATTCTCACTGCCGGTGCGTGGATACCAAAGCTGTTGGGCGCACAGTTCGCGCGCTACTTCAAGGTCTACCGGCAGGTGATGTGCTGGTTCGCATTGGCGGGAAATCAGGAGCGCTATTTGCCGTCGCAGTTTCCGGTGTTCATCTGGATCGTGGGCAATCGCCCGCGCGACATGCTCTACGGCTTCCCCGCTGTCGACGGCCCCGAGGGCGGACTTAAGGTCGCAACCGAACAATACGACCAGACCGTCGACCCTGACCTAGTTGATCGAACAGTTTCAGATGGGGAGGTTGCGGCCATGCACCGCGAATATATCGAGCCACGATTTCCCGATGTCTCCAGTCGGCTGCTGCGCGCCAAGACGTGCCTGTATACCGTCACTCCCGATGCCAAATTCGTTGTGGACAGATTCCCCAACGCAGGCAACGTCTTCTTCGCCTCGGCATGTTCCGGCCATGGCTTCAAACATTCCGCGGCCCTGGGAGAAGCTCTTGCCTTGCGAGCGCTGGGACAGCCCGCACCGATCAACCTGGCGAGCTTCAGCTTGAAGCGGTTCTGAACAGAGTGGAGCAGCGGTCCACGCCGACCACTGGAAAGACCGGGCTAAGCGCTGGCTGTATGCCCTCCGCGACAGGCCCGTACCAGGGCCAGGGCGGTCACGTCATTCTGGGAGGAAGGACCGCGGGTGAACTCCTGCACGCCATTGAGGATAAGCGTGGCGAGATCACGGGCGCTGTCTAGGGGCGCACGGCCAAAATGCTGCTTGACCCGATCGAGCCCGAATTCCTCGCGCTTGTAGGCTGCCTCCACCACGCCGCGGGACACCAGCAGCAGTGAGGCGCCGTGCTGCAACGCCACGGTCGGCGCTTCGTAGGTGGAAGCGGAAAACAGTCCCAGCGGAAGTCCGGTGGCGGGCAGTTCGCTGACACCGGATGGATCGCGCAAGAGTCCGGGCGTGTGTCCGGCATTGACGTAGCAGACGGTGCCCAGGGCCTCGTTGTAGCAGCCGACAAAAGCGGGGCACGAGCGGACACCGGCGGCCGACCGGCGAATGGTCAGATTCAGTTCGAGGCAGAATTCCATCATGGCGTCCGCCTCGTTGATTTCTTCGTGGGCGAACCTCTCGCTTCCCAGTTCTTCAAAGGTCTGCCGCGCGGCCGCTACGATGGCCTGGTTCTCCTGGTAATTGCCGGCGATATCCAGCAGGCCGAAGACCACGCGGTTGCTGTTGGCGCGCAGGAAGCGATATAAATCGCCGCCGACCCGCTGACCCAGCACCAGGCCCGCCACGTCAGCGCCGGACAGAGGAGGAAATTGCGTCGGTGTCGGAGCCACCGCCGCCACGGCGCGCTCACGTTGAAAAGGTAGCTTCATAGGGAGTCCGAATCATAGCTGAAATTCCGCCGATTGCAAATGCGCAAAATTTTACGGTAGAACCGCGCTGCGTGCCAGCATCGGTACGGCGCGGCCGAAGCCACGCCCCGTAAAGAGGTAGGATAGCCGTGGTCTTTGCAGGCCGACATGCGAATTGTAAGCGTGGGTGAGATTTTGTGGGACGTCCTCGGCGAGAAGGAATATCTCGGGGGAGCGCCGCTGAATTTTGCGGTCCACGCCCGCCAGTTGGGCCACGAAGTCTTCCTTCTCAGTGCCGTGGGTGACGACCAGCGCGGCCATCGGGCAATTGATTCGCTGCGCGAGCGCGGAGTTTCGACTGAATTTGTGCAAGTACTCGGGGGCAACAGTACCGGCACGGCAGAAGTGGAACTCGACAGCGATGGCAAGCCGATGTTCCGGATCGTGCGGCCCGCAGCCTATGACTTTGTCGAGCTCAGCGCGGCCCAGCTAACCCGCATTGCCGAGCTGCGGCCGGAGTGGATCTACTTCGGGACACTCTTCCACATGTCGCCCCGATCGCTGGCCTTGACGCTAGAATTGTTGCAAAACACGCCTTCGGCCCGGCGTTTCTACGATGTCAATCTGCGGGACAACAATTGGAACTTGCCGCTAGTCGAGCGTCTGTCCTCGCAAGCCAACGTGGTGAAGTTGAGTGACAGCGAAGCTGAGTTCCTGGACGGCTCGCTCAATGCTGGCGGACAATTCGGCTCGGTAGAACACTTCTGTTGCCGCTGGTGCAAGCAATATGGCTGCGAAGTGGTTTGCGTAACCTTTGGGGAACGCGGTTGCGCGGTGTATCGCAATGGCGAGTATTGCGAAGTTCCCGGCTACCGAGTCGAGGTGGCCGACACCGTCGGCGCCGGTGATGCCTTCGCGGCGGCGTTTCTGCACGGGCTGGCAGAAGGATGGGAGCAGCGGCGTGTCGGCGACTTCGCCAACGCCGTCGGCGCCCTGGTGGCCAGTCGGCCAGGCGCCACACCTGAATGGAAAGCCGACGAGTGCAGATCGATGATCGGACCGCCGAGTCGCATCCCGCTTTGAAAGCGCTCCACCGTCGGGGCGCTTGCCAGCAAGTCGCGGACAGGGAGCCAGCTACCGCGCTCTGTGCCGGGAAAATCCCGACCCTCAGGCCGCAGTCTCCGTCTTCTGCTGCCGCGCGTCGAGCTCGACCTGGTGCAGGGTTTGCATTTCGCGATAACGCTTGGGCGTAAGTCCGACTACCCGCCGAAAGACACTGGTGAAATGGCTCTGGGTCTCGAAGCCCACCCGGGTCGCGATGTCGGCCAGCGCCGTCCGGCCTTCGCGCAGCAGCTCCTGCGCCCGCTCCACCCGTTGCCGCATGACGTACTGATGCGGCGTGGTCCCGGTGCTCATCTTGAACAATTTGGAGAAGTAGTACTGGCTCATGCCTGCCACGTGTGCCAGTTCGGCTACCGAGAGCTCGGCGGCGACATTCTCACGCACGTGGCCAAAGACCAGCTGCAAACGTCGAGGCGGCAATCCTCCCAAAACCTCGACGGGAGCAAGTGTAGCCTCGAGATAGGCATCGACGACTTCCTGGGTACGCTCTTCGTTCATCGAGTGCAGAGCGATTACGAGCACGTTCATTCCCTCGCTCTTGGCGCCAACGTAAGCCGAATAGGGATCGCTGCAGAGGGCAGCGCGAATCCCCGGCACACGATTGGCTGTGACCGACGCGCCAACCGCCCGGCTGCTCAGAATAATTCCGCGCTCGGCGTCGTGACGAAGCACCGAAAGCGCCACCTGTTCGGCGTAATCGGGACGGTCGTGCTCGTCGATCAAGGGAGCCACATCGGTAACTTCATGGCCATTGCTGATCACCTTCGCGGCCAGCCGCTCCTTGGCTTCATGGCCTGCTTTATCGGAAGCGATTGCGATTCGCACTTTCCTTGTCCTCCATTTATTCAGAGCTCATGCCAGCCTTGAGGCTTGAGTGCACCAGCCGTTCGGGACCTTGCCGGTTCGCCAGCACAACCTATGTTCCCGATTCGAGAGCAGGAAGTTCCCGGAAACATCCTTAGCGCACGTCGTCGTCCCACAACGACTCCGATGCGGCTCGCCACGCGCGAGACTTCCGCCAGCGTCAAAATTTTGGGCTGCGCCCTCTATGTCCATGGCGCACGCCAAGCCCGCGAGCGGGCACTCATTCGGCCATGAACAAAGTTGCGCAACGCCCGGCGCCTGGGTCACTGCGCGAATAGGAATGCGCCGGTCGTTCACCCTGAGGAAGGTAATGCGAAGCGCGATTCGTCGCCCCACGCTTCAATGACGAAATCATAGCAAGCCGGAGACTACTCCAGCCCGCAAATTGCGCTGGCGTAACACTTATTTACAATTCCTGGTTACGGCCTGAATTCCAGCTTCACCGGTTGCGCGATTGCCTCAGTGAGGACGTTGATTTGACGTTCGCGATACACTCGTACGCGCCGTTCCACGTGGGTCTTCGGCCATTTCACTACATTGCAGCCCGCACCTAGTTCAGACCAAGGAGATCGTCCCGGCTTGATCAGCAAGAACCCAGCACCTGGCGGACCGGGCATCGAGCCGCGCTGGACGCGCGGAGCGAAGGACGCGGTCGGGACCGCATACTCGGTCTCCAGCCGTCTCTGGTACACGCTGGCCAACGGCATCAACACCGAGATTTACTATCCGACCATCGATTCACCGCAGGTGCGGGACCTGCAATACCTGATCAGCGACGGCGCTACGTTCTTCCACGATGAACGCCGGAACACAAACTCGGTCACCGAGCTAATCGATCCCGGCGCCCTGGGCTTCAAGGTAACCAACACCGATCCACAAGGGCGATACTCCATCGAGAAGGAAATCATCGGAGACCCGCACCTGAACTGCCTGCTGCTTCACACCCGGTTCAATGTCGCTCCCGAGTGGCAGGGCAGGCTCCACCTCTACGTCCTTTGCGCTCCCCACCTCCAGATCGGCGGCTGGCGCAACAACGGCGAGGTGATCGAGGCCAGAGGGCGGCGGTTTCTGATGGCGTATCGGGAAAATGTCTATCTGGCCATCGCCTCTACCGCGGGCTTTACTAGGTTGTCGTGCGGGTATGTTGGCGTCAACGATGGCTGGACCGATCTGTCGCACAACTTCATCATGGACTGGGAATACACGGAAGCGCTGGACGGGAATATCGCGCTGATGGCCGAGATCGACCTGTCCCGAGGAACGGAATTCACGCTTGGCCTGGCCTTTGGGCACACGGAGCACAACGTCGGCGCTACCATCTTCCAATCCCTCAGCATTCCCTTCGAGAACAACGTCAAGAGCTTTGTCGATCAATGGAATAGGACCCGAAGACGGCTGGGCGTGATCAGCGAGAATAGCGGCAAGATTACTGCCGGCGCGGCGCGCCTGTTTGCGCGCAGCATCAATCTACTGCTGGCCCATGAAGACAAGATCTATCCCGGCGCCATGATCGCCAGCTTGAGCATCCCCTGGGGCGAGGACAAGGGCGATGACGAACTGGGCGGGTATCACCTGGTGTGGACCCGCGACATGGTGCAGTGCGCGAGCGCCCTGCTGGCCGCCGGCGACACCACGACGCCCCTGCGGGCCATGATTTACCTGGCGGTGGCGCAACGAGAGGACGGCGGCTTTTATCAGAACTTCTGGATTGACGGTCGTCCCTATTGGACCGGTGTGCAACTCGACGAAGTCTCTTTCCCGATCATCCTGGCGTGGAGGCTCTGGCAGGCCAAGGCATTTGGCAACTTCGATCCGTATTTCACCGTCTCGCGGGCCTGTGGTTATCTGATCCGCGAAGGACCAGCCACTCCCGAGGAGAGATGGGAGGAAGCGGGCGGCTACTCGCCTTCGACCCTGGCCAGCAACATTGCAGGACTGATCTGCGCCGCCGAGTTCCTGGATTCGCGCGGTGACACCCACACCGCCGACTTCGTGCGCACCTACGCTGACTTCCTGGAATCGCACGTGGAAGAGTGGACGGTGACCAATCAAGGGACATTAGTGCCCGGAATCAGGCGCCATTACATACGCATCAATCCAGCGGTAAGTTGCGCGGGCGCTACCGGTGATGAAGACCCCGATCACGGCGAGCTCGAACTCGCCAATCAGCCTCCCGGCGCCCAGCAGAAATATCCAGCCAACCAGATTGTCGACCCAGGTTTTCTGGAACTGGTTCGTTTCGGGGTCCGCCAGCCGGGCGATCCCCTGATTGAAGACTCGCTGAAGGTCATCGATGCGGTCCTCAAAGTGGACACGCCGTTCGGACCTTGCTGGAAGAGATACAACCATGATGGCTATGGTCAGCGGGCGGATGGCGGCTCGTACAACGGCTGGGGGATCGGCCGCGCATGGCCTCTGCTTACCGGAGAACGCGCCACCTACGAACTGGCTGCCGGCCGAAACATCGATCTCTATTTGAGTGCGTTGGAAAATTTCACTGCCGGTGTGGGCCTGCTCCCCGAGCAAGTTTGGGACGCGCCCGACATTCCCGACCAACACATGATCTTTGGCAAGGCAACCGGGGCCGCAATCCCGTTGATGTGGGCCCATGCCGAATATGTAAAATTACTTCGCTCGGTGGTGGACGGCCGAATTTTCGAGCGCATCGCGCCGGTTGCCGAACGCTACTGCAGCGGTAAGCCGCGTCGTGTCATCGAAGTATGGAAGATGAACCGGCAGGTCTGTAACGTTCCTGCGGGAGCTCTGCTCAGGATCCAGGCATCGTCTCCATTCACGCTGCGCTGGAGCGTTGACGAATGGAATACACCTCACGACTCAACTTCCACTCCGACGTCGCTGGGAGTCGAGTACGTGGACATCGAGGTGCCCAGCACGCAAAGCGCACCGCTGCGTTTCACATTTTATTGGCCACAAGACCG
>Ga0265316_10007815_pt1 | contig 10010 bp, 6 predicted proteins | sample 4522metaG_FD_202092 | JGI IMG/M metagenome (GOLD analysis project Ga0265316, IMG submission 202092) | Rhizosphere microbial communities from Carex aquatilis grown in University of Washington, Seatle, WA, United States - 4-5-22 metaG | ecosystem: Host-associated > Plants > Roots > Rhizosphere >... | reverse complement strand
TCCACTCGTCGAACGCCTCGTTCATCACCAGGAACCCCATCCGGTCGCACAGGTCCATGAACTCCGCCGAGTAGGGATTGTGACTGGTGCGTATCGCGTTGCAGCCCATCTCCTTGAGGATGGCGAGCCGACGCTCCCACGTCCGCTCCGGCACCGCCGAGCCCACGCACCCGGCATCCTGGTGCAGGCACACGCCGTTCAGTTTCACCGGCGCACCGTTGAGCAGGAAACCCCGGTCGGCGTCGAAGACCGCTTCGCGAATGCCCAGCGGCGTGTCGTACTCGTCAAGGGCGCCGTCCTTGTCGCGGAGGGTGCTGTGCACGCGGTACAGGTACGGGTCGCGATCGGACCACAGGTTAGGAGCCTCCACCACCATTTGCTGGACGAACTGGTAATCGCCGCCGGCCGCGACCTGCTGCGACGCCTCGGCGGTCCCTGCCGCGTGTCCGTCGCGGTCCAGGATCGCCGTCGTCAGCGTGCATCCGGCGACGCTGCCGCTCTCGTTGCGGACCCGCGTCTCGACCTGCACCGTCGCCTTGTCCTTGGCAACCCGCGGTGTGGCGACAAAGGTGCCCCAATAGCCGACGTGGACTTTGTTCGTCGCCAGCAGCCACGTGTGCCGATAAATGCCCGACCCCGAATACCAGCGGCAATTGGTCTGGTGCGAGTTGTCCACCTTGACCGCCACCACGTTGTCGCCCCCAAACCGGACGTGCGGGGTGATGTCGTAAGCGAAGGGGACATAGCCGTACGGCCGCCGGCCCAGATACGAGCCGTTGATCCACACCTCGCTCTTCTGATACACGCCGTCGAACTCGATCGTGAGCTTGCTCTGTTCCAAGGAGGGGGGCACGCGGAATTGCTTGCGGTACCAGCCGATCCCCGTTGGAAGATACCCGCCGGGTCCCGCCGACGGCGCGTTCTCGTCGAACGGCCCCTCGATGCTCCAGTCATGCGGCAGGTCGAGGCTCCGCCAGGCGGCGTCGGAGAATCCCGGCTCCTGCGCGCCCGGCGCGTCGCCCTTGAAGAACTTCCAGCCGAAGTCGAAGCTCTCGCGGCTCCGCGGCGCCGTGTGGTCCTGGCCCAGGGCCATCCCCATCGGCCGAAACGCCGAAACCATCGCCGCCGCCCCCAGCAACTGCCGCCTGCTGATTGTCGCTCCGTGATCGTGTGCCATGTTCCTCAGTATCGCGCTTGCCCGCCCCACAGTCACAACTCGCCGCATTGCAGAAATCGTCGCCGTCCGCCGTGCGCTATTCTGAAAGCGAGGACCCCATGCATTTGCCCTCAGCCGCCACCAAGCAGCCGGAAATCAATGCAGCAGTCTCGGAAGTCGTCGGATTGTTGGCGCCCGATGTGGTGCACATTCGCTACGACATTGGGCGCGACTGGAGCGGCGATTGGGCAATCTTCTTTCGCGTTCTGCTGTCGGATGATGCCAGCAAGACGCGGCTCCGCGAGGTGGCCGCGCAGGTTGTCTGGCGGTTGGCCGAGCGGTTGGACTTCCAGTCCATGGGTCTCTTCCCCTACCACAACTTCCGAAGCGTATCCGAACAGGATGTCCTTCGCGAAGAGGCTTGGGCGTAGGCGATGCCATTTCCGGATGACCTGCTCGAACAGGCATACGACCTCGCGCACAAAGAGCCGATCGATCCAAAGCAGGCCAGCCTTCGGCGTTCGGTATCTACCGGATATTACGCCCTGTTCCACCTTTTGATCGATGAGGCTGTTAGCAAATGGGCGGTGGAACGGCAGCGTAGTAGGCTCGCCAGGACTTTCGAGCACGACAAGATGAAGGGCATTTGCAACGACGTGCTGAATACCGTCAAGAGCGGCGGCAGTGTCCCCCCTGAGCTGAACACCGTGGCGCACAATTTCATTCAGCTACAACAGCATCGGCATACGGCGGACTACGACAATTCAAAACAGTGGTCGCGCACCGATGTCCTGAACGTGCTGACCCTGGCAACGGATGCTTTTGTTGCTTGGCGCGCGATCAGCACGCACGACGCGGCTCAGGATTATCTGCTCCGATTGTTCCTTCCCAAACTCCCCAAGGAGTAGCGCGACGCCTTACGGCGCCATGTAGAGCATGCTTCAGCTTGCCGAGCGATCGCTGCCATCCTCCGCCAGCGCCGGCCGGACGTGGTTCGTGTCATCGTCATCGACGGTCGCCTCTGCGTAACGGAGGGCCTGCTGCAGGTCTTCGGGCTCGAGAAAGGGATACTCGGCGAGCAGCGTAGCGCGGTCGGGATAAGTCGCCAGCAGTTCGAGAACGCGGCGAACCGTGATCCGCATACCCCGGACGCATGGCTTCCCGCCGCACTTCCCCGGCTCAACCGTAATCCGATCAAACGGGCCGACCGTCGCCATGTGCCAAGTTTAGACCCTACTCTTTCCGCCCCCCCCGGCCTCCAGGCGCCGCGAAACCGAGCAAACCTTTTTCAGTCACAGCCTTCGCCCTCGCTTTCCCCTCGTCCCCTCATCGACTTGCCCGCCCTCAGCCCCGCCCTGCGTGCCGGCCGGGTGTAAATTGCTGACGGTGCCACATGCCGCTCAGACGTCACGCCGCCCGCCACCAGACAAAAACACCAAACGAACCCACCATTCTAGATCAACCCATTGCGAATCAAACACCTGGCAGCACAAAAACGAACCCACCATAACCCCTTGTTTGCCCACTCTAGCGTATGCTAACATAGCACTTGCTAACCTAGCGGGCACTAAGCAGGAGGCCCTCACCGTGCAACGTATGACGTCCGAAGATCGCCGCGCCGCCATAATGGCGACCGCCATCAAGCTCTTCTCCGAACGCGGCTTTCGTGGCACCACCACCCGCGCCCTCGCCGACGCCATCGGCGTCTCCGAGCCCGTCCTCTACGAGCACTTCAAGTCCAAGCGCGACCTGTTCGAAGCCATCATCGACGTCAAGTCGCGCGAAGGCGTCGCCAGAGCCACCGCCCTGCTCAAACCGCTGGCCGAGGCGGGCCAGGACCGCGAGCTGCTCATCGGCCTGGGCGAATTCGTCGTCCAGTGCCACACCGAAGATGAGTCCTACGGCCGCCTGCTGCTCATGGCCGCTCTCGAAGGTCCAGATCTGGGCGACATCTTCTACGAACGCCAGCGCGAGGCGCGTGAGATGCTGGCCGCCTACTTCGCCGCCCGCACCCGGGCCGGCGTCTTTCGCGAGGTCGATCCCATTGTCGCAGCCCGGGTCTTCTTGGGCATGTCGACCGAGCTCGGCATGAACCGTATGCTTTACCGCGGCGCCGCTGGGCTGGGCAGTGTCCGCGAAATCGTCGAACAAATGGTCGATGTATTCCTGAAGGGAATCGCCAAATGAGACTCATTGCACTTGTCTTACTCTCTCTAAGCCTTCTCATCACCGGCTGCGGCAAGCGTGGCCAAACCGAAGCCGAGGCCGCGTCGAAGGCCAAGACCGATCCGGTCGTGGTCCGCGTGGCCACGGCTGAAACGCGCCATCTCGGCTCCGCCGTCTCCGTCACAGGCTCGCTCCAGCCGGATGAAACCGTGTCGGTCAGCTCGGAAGTGGCGGGCCGGCTCGCCGAGGTCCGCTACGATTTCGGCCAGACCGTGCACCAGGGCGACATCATCGCCGAGCTCGACAAGCGCGAGCTGACCATCCAGTGCGAGCGCGCCCGTGCCGCTCTGGCGCAGTCTCTGGCAACCATAGGCCTCGATCCCAACCAGCAGGACGTCACACCGGACTCGACCCCCGCCATCCGCCAGGCCAAAGCGCAGATGGAAGACGCCCGCTTCAAGTTCGACATGGCCGCCAAGCTCTACAAGACCGGCGACGTCTCCGAGGAGCGCTACACCGAGATCGAGAAAGGCCTGCATGCGCGCGAGGCCGGCTATGAGGCCACCCGCGACATGCTGCGCACCCAGCTCGCCGCCGTGCAGGCGCTCCGCGCCGACGTGCGCTTCGCCGAGAAGCGGCTGGGCGACGCCACCGTGCGCGCCCCCTTCGATGGCCAGATCTCCGCGCGCCTGGTCTCCGCCGGCCAATACATGCGGGAGAACACGCCCATCGTTACCCTCGTCAAGTCGTGGCCGCTGCGGCTGCGCGCCGATATCCCCGAATTCGCGGCCACCGCGGTGCGCACCGGCGGCACGTTGGTCTTCACCACCGATGCCGTTCCCGGCGCTCAGTTCCACGCCCGCGTCACGGAGCTGAACCCGACCCTCGACTCTCACTCGCGGTCGCTCTCGGTCGAAGCCCGCCTCACCGAACGGGATCCCCAGCTTCGCCCCGGGATGTTCGTCCAGGTGCAACTCGCCCTGGCCGGCGACACCGCCGCCGTGGTGGTTCCCAAAGAGGCGCTCTACCAGCTCGCCGGTCTCACCAAGGTCTTCACGATAACCGGTGGGCGCGTGACGGAGAACAAGGTCACAACCGGCGCCGAGATCGGCGGCTGGATCGAGATCCCCGGCGGCGCCATACATGCCGGCGACCAGGTCGCCGTCAGCAAGCTGCCCACGCTAATAGACGGTCTCGCGGTGCGTACCGAGGCGGGGAGGTAGGCCATGCAGAAACTGGCACGAATCTGCATTGAGAGGCCCGTTTTCGCCACCATGCTCATCCTGGCGCTGGTGGTGCTCGGCGTCAGCGCCTATATGAAGCTGGGCGTCGACCTCTATCCCAAGATCGACTTCCCGGTAGTCACCGTTACCACTACGCTTCGCGGCGCATCGCCCGAAGAGGTCGAGACCCAGGTCACCAAGCGCATCGAGGAATCCGTAAACACCGTCAGCGGCATCGACGAGCTGCGGTCTCTGTCCGCCGAAGGCGTTTCGATTACGTGGGTCACCTTCGTGCTCGAAAAGGACCCCGACGTCGGCGCCCAGGAAGTGCGCGACAAGGTGGCCAGCATTACGCGCGACCTCCCCAGGGACGTCGACCCGCCGGTCATCGAGAAGCTGTCCACCGACGCTTCGCCTGTCATCAGCGTCGTCGTCTCTTCTCGGCGCGATCTGCGCGAGACCACCAAGATCGTCGACGACCAGGTAAAGAAGAACATCGAGTCGATCGACGGCGTCGGCCAGGTCCGCTTCATCGGCGACCGCGCGCGCCAGATCCAGGTCTGGCTCGATGGCGGGAAGCTCTATTCCTACAACCTGAACATCGACCAGGTCCGCGGCGCGCTGGCCGCGCAGAACGTCGAAATCCCCGGCGGCCGCGTGGACCAGGGCTCGCGCGAGCTGAGCCTGCGCACGCTGGGCCGCATCGAGCGCCCGGCCGATTTCGCCAACATCATCGTCGCTTCCCTGAACGGCTCGCCGGTCCGCATCCGCGACATCGGAACGGTGGAAGACGGAGTCGAGGAGGCGCGCTCGCTGGCGCGCCTGGACGGCGAGCCTGCCGTGGTGCTCGAAGTCCGCAAGCAGTCGGGCACCAACACCCTGGACGTGGTCCACGCCGTGAAGGCCCGCATCGACAAGCTTCAACCCTTGCTGCCGCCCGACTTCAAGATCACCTATGCCGGCGACCAGTCCACGTTCATCGAAGAGTCTTTCAAGGCCGTGCAGGAGCACCTGCTGCTGGGCGGGCTGTGCGCCGGCTTCGTGGTGCTGCTGTTCATGCGGAGCTGGCGCACCACGCTGATCGCCGCCGTTGCCATCCCCATCTCCATCATTTCCACCTACTCGCTCATGAACCTCATGGGCTTCACGCTCAACCAGATCACCATGCTGGCCCTGGTGCTGGTGGTGGGCATCGTGATCGACGACGCCATCGTGGTGCTCGAGAACATCTTCCGCAACGCGGAGGAGAAGCACCTGCCGCCCGTCGAAGCTGCCATCCAGGGAACCAAGGAGATCGGCCTGGCGGTCATGGCCACCACCTTCAGCCTGGTGATTATCTTCCTGCCGGTGGCCATGATGACCGGCATCGTGGGCCGCTTCATGTCCAGCTTCGGCTACACGGCGGCCTTCGCAGTGCTGGTATCGCTGCTGGTCAGCTTCACGCTGACGCCCATGCTCAGCTCGCGCTTTCTGAAGATGGGCAACGGGCAGAACGGCGCGTCGACAAAGGACACGATATTGTTCCGCGCGCTGTCCGGGCCTTATCGGCGGATGCTGCGCTGGTCGATGGCGCACCGCTGGGTCATCGTGCTCTGTGCCATCCTGGTGGCCTTCTCGACCATCCCCATGTTCGTGCATATGGGCAAGGACTTCCTGCCCGTCGACGACCAGAGCGAGTTCGAGATTGCCGTTCGAATGCCCGTGGGCTCTTCGCTCGAGGGCAGCTCGGCCATGATGCGCGAGATCGAGGCGGATGTTCATGCGTTGCCCGGCATACGCAACGTGCTCACCACCCTCGGGTCGGATAGCCGGCGCCAGGTGGACCGCGGCTCGCTGCTGATCGAACTGGTGCCCGTCAAGGAGCGCAAGCAGTCGCAGTTCGACATCATGCTCCAGGCCCGCGAGCGGCTGCGCAAGTACCGCGACCTGACCATCGCCGTCCAGCCGCCCGCCATGTTCGCCGGCGCCGGTCCGAACAAGGACCTTCAGTTCTTCGTGCAGGGACCCGACTTCGCGCACCTGGAACAGTACATGGGCACCATCCGCGCGAAGCTGGCCAGCACGCCGGGCGTGCGCGATCTGGAGAGTTCCTACGAGCCGGGCAAGCCCGAGCTGCGCGTTCACATCAACCGTGCCAAGGCGGCCGACCTCGGCGTGAGCGTCGCTTCCATCGCTACCGCGCTGCGTACGCTGGTCGGCGGCGACCCGCAGGCCACCACGTACCGCGAAGGCGACGACCGCTACGACGTGCAACTGCGCGTCGAAAAGCAGTTCCGCGACTCGGCGAGCTCGCTGGAGCGCCTCTACGTTCCTTCCGCGGCCCTGGGCAACGTCCCGGTTTCCAACGTGGTCACGGTCGAGGAGGGAACCGGGCCCACCCAGATCGACCGCGTGAACCGCCAGCGCCAGATCACACTTACGGCCAACTTCGCTCAAGGCCAATCGCTCAGTAACGTCATCGGCATACTGGACCGCACCACCGCGGCCCTCAGCATGCCGGCCGAATACCGCTTCGGCCTGATGGGGCGCAGCAAGGAATTCGGGCGCGCCGCGATGGGCTTCGTGGTTGCGTTCGTGCTCTCCATCGTCTTTATGTACATGGTGCTGGCCGCGCAGTTCGAGAGCTTTATCGACCCGGTCACCATCCTGATCAGCCTGCCGCTGGCGGTTCCTTTCGCGCTGCTGACCCTGTTCCTGGCCGGCGAGAACTTCCAGATCATTTACACCTCCCTCGGCATTCTGATGCTGTTCGGCATCGTCAAGAAGAACGCCATCCTGCAGATCGATCACATCAAGGCCCTGCGATTCAAGGAAGGCCGGCCGCGCCAGGAGGCCATCCTGCTTGGCTGCGAGGACCGGCTGCGGCCCATCCTCATGACCACAGCCTCGCTGGTTGCGGGCATGCTTCCCATGGCTTTGGGCGGCGGCGCGGGCGCCTCTTCGCGCCGTAGCATCGCCATCGTAGTCATCGGCGGCCAGACCTTGTGCCTGCTGCTCACGTTGCTGGTCACCCCAGTGACTTACTCGCTGTTCGACGACCTCGGCCATTTGAACCTGTTTGCCCGCGCCGGCGCCTTCCTGCGCGGCCTTCGGCCACGGCGCGCCGTGGGTGTTACCGTGCCGCTCGTTCTGCTGCTGATCGCCTTGTCCGCGGCGTCTCCGGCGCGCGCCCAGGCCCGCGTCGGCGTCGGCGCGGCCCAGCGCAAGCTCGCGCTGCGCGAGGCCATCGAGCTGGCGCTCGGCGAGAACCTCGATATCGAGATCGAGAAGACCAACCGCGAAAACGCCGCCCAGGCGTACAAGGGAGCGCGCGGCTATCTGGACACCACCCTGCATTGGTCGCCTTCGATTCTCTCCGCGAAGATTCCCACCAGTTCCATTCTCATGGGCGCCGACGGCGTTCTCTCCGAGCACGTTCACACCGAGAACTTTTCCGTGCGGCAGACGCTTCCCTGGGCCGGCGCCGGCCTCGGGGTCGATTTCGAGAACAGCCGCCAATCCAGCACCAACCCCTTCGAATCGCTGAACCCTCTCTTCAATTCGAAGCTGACGGTCAGCTTCACGCAGCCGCTGCTCCGCAACCGCGCCATCGATCCCTATCGCGCCGAGTTGAAGATCCGCCGCAAGCGGCTCGATCTTTCCGAGACCGATTTCGCGCTGCGCAACATCGACGTGGTCACGCGTGTGGAGCAGGCCTACTGGGGCCTGGTAGCGGCGCGCCAGGCTGTCGATGTGCTCTCCGACAGCGTCGAATGGGCTCGCCAGCAACTGGCGATGACCAGGCGCATGGTAGCGGCCGGCACGCAGGCCCAGATCGAAGTTTCGGCCGCCGAGGCCGAGCTCGAGCGCCGGCTGGACACCTACTACGCGGGCATCGGCGCGGTCACCGAGGCGGAGAACGGCATCAAGCTTCTGCTCACTTCGTCGCGCGAGAATTCCCTGTGGGGCGACGAGATCCTGCCGGTGGACGTCGAGACCCTGGAGCCACCCGAAGCCGGCGACTTGCGGGAAGCGGTCGGAGCCGCGCTGAAACACCGGCCCGAGATGCGCACCATCGCCACCCAGCGGGAGGTGGCGGCCATTCAGACCAAGCTCGGCGCCGACCAGCTCAAACCGCAACTGAACCTCGTCGCCGGATACGCCAACACGGGACTGGCCGGCACGGTCACCGCGGGCGACCCGTTGTCCGAACTGTTCGGCGCCATGACCAACCAGATCAATGAACTGTCGGTCCCCGCCGGGCTTCCGCCCATCGCCTTCAGCTTCGGCGCTCTTCCGCCGAGCCTCGCCGGCGGCTATGGGAAGTCGTTTTCGAACCTGTTGAGCGGCAGCTACCCCACAGTGCAGGTCGGCCTGACCCTCGACCTGACGCCGCGGAACCGCGCCGCGCACGCCAACCTGGCCCAGAGCGCTATTCTCGAGCGACGGCTCAAACTCGAACAGACGCGTCTCGAACTGGGCATCGAAGCACAGGTTCGGAACGCCATGCAGGCGCTCGCCACCGCACGCCAGCGCATCGCGGCCGCCGAGGCCAGCGCGCGCGCCGCCAAGGAGAAACTCGACAGCGAGACGCGCATGTACCAATCCGGCGAATCGACCAACTTCCTGGTGCTGACCCGGCAGAACGAGTACGCCGATTCGCGCCGCCGCGACGTGGTCGCCCGCCTGGACGCCAACAAGGCCATCTCGCAGCTCCGCCAGGCCGTCGGCTCGACGCTGGAGGCTTACAAGATCCATCTGCAGTAGGTCTGGACAAGCTGAAGCTTGTCCTACGGGCTCGGCTCGATGGGGTCGGCCAGGGAAAGCGGCTGGGTCCCCAGGACGTTGTCGAGGAATGCCGTGACTACGGCGATATAGCCGCGAGAGTTGCCGGCCATCGCCGAATGAAACGCTCCCGGCTGGATCGACAACTGCTTGCGAGGGCTGGCGGTCGAGCGATAGATCTCCTCGGTTACGGCACGCGGAACGATGGGGTCGTTCTCCGACGCCAGGTAGAGCACCGGCGTGCGATCGATCCGCCTGACCGCGTCCCGCACATACCCCTCCGGCGCATCGAAAGGCACGCCCGTTCGCAGACGAAACGCTTGCCTGGAGAGCCACGAAAACCCGGGGGCGGTGAAGAGCTTCAGCCGGATCCGATAGGCAAAAGAGACGGTGGCGCCGGGAGGCGGGTGCGCCATGAGGTCCTTCTCGCGGCGGAGCACGTCCGATTTGTCCAGGTAAGCGCTGTCGGCGATGACCGCGGCGATGCTGGGCGTTCGCGCCGCCGCCAGGAGCGCCGCCACCGCGCCCGACGAGTAGCCGAGGAGCGCAATGCGGCCGCCCGTGTGGGTTTTGGCCCACTGCACCGCGGCTTGCACGTCCAAGGCTTCGTTGTAATCGAAGGTGGTGTAGGCGCCGCCGCTCTCGCCGTGCGCGCGCAGGTCCAGCAACAAAACGGAGAAGCCTTGCGGCAGCAGCCGTGC
>Ga0265316_10007814_pt1 | contig 10011 bp, 9 predicted proteins | sample 4522metaG_FD_202092 | JGI IMG/M metagenome (GOLD analysis project Ga0265316, IMG submission 202092) | Rhizosphere microbial communities from Carex aquatilis grown in University of Washington, Seatle, WA, United States - 4-5-22 metaG | ecosystem: Host-associated > Plants > Roots > Rhizosphere >... | reverse complement strand
GCGCGCCGAGACGTCGCCGCCGGCTTCGGGGTGCAGAGCGCGGTGGTCGGCAACGGCGTGGATTGCCTGCGCTTCGCGCGTCCCGCGGTGGAGCGGGTCAGGGCCTGGCGGGACCGCCTGCTCGGTGGCGCCGCGCAGGCGCCAGGTCCGGTGGTGCTGGCGGTGGGCGGGATCGAGCCGCGCAAGAACAGCCTCCGGGTCCTCGCGGCCTTCGCGCGGGTGCGGGCCCACCATCCCCGGGCCCAGCTCTGGCTGCTCGGCGGCGCGACGGTCCTCGACCACGGGGCCTATCGCGCTGCCTTCTGGCAGGCGCACGCGGCGCTGCCCGCCGACATCCGCTCGGGGGTGGTCGAGCTCGGCGTGCTCGGCGAGGACGACGTGCCCTCCATCTTTCACCTGGCGGATGCGCTGGTGATGCCGTCCTTGCACGAGGGCTTCGGCCTGGCGGCGCTCGAGGCCCTGGCGGCGGGGATCCCGCTGGTGGCTTCCGCGCGGCCCCCCTTCACCGAGTTCCTGGACCCCTCCTGCGCCATCCTGGTCGATCCCGAGGACGAGGCCGCCATCGCCGACGGTCTCCTGACCGCGCTTCGCGCCGACGACGAGCCCCGCCGCGCGGCCGGACGCCGGCGCGCCGCCGCGCACGGCTGGGCTGGGGTCGCGCTCCGACACGGCGTGCACTACGAAAGGACCATCCGTCATGCCCGAGATGCACTTCACGGTTCGCTGGCCTGAGGGCGACGACATGCGCTGCTATTCCCCGTCCCTGGTCGTGCGCGAGCACCTCGAGGTCGGTCGCGCCTACCCGCTCGCCGAGTTCACCGCGCGCTGCCGCACCCTGCTCGAGCGCGCGTCCGAGCGGGTCCGCGTCCGGTACGGCTTCGCCTGCTCCGCCGCGCTCGACCAGCTGGCGGCGATCGAGTCGCGGGCCGCCCGGGCGGACGCGGCCGGGTGGGTGCGCGTGCTCGCCTTCGAGCTCCCTGCGTCCGAGCGCCGCGCCCCCGAGCCGGGGGCGGCGTCGGCCGCGCTCGCCGAGACGGCGGTGACGGTGCCGACGGTGGCGGGGGAGGTGCGGCGTGGGTGACGGGCGGCCAGAGCACGCGCTCGGCGCCCGCCGGCAGGTGGTGGTGGTGGGCGGCGGCCAGGCCGGGCTCGCGATGAGCTACTGCCTCAAGCAGCGGGGCCTCGACCACGTGGTGCTCGAGAAGCACCGGGTGGGCTTCGAGTGGCGCGAGCGCCGCTGGGACTCCTTCTGCCTGGTCACCCCGAACTGGCAGTGCCGCTTGCCCGGTCATCCATACGCCGGCCCCGAGCCGACTGGGTTCATGGGCAAGGGCGCGATCGTCGATTACGTCGAGTCCTATGCCCGCGGCTTCGGGCTGCCGGTGATCGAGGGCGCCTCCGCCACGGCGCTGCGGCCTTGCCCTCCGGCCGGCGGCGGCGCGGGCTCCGGGACCGTCGCCGTCGCCGCGACCGCCGGGGCGACCGGCGGGTTCGAGCTCGAGACCACCGCCGGCATGTGCCTGGTGTCCGAGGTGGTGGTGGCCACCGGCGGCTACCACATCCCGCAGATCCCCCGGCTCGGCGAGCGACTGCCCGACGCGCTCCTGCAGATGCACTCGTCGGAGTATCGGCGCCCCGAGCAGCTGCCTCCCGGCGCGGTCCTGGTGATCGGCTCCGGGCAGTCGGGCTGTCAGATCGCCGAGGATCTGCACCTGGCGGGGCGGCGCGCGCACCTCAGCGTCGGCAGCGCGCCGCGCACCGCCCGCCGCTACCGTGGCAGGGACGTGGTGGAGTGGCTGGAGGACATGGGGTACTACCGCCTGCCCGTCGAGCAGCATCCACTCAAGGAGCGGGTCCGGGCCAAGGCCAACCACTACGTGACCGGACGCGACGGAGGGCGGGACATCGACCTGCGCGCGCGGGCCCGCGAGGGGATGCGCCTGCATGGCCGCCTGGTCGGGGTCGCGCGCGGCGTCGGCGTCCTGCAGTTCGCCGGCGATCTGCAGCAGAACCTCGATCAGGCCGACGCGGTCAGCGAGAGCATCAAGGACTCGATCGATCGCCACATCGAATCCCGTGGCATCGATGCGCCGACGGAGCCACGCTATGTGCCGCTCTGGCAGCCCGTGCCCGGTGAAGGAGAGACCCTGGATCTCGCCGCGGCCGGGATCTCGACGGTGATCTGGTGCACCGGGTTTCGCACCGACTACCGCTGGATCGAGGCGCCCATCTTCAACGGCAGCGGCTATCCGGTGCACGCCCGCGGGGTGACCGCGGTGCCCGGGCTCTACTTCCTGGGGCTGCCCTGGCTGCACACCTGGGGGTCGGGTCGCTTCTCGGGGGTGGCAGCCGACGCCGAGCACCTGGCCGAGACCATCGATCGCCGCCTCGGCGCCACGGCGGCGGCGCCGAACGGTCGCGGTCGCCCCGCCGGTCTCAACGCGCTGGCGCTCGGCTCCTGAGCCGGCCGGCGGATTCCTTGGAAAGCCCGACCGCCAGCTGCTAGAGATCGAGATCATGTGGCGACCCAAGCTCGGCGCCGCGATGCCCGTCATCGCGGGTCTGCTCCTCGGTGTGGCATTGGCCCCGGCGTGTCGCAAGGACGTGGGGCCGCCGCCGACGACGACGGCCGAGGTCCCCGTGTCCGCGGCGCCAGCTCCGTCGCTGGCACCGGCGCCGCCGGTCGGGGCGGCCACCCGCGTCGAGGTCCAGGTCACCGAGTCGGGCTTCGTGCCCGATACGATCCCCGGGCAGGTCGGCAAGCCCATCACCCTGGTCGTGACGCGCAAGACCGACCGCACCTGCGCGCGCGAGCTCGTGATCAAGGGCCAGCCCGGCAAGACCGAGCTCCCGCTCGATCACGGCGTCGAGGTGACCTTCACCCCCGCCGCCGCCGGTCGCCTGCCCTTCGGCTGCGCCATGGGGATGATGGTGAGCGGCACCTTCGACATCCACTGACCAGGGGACTAGGTGTCGCGGGCTCAGGCGTCGGCGACGCGGCGGCCGGGCAGGCGGCGGACGACGCCACGGGGCCTCGGCGGTGACTTCGGGGCCCTGCCATTCGGCTTCGGGAGGTGCTCCGCCAGCATCGACACCTTCGAGACCAGCCCGTCGGGCTCCGAGCCCGGCTTCATGCCGGGGACCGCGTGGCGGGGCTCCGCGACCGAGTCCACCGACAGGCGCAGCCGCAGGCCCGAGATGGACTCGAGCAGATCGCCCTTGCGGCGGGTGGCCCACAGCTCGAGCTCGGGATCCCCGTCCACCTCGATGCGCAGGTCGATGGTCTTGCGGTGGACCTGGCAACGGATGGCCCGCACCAGACGGCTGTGGGTCCGGTCGAGCGCGTCCGCGACGCGCAGAAACGCCGTGAGGTAACGGACCCTCTCGCGCGCGGTTCGCGACAGCGCGCAGAAACGCTCGTGCCGCCTCGGCGCCGACTTGCGCTCCTTCTCGCTCGGTGGCTCGGCCTTGCGGTGGTAGCGCGCGGTGAGGGCGATGATCTCCACCTCCTCCCGCGAGAACCCGGCCATCTCGTTGGTCTCGATCAGGTACTGGCTGTGCTGGTGGTGCTTGTCGGGCGAGATGTACATGCCCGTGTCGTGCAGGAGCGCGCTGAACTCCAGCAGCTCGCCGTCGCTCTCGGGCAAGCCGTGGAGCGCCCGCGTCTGGTCGAAGAGCGAGAGCGCCAGGCGCGCCACCTGCTGCGCGTGGGCCTCGTCGAACTGACACCGCCGCGCCAGCGCCATCACGCTGCGCCGCCGCAGATCCGGGAACTCCTCGGCCATGAGGATCCCCGGCCGGTGGGTGGCGATGTAGTCGGCCACGATGCCCTCGCGCACGGCGCCGTCCGCGATGGTCGCCTCGGTGGCGCCCGCCAGCTCGAGCGCGGCCCGCAGCACCATCGCGCCCGGCAGGATGGTGTCGGCCCGCCGCGCGTCGAGCCCCGGCAGGCGGGTCCGCTCCTCCAGCGTCATCCGACCGAGCCGTTGCTCGAGCTCGATCAGCGCCTCCTGCGTGAGCACCGTCGGGATGCCGTCGCCGCGGTCGCCGCGGTCGCCGCGGTCGCCGCGGTCACCACGGCCACTGCCACCGCCTCCCCCTGCTCCGCCGTTCCCGCTGCCGGCGAGGGCGCTGTTCAGCGCGGCCAGCGCCGACGCCGTGCCCGAGCTCAACGCCACGAAGTCGAACCCCATGGCCGTGATGCGTCCGATCACCGGCGCCAGCGACTGGCGGATGCGCGCCCGCAGGCTGGCCAGCTCGCGCGCGCTCGGGGGATCGGAGGCGGCCCACTCCTCCGACAGGCGGATCACCCCCAGCTTGAGCGAGTCGATGAAGTAGCACTCGCGGGCGTCGGCCAGGATCACCTCCAGCGAGCCGCCCCCGAGATCGAGCAGCGCCACCCGGCGGCCATCGAGGTTCAAGGTTCCGCGCGCGCCGAGGTAGATCAGACGGCCCTCCTCCTGGCCGCGGATCACCTGGATGTCGATCCCGATCTCGTCCCGCGCGGCGCGCACGAACTCCCCGCCGTTCTGCGCCTCGCGCACGGCGCTGGTGGCGATGGCGACGAGGGCGTCCGGGCGGTACCGGTCGACGATTCGACGCAGCGACGCCAGCGCCTCGAGGCCACGCCGGAACACCTCGGGAGGGATCACGCCCGTCCGCAGGGAGGTCTCTCCGAGCCGCACCATCTCCTTGGCCCGCGCCAGCACCTCGACCCGTCCATCGGACTGGACCTGGACGATGAGCACGTGAAACGAGTTCGATCCAACATCCAGCGCTGCGATACGCACGTTCCGACGAGCATATCGCCAGCCGCGGCCGGTCGCCGTTCAGAATCGCACAATCTCGTGTCGGGTCGGCAACATCTCGCGAGCCGCTCTCGCCACCCGAGATTGCCGGCGACGGAGGCATGTCGCCACCCGCACACACGCCCTTACGGGAGCTCCGCCTCTCCGACCGCGATCGAGATCTCCTGCTTGCCGACGATGAGCGCGCGGGTCGGATGGACGAACCGCGTGCTGATGCGGTAGGGCTCGCCCCGCCGGGTCTCGGACGACGGTCGCAGGGTATCGAACGCCGATCCGGGCAAGGACGGCAGCAGCCGCCCTCTCAGGGCGATCCCGTCCTCGCGGCGGGCCAGGCTCACCACGATCGAGCGCGGCGAATAGGACTTCTTCAGGTTCTCGACGTAGTCGCGCAAGGACTCCGGGGGGGCGATGTCGGGGCGCGCGCTGGCACCGGCCGACACCTCGATGCGCAGCACCTGGTTCGCGGCGTTCTCGGGTATCACCACCGACAGGGTCTCGGTCAGCTCAGCCCCCGAGGCATACGGGCGCAGCGCCACCCGCAACGGGACCGTATCGCCCGGTCGGATCCTTCCGCCCGGCGACGACACGCCCACGATCTCCGCGACGTCGTGCCGGAAGCCGAGGTCGAAGGACAGGTCGATGCCGTCGAGGACGACCGGCTCGAAGGGGTTGAAGAGCAGGTCGCCGACCGCGCGCAGTCCGCGCGACAGCAGCACGACGAGCTTCGATGCCCCCTCGCTGGAGAAGAGCTCATCGTCGAGCTCGATGGGGGGCAACCCCCGCACGACGAGCCGCGCGTGCACGTCCAGCATCATGTCGGCGGGCGTCGGCTCGGCGTCGCTGACGGCGGTCGTGGCGACCAGCCCGGCCAGCATGGGCGTGAGGCGGCGGTTGCGGGCGACCTCGGCCCTGAAGATCCGGGGCTCGGCGCGAGGCGACGTCACCCGCACGGTGATCGGCACCATCGAGGCGCGCAGCCCGAGATCGCCCACGATGCACGCTTGCCGGTCCTGGACCAGCGCGCCGAGCTCGTGCAGCGGCGACGACAGCTTCATGGACTGCGAGAGGCTGGGCACGATGGCGTGAATCTCGGCGTCCACCAGCGGCAGATACATCTCCCCGGCGCCCATCATGGGATGGCCGAACGCGAGCAACTGGCCCCCGCCGACGTAGGTCACCGTCCCGGTCGCGACCGCGCTCATGTCGCCCTGGATCAGCGCGACCGCCACCGCCGAGCCCGGGACCGCCACGCCAACCGGCAGCCGGCCCGGCGCCGCGGCCCTGTCGCTGCGCGCTCCCCCGTGAGGTGACGATTCCACACCGCCCACACCGCCGCCGCCGCCGCCGTGCACGGCGGCGAGCCCGACCGCCGCCAGCTCTTCGGTGAAGTCCCCCAGCACCTTCCCTGACACCCCCGCCACCGTCAGAGCCAAGGAGACCGGCCGAAGCTCCATCGCTCCCCCCGACGCTGCCGTCTCGGTCGGTGTCGATCGCGCTTTCGGTGTCGCATCCTCCGCGCCGTCTCCACCCTCGGCGATCGTCACGACCGCCGGGTCGCCGGGGCTGTGCGGGCCGGGCGCGGCGGCTTCGAGTGGAGCCAGACGGCGCGGCCGGCGCGCCTCCGCCAGCATCGCCTCGATGGGCGTGACCCCCGCCAGCGGCTCCTTCGAGAAGTTCCAGGCGTAGGCGAGGGCGCCCATCAGCTTGCCGTCGATGTACACCGGGCTGCCGCTCATCCCGGCGGCGATCCCGGTGAACGCGACGCGCGGGTCGTCGGCCTTCACCAGGATCACGTCCTGCCGGGGCAGGAAGTTTCGCAGGATCGCCACGACCTCGACCGCGAAGGGCTCGGGCCGTGTCCCCGCGAACACGGTCAGCGCCTGCCCGCGCATCCCGGGGCGCACCTCGTCGAGGCGCAAGATCGGGACAGGGTTCGCCACCGGGTTCGGCGCCGGTCCTCGTACCGGGACGGGCGCCGACACCGACGTCGTCCCCGCCGCGTCCGTTCGGGCTAGGGCCGCCTCGGACGGGGGCCGCCTCGCGGGCTTGGCCGCGAGCCCGCCGAGGCACAGGAACCCGACCGCCGCGAAGCGCACGGCGGCCGATCGAGGCGCTCGAGGATGCGCAGGCGACAAGGCGCGCCACCCTAACAGGGCGCGGCGGAACGGACCAGTCGACGTTGACTTCAACGGGTCACTGGCGGATATTCGATCGGTCCTTCTCCCTCCCTCGGCCCGCCCGTCGGTCCGCCCCTCCGCCCTTGCCCCAAGGAGCTGCACACGCATGAAGTTCTTACGGATCGCCCTCGGTCTCTCCGTGACGCTGGCTGGCATGGGCCTCGGGATGGCGGGTTGTGGTCCAGAAGAGAAGTACTGCGCCAAGGAGAACATGACCTGCGCGCAGGTGAAGGTGAACATGGACCAGCAAGCCGCGGCCGCTGCTGCGGCGGCTGCCGCCGCGGCAGACGCAGGCGATCCGAACGCCAAGGAAGCCAGCATCATGGGCAACCCCTGAGCTATGCCTGAGCTATGATTGAGGGGTGTCTGCGAAGCGCTTTCGGGCGGCGGTCATCGGCGGGAGTGGGTACGGCGGCGCGGAGCTGATCCGGCGCCTGCTCCTGCACCCGGAGGTTCACCTCGAGCGCGTCGCCAGCGTCGATCACGTGGGCGAGCCGCTCGGCGCCGTCCACCTGCCGCTCACCGGTCGCACCGAGCTGCGCTTCGAGAACCTGACGCCCGCCGCGGCGGCCGCCGGCTGCGACGTCGTCCTGATGGGGCTTCCCCACCGGATCAGCGCCGAGAAGGCGCCCGCGGTCCTGGCCACCGGCGCCAGGGTGATAGACATGTCCGGGGACTTCCGGCTGCGCGACCCCGCCGCCTACCAGCGCTTCTACGGTCACGCCCACCCCGAGCCGGACTTGCTGACCCGCGGCGCGTTCGTGTATGGCCTGCCGGAGCTGAACCGCGCCGCCATCCGCGGCGCGCGCGCCGTCGCCTCGCCCGGATGCTTCGCCACCACCATCGAGCTCGCACTGCTGCCGCTGGCGCGCGCCGGCCTGCTCGACGGGGTCACCGCCCACGTCACGGGGATCACCGGCTCGTCCGGCAGCGGCGTGGCGCCCTCCGCCGCCACCCACCATCCGGTGCGCGCCGTGAACCTCAAGACCTACCGGGTGCTCGATCATCAACACACCCCCGAGATCCTGCAGTGCCTGGGAGATGCGGGCGCGACCGACTTCGCGCTGCGCTTCGTGCCGGTCTCGGCCCCGCTCACCCGGGGGATCCTGGCGACCTGCTTCGTCGACCTGGATGCGGCGGTGACCGCCGACCGGCTGGATGCCGTCTACGCCACCGCCTACCGGAACGAGCCCTTCGTCCGGGTGGTGCGTGATCGGCTGCCCGAGGTGGCGGCGGTGGCCGGGTCGAACCACGCCGAGATTGGCTTCACGCTCGGGACCACGGTGACCGGCGGTCGGCGGACCCTGGTGGTGGTCGCGGCGCTCGACAACCTGATCAAGGGAGGCGCCGGTCAGGCCATCCAGAGCATGAACCTGGTCCTCGGCCTGCCGGAGAGCCTGTCCCTCGAGGACACGGGGCCCTGGCCTTGACCTCGGCTCACACCGCGGCGACGGGCGCGCGCACCGGCGACGACGTGCCGGCCGTGCTCCGCGGCGGTCGCGGGGTGGTGGTGAAGCTCGGCGGCGACGTGCTCGAGGGGGTGGCCCTCGCTCGCGTCGCCGACGACATCCGGGGCGCGACCGCCAGGGGCTGGAACGTGCTCGTGGTCCACGGCGGTGGGGCGCAGGTGACGGCGCTCGCCACCGCGCTCGGGCGGACGCCCGAGCTCGTGGGCGGACGCCGGATCACCGACCCGGACACGCTGGATCTGATCAAGATGGTGGTGGCCGGACGGCTCAACGTGGATCTGGTGTCGTCCCTGCGCGTGGCCGGCGCGCGCGCCATCGGGCTCTGCGGCGCGAGCGGCATCGTCCGGGCCCACCGCCGCCCCCCGCGGCCCGTCGCCGGCAGTGGGGGCGCGCCCGTGGACTTCGGTCTGGTGGGCGACATCGACGGCTTCGATCTGCCGCTGCTCGGGGCCCTCGTCGAGCGGGGCCTCGTCCCGGTCATCGCCTGCCTCGGCGCGGACCCACGCAGCGGCGCGGTCCTCAACATCAACGCGGACGTCGTCGCCAGTCAACTGGCCGCCGCCGCCGGGGTCGCGGCCCTGGTGGCCGTGACGGCGGTGGGCGGCGTGCGGCGCGACCGCGACGATCCAGCGACCCGCATCGCCCGCCTCACCGTCGGCGAGGCCCGCCAGGCCATCGCCGACGGCAGCGTCTCGGGCGGGATGATCCCCAAGCTCGAGGAGGCCTTCGCCCCGCTCGCGGCCGGGGTGGGCGCCGTCCACATCGTCGCGCCCGGCGAGCTCGAGCGGGCGTTGACCGATCCCGGGGCCGCCGGAACCTGGTTGCTGACCGCCTGAGGGACGATACCCTGTGAGCCATGGGTCGCCTGCAAACGCACATCCGGAACAAGCTGGTCGCCGGGGTCCTGTCCGCCATCCCTGTGGGGGTGACCGCGCTCCTCTTGTGGTACGTCGACGCGAGCGCGCGGTCGCTGTTCGGCATCCGCTATCCGCTCCTCGGGCTCGTGCTGGCGGTGCTCGCCCTCTACGGGCTCGGGCTCTTCGTCACCAGCCTGGTTGGCCGCTGGATCCTGTCGGGCACCGACGCGCTCCTGGTGCACATCCCGGGGCTGCGCGATCTGTACGGCTCCTGGAAGCAGATGGCCTTCTCGCCGGAGGGCGACGAGGGCATCTTCGCGCGGGTGGTCCTCATCCCCGACGAGACCGGCCGCATGAAGATGATGGGGTTCTCCACCCGCCGGCCCATCGAGGGAGATCCCGAGACGCTGTGTGTGTTCGTGCCCGGCGCACCGAACCCGACCGCCGGGCGGCTATACTTCGTGCCGGCGCGGGCCTGCGTGCTGCTCGACATTCCGGCTCGAGTGGCCCTCAAGATTCTCATCTCGGGCGGCAATTACGTTCCGGCCGAGCTCGGGCGTCAGCTCGCCGCTTCGCGCGGCGCTGCCGTGGCCGCGCCGGCCGAGACACCATGAGCGAACGGGGGGCGGGATGACGCGACTCGGAACGGACGGGGGACAGCCGGTGGGCGGGCAGACGGCGGGGCTCGGCAGCAGGCCGA
>Ga0265316_10007812_pt1 | contig 10012 bp, 8 predicted proteins | sample 4522metaG_FD_202092 | JGI IMG/M metagenome (GOLD analysis project Ga0265316, IMG submission 202092) | Rhizosphere microbial communities from Carex aquatilis grown in University of Washington, Seatle, WA, United States - 4-5-22 metaG | ecosystem: Host-associated > Plants > Roots > Rhizosphere >... | reverse complement strand
AATCCCATCGAGCATCATGGCACCTATCCTCTTCCCGAATCGCAGCTTGACCGCTTCCTTCTTCGCATCGGCATGGGATATCCTTCGCGAGAAAGCGAACGCGAGATCATGAAAGCCCACACCGGAGGCCGCCGCGCCGCGTCGGAGGTTTCCGCCGTCATGGAAGCCTGCGACGTCGAAGTGATGCAGCGCGCCGTCGAGTGTATCCGCGTGGACGACAGCCTGCAGGACTATGCCATCGACATCGTCGAGCGCACGCGCAACAGCGAACAGCTCACACTGGGGGTCAGCCCGCGCGGTCTGCTGATGCTTCAAAGGGCAGCGCAGGCGCGGGCGTTCCTGGAAGGCCGCGAATTCTGCACGCCGGACGATTTCAAGCAGTTGATCATTCCGGTATTCGCGCACCGCGTGGTCGTGAACACGCGTTACGCCACGACGCAAAAGAAGCAGGCGCAGGTGGAATCCATCCTGCGTGAAATCGTCGACACCACTCGCGTTCCTCTCTGAGGAAAGTCTCAACTCGATGAAATTTGAATCTCTCGAACGGCGCGCGCCGGACCGGCCGGAATCCCGCAAAAATAAGCGGTGGTATGGGATGGACCGGCCCAGCTGGCGAAGCTTCTTCGTCGCCCTGTTTTCCCTGGGCGGGGCGCTGTTTCTGGCGCTCTACTCGGGAGCGGCGGTCGAAGGCGGGCATTTCTTCGTCGCGGCGATATCGGCGGCCACGGCTTTGGCATTGGCGGGCTGGGTGGCGTTCACCATCGTGCCGGTGCTGGCGCGGCGGACGCCACTGCGCTGGCTCTCCTACCAGATCGATTACAAACTGACGCGCGAAGGCATCGTCTATTTGGTGGGAATTTTCGTAGTGGCCATGGCGGCGCTGAATACCGGGAACAATCTGTTGTTCATGATCCTCGGCTGCCTGCTCGCCGGCGTGCTGATCTCCGGATGGCTTTCGCGCCTGGTGCTCGCCGGAGTCGATGTGCATCTCGAATTGCCCGAGCACATCTTCGCGGAACGCTCGATTTTGGCCATCGCCGAACTTCAGAATACGAAACCGATGGCGCCCTCGTTTTCGGTCTCTCTGGTCAGCGAGGAAAAATCAAAATCCAGGAAGGATGTCTGGACAACTCCCGCGCCGCGCATTCTGCAAAAGCCCATCTATTTCCCGCACATTCCTCATCAGCAAACTCTGCGGCAGAATATCGAGCTGACATTTCCACGGCGCGGCGTCTACCGGCAGGATACGCTGGGATTGCGCACGACCTTCCCATTCGGATTTCTGCAGAAAACGCGAAAAATTAGTTCCAAGATTGAAGCCGTCGTCTACCCCGCCGTGCAACCGACCGAGGAGTTTTACGAGATCCTTCCGCTGGTGAGCGGCGAACTGGAGAGTTACCAGAGCGGGCGCGGACACGATCTCTACGCCATCCGCGATTATCAATTCAACGACAGCGCGCGCCATGTGGACTGGAAGGCCACGGCGCGCACCGGCGCGCTGCAGGTGCGCGAATTCGCGCGAGAGGACGAGCGGCGCGTGATGCTGGCGTTCGATCCCTACATCGATCCGAACGCAAAATTCGAAGAAAACGCGGCGCAGTTCGAGAAAGCCGTGGCCATGTGCGCCGGGCTGGCCTGGCATTTTTATGAAATCAATTCCATGCTGGAGTTTCGTTCCGCCGGTTTTGCCACCCCGCGCGTGACCGCCGGCGAAATCATATATGATATTCTGCGATACCTCGCTGGTGTCACCCCATTAAAACAGGCCCCGGACAAAAGTTTTCTCGACACATTGGAAGACGCCCCGGACATTTTCAAAATTGTATTGACTAGCCATCCCCGCGGATCGATTCCCACCGGACTGTGGAATTCTTCGTACTTCCTTTTTGTTTCATCGTTGTAGTTCATATCCCCGGACAGCGCGGGTGAGTCAACTTGCCAGGTTGAAATCGTAATATTCGCAGGGTGCTGCACGCTTGTGGAGAAACTTCCGTTCCCGTTGACGGTATGCGAGAATGCCGCCGGTGAACCTTCTCGCGATTCCTGAGCCGGAAATAAAAGTATTCAGGCGCCGTTTGCTTTTCTGGTTTGCCGGGAACAAACGCGATATTCCCTGGCGGCGAACGCGGGACGCCTACCGCATCTGGCTTTCGGAAATCATGCTCCAGCAGACGCGCGTCGCCGCCGTGATTCCCTATTACGAGCGATTCCTTGAAAAATTCCCAACGGTCCAGACACTGTCTCGCGCAAAAATGGAAACAGTACTGAGTCGCTGGGCGGGACTCGGATACTACAGCCGGGCCAGAAATTTGCACCGCGCCGCGAAGGTAATCGTCGCGAAACACGATGGCCGCTTCCCTCGAGACTACGAAGATACGCTGGCGCTGCCGGGCATTGGCCGTTACACGGCAGCGGCCGTGTTGAGCATCGCCTACGGCCAACCGTTCGCCGCGCTCGATGGAAACGTAGCGCGTGTGATCTCGCGACTCGGCGCGGTGCGCGGCGACCTGCGCGCTCCGGCATTGTGGCGGAAGCTCGAAACCACCACGGAGGATTTGCTCGATCAGCGCGCCCCCGGCGATTGGAATCAGGCGATGATGGAATTGGGCGCCACCATCTGCACGCCAAAATCGCCCCGATGCGAAGAATGCCCGGTAGCAGGATGGTGCCGGGCGCGCAAACTCGGAATTGCGGGCGAATTGCCCGCCACGCGCAAAAAGCGCTCGACCGTTGACGTGACCCTCGCCGCCGCCGTGCTGCTCGATCCGCGCGGACGCACGTTGCTTATACGCCAGCCCGGAGGCGATGGCGCCTTGTTTTCGAACCTGTGGCAATTTCCGGCGGTGGAAACAACGGGCGGGGAATCCGCCGCCGGTCTCGCCGACCATCTTTCCGAAAAATTGGGCATCACCCTCAATGGCAATTTCACTCCGCTTGAAACGGCGCGTCATAGCGTCACTTTCCGCAATATCAGGCTCGTGCCGTTCCTGATCCGCGTCGCACGCTTGCCGCGCCTCGCCGGGTCGCGCGTGGTTGAACTCTCGCGCATTGAAACGCTGCCGATCTCGAACGCAACGCGGAAAATCGCCAATTCGACGGTTTGAGCACGAAAGGCTTCAGAGCCTGTCCTACTAAAACCCGATTCCGTCTCACATTCAGTGACCGGACTGGAACTGCATTGTATACGCCGTGGCCGGATCGAACGATTTCCCAATTACTTTCAAATCCACAAGCTGCTCGTACATCGTCGCCCAGCGTTTGGGGTCGAACTGGCCGAGTTGCGCGCCGCTGGAATCGTCGCCGGCGACAAAATGGCCGTCGCGCAATTGTTGCCAGGAAAATTGCATCCATTCCGGATTGAGGGCGGGATTTAATTTTGCGATGGTTGCGTGGGCAGGTGCGGGATCGTTCAGATAATCCCTCCATCCCTTCAACGAAGCTCGCACAAATTCGCCGACCACTTCCGGATGCTGTTGGAGGAAAGTCGTGGTCGTAAACGTCACGCGATACGGATTGTAACCCGCATCGCTCGTGAGCAAAACGCGAGTTTCGACTCCGGCCTGGTGCGCGAAAAACGGCTCCGAAGTCGCGAACGCCTGCTGAACGTACTCGGGATTGGCCACAAAATTAGCGACATTCATCATCGCCGGAATTTCGCGGACATTGTTCAACTGGAAGCGCTTCTCGACAAATTCAAACCAGGTGGAGCCCGCTTTGACGGCGACGGTGTGGCCATTGAGGTCCGCGAAGGTGTGAATCGGCGAATCCTTTCGCACCATGATACCCTGCGGATCGCGCTGCATGGTGGCCGCTACAGCGATCACCGGCTGACCATCCGCGACGGCCTCGAGCACATTGTCAGAAGAGCCCATGCCGAACTGCGCGCTGCCGGTAGTGACCTGCTGCTCCACGGATACATAGGGGCCGCCGGGTTTGATGATGACGTCCAAACCTTCATCCTTGTAATAGTTTTTTACGAGCGCCGTATAAAAACCGCCGTGCTCGGGTTGAGGATACCAATCCGCCTGCAACGTAACTTTTGTCAGATTATTTTGAGGCGAGGAACGTCCGCAGCCCGCAGCGAATAAAACAATGACCAGAAGGATGCAGCGAAAACCCGGAATAACCCGGCCCGTTTCGTATTGGCGGAATGACGCCATAAACGCAGGATAACATGCGGATTTGCGCGAAAGTCCGCCTAATCGTCTCGATACAAAAATTCAATGAAGGCCGCGGGATTTGCGCCGCAGCGGCATGATACCGTAGAGCATGGCGCTGCATGGAATGAAGAAGCCGAGGGATACCGCGTTCGACAGAGAACGCGTGCGCGAGATTTTCGACTTCACGGCCAAGTCCCTGCAAACCGCGCACCCGGTCGCTTTCGGCGCGCTCATTGTGAATACGAGCACCGGTGAGCGCCTGATGCGCGCCACCAATGCCGTCATGCGCGAGAACGATCCCAGCGCCCACGCCGAAACGCGCGCCGTGCGCCTCGCCTGCAAAAAATTGAAGCGCCCTTCCCTGGCCGGTTACACGATGTACTCCACGTGCGAGCCGTGCGCAATGTGCATGGCCAACGCGCTCTGGGCGCGGCTTGACCGCGTCGTTTTCGGCGCAGCCATCGCCGATGCCAGCAAATATGTGATGCAGATTTACATTCCGGCAAAGGAAGTCGCGCGGCGATCCGATATGAAATGCCTGGTGGAAGGCCCAGTGCTGGGGGATTTGTGCAAGACGCTGTTCACCCATCCGAATATGCAAAAGGCGTTTCGCACCTGGAGCACGAGCAGGAAGATTTCGCGCAAGCGCTGAGGGCGATTCCCATGGAACCACACCACGCCGCGGCACTCCAGCTGTTGATTCAAGATCCCTCGCGCGTGATTCTCGACCCGCAGGTCGTGGAATTACTCTCGAAGGATTTTTACTGGTATTCCCCGGTGCTTCGCAATCAGCTCGAGGGCAAAGTCGGAGAAATCGTTGTGCAGCCTCACAGCGCGGAAGAGATTCAGAAAATTTTGGGCTATTGTCACGCAAACAATATTCCCGTTACGGCGCGCGGCTCAGGCACCGGAAATTACGGCCAGGCGGTTCCGCTGCGGGGCGGCGTAGTGCTGGACCTCGCGCACATGGATCGCCTCGAGCAGATCCAGGCGGATGGCGTGGCCGTCTGCCAGCCGGGAGTTCGTCTGGGCGTGCTGGAAGGCGAAGCGCGCAAAGTGGGATGGGAACTGCGCTGCTATCCTTCGACGATCATCAAGGCTTCGGTGGGAGGATTTCTCGGCGGCGGGTCGGGTGGCATTGGCTCGGTGGCGCATGGCGCGCTGCGCGATTTTCAAACGGTGCGCGCCCTCGAAGTTGTCACGATGGAGCCGGACCCGCGTGTTGTTTTCCACGAAGGCGACGCCGTCCACGACATTCTGCACGCCTGGGGAACCAATGGAATCATCTCGCGGATCTGGCTCGCGCTCACCCCTGCTGTGGAATGGTCCCAGGTCATCGCGGCATTCGATACGTATGCCACCGCATTCGACTTCGCCGAGAAAATTGCAACCGGCGCCGAATGGTCAAAGCGCCTGGTGACTGTATTCGAGTGGCCGATTCCCTCTTTCTTCACACCGGTGCGGCAGTATTCTCCGGCGGGCAAATCGCTGATTTATTTTATGATTGCGGAAACGCAATCCGCCGCGCTCGAAACATCCGCCCGGGAAGCCGGCGCGACGGTTCCCTACGCGGGCAAATATACGGGCCTGGTTTCCCGGCCTCTGCTCTCCGATTACACTTGGAATCACACAACGCTCTGGGCCATGCGCTCGGACGACGCCTACACCTATTTGCAATGCGGCTTCGATCCCGATACCGTGCGCGATCAGATGCGGCAATTGCGCGCAACCTTCGGCAATGAAATTTTATTTCATATGGAATTCATGAAAAACGCCGCGGGCCGCGTGATCCCCGGCGCGATTCCGTTGGTCTATTTCACGACAACCGAGCGACTGAACGAAATGATCGATTTCTGCCGCGGAATAGGCGTCTTCGTCGCCAATCCGCACGTCAATTATGTCGAGGGAGGCGGACGGTATCGCGCCGACAACGCGCAGTTGCGGGCCAAACATCGTTACGATCCGGAGGGCCTGCTGAATCCCGGCAAAATGGTTAGCTTTCATTCCGAATCCGCGGAAGCAAATACATCGGGAGCAAAGGTGAAATGAAAACCTGGATTCCGGATGCGCGAAATTTCGCCTACCTGAACTGGAAACAAGTCGATGCCCTGGACCGCGCTTCCACGCTGCTGGTCCTTCCCACCGCGGCCATCGAGCAGCACGGCCCACATCTGCCGCTCGCAACGGACACTCTCATTAACAATCTGTTGCTTGGCCACGCGCTGTGCAGACTGCCGGCGGATTTGCCGGTGTACGCCCTGCCGCCGGTCTGTTACGGCAAAAGCAATGAACATATCGGTTTTCCGGGAACGCTATCGGTCAGTTCGTCCACATTCATGGCCGTTTTACACGATCTCGGTTCCAGTCTGTCCAGTGCGGGTTTCCAGAAGCTGGTCCTGTACAACTCCCACGGCGGAAATACATCGTTGGTGGACGTGATGGCCCGCGATCTTCGCGCCGAATTCGGGCTTAGAACATTTACGCTGTTTGGCTCCGCGGGCATTCCGTTTGACGGACTCGATCCTCAGGAAAAAGCCTACGGATTTCACGCGGGAGAAGTGGAAACCTCCTACCTGCTGGCTGGAATACCCGAACTTGTCGATCCATCGGCCTACACGGCGAATTACATTGCGGATATTTCCGATCCCGGCCTCCTGAAACCCGAAAACGGCGCGGCGAATTTTTCGTGGCTCACCAGCGATATCGCGGCAAGCGGAGTAATGGGCGACCCGCGTCCGGCGTCCGCTGAAAAGGGCGCGCGCTGGATCGAGCAGGCGGCCGCCCGGATTGCCGCGACTTTGCTGGAAATGTATCGGTACCGGGATCCGCACAAATCATGAACCAATCCGCGCTGGTCGATTGCGGCGAAGGCGTTCGCCTTGAACGCGGCGTCCGTGCGCGCATGCGCGACGGCGCGGAACTGGTTTCCGATCACTACTTCCCGCCTCGACCCGGCCCCCATCCGACTCTCCTGATGCGCCAACCCTATGGCCGCGACATTGCTTCCACCGTCGTGTTTGCGCATCCCGTGTGGTTTGCGAGACGCGGATACAACGTGGTTATTCAGGACGTCCGGGGACGCGGCGATTCCGGCGGCGATTTTTACCCTTTCCGAAATGAGGGCGCGGACGGCGCCGATACGATCGCGTGGCTGCGCACGCGCCCGGAATCAAATGGCCGCGTCGGAATGTACGGTTTCTCGTATCAAGGCATGACCCAACTTCTGGCCGCCGCCGAGCAACCCGAAGGTTTGCTCTGCATTTCGCCGGCAATGACGGCGTGCAACCTTTACCACGGATGGTTTTACAATCAGGGCGCGCTGCGCCTTGCCTCCACGCTAGGTTGGGGATTGCAGATGTTGAAAGGCGACGCGCGACGCGATCGATTGCGTGAAGCAAGCGACCAGCTCGAGCGGGCCTGGGCAAATCTCACATCGCAAACGAGCGTCCTTCCATTTCGTTCTCATCCCGCACTGCACGCCGAAGGTCTTCCTCAATATGTCCTCGATTGGATGGATCACGATGCGCCCGGTGAATACTGGGCTTCGCTCGACGTCAGCCGGCTGATCGACAAGATTAATATCCCGGCGCTGCACATTTCCGGCTGGTACGACACGTATCTCCAGGGCAGTATCGATGGCTTTTTGAAATTGCGCTGCCAGGCGGGCAGCGATTTTGCACGCGAACGCCAATATCTGATTGCCGGGCCGTGGGTCCATATTCCGTGGGGCGATCGGGTCGGATCGTCCGATTTCGGTCCCGAGTCGCTGCTCGATACGGATGTAATCCTCCTGAGATGGTTCGATCATTGGTTGAAGGACTCCGGCGATTTTTCGGGCGAGCCGCGCATTCGCCATTTCGTCCTTGGAGAAAATCGCTGGCGCCATGCGGAAGTTTTCCCCGCGGAGGCGAATTCTGTTTTCTATCTGCACAGCGAGGGCAGAGCCAACTCGCGCAAGGGCGATGGCAGGCTCTCGCATGCAAAGCCCGCGATGGAAGAACCCTGCGACGTTTTTGTGCACGATCCTGAAGTCCCGGTGGCGGCGCCGGGAGGACCGTCCGCGGCCGGCGGGCAATTCGATCAGGCCGCGATGGAATTGGGGAACAACCTGCTGGTGTATTCCACCGAACCGCTTTCCCTCCCGTTAACGATTTTCGGCATCCCGCGCGTCGATTTGTACTGCGCAACTTCCGCAACCTCGGCGGACTTCACTGCCAAGCTGCTGCGCGTCAGACCGAATGGCGCGGCGGAATTTATTTGCATCGGCATTGCGCGGTCCAATTATCTGTTTTCGGAAACCGGCTACGCCTCGGATCAAATTCGTCGCTGGCAGTTTTCGCTCGACCCAACCTCCTGCCGATTCGACGCAGGCGACCGCATTCGTCTGGAAATCGCCGGCAGCGCGTTCCCTCTCTTTGACAGGAATCCGGGCGGCGATATTCCTTCCTGCCGGGCGACCTCCTGGGACTGGAAGCGCTCAACCCACCGGGTGTTTCACGACGCACAATTCCCTTCCGCGCTGGCTTTGCCTGCAGTCGAGGTGCGCGAATGAACATGGAAGCCGTCGTCCCGGAAATCGAAATTTCCGGCCTCACCAAGCGCTACGGAAACGGCCGCACCATTCTCGATGCACTCAGCTTGACCGTCCCCAAGGCGGAGTTCGTCAGCATTCTCGGCCCGTCGGGCTGCGGCAAATCCACAATCCTGAAATTAATTTCCGGACTCACTGCCCCCACCAGCGGAGCGATCCGCGTGGAGGGAATGACTCCTCTAAACGCGCGAGAGACAATTTCCTACATTTTTCAGGACGCCACTCTGCTCCCCTGGCGCACGGTGAAAAACAATATCGCGCTGGGCCTGGAACTGGAGGGCGCCTCGACCGAGCGCCGTGAAAAGAAGGTTGCCGCTCTTCTTGACCTCGTGGGCCTCGGGCATGTGGCCCATGCCTACCCGCGCGAATTATCCGGCGGAATGAAAATGCGCGTCTCCATTGCCCGCGCACTGGCCACAAGTCCACGCCTGCTGCTGCTGGACGAACCTTTCGCCGCCCTCGATGAAATGTCCCGGGACAGATTGAATGAAGAAATTCTACACCTACGTGAAGAACAAAACTGGACCGCGGTCTTCGTGACGCACTCGGTTTCGGAAGCCGTGTTCCTCTCCGACCGGATTATCGTTCTCGCGCCGAATCCGGGACGCATCCATGCGGTATTTCCGGTCTTCCTGCCCGCTCCGCGGAAGGCGGCGCTGCGCACCTCGCCTGAGTTTGACGAATTGGTTGCAAAAGTCTCGCACGCGCTACGAGAGACCACCGCCGCATGAAGAAGCAAGCCATCGCCGCATTCAACGCTCTCGCCGTGTTCGGCGCGCTGCTGATCCTCTGGCAAATCGTCATCTGGATATTTCATGTGCAGCCGTATATGCTGCCGCCGCCGGGGGCCGTGGCGCGCGCGGTGGGCGCTCGATTTCCCTCTTTGTTGACCTCGCTCGCCATCACCGCGATAGAATCCGCCGGGGGGTTGGCAGCGAGCGTCGTTTTCGGCACACTAATCGCGCTGGTGTTTGCGCAATCCCGCTGGGTGCGGAAGATGTTCTATCCCTACACGCTGTTGCTCCAGACAGTGCCCATCATCGCGATTGCGCCCCTGATACTGATGTGGGTGGGAGCGGGCACGCCGGCGGTGACGCTGATCGCATTCATTATTTCCCTCGCTCCCATTATCGCGAACACCACGCAGGGGCTGATCAGCGTGGACGAAAATCTCGTGCACCTTTTTCTAATGCATAATGCCTCGCGCGGCCAGCTACTATTTAAGCTGCGCTTGCCGCACGCCGTGCCTTCCCTGTTTGTG
>Ga0265316_10007811_pt1 | contig 10013 bp, 11 predicted proteins | sample 4522metaG_FD_202092 | JGI IMG/M metagenome (GOLD analysis project Ga0265316, IMG submission 202092) | Rhizosphere microbial communities from Carex aquatilis grown in University of Washington, Seatle, WA, United States - 4-5-22 metaG | ecosystem: Host-associated > Plants > Roots > Rhizosphere >... | reverse complement strand
CTGCACGTGCTGAACAGGCTGCCGAAGCCGCCGTAGAGGCTGCCGAGCCGCCCCCCCTGCTGGCTGAAGGGCTGGAGTACCTGGGGTTGGAGCAGACTCCAGCGGTCTACGCAGCACCAGGGCCGGAAACGCCCACCCCCGTGGAGACTGCAGGGGCTGAGGGTGAAGCGTGCTCCGGGACCGGTGCGCAAGCCGAGGATGAAACGGCTGTCGAGGTTGCTCAGCTCTTAGCGGAAAGTGAGTCTCCGGAGCAGGTGCAGGAGCCTGCGACCGCAGCCGAAGACCTCGAAGCCGAGTCTAAACGCCAGGCCCGCCAGCGCGATCGTGAAGTGAAGGCGATTCTGCGGCAACTGCTGGACGAGCTGATCTCGAACTATGCCTCCGACAATCGGGGCGTGGAGATTCGCGAGATCGCGGGCGGCTACCGCATGGCCACCAAGCCAGAGTGTCACGACGCGGTGAGGCTGTTCATCAAGAGCCTGAAGCCGGCGATGAAACTGTCTTTGCCGGCGCTGGAGACGCTGGCCGTGATCGCCTACAAACAGCCGGTGACTGCGCCAGAGGTTAATGAGATTCGTGGTGTGGATTCGTCGGGCGTCTTTGGTTCCCTGCTGGCCCGCAAGCTGATTACGACCGCGGGGCGCAAGCCGGTGATAGGCCGGCCCATTCTCTACAAGACTACGCGGGAGTTTCTGCTCCGCTTTGGCCTGAATGACGTCTCAGAGCTGCCCTCGATGGAGGAGTTCGAGAGGATGGCCACCATGGAACTGGACGAGGCGACCGGCGAGGCGGATGCCGGCTACGAACCCGACCCGGGGGCAGCACCGGAGCTGGACGAGAACGCAACCGAAGAGCCTGTGGATGAACCAGCCGGGGAAACCGCAAACGAACCCACAACACCGGTGGTGGCCGTAACCGGCGCAAGTTTACCTGAGATTGAGGTGGATGACACCACCGCAGAGGCCGCGCCTGGCGAGCCTTTGCCAACCGAGCAGGCAGAAACCGAGATTTCCCATGACTGACGATAGTCAGACCGAAGTGAACGAGCCTGCAAGCGAGCCCGAACTGAATGAGCTAACACAATCCAAAGAACCCGGCAAGACTCCCTCGAGCGAAGAGACGGCTGAAATCGCACCTCAAGTCGCGAGCGAAGTAGTCGCCGAAGTGCAGGAAGAGGCGGAGCCGCGTCCACCGGTGAAGCTGGAGAGGTTGCAGAAGATTCTGGCACGGGCCGGGGTGGCCAGCCGCCGCAGTGCCGAAGAGATGATTACGGCGGGACGCGTGCAGGTGAACGGAAAAGTGGTGACGGAGTTGGGCACCAAGGCCGATGCTGCGCGCGACCACATTCGTGTGGACGGCAAGCTGCTGCACGGCTCCGAACGTCTGCGCTATTTCATGCTGAACAAGCCCCGGGGTTATGTAACCACGGTAAAGGACCCCGAAGGCCGGCGCACGGTGATGGAGTTCTTTGCCAAGATGAGCGAGCGGCTCTATCCGGTCGGACGGCTGGACTACCTGAGCGAAGGACTGCTGGTGGTGACCAATGACGGCGAGCTGGCCAACCAGCTCACCAAGGCCGCTTCCGGCGTAGAAAAGACCTACCTGGTGAAGGTAAGCGGCCAGCCCACAGAGAGCGAACTGGAGATTCTGCGCGGTGGCGTATCGATTGAACGTGGCAAAGCGGGCGAGGGACGGGTACGGACGGCTCCGGCGCGGATCCGGCAGGTCCGGCAGGGGGACAATCCCTGGTACGAGGTAGTGCTGATCGAGGGCCGCAACCGTGAGTTGCGCAAGATGTTCGAAGAGATCGGCCACTTTGTTGAAAAGATTCGCCGCGTAGGCTATGGCCCGCTGGTGTTGGACGTGGAGCCGGGGGATCTGCGCGAGCTGACCCCGGATGAGCTGACGGGTCTGCGGCTAGCTGCCGAGGGCAAGCTTCGTACACCTAAGGCGAAGGATGTTCGCCGCCGCAATGTCTTGGACGCCCAATTGCCGACCATGGCTCCGCGGCCCAGCCGGCCGCGCCCCGTCAAGCCGGCCGAAGTGCGTCCGCCAGTAGAGGGTGCCGGGGAACTTCGGCCGCAAAGAGCATTTGGGGCAAATAAGCCCTTCCGGCCAGCGCGCCCCACGGGTGAGAGATTTCGCCCCACTGCAGGCGGAGCGCCAAGCCGGAGCCCGGCACGCGGTCCCGTTCGCGACGAGGGTAGGCCCCAACGGACCGGGGCAGGACCGGCAAGGTTCGGTGCCGGCAGACCGACGGGCAAGCCAACTGACCGGCCGGCGTGGAAGAAGGACGACCGGCCCGCACGGCCCACGGCGCGTCCGGAGTGGAAAAAAGATGCTGGCCCGGGCCGCAGCTACGGAGCCAAGCCCGCATGGAAGAAGCCTGGCGGCGACCGTCCGGATTTCCGCCGCCCAGCGGCACCACCTGCCAATGCGCCGGATTCCGCCGAGGGATTTACGGCAAAGAAGCCAACACGGCTGCGGATCGATCCAGTTGAGCCCGAGCAGTCGGGCACGAGTAGGCCAGGTTCAGGCCGTCCGCCCTACACTCGCCCGGCGCCCGGCCGCCCGGGTGCTGACAGACCTAGGTTTGACCGTGCGCCGGCTGGCCGGCCCCGCCCTGAGCGACCAGTCTCTGACCGGCCCAGGTTTGATCGTCCCAAGTTCGATCGACCCAGACCAAGTGGTAGTGATGAACGCCGTTCCAGCGGCCCAGGTCGCACTGGCGCAGGGACTTACGGGTCGGCACGGCCTCCTCGCGGCGAGGCGGGCCTGGGTAGGCCCTTTACCACCAGCACAGGTAAACCCCGCGCGGGCGGCGCACGGCCCAGCAGCAAACCTGGCAAGCCCGCGGGACGCTCGTATGGCGCCGGAGCCCGGCCTGCGGCGGCCGGGGGTGCAGGACCTCGCCCGGCAGGCAAGACAGGCTGGAAGCCGAAGCCCAGTTTCAAAGGCAAGCCGGGTGGAGCGAAGCGTACCGGTCCACGGCCGGGTGGCAAGCCGGGGGGCAAGAAGCGCGGCTAATCACAGGTTCAGGCGAGAAAGCATCCAATTTGTTACCCAACCTCGCTTCCGCGTATCTTAATTGCCATGAGGATTGAAAAAGCAACATTCGGGGCAGGGTGTTTCTGGGGCGTTGAAGCCTCGTTTGCGGCCATTCCCGGGGTCTTGTCGACGGCGGTGGGTTACGAGGGCGGCTCGTTGGAGCGGCCCTGCTACCAGGACGTGTGCACGGACAAGACCGGCCACGCCGAGATAGTCGAAGTGGACTTCGATCCGTCGCAGGTGAGCTACAACCAGCTGCTGGATGCATTTTTCTCACTGCATGACCCTACAACGCTGGACCGTCAAGGGCCCGACTGGGGTACGCAGTACCGCTCGGCCATTTTCTTCCACACGCCATACCAAAGGGCGCAGGCCGAGGCCAAGATTCAGCAGTTGACCGCCGAGGGGCATTTTAGGCCCAAGCGGATCGTTACCAAGGTTGAGCCTGCGCAGACTTTCTGGCGCGCCGAGGAGTATCACCAGCAGTATCTGGCCAAGCGCGGGCAGACAAGCTGCCATATTTAGCAGCCCGGCGAAATGCAATACACGAGCAAGAGCTTATTTTTTTGCGCGACGGCCCCAAGAGACTGCGGCTATTCCTGTCCCAGTCCGAGCCGCCAGGCTTTGATGAACTTCCAGTGAATGTAAACGGAGTGGTTGAGGTGCAGGAGCAGGCCTTCACGGCCATCCAGAAAGCCCAGGCGGAAGAAGTAGTTGTAAACAAACGTCGCGGCGGGATTCAGGACCGCGTTGCATAGGAAAGCGGGGAGAGACTTGCTGATGCGCCCCCGCTGGTTGAGCAGTTTGGCGATTTCGGAACTGTAGCGGTTCATATGCTCCAGATAGATGCCCAGAGTGGGGTAGGCATAGTGGAGCATGTCGTTCCGGAGCTTGCCTTTGGGGCCTGTGAATTGCGGCGTACTGTGAGGACCTACGCCTTCGCTGAGCCGTGCTGAACCGCGCCGGAAGAGGCGTAACTTGTGGTCTGGATAGAAGCCCCCGTGGCGCATCCAGCGGCCGAAGTAGAGATTGAGCCGGGGAATCCAGTAAGCGCCGTATTTAGGCGCACCGCTCAGCAACTCGCGAATCTCGGCCTGGAGGACTGGTGTTAGCACCTCATCGGCGTCGAGCAACAGAATCCAATCGGAGGTGCAGAGGTCGAGGGCCACATTCTTCTGTTCGCCGTGACCGCCGAAGGCATGGTAGCTGGTCTTGGCGCCGAAGTATTTGGCTATGTCGATGGTGCGGTCTTGCGAGCCCGAATCGACGAGGATGATCTCGTCAGCCCAGCGGACACTCTCGAGAGTGCGGGATAGGTTTGCCTCCTCATTCATAGCGATCATCGCGATGGAGAGGGATTGCGGCATCGAAGGAAGAATAAATCAGTGGGGCAGCGGTCTCCCACTCTATGGACATGTTGTTCAAGGCTGAAGGCAGACAGAAGCCGCTCGGTCAGAGCCTTATCATGCCCCCGTGTTCGCCAATGACGGTAAACACTGACAGGAGATGCGTTAGGCCGAGCAACTCCCGAACCCGTTTGCCCAGGTTGATAAGCTCCATACTGCAACCTGCGGACCGGGATGAAACGTACAACCGCACCAGCGTGCCGAGACCCATGCTGTCGATGTGGGTTAGATCCGACAAGTCCAGCACGATGCGCTTGCTGCCTGGAATCAGCTGGCTGACCCTGGTGTAAAGGCCGGTAGACACATCTGAGACCAATTTGCCGTGGCATTTGACCACAGCTACGTCGCCCTTGCGTTCAATGTCCAGCGTGAGGAGACACGCGGCTGTCTGATCTGGCATTCGGCTGTTCCTCGTAGAAGCGTTTCGAGAAGCGTTGACCGGCACCGGGGAATGTTCACTTATAGCGGTTGGGAACGAAATCGGCAAGCTGGAATTGACGGGCGTTTCTTTCGACTCAGGCCCGGGACGAGAGGCGGGTATGCTGGTCATGACCGGACAAAGGGGCATCCGCGATGAAGGTTCTTGTGTTTGGGGCAACCGGGATGGTGGGCCACGGGGTGCTGCGAGAGTGTCTGCGAGACCCCGAGGTGGATTTAGTGGTAACAGTTGGCCGCACCGCAACGGGCGCGCTTAACCCGAAGTTGCGAGAGATTTTGCTGCGCGATTTGTTGGATTACACGGGGATAGAGGACAAGCTGGCGGGCTTCGACGCCTGCTTTTTCTGCCTGGGCGTCGCATCGGTTGGGATGAAGGAGGCTGACTACGAGCACATCACGTATGGGTTCGCGCTGGCCGCCGCAACGACGCTGAGCCGCATTCATCCTGGAATGACTCTTATATACGTGTCGGGCTCCGGTACCGATAGCTCGGAGCGGGGGCGCATTATGTGGGCGCGGGTCAAGGGCCGGACGGAAAATGCGCTGCTGCGGTTGCCGCTGAATGCGTATATGTTCCGTCCGGGGTTCATTGAGCCGATGGATGGCATTCAATCGAAGACACCCTCGTATCGGATGTTCTACAAGGTCGCCATGCCGCTGCTTCCGCTGCTGCGCCGGGCGCTGCCAAACCGGATTCTATCTACGCGGCAGATAGGGCAGGCGATGCTGGCGGTGGCCAGGCGAGGATATGAAAAGCGGATTCTGGAGACCAGAGATATAGCGAAAGTGGTTCGCCCATAGGACAGAGACGCCGCCGAAACCCCTGCTGATAATTGAGGCTCATGGGAGACAAGTCCAATTATTAGGCGCAAATATGAGAGCGCCAGCAGCGCCGCGGCCATGGTACATTGAAACTCCACGGAGGTCAGGGGGATGGCGGCTGGAGTGCAGCTACCCGGGAGTGGGGAGACGATTGAGCTGCAGCAACAGGTGGCGCGGTTGCAGGCGCTGCTTGAGGCTTCGCGGCAGGTCCACTCGACGATTCGCGAAAACGAGGTTCTGGAACAGGTGCTGCGCATCGTGGTGCGCGAGTTGGAGATGGCGGGCGCCACATTTCCGGGAACCGGGCTCTCCTACGGCGACGCGCCCGAGCTCGACTTGGCGGATGGATTAGGCACGGCTCTCACCACCTACCCGTTGCAGGACCGCGAAGGGAATCGCATGACGGAACTGGTGGTGGCGGCTCCCGATGGGCGTGATCTTACGCTCTACGAGTCCGACTTCCTTGAAGGACTGGCGCTGCAGGCCGCAGTGGCCCTGGAAAACGCCCGCAACCATGAGCGCAATCTGCAGTGGGCGCGGGTGCAGCAGGACATGGACGCGGCGCGCAATATTCAGCGCTCCCTGTTGCCGCAGACGCTGCCCTCGATTGCAGGCTACTCGGTGGCCTTCCGCTCCGACACCTGCTATGAGGTGGGCGGCGACTATCTTGACATTGTGGAGCAGCCCGATGGCAGTCTGCTGATGGCGGTGGCAGACGTGGCTGGCAAAGGCATGGCCTCGGCGATCATGGCCACCAGCTTCAGGGCGGCGTTTAGGGCCATCGCAATCACCGGCCTTCCGCTGGACGAGCTGGCCGAACGCATGAATCAGCACCACTGGGCCGAAGGCGAAGAAGCGCGGCGCCGCTATGTGACGGCGATCTTTCTCAGACTTCACCCCGCATCGGGAGATCTTGAAGTGGTGAATGCCGGGCATAATCCGGGGTTCGTCCTGGCCCCGGGCGGCGAATTGAGGCAATTCGAGTCCACGGGTACACCGCTGGGGCTGCTGCCGGGAATGCGCTACTCCAGCGAGAAATACGGGTTTGAACCGGGAACGAGGCTGCTCTTCTACACCGACGGACTCACCGAAGTATTCAAGGGAGAAGAGGAATTTGGCTCGGAAAGGCTGCTAAATGTGTTTTCTACGTGCGACGCAGACAAGGCAGATGATATTCTCGGTGCATTGTGGACCGCTTTGGAGGAATTTTCGCAGGGTGGCCCACAAGGTGACGATATGACCGCTCTGGCGTTGTGCCGGGGAGCGCGGTTGACGGAGAAGCAAGCATGACCAACGTGAAATCCACCTGCGTGGAGGTAAGGCTGCCCTCGCGGCTCGGCTATGAGAAAGTAGCCATGAGTACAGCGGCAGCGGTAGCCAAGCTGATGGGTTTCCGCGAGGACCGCGTGGACGACCTGAAAACCGCTGTTGCTGAGGCTTGCATCAACGCCATCGAACACGGCAACCGGTTGAACGAGGGGCTTTCGGTGGGCGTAGTGCTATCCGCAGGCGACGACCAGCTGGAGGTCAAGGTTATCGACGATGGCAAGGGACTGAAGTCTCTACCTCCCAAGCCCGACATCGACCGCAAGATTCATGGAGAGGAAGATCCCCGCGGCATGGGTATGTTTCTGATTCAGGCACTGGTGGACGAGGCAGAGTGGGTGAAGGGATCCAACGGAAAAAGCAGCTACGTCCGGCTGGTCATTCGCCTGGACAAAGTAGCGGAATAACATTAATAGAACGGAGACACCAGATCGTGCAGAGCGAAACCAAGGCGCGCGTTGATCAGCTTAACTCTCCGGCCGGACACCCGGTCACGGTACTCCGCTTCGAGGGCGATATCGCCAGCACCTCGAAAGAAGCTGTTCTGGGCAGCTATCAGGCTTTACCCAAAGAGACAGCAAAGCTGGTTCTTTTGGACTTTACGAAGGTGGACTACATCAATTCAAGCGGTATCGCGCTGGTGATCCAGATGCTGATCGAAGCTGCGAACTCCGGGCAGAAAGTCTATGCTTTCGGGCTATCGGCACACTTCACCAAAGTGTTCACCATGGTGGGCATCACCAAATATGCGGGGCTGTTCCCCAGCCAGACGGAAGCGCTGGCAGCGCTGTAACTGTACGCAGGCCCCTTCTCTGCATGGCCCGCGTAAAATTGCCGGTATGAACCTAGAGGCAATTCAAGCAGCGCTCGGCGAGGCCGGCCACGACGGCTGGCTGTTTTACGACCATCATCATCGTGATCCCATCGGCGAGCGCATTCTGGGCCTCGACGCCAAGGCGCATGTAACCCGGCGCTGGTACTACTATGTGCCTGCCGAGGGAGAGCCGCGCAAGCTGGTGCATCGTGTGGAGCAGGGGCGGCTGGATGCGCTGCCCGGCTCGAAGGGGCTCTACTCCAGTTGGCAGGAACTGGCGGCGGGACTTGAAGCGATGCTGGGCGACGCGTGGCGCGTGGCCATGCAGTACTCACCCAACAATGACATCATGTACGTCTCCATGGCGGATGCCGGGACGGTGGAGTTTGTGCGCGGGCTGGGCAAGCAGGTCGTGAGCTCCGCTGACCTCGTGAGTCAGTTCGAGGCGGTACTCACCGAGGAGCAGGTGCAGAGCCACTTCCTTGCGCAGCGGGCCATCGACGCAGTTCTCGCCGAGGGCTGGCGCGAGATCGGCCAGAGGCTGCGGCCCTCATGGGGTGGCGGAGGTGAGATGTCTGAGTTTGACCTGATGCTGTGGCTCAGCGACGCCATGCGCCGTGAGGGGCTGGTTTGGGAGAACGGTCCCAATGTGAGCGTCGGCGTCCACAGCTCCGACTCACACTATGAACCCACCCGGGAGTGCTCTGCGCCCATTCGCCGGGGCGACTTTGTGCTCATTGACATCTGGGGCCGCGTGGATACGCCGGACAGCGTCTATTACGACATTACCTGGACTGCGGTGGTGGGGCGCGAGCCTGCCGAATACGAGCAGTTGATATTTGAGACGGTGCGCAACGCGCGCGACACGGCGATCAAAGCCGTGGAGACAGCGTTTGCGGAGGGCCGGCCCATTCGCGGATTTGAGGCCGACGACGCGGCGCGGAGTGTGATTGGTGCGGCCGGTCTGGGTCGGTATTTCACCCACCGCACGGGGCACAACATTGCCCGGGAACTGCACGGGCCGGGCGCGCACCTCGACAATCTGGAGACCCACGACGAGCGTCTGCTGCTGCCCAATACCTGCTTCTCAGTCGAGCCGGGGATTTATCTGCCGGAGTTCGGCGTGCGCAGCGAAGTGAATATGATTACCGCCCCGGGGAAGGCGAGCGTCACGGGACGGGTGCAGACGGAGCTGGTGAGGATCTGAACTCCGGAATCGCTTCCATCGGGAACTGACCTCCGCCTCGGTGCGATATAGTCGAAGAGGAATGGTTGCAACTGAAAACAAGAATGCGGCGGCGACACAGGACACGCAACCGGGATTTGTCTATCTGCCGCTGATCGCCGGATGGCTGGTGCCCGGGGCAGGGCACTTTCTGCTGCGGAAGTGGGGCCGGGGAGCGCTGCTGGCCGTCTCGATCCTGGGCATGTTTGCCCTGGGTATCGCGATGCAGGGAAAAGTCTACGCCAACGCGCACGACATCCTGGACATGCTGGGACTGGCAGGCGACCTGGGCAACGGGCTGCTCTACGTGGTGAGCCGGATGATGGGCCTGGGCGCGGACACGGTGCAGGTGACCACGGCCGACTATGGCACACGGTTTATCGTGGTGGCGGGACTGCTGAACGTGATCTCTGCCGTGGACGCCCACAACCTGCGCACGGGGAGAAAGATGTAATGCTCCATCCCTCTCACTTTGCGTCGGTGCTGCTGTTTGCGTTTTTCGCGTCGATCGCCTTCGGCATTACACAGCGCGAGACGCCGCGGCAAATGGTGCGCTACGGCATCTATTGCTTTGTGCTCTTTGTCGGGTCGGCAGTGGTGCTCAGCTGGGCAATGTATCTCATCGCGCGGTAAGTTCACTTTCGAAATTTAGGGTCCTCCTCATACGACAGACCTGCGTCGCAAGGATGGAGCATGGGCAGAGAGGCTTTCCCTATGAACAGGGAATGGCACGCCGGGAACCCGATGCCGCCAAAGGCGACGCTGGAGCAAAGAATCCAGTGGCACAAGGAACATCAAAAGCATTGCGCTTGCCGCGAAATACCGAAGAGCCTGGCCCCGTACTTCAAGCCTAGAGCGGTGAGTCTAAAGTTCTCATCAAAAATATCGAGGGCCAAAGCAGATTCTTCGACTCACCACCCCCAAACTGAGGTAC
>Ga0265316_10007810_pt1 | contig 10013 bp, 8 predicted proteins | sample 4522metaG_FD_202092 | JGI IMG/M metagenome (GOLD analysis project Ga0265316, IMG submission 202092) | Rhizosphere microbial communities from Carex aquatilis grown in University of Washington, Seatle, WA, United States - 4-5-22 metaG | ecosystem: Host-associated > Plants > Roots > Rhizosphere >... | reverse complement strand
GCTGCGTGTCGATGCCGGCGATGCGAGCCTTGCCGTAGTTGCCGTCCGTGGTGATACCCGCCTGAGCGCCGGACAAGGCGATGGCCGGCACGCCCAGCGCGTGCAGAGCCATCGACAGAAGAGTGGCGCTCTGGTGCTCGCCGGTGGCGAGCAGCATGTCCAGCTCGCGCGGATCCGGCTCGTCGGTGATCGCGCCGGCCAGGGCGAGCAGTTCGTCGGTGGTGTCGCCCATCGCCGAAACGACGACCACGAGGTCGCAGCCGCCGGCCCGCTCGCGGGCGACGCGCGCGGCTACGCGACGGATTCGGTCGGCGTTGGCGACGGACGAGCCGCCATATTTCTGGACGACAACAGGTTTGGACATGGCGGGCATTCTACCAGCGAGCGCGGCTTTCTCGGGCACCGCGAGGCGCAACCGCATGTCATGCGCAATGTGCCCCGGCCGTCCGGCGCGAAGAATGGGCTCCACCCGAACTGGAGCTCCACCCATGTGCTTCGATCTCGACAGCTCGCCCCCGATACCGATAGCCGCCGGGATGGCGGTCGAACGCGAGCCACTGATTCTCTCCGCCGCCGACGGCACGCGGTTCAACGCCTTTCGCGCGAAGCCGGAGACGCAGTCCGGCAAGGCCATCGTCATCCTGCCCGACGTGCGCGGCTTGCACCACTACTACGAAGAGCTGGCGGTGCGCTTCGCCGAGATCGGCGTCGACGCCGTCGCCATCGACTACTTCGGGCGGACGGCCGGGACCGGCGATCGAGACGCGTCGTTCGACTCCGGTCCGCACGTGGCCCAGACGACGTGGGCCGGGCTGTCGGCGGACATCGCGGCGGCCGCGGCCGTCTTGCGCCGCGGGGCCGGCGCCGGAGCCGGGGCGGCCGGTAGTGCCGGCTCCGCCTCCGCACCCGCGCTGTTCGTGACCGGATTCTGCATGGGCGGCCGCCTTGCGTTCCTGTCGGCGAGCCTGCGCCTTGGACTGTCGGGCGTCATCGGCTTCTACGGTTTTCCCGTCGGAGTCTCACGAAACGACTCGCCGGCACCGGCCGACCTGGCCGCCGAGCTCGAATGCCCGGTCCTCGGAATCTTCGGCGGCGCCGACCAGGCCATACCCGTGGCCGCGATCCAGGCCTTCCGCGACGCCCTCACCACCGCCGGCGTCGAGAACGACCTGGTCGTCGAGCCGGACGCTCCCCACAGCTTCTTCGACAGGAAGGCTGCCGAGTTCCAGGCTCAATCTGACGACGCCTGGGCACGTGTGAGACGATTCATCTCCGCGCACGGAGCGCACTGACCTCCGGCGTGCCAGGCGAGAACCGCGAGGCTCGCAGCAACACCGGAGGACCTCATGTTCAGGCGACGCGACCGTGACTCCCGCGACAACGCCGGCGAAGTCCTCGACACCGATCCAGACGCCGAAGACGTGCCCGAGACCGAGGACGAGGCGGCCGGTCCGGCCGACGAGCCCGAGGACATGGACGCCGATCTCGAGAGCCAGGCGGCCGACTACCTGGCCGACAACGACGTCTGGCTCTACGGCCCCCGGGCCAAAGAGGTTCTGGAGGTTCTGGAGCGACTCGAGGAGGTCGACCCGCACGACGCCGAGGCCATCGCCGAAGCGTGGCGCACCTCCTCCAAGTCCGACAGAGACGCCGCCCGCAAGACGGTGAGGAAGCTGACCGAGCGGGACGAGGAGATGGCTCGACACGTCCAGATGGCGCGCGAGGAGATCGGCGCGTGGCTGGCCGTCGCGGCCGAGTACCCCGAATTCGTGAAGGCCGTCCCGAATTGGGCTCGCGTCTGCTCGCAGGTGAGCGACGCCGCCCTGGACGCCGCCACCGCCATCATCCTCGAAGAGGAGCTCGAGGAGCTCGAATACGAGGCCCTCTTCCTGCCCTGGACGGACGCCGTCGAGAAGATCCGGCTCGACGATGAGCTCGAGGAGGCCGAAGGCGGCCTCGATGACGGCGAAGACGGCGAAGATGTCGAAGCGGACGCCGGTGAGGGCGGGGGCGAATTCGGACCGAACTCGGATGCGATCGCCGACTTCCTGAACCGGCTCTGGCTGCTCTCCCCCGAGCAGGTTTCCAGGCTCGTGAGCGGCTGGAAAGAGGCTCCACAGGAGATTCTGACGCAGGCCCACGAGGCGCTGCACGAGCTGGTCGAAGACGAGCCGGACCTGCGCGATCAGGTCCGCCACGCCCAGGAGAAGATCGCGCCGTGGCTCAACGGCGGCCGGCTCCAGGAAACGTCCAGCTTCATGGGCCAGACCGGCCAGGGCACCACGCGCCAGATGGCCGGCCCGGCGCTGGCTGACGCAGTCGCGGCGCTGGTCGTGGGCGACCTGCTCGACCCGGAAGAGGCAGACGCGCTTTACGCGCCGTGGTTCAATCTGGTCGGCGCGCCGCCGCTTCCGGAGACGGCCGCCCAGGGGGCCAGGCCGGCCGGCTCGGACGGCAAGGCCGACTGACGGCCGGCTGACCGGGGCAAGATTCGTTCACGGCGCAACCCGATAACGGCGGAGGCTCGATGTTCAGGCGGTTCAAGAAGGACGAGGGCGCGGCCAACAGGCTCCACGACGAGGCCGAGCCGAACAAGCTCAGCTGGACTTCGGCCGACGGGGAAGAGGCCGCTCTGGAGGAGTCGGAGGAGTTCGAGGACGAGCTCGAAAATGAGCTCGAAGACGGCGACGACGAACCTGACACCCGGACCGACGAACAGCGCGCGGCCGACCTACAGGCCGAGCTGCAGCGCGAGGCCGAGGAGTTCGGGCTGACCGGCCAGAACCCCACCGACATGTTCGGCCCCAACGGCGAGGACGTTGCCGCGCTGCTCGACTCACTGGCCGAGCTGGACGACGCGACCGCCGAGGCGATCGCCGACGCCTACGAGGCGGTCCCCGAGGCCGAGCGCAAAGTCGCGCAGCTCGTCGTGCGCCGTCGCCACCGCGGCGGCGGCCTCGAGACCGAGCTGTGGGCGGCGGAGCACGCCGTGTCCGATTGGCTTGCGGCCATGCAACTCGACGGCGACGAGTTCGACCTCTACTCCGTCGTGGCCGCCGCGGCCACGGATGCGGTCGCCGCGCTGGTACTGGAAGACGAGCTCGCGGACGTCGACTTTGCCACTCTGTACGGGCCGTGGGCCGAGATCATGGACGAGGACGAGGACGACTCCGACGAAGACGAGGAGGACGTCGTCGAGGAGCCTGCGCCGGCCAAGGGCAAGGGCAAGGGCAAGAGCCAACCCGCCGCGCCTGCGCCGGCCAAGGGCAAGAGTTCCGCGGCAGCCGCGCCGGCGCCGGTCAAGGGCAAGGGCTCCGGCCCCGGCAAGGGTGCGCCGGCGAAGGAGCCTGCCGCTGCGCCGGCTGAGGCCGACGGCGAATTCGGCCCCAACAGCGAGCTGGTCGTGCAGTTCCTGACCAGGCTCGCCGCGCTGACCGCGGCCGAGACTTCGGAGCTCGTCGTGGCCTGGCGCAAACAACCAAAGGAAGAGCTCCGGATCGCTCATCGGAACCTGCAGTCGCTGGCCGACGAGGATCCGAAGTGGCGCGAGCAGCTGCACCTCGCCCAGGACGAGGTCTTCGCCTGGATGGAGGGCCGCAGCGAGAAGCGCGACTACTCGTTCGGCGCGCCGCAGAGCCTGGCCAAGGTCCGCGAACCTGCCGGACCTGCCGTCGCCGACGCCGTCGCCGCGCTCGCCATGGCCGACATGCTCGAGGAGGGCGACGCCGAGGTTCTCTACGCTCCCTGGGCCGATGTCATCAAGGAGCCGGCGCTGCCCGAATACGTAGAAGACGACGAAGACGAGGAAGACGCGCTCGACGAGGACGAGTAGGCGGCGGAGCGGACGGCGCCGCGCGCGGCGGCCGAGGCGCGGCGGCGGAGCGGAGCGGAGACAGCCGCGGTCTAGCGTGGCCGCGGCGCCGCCCGGCGGGTCCGCGGCCACGCTAGACTCGCCTCCATGAAGCAGTCGATCGTCACCCTGGACATGGAAGGCGTCCTCACGCCCGAAATCTGGATCGCCGTCTCGGAAAAGACCGATATCCCGGAACTGCGCCGAACCACGCGCGATGAGCCGGACTACGACAAGCTGATGCGCGGACGCCTCGCCATCCTCGACGAGCACGGACTCAAGCTGTCGGACATCCAGGCCGTCATCGGCACGCTGCGGCCGCTGCCCGGAGCTCGAGAGTTTCTCGACGAACTGCGCTCGATCGTCCAGGTCGTGATCCTCTCGGACACGTTCGAGCAGTTCGCCGCTCCCCTGCTCCGCCAGCTCAACTGGCCGACGCTGCTTTGTCACAAGCTCATCGTCGAGGACGACCGCATCACCGGCTACCAGCTGCGCATCCGCGAGCAAAAGCGCGAGGCCGTGGCCGCGTTCAAGGCAATGAACTACAACGTCATCGCCGGCGGCGACTCGTTCAACGACACCGCCATGCTCGGCGAGGCCGACAGGGGCATCCTGTTCCACGCCCCCGAGAACGTGATCGCGCGGTTCCCCCAGTTCCCCGCCATCGAAACCTACGCCGACTTCATGGCCCTGATCAAGCAGGCGATCGCGTAGCGTTCGGCGGCGAACGGCGGCAGCCGAAGCGCCAATTCCGCCCCGGCACCAATGGCAGCCCGCACGCGCCGTCCGCCTACCAGCCCAGGGCCTTCATCACCGCGGAGGTAGTGGGTGCCGCCTCGATTATCGAGTCGGGGCGAGCGAAGACCTTCTCGGCGCGCTCCGGGTCCTTGAGCCCATGGCCCGTCAGGACGCACACCACTGTGGCGCCCGCAGGCACGCGCCCGGCGGAGGCCATCTTTATGATGCCCGCGACGCTCGCGGCCGAGGCCGGTTCGCAGAAGATGCCCTGCGTCGACGCCAGCTCGGCGTATGCGGCGAGGATCTCGTCGTCGGTGACCATATCGATGAGACCGCCCGACTCGTCTCGAGCGGCTTCGGCTCGCTTCCAGCTGGCGGGGTTGCCTATTCGGATGGCCGTCGCCACCGTCTCCGGATGCTCGATCGGATGGCCCATCACGATCGGGGCCGAACCCGCCGCCTGGAAGCCCCACATCATGGGCCTGGCGGTGATTCGACCCGCGGCCTTGTATCGGTTGAAACCGAGCCAGTAGGCCGTGATGTTGCCGGCGTTGCCTACGGGAAGGGCCAGGATTTCGGGCGCTTTGCCCAGGTCGTCGCAGACTTCGTAGGCCGCCGTCGTCTGGCCCTCGACCCGGTTGGGGTTGATGTGGTTGACGAGGGTAACCGGATGATCCTTCTGCTCGGCCATTTCCCGAACGACACGGAAAGCATCGTCGAAGTTGCCATCCACGGCGAGCACCTTGGCCCCGGCCGCTATGCCCTGGATCATCTTGCCAAGGGCGATCTTGCCCTTTGGCAGGACGATGATCGTCTCGAGACCGGCGACGGCACCATAGGCCGCGGCCGAAGCGGACGTGTTTCCGGTCGAGGCGCAGATGACCGCCCGACAGCCCTCTTCGACTGCCTTGGAGATGGCCATAACCATGCCCCGGTCCTTGAACGAACCGGTCGGGTTCATGCCCTCGTACTTCACGTACAGGTTGGGCACGCCGATACGCTTTCCGATGTGGTCGATCCGAACGAGCGGCGTGTTGCCCTCGCCCAGGGTAATGATCGGCGTGGCATCGGTGACCGGCAGGAACTCGCGGTAGCGCTCCAGCAGGCGGGGTCGGGCCGGGTAGCGGGCGGCGATGGGCGGATTGGCGGACGAGGCGGACACTTCGAGCAGCTCCCTCTACGAGGTCAGGATCGGGTAGATAGGCACGTCGCGATCGGCGGCAACGAGGGGTTCGATTGCTTCGCGGACTTCGGCCAGGGGCAGCGGGCGGGTCTGGACGGCGACCCACATGCGGCTGCGATGGCGCGGCACCGGACTGGCCGGCGGGCCGGCCACCGCCTCGGCGAGACGCCCCGGAACCTCGTCCGGGAGCACGCCGGGCAGGCACACGAACCACGGCCGGCGAACGGTATCTCTGTCGTCCGCAAGCTCGATCATCTCGGTGGCGGCGGGTGGCAGGTCTGCCCAGGTGCTGAGCCCCGTCCGGGCGACCTCCAGGAGATCGGCCAGGACTGCGCTGCTCGTGGCCGCGCCGCCGGCACCGGGGCCTTCGAACGAGACCCGCCCGACCGGATCGGCGTCGACCTCCAGGCGGTTCATGACGCCGTCGGTGCGACCGAGCGGCGCGGCGATCGGCACGGCGGAAGTCATCACCGAGCCGGCCAACCCGAAACCCGGTTCGGCCGTGCCGGGCGTGCTGGCCGTGGCCACCAGGCGGATTGCCAGACCGAGCGCCACCGCGCCGGCGATGTCGGTGGCGGAAACCCCGGTGATCCCGGGCTTGCCGTCGCCGCGGACGGAGGGCGGACGGGCCACGATCGAATCGATCTGCGGCCACGTCCCGAAACAGAGCCGGGTCAGGACGGCGAGCTTGTTCGCGGCGTCGTGGCCCTCCACGTCGGCGCGCGGATCGCGCTCGACATAGCCCTGGGCCTGGGCCGCCGCCAGGACCTCCTCGTAGCTCCGCCTGGCCTGCATCATCTCGGTCAGGATGAAGTTGGTGCTGCCGTTCACGATGCCGCGAACGCGCCGGATCCGGTTGGCCGCGAGGTCGCGCGCAATCGGATCGAGAACGGGAGTGCCGCCGCAAACCGACGCCTCGAACCGGAGAGGAGCGCCGTTCGACCGGGCGATCTTCTCCAGCTGGGCGCCGTGATGCGCCAGAACGTGCTTGTTGGCGGTGACGACGGGCTTGCCGGCGCTGAGCGCCGCTGCGATCAAGGAGCGGGCCGGCTCGTCGCCGCCGAGAAGCTCGACGATCACGTCCACGTCGTCGCGCCGGACCACGGCTGCCGCGTCGGGCACGAGAAGATCGCGCGGCATGCCACGATCGACGGCGCCCTCGACGTTCATGTCGGCGATCGCCACCAGCTCGAGCATGCGCCCGCCCGCAGGCCCGATCTGCCGCTCCGGGCTGCGAAGGAAGCCGCGGGCCACCTCCGCGCCGACGGTGCCCACGCCGAGAATGGCGACGCGAAGTGGTCGTTTCTCGGGGGGCATAGGCGGACTTGACTGGGGCCAGCGAGGCCGAGATGGGATCGCAGCCGGCGTGACGGACTGGTTGTGCGTCGTTCGCGAATGGTACCCGAGGCGCCCGTTGCTCGGCTCGCCTGGGTTCCGCTCCGCTCCTGCGCTCGCCTGGTCTCCCACCCGCCGCGGATCAGCCGATGACCGCCAGCCACAGGCCGCCGTTCGAATCCTCGACCAGCAGGCCGCCCGGTCCGTAGGCCTCGTCGGACAGATCGGCCGGTCCCGAGCCCGACTCGACGACCCGCGCCCACTTGAACCCATCCGAGGACACGGCCACAGTCAGGCCCGCGTCGGACGCCACGACCTGCAACGCCTGACGTCCGTCGGACAGCACCACGGCCGGCGACGGAAACTGCGACCCGGCCGCTTTCCACGTGCGGCCGTCGCTCGAGGTCCAGGCCTGCCCGTCGCCGTCCGGCGGGCAGGTGCAGTCCCAGCTGCCCACGTGGGCGACGAGCTTGCCTTCGGCGATCGTCGTCACGGCGGCCTCGGCCTGCGAAGCCGCCTTTGCGGCGGCCAGTGCCACGCGGCTCCACGCGGCGCCGTCGGCCGACCACCACACCGCGGGCGTGGTCCAGGGAAAGCTGCCGGCGCCCCAGCCGGCCACGCTGCCGATCCGGCCCGCCAGCAGGAAGCCGTCGCTCAGCACCGTGCCGCGCGCCAGGTATGCGTCCTGGAACGTCGCCGGCAAGAGCGATGCCGAATGCCAGTTCTGGCCGTCGGACGAGAGCCACACCGCCGCCGCGGACGCGGCGTCATCGGTCGAAAGGCTGACCGCCATGTACCCCTTCGGCCCGGCCGACACGTCGCCGACGGCCGCGCCGCCGAATGCCTTGCCGAGGTCGACCCGGCTCCAGACCAGGCCGTCCACAGATGTCCAGAGCGCCGTCGCGGGTTCCGGGGTGCAGCCCGTGCCGTCGTCGGCGCAGCCGGGCGTGCGGCCGAGGGCCAGCAGGCCGGCCGGCCCGTCGACGACCTCGTCGACCTGCGCCCCGTGGTTCAACCCCGTCATGTCGAGAGTCCGGCCCTCCTGCCACTGGGTTCCGTCCGACGAGAGCCAGGGAATGGCCGAGCCGCTGACCACGTTCTCGCGGAAGGCCAGGTACCCGTGGGCGAAGCCGAAGATGGCGTTCTGCGCGGCCGAGTCGGCGGCAGCGGAGAGCTTCTTGGGCAGGTCGATCGATTGCCACACGAGGCTCCGGCCTGCAAGCGTCGGCATCGGGCTCGCCGACGGGCCGGGCGTGTCGGTGTCGACCGGGGCGTCCGTGTCGATCGGGGCTTCGGTCGGAGACGCCGGCGCCGTGGCCGTCGCGATCGAACCGGTCGTCTCAGTGCCGGTCGGCGCCGGACCAGTCAGGCTCGGCGTCGCGCTCGAGGTCGGCCCACCCGAGCAACCCGCGACGACGGCCGCGACGAGCAGGACGGCACCGAGTCGCGCTCGCCGGCGCGGCGATCCGGTCCGACGCCGCTCGATCCCGGCCATCCAGCCCATGTCGACTCCTTCATACATGCCGCCCGCCGACCCGGGAATCGTACGACCCGCGTCCGGCCACCTCAAGGCGAAGCGAGTTGCCGCGCCGCCAAGCTCGATCCCCGGCTACCCGAGCGCCAGCAGCCAGATCCACCCGTCGGTAGCCTCGACCATCAGCCCGGCCGGCCCGTAGGCCGCCGAACCGTTGTCCGTGGGTCCCGGACCCGACACGGCGAGCGGCGACCACGTCAGCCCATCCGGCGATGTCTCGACGCCGAGGGGGGCGACGCCGTCCTTAAGGACAAGCCGCAAGCCCCGGTGCCCGTCGGAGACGTCTCCGAACGACGCCGCTGGGGCCGGCTGCCAGCTGAAGCCATCGGTGGAGCTCCAGGCCTGATCGTCGCGGATCGGCTCGCACCCACATGACCAACTCCCGACGTCGGCAATGTAGCGACCGGCGGCTATCGTCTCGACCGCCGCCTCCTTCATGGGAGCGGCGACGACGCCGGGGAGGCTCGATTCGCGCCAGGAGACGCCATCGGAGGATGACCAGATGGCAGGCGTCGTATCTGGGCCGTTCGGTCCGGCCGTGCCAGTGGGGGCGTCCGTGTCAGCGGGGCCGACCGTCCAACCCGCCACAAGGTAGCCTCCTGGTAGAACGTAGCCGGTCGCCAGATGGCCTCCGGCAAGGGAACCCCTGGCGAGTGCGACGGATCGCCACTTGCGGCCGTCCGCCGACAACCAGACGGCCGGGGCAACCGAGGCAGCCGCATAGGAGAGGTTGGTCGCGATGTACCCGAGAGGACCCGCGGCGACATCTCCCAGGGCCTCGACCCCAAAGGCGCTTTCGAGAGCGACCCGCTTCCATGACTTGCCGTCGGTTGACGTCCACAGGCCGGTCACCGCATCCGGCACGTCACCCGAGAGATCGTCGGAGAAGAAGGACCCTCGGCTGACCGCCACGAGACCCGCCGGACCCTCGACCATGGCAGCCATCGAGGTTGAGTCCCAGAGGCTGGCCGCGTCGAGCGGCTGGCCCTGCTGCCACGACCGCCCGTCGCTCGAGACCCAGGGCGTAACGGCAATCTGACCGGCGTTGTCGTCATCGCTCGTGTCGACGGTCTCACGGAAGACGACATAGCCGCGGCTCCAGGCGAACAGTGAGTCCCGCGTCGAGGTTGAATCGACGCTCACCGGAAATCCGCTCGGAACGGCGCCGGCGACCCAACGCGGCCTCCCGTCCGTTGCCGTCGAGGCTGGCGCCGGCGCGGACGCAGACGTATCGGCGGTCGCGCTCGACCCGGCTCGGAGCGACGGCGGCGGCGTGGCCGCCGAACAGGCCACGGCCGCACTCGAAACCGCGCCGGCCACAATGAGGATTCTCAGCGCGCTCGCGACCAGACTCATGCGCGTCCCTCTCAGCT
>Ga0265316_10007809_pt1 | contig 10015 bp, 7 predicted proteins | sample 4522metaG_FD_202092 | JGI IMG/M metagenome (GOLD analysis project Ga0265316, IMG submission 202092) | Rhizosphere microbial communities from Carex aquatilis grown in University of Washington, Seatle, WA, United States - 4-5-22 metaG | ecosystem: Host-associated > Plants > Roots > Rhizosphere >... | reverse complement strand
ACTACTTTAAAATCAGGAATATTGATACCAATACCTGAAATGAGCATTAAGTAAGATAGTTGATAATCCGGTTCCAACTGGTTTCTATTAATAAAACTATCTAAAAAGGCAGATCATCTTCATTCTGCGCGTTTCCGGGTTTGCTGTCAACACCAAAATCATCATCGGTTAGATTGGTTTTGTCAGACCAATTTTTATTATTGTTTTCATTGGCTGGCTGATATGAAGCTGGAGGGTCATTTATCACTGAACCTGAGATCCCTTTATCGTGTGCTTCACCCTTTGGACTATCTGTTGGTGCTGATGTAGTGCCAGATGCTTGTTTTTTCTCAAGCAAAAGGAGAGTATCGGCAAGTATTTCAGTTATGTACTTGTTAACTCCATCTTTATCTACATACGACCTGGTTTTTATTTTTCCGACAATATATACCTGAGAACCCTTTTTAATTGTTTTTTCGGCTACTTCAGCCAGGGCACGCCATAAAACAATATTATGCCATTCTGTCGAAGTTATTGTTTCGCCTTGTTGATTTGTGTAGGTCTCGCTTGTAGCAAGTGGGAAGGTAGCTTTGGCGACGCCTTTATCAAAATATCGTACAACAGGATCTTTTCCGACATTACCTACAAGTATAACTTTATTGATTGACATATAGTTATATATTTATTATTAATTCAATTTCCGGATTGTAAAGTTAATAAAAAAACCACTTTCAGCAACCATCGTCATGATTAATTGATTAACTTGCAATTGGTCAGTATTTTACTAATTTCTCAGTGATTAGTTTTTTTAATGGTAAATTACCTTGGTTCATTGTGGTCATTTATCTATTTCATTGTATTTAAGGCATTAATAAAACCTGAAAAAAAAATTTATTATGTAAGTGTTTCAATTTAAACAAATAATATTTTTATATTTGCACAGTTGAAAAAACGAATACTCAAAATAATTTGTTGAATTTTAAACTTCACGAAAAATGACTAAAGCAGACATTGTTAACGAAATTGCCAAGAACACTGGTATTGAAAAGGTAACAGTTCAAAAAACTGTTGAAGCTTTAATGGAAACTGTAAAAGATTCTATGGTAAAAGGTAGTAACGTTTATCTCAGAGGTTTTGGAAGCTTCATCGTAAAGAAAAGAGCCAAAAAAACCGCAAGGAATATTTCCAAAAATACAACTATCATTATTCCTGCTCACAATATTCCAGCTTTTAAGCCGGCAAAATCTTTCATAACAAAAGTAAAATCACACGTTAAGAAATAATTCTCTATGCCAAGCGGTAAAAAAAGAAAAAGACATAAGATGGCCACTCACAAACGTAAAAAACGTTTGCGGAAGAATAGACATAAAAAGAAATAGCAGATCAGTAAGTGGTCATTTATGAAATATATTAAACCTAAAGATCTGATGGTCTTTAGGTTTATTATATTAATATGTCGGATGTGGCGGATAATATATTAACTCAGATTAATATAGTGAAGTGGTAAACAAGGATTTAATCATTGATGTTGGTGATTCCGAGGTTTCTTTAGCGTTGTTGGAAGACAAGCAGTTAATTGAGTTAAACAAGGAAAAACGTAATGTAAAATTTTCAGTCGGGGATATTTACCTTGGGAAGGTAAAGAAAATCATGCCCGGACTAAATGCTGCATTTATAAATGTAGGTTACGAACGGGATGCTTTTCTCCATTATCTCGATCTTGGTGCACAGTTCAGAACACAGCACAAATACTATCTAACAGCTCTTCAGAAACAAGGGAAAGTATCACCGGTACATAAGTTCAAGCCGGAACCAGATATTGACAAAGATGGCAAAATAGCAGATGTTTTGGTCACGGGTCAGACTGTGATTGTTCAGATAACCAAAGAACCTATTTCAACAAAAGGTCCACGCCTTGCCTCCGAAATTTCTCTTGCAGGCAGAAACCTTGTATTGATGCCATACTCTGATAAGGTGTCCATTTCTTCAAAAATTGAGAGCATCGAAGAAAAAAACAGGCTTAAATCTCTGGTTCAGAGCATTAAACCCAGGAATTACGGGGTCATAGTACGGACAGTGGCTGAAGGTAAAAAAGTTGGTGTACTGGACGCTGAGCTTAGGGAACTTGTACAGAAATGGGAATCAGCTTTCATTACTGTAAAGAAGGAGGTAAAAGCGCCAAAACTCTTCATCGGTGAGATGAACAGAACTTCAACTATCCTCAGGGATATGCTTAATGTTACATTTAACAGTATTCATATCAATGAGCCTACTTTGGCAGAAGATATCAGAACATATATAAGGGGGATTGCTCCCGAGAAAGAAAAAATAGTCAAATTCTACAAAGGAACTCTTCCAATATTTGACTATTTTGGAATTAATAAACAGATAAAAGGACTTTTTGGGAAGACTGTCTCTTTCAAGCATGGTGCTTATCTCATTATTGAACATACCGAGGCGCTCCATGTTATTGATGTCAACAGCGGTAACAGATCGAGATCGGGAAATGACCAGGAAACAAATGCCCTTGAGGTTAATATGGAAGCCGCAACTGAAATTGCCAGGCAATTGAGACTCAGGGATATGGGTGGGATTATTGTTGTCGATTTTATTGATATGCAATCTCAGGAAAACAAGCAGCAACTTTATGATAAAGTAAAGGATGTGATGGCTAACGACAGAACCAAACATAACATCCTTCCCCTCACTAAATTCGGTCTGATGCAGATAACAAGACAAAGGGTCAGACCTGAAATGAATATTGTAACCAATGAAAAATGCCCTTCATGCCAGGGAACAGGTGAAACTAAACCCACCATACTATTTACTGATGAACTCGAAAGAGGTCTTTCCTTTATTGTGGATAAGATTAAAACCAGGAAACTTATTCTTAATGTCCATCCTTTTGTAGCATCCTATCTTAAAAAAGGGCTCTTCCCAATCTACAAAAAATGGAACTTCAAATATAAAATAAAGCTTAAGATACAGGCAGTTACTTCCTATTATATGCTTGAATATCATTTCTTCGATCATTTTAATAATGAAATAGATCTGGCCTAAGTCATGGTTCAGAGCATGGGGCTCAGAGCTCAAGGCAAAAAACATAAATCCTCTCAGTTTAGATCTCTGTGTAACTCTGTGATACCTCTGTGCAACTCTGTGTAAGTTCTTTTTTATCTTTGTGAACCTTAGTGTTACCCTTTGTGTTCCTTAGTGGTAAAAAAAATTAACCACAAAGTATCACAAAGTAAAATCAAAGTAACCCTAAGGGAAAATTGACACAAATAAATCAGTAATGTCATGAGAAAACTTATACTTTTTATATCCTACATTCTTTTTACCTTATTTACATCTGCTCAGATCTATAATCCGGTCACCTGGGATTTCAGTTATGAAAAGAAAGGCGACAAACAGTATGAACTGATTTTTACAGCTGTTATCGATAAGAATTCTCATATATATTCGATGGACATTCCTTCAGGAGGACCTATCCCAACATCTTTCAGATTCGACACTTTGCCTTTGTACAAACTTACAGGCAACACTTATGAAGTTACAAAACCGGTTGAGGTTCTTGATGATGCTTTTGGCTTTAAGATAAAAACGTTCAGTAATACTGCTGAATTCCGACAAAAAGTGACTGCTGTAGAATCCTCTTTTACAGTTAAAGGCACAGTGAATTATATGGCCTGTAATAATGCTACATGTTCTCCTCCAAAAGATGTTGACTTTGCAATAAAAATAGATGATAAGGCAGGAATTAAGGTTATTAAAAACAACATTAAGCACGGAGTTGATTCTTCACCGATTAAACCCGACAGAGGGTTACTGAAATTTTTTCTGATCTCCTTGCTTGCAGGTTTTGCAGGGGTTCTTACCCCTTGTGTCTTCCCAATGATACCGATGACAGTGGCCTTCTTTTCACAAGGTTCGGCAGAGAAGGGAAAAGCTGTTTTTAAGGCACTTGTTTTTGGAATTTCAATAGTTCTGATTTATGCATCGCTTGGTATAATCGTATCCCTTACAAGTGCAGGAGCTGGATTTGCTAACACACTGAGTACTCATTGGATTCCAAATACCATATTCTTTGTATTGTTTATTGTTTTTGCAATTTCTTTCTTCGGAGCATTTGAGATTCTGCTTCCAAACAGCTGGGTCACGAGGACTGATTCAAAAGTGGACAAGGGAGGCATTCTGGCAGCATTTTTCATGGGTTTAACAACAGTAATAGTTTCATTCTCATGCACAGGTCCTATTATTGGCGCTCTTCTTGTGGAAGCAGCGAGTGGCGACGTGTTACGACCAACATTTGGAATGCTGGGATTTGGGATTGCATTTGCATTACCTTTTACAATTTTTGCATTATTCCCTTCCATATTGAGCCGGATACCTAAATCAGGAGGTTGGTTAAACTCAATAAAAGTAGTGCTGGGGTTTATTATGCTGGCCTTCAGTATGAAATTTCTGATGACCATTGACAGTGTTTATTCATTGGGAATATTATCAAGAACTTTATTTATCTCTATCTGGATTGTACTGTTTACCCTTCTTGGTTTATATCTTTTGGGGAAGATTAAATTTTCACACGACAGTGATCTTCCTTTTATTGGAGTGTTCAGATTATTCCTGATAATCGCTGTGTTCTCTTTTGTCGTGTACCTGATACCCGGACTTTTCGGTTCACCCCTTAACGGTTTGTCATCATTCCTGCCATCTGCGGAAACCTCTGAGTTCAATCTGCAGAAAATGATCATGGAAGACAGAACTGCACAAGGTCCGGTTGAACAGTTTGCCATATCAAGTTCAATTTGTTCAGAGCCAAAATATAACGATATATTTCATATGCCGCTTGGTCTCAAAGGTTACTTCGATTATAAACAAGGTCTCACTTGTGCGAAGGAACAGAAAAAACCTGTTCTGATAGACTTTAAAGGACATGCCTGCGCAAACTGCAAAAGGATGGAAGCTAAAGTATGGTCCGATCCGGAAATACTTTCCAGACTAAGGGATAATTTTGTGATAATTGAACTTTATGTTGATGACAGAACTCAATTGGCTGAAAATGAATGGATAATATCTACAATTGATGGTAAACAAAAAAAGACAATCGGGAAAATATGTGAGGAGCTGGAAATATCGAAGTTCAGAACAAATGCACTGCCTCTTTACGTTATAGCTGATTATGAAGGTAATCCATTGAATAAACCGATGCCGACAAATCTAAATGTTGAAGAGTATAAAAGCTGGCTCGATGAAGGTGTTGCATTGTTTAACTCTAATAACCTTAAATAAATCTTATTGCTCTGTGCAACTCGCGATTCTCTGTGAAACATATTGAATGATATCCACATGATAAGCTTACCTGGTTCTAAAGACAACAGGATATTGTAAGGGTTGCATTATTTACCTGGATGATTAAATTTTTTTATAATCGGTATAGCAATTAAGACAATAAATATAATAATCCCGCTTATGAATAAAGAACCCAACAACAGGTAATCACCATATTTAACATAGGTTGTTATCCTTGTTTCAGGGTAAATTTCTCCTTTTAACACTGTCTTAGTCCACCAGCCGGTCTCATAAGTTCTCTTACCTCTGATGTCAATTAAGCAGGAAACTCCGGTATTGGCAGCTCTTATGACTGGTCGCCTGGTTTCAATTGCTCTTAAAGAGGCATAATAAAGATGCTGCTTATAGCCATTGGTGTTTTTCCACCAGCCGTCATTTGTTATTATAAATATAGCTTCAGCGCCTTTTTTGACATAGTCTGTCACAAATTTTCCGAAGACAGATTCATAGCAGATTACCGGGGCTATTTTCATAGTGGTGGCTGTATGTTCAAAGCATACCCGATCCTCCTGGATACCGTAGCCCCACCTGGTGCCTCCAAGGTATGGTAATATCCTTGTAATAAATCTCCCCGGGCCATTTGAAAACTGCATTTCGATCCCTGGAACCAGTTTCGATTTATGATATATCCCGAAAGATTTTCCGCTGTCGATCTGCACTGCAGAATTGAAATGATCGTAATAGAGACCCGAGACATCAATTCTTCTTGCACTGACAGTTGGTGCCTCTTTCATAGCCGGATAGAGTCTGTAGGTAACTAATCCGGCAACTACATTAATACGAGGATATTGTTTTATCATCCCTTTAAGCATCTTCACATATTTATCATTTGCAAGATCATCAAGATTTGCAGGATCGTCAATTGTTGTTTCAGGAGTTATTACCCAGTCGGTTTTTTCTGTAATGCAGGAATTGACCTGTGTGATAACTTTTTTCAGCTGATCTTCGAATGGGATAGTGAATTTTTCAGTATATGGATCTGTATTTGGCTGGATGATTACTACTTCTGATTCATTCTGGTTATTTTGTTTTATCGTATAATACCTGTATATGGAAGCAGATGATGGTATAATAATTATCGATAGCCAGATGATCAGGTATACTACATTCCTCCTTTTTTTTGTCAAAGATCTTACAATGATTATTGCCAGGAAAAGATTGGATAATAAAATCCATAGTGATCCACCGGCAGTTCCAGTTACCTCGTACCATTGAATAAAGAGGATATCTTTTGAAAGCCCGTTACCAAGGTTTATCCATGGCGAAATAATATTAATGTTCAGGCTTATATATTCATATACAAGCCAGAATGTGATCATAGCTATAAAACCCACAAGGTTTCCTGCCCTCAGACGAACAATATGTGCAAGCCAGGTTGTGAATGCCATTAAAAAGGACAATCCCATTATTACACAAATTGCGCCTGTAATACTTGCAACTCTCATCCACCCCAGAGCACTTAAACTAAAGATTACGAATCCGGGAAGCAGGTAAATAAAGAAGGCATTTGGAGTAAACCTTTTCAGATTCTCAAATAAATAATTCTCAATAAGGAAAAATGGAACAAATGCGATCAGCAGGATAAGTCCGGAACACCAACCTGTCCAGGCTAATCCCGATAGGATTCCTCCCGCAACCGACAGACCAACAAGGGTGTATTTATTCATCTGACATTGGCCTCCTTTTTTTATTAAAGTCTGGTCTGTTAATAATAAATACTCCGGCAAAAATAAAAATAATCGAGATAATCATAGAAGAATAAAACTGTTCATTATCTGCTAAACCCCAGAGAGTTGCAACGATAGGTATAAAGTATGTCACCGAAGATGCAAAAATGGGAGACGTATCTCTTATAAGCAGATAATAGATAACCAGTGCAATAGCACTCCCAAGTACAGCAAGAATTCCTATAAATGATAAGTTTCTCACCCAATTTTCGGTATGAAGCGGAACTGAAAGATCTGAGAACAGCAAGTAAATAATTGCCAAAGGGCTGGTGACAAAAAAGGAAAGTGCGGTAATCTTGATACCATTTAGCTCCTTTACTTTACTTACTTCATTTGAACTTATTCCTGAAAGGATTGTTGCCAGAACTACTAGAAGTCCATATATATTAAAAGTAAATGATCCCGTATAAAGTAATCCGGCTGCTCCAAGTAATCCCAGAAATACACCAGCAATCTGGGTTGCTATTGCTTTCCTTTTATAGATTGTTATACCAAATACCAGAGTAAATACCGGACTCAGGGAATTAAGCATTCCAGCCAGTGAGCTGCTGATCTTAGTCTCGGCAAGAGGAAACAGGAATGCTGGAATTACACTACCGGATAAACCGATGATGATGATTGACAATATGTTAGTCTTGTTCAGGTGATGAAAATGTTTTAGCGCAATTGGCAACAGACATACAAAAGTTATTACTATTCTCAGCGCTCCCACCTGATAAGGTGAGAATGATTCAAGCCCTTTCTTCATTAAAATGTAACTGGTTCCCCAGATTACTGATAAAATCAGAAGGGCAAGCCAATGCCAGACTTTTCTTTTTTCAGTCATAATAAAATAATTTCCAAAAATAGCAGAAGAATTGCAGTATGTATTTGATTACTCAAAATTAAAAGTGACTTATGGGCAGCGGGCTCATGATCTTTGACTGCATTGAGGTTAAAAAACTTCTTATATTTGCCCATCATTATCATAATGGATGATTCCGGCTATCGAAATACTTTTGAAAGGAATAATTCTGGGTCTGGCTGTTTCAATGCCACCTGGTCCAATCGGCATTGTACTTATTAACAGGACAATAAAGCGAGGACTTTTATCAGGATTTTTCTCTGGACTGGGCCTTGCGAGTGCAGACACTTTACTTGCAGTATTGGCAGGTTTAGGATTTACAGTAATAATCAGTTTTATCAATGAAGAAAGATTCATTATTACAATCATTGCAGGTTTGGTTATTATCGGAGTCGGCTTGAAAGTGCTTTTATCCAATCCCATAAAGGAATTCAGGAACAGGGAAAAGGCTAATAAATCATTATGGCGCGATTATTACTCGGTATTTGTTATTTCAATATCAAATCCGTACACAATTTTTATTTTTGTGGCTTTCTTTTCAGGTATACATATAAATGGAAATGTAAGACCGGAACTGGCGCCTTTTTTTCTTATTCCCGGAGTATTGATAGGAACTATCAGCTGGTGGTTCTTTCTGAGTTATTTTGTCAGCCGTTTTAAAGAGAAGATCAGGCTGCGCGTTATTATCAGAATAAACAGGGTAGCAGGAATTGTAATAATTTTCATAGGTGTTATCGTCATGCTAAGTTTATTTACACCCTTTAAGCTATAGATCCTCTGAATTTTGGATACCCTGTTGAAAATGGGTTTTTAAGTTGTTTTTTGTTGAAAAATAGTATATTTTTACTTAGAATAATTAAGCTTTTTACTGTCCAAAAAGCTATTTTCATTCTTTTCATGGCTGCCCCTGGCTTTATTGTCAGGGGCTTTTTGCATTGTTAAAATAGGTTAAACAGTAAAAAAACAGAAAACGTCGGATTCATTTTAATTATCTTGCGACAGATATCAACAAAAAAATGAAATCATTCTCTAATCTTTTACTTGTTACCCTCTTTTTGACTGGTTGTGGAAACAGTGAAGAACAACTGGTCAAACGGGCTGATAAAATTCATGCATCTATCCTAACAGTAGATACACATTGTGATACTCCGATGGAATTTTCAGATCCGGGTTTTGATCTGGGGGTAAGGAGCATTGACGGATGTGTGGATTTCCCAAAAATGGTTGAAGGGGGACTTCATGCCGAATTCTTTGCTGTTTTCATCGGACAGGGTCCAAGAAACGACTCGACCTACAACAAAGCCCGGCAGAAGGCACTTGAAATTTTCAATGCAATACATAAAAATGTTGAGAAAAATAATTCGATGGCTGAAATTGCAACCTCGCCAGACGATGCTTACAGGTTAAAGAAGGAAGGGAAGATCGCCGCATTCATATGTATGGAAAATGGCTATCCTATTGGTAAAGACATAACTAAAATCAAGCAGTTTTATGATCTGGGCGCCAGGTATATAACGCTGGCTCATACAAAGAACAACGATATTTGTGATTCTTCGACTGATCCTGCCGGTGCGGAAAATGACGGGCTCTCTACATTTGGTATGAAAGTAGTCAAAGAGATGAACAGGATCGGTATGATGGTTGATATTTCGCATATTTCTGATAAATCGTTCTTTGACGTTCTTAAAGTTACGAAAACACCTGTGATAGCGTCTCATTCTTCGTGCAGGGCATTGTGCGGAAGCCCCAGAAATCTTTCTGATGATATGTTGCTGGCGCTCAAAGAAAATGGCGGTGTCATTCAGATATGTATGCTGGGGAATTTCCTAAAAACACCGGAACCTAATCCCGAATTGGATTCAAAACTTAAAGAACTAAAGGATAAATATGGTGATTTCGAGGCCCTGTCTGATTCTGCCAAAAAAATTGTGCATAAGGAATTTAAGGATATTCTTAAGACGTATGAAAAGCCGGCTTCTGTTAAAGATGTAGTTGATCATATTGATCACGTAGTTCAGGTGATAGGGATCGATTACGTTGGAATCGGAACAGATTTTGACGGTGGGGGTGGTGTAGATGGCTGCAGAACGGCTTCTGAAATGAAAAATATTAC
>Ga0265316_10007808_pt1 | contig 10015 bp, 8 predicted proteins | sample 4522metaG_FD_202092 | JGI IMG/M metagenome (GOLD analysis project Ga0265316, IMG submission 202092) | Rhizosphere microbial communities from Carex aquatilis grown in University of Washington, Seatle, WA, United States - 4-5-22 metaG | ecosystem: Host-associated > Plants > Roots > Rhizosphere >... | reverse complement strand
ACGTAACCATTCCACCCATCTTCGACCAGGTCGGCCGAGCATCCCGCGACACTGCTCACGATAATCGGAAGTCCACAAGCCATCGCTTCGTTCACCACCAAACCCCATGGGTCGCTGTGCGTCGGTAGAACCAGAGCCTCGGCGAGCCCATAAAGGCCGGCCAGATCCTCCCGTTGCGCGAATCCTGGAAAACAAATCGTCCCCGGGCTGATCTGTTTCGCCTGTTGCGCCAATCCCTCTCGGGAGACACCATCGCCCGCAAACACCAAGCCCACCTCCGATCGGAGGCGGCTCTCCAGTTTGGCATAAGCTTCGAGGAGATCAAAAACACCCTTTTCCGGCACCAAACGGCCAACAAAGAGGATAAACCGCGGAGGCAGTTTCAGCTTATCTCGAAATTCAGCCGCACGAGCCCTGGTTTTCTGCGCCTCGGCCGCAAACAAACCGTTATCGACCGCATTAGGCGCAGTCGAGATGCTTGCTGCCGCAGACCCCAGCGACCTGAGATACTCGAAGGCAGACTTCCCGGGCACCACGAATCTGTCGCAGCGCCGCAAAAAATGGGCCTTCAGGGACTCTACCCACGCCCATCCTGCGCGGGCGTCCTGACCGTTGCTCTCCGACCACAACACAAATTCAGCGCCATGGCGCCGCGCCCAGAGGAGCGCTTCCCACGACGCGGGGTAGTTGTAGCCGCCGCAGATGATGACCTGCGGGCTCACCTTCCTCAATGCCGGCCACAACCCTCGATTGATCAGCAGGCAGCCTTTCCCCGCCCGCCACCGCCATGACGGCAAAACCTGATGCGAAAAACAGATTTCGTTCTTATAAACACGCCACTGCCGAATCGCGTCATCCGTCTCCGCCAAGAATATAACGTGCAGATTCAGTCCCGCGCGGCGCGCCAGAACGTTGAAAACCGGGATGCGGTAAGGAGCAATGATCTCCGTGAGAATCACCAGCCGCCTGTTCATTTTCGATATTCCACTGCAAACGATACTGGTTTGAGTTTCCTTTCCCGGACCCATGGCAATTTTCTCACCTGTTGCCGGCCTCCGGGCGAAGCCTCATGCGATGCCTTCGATTTCGCTTCTCAGCAGATTGCGACCGACGGCCGCCCAAATGACGGCATAGACTGCGCACCCCAGACCGATCAAGAGCATTGGGGGCACGTGCTTTGGAAGCGTGACCCACAAGACAGCGCCCATGATCAGACTGGCGATCATAGCAACGCCGAGCAACGGAGTCTTTGCGGCCGCGCGCACCTGTGGCGGACAAAGCAGGAAGGCGCAAAGCGCTACTCCGAACTCGCCCATCACGAACGCCACACAGGCGCCAGCAACTCCGAACAGCGGCGGCAGGATCAAGTTTAGAACTACGGCAGTGACGGCGCCCGCCAACGTGGAAACAAAATAGGCTCGATGACGGCCCGCCGCATAAAGAACTGTTCCCGCGAACAGCGTAGCCGCCGGCGCCGCGAGCATATACAGAGCGACCCATTGAAAAGCATGGGCCGCCTCATGAAACTGAGCGCCGAGCAGCCAGGGGACTACCACTGGGGCGGTCACCACGCCGCCCACCATCAGCGGAACGCCGAACCAAACCAGGATGGAAGAGGCGATTCTGGTAAGCCGGGGAATCCTCTCGGCGGAATTCTCGCGCAAGGCCATTCGCGGCATCAAAACGGTCTGCGGAACCGCAAGAAAGTTACGCAGCACATCGGCCAACCGCGCCGCGGCAGCATATAACCCAAGTGCGTGCTCGCCAAGATACCATCGAACCGCGATGAGTCCGCTGCGATGATAGAGAGTGGACATGAGTGAAGATCCCGCATAATGCAGGCTGGGCGCCAGAATCGCCAACCAGCGCCGCGGCGCAATCGCAAACCGGAATCGATACCCCGCACGCCACAAGACGGTCCAACCAATCAGACTGGTTAAGAACGCAGAAGCCACGATGCTGACGGGCACCCAAATCACATCCTTGGGAGATCGAACCATGGTGAAAATGCCAGTAGCATAAAGACTCTGCTGCGCGATCGAAATGAGCGATTGCGCGTGGAACAGTTCCAGCGAAGACAACAGATAGTCCAACGACAGTGCGCCGGTTAACACAGTGGCCACTCCGTACCACTTAAGAAGGAAGCGGACATCCTGCCGGACTTCAAAACTGGCAACCACCAGAACCGCAACCACCGCAACTCCGCCCGCCAGAACACGCAACACCAGAACATCGGAAATGGTCTCAAAAGCCGCCTCGCGCCGAGCGGCCACCTGCTGGGCGGCATACGTGGTAAGCCCCGGATTCGCCAGCAGCCCCGTGAAGCCGCACACGGCAACCACGTAGCTCCACAGCCCATAAACATCGACCCCGAGGCGTCTCACCAGGAAAGGAAAAGTGGCGGCGGTGAGCAGTGTGCCCACGACGCGGGCAGTTGTCACAGAGAGTAAAAACCCTCCATAACGCAACAGAGACTTAGAAACGCTCAATAACCCACCCTATGTCCCGAGTTTCACGACCCAACTTCGCTCACGACCGGTGTCGCGCCATACCGCCGGCATCGCCATGCGCTCCACTTTGGTCAGCCTGGTCCGCATGTTAATCTCTTTTGCGCCGCTTGCCGACCGCCTCCACAAACACCCTTTCCCAATCTCGCGTGATGTTGTCCCAGTCGAATTGCAGAGCATGCAGAGCCGCAGCGGCGGACATCCTCCGCCGCAAGTCCTGGTCGGACAGCAGCACACCTAGCTTCCGTGAGAGTTCGCTGTCCGATTCTACCAAGTACCCCGTTTCACCGTGGACAACGTAGTCCGGCCGGTATTTCGCCATAGCCACCGCCGGCAGTCCGCAGGCCGCCGCCTGCCCAAGAACTTGGGGATGGCCTTCCACCACACTGGGGAAAAAGAACACATCTGCTTTTCTCATCTCCTCGGCTAACCCTTGCTGCGAAAGATGGCCAACAAAGGTCACGTTGCGACATCCCAATTCGTTCACCAGAGCGCGGCAATTGTCTTCCTCTTCTCCCTTTCCCGCCAGTCGAAATTCAACCGAGGGCCAGTTTGCCGCCTCGCGAATGACGACATTCGCTCTCTTATAGGACCGGAATGAGCCGGCATAAAGCACCGTGAGCTTTGATCCAGGCCGCCGAACCTCCACCGCTGGATAGAACAACTCCCGTTTCATCCCGTCGTAAATTGTCCCCGCGGCGACCCCGAAGCGGTCCTGAACCGTCTGCGCTACATATCGCGAGTTCCCGACAACACAATCGGCCTCGCGAATCGATCGCGTGGTCGTTGGCCCAACATCGATTTCATTGAGCGCGGTCACGACATAAGTCACAAGAGCAACCCGCAGCCTCAGGGCGCGCCGGCAAAAAAGGAACAGCGTATCCAGAGGCCCCTCGTGCGGGAAATAGTAGACGTCGACTTTCGAAAGCAGCACACGCGTCAGCCACCGTGCCGTATTTCCATGTCGGGACCAGGGCAATATTTCCGTGTTTTCGCGAGCAAGAATCCGCGGATCAGCCGGTCCGTCACCAAAAAGCAGCACCCTGAATCGATCCGGAGGGAGACGGCTCACGACCTCCTTCACGGTCAGGTTCTGCGCATTCGTGTCCGCGTCATCCGCGAACGATGGAATGAATACCGTAATCATGGGGATGTGTGCGTGTCACGTACTCGTTCCGCAACTCTTGCTTCCTATCACGTCAGCGGTACTTGAGGTCGAAAAGAGGCGGGAAGTTACCCCTCATGGCTGTAACGATCAACTCCGAGTCAAAGTGCCCGTGCTCGTTAACTCCGAACAGACGGTGGCGGATCTTTCTCTCTTTCAAATAAGGCCAGCGGATTAGCGTGCCCAGTCTTTGTTTGAAACTTGGATTCGGCGTGTAAGGCGCATGAAAACAAATGTCGTCGAAGCCACAAATGTCCAGCAACGAATTTAGATTCCCACTACTGAACCCGTATTCGTGCGCCAGGGTTACGTACAACGACGAATTTGCACAAGGTCCCTCCATGTTTGGCGTACGCAACATCAACACGCCTCCCGGTTTTAGCGCTCGGTACAAGGCGTCAACCACCCATAACAAGGAGTACTTAGGGATATGCTCAATCACATGAGACATGTGGATGAACTCATATGTCTCCGGTTTGTCAGCCAGAAAGCTCCCGATATCGACCCGGATTTCGGACAGCTGTATGGCGTCCGGCGCCCACGCTTTTATGTGGGCTTTGCTTTCGATGCCAAACTCGGCACCAAAAAGGTTTGAGTATCCCAGCCGAAGACAAGCTGCCAGGAACCAGCCTTCACCAAAGCCCACATCGAGAATCGCGGCATGGTTGTCTTTGGGCAGAAAACCGTGCAATTCATGTGCGGCCTGCAAGACCCTGGGGGCATTCTTTGCTTCGGACCAGGACGGGGCACGCTGCTCAGCGCGATGCCGTGATCTCATGCGGCGATAAACTTCAGCAACAAATGCGTGAGGATCCACTCGATTTCCGGTCCAGGAATTTTTATTTTACTCCACGCGCTATTCGATCTGGGCAAACGACATTACTGACGCAAACGAGCAGCGCTGGATGCGAAGCTCACGCAACTTCAAAAATTCAAGAACAGCGATCGACTCCCCACGCCAATCTTTCAAGTTAAGTTCATCGAACGCGATCACAGCCCCCTTTGGCATTCGAGGAACAAAATGTTTCAGCGCCGCGAGCGTCGGTTCATAAATGTCGAAATCCAGGTACAAGAGGCTGACAATGAGCTGAGGATTTTCCCTCAAGTACTGCGGGATCGTCTTAGTGGCGTCGCCACGCACCAGCTCCGCCTTCGGCACGTGCCCCACGAAACGGTTCATGTCAAAAAGTTCAATACAGCGCTGAAGATGATCATAAGAATCCACCGCCAGCCCACCCCGGCGCGCCTGCTCAGATTCGCTAAATCGATCCTGCTTCGACAGTTTTGGAAAGCCGCTAAAAGTGTCGAAGCCCACCACCCGACGCTGATGGTTTGTCGGTTCAAAGATGGCGCTGAACTGTGCCCAGGCCATTAACCCACCCCCGCGCAACACCCCGCACTCGACGATCGAGCCCTGAATCTCAAGCACTCGTTTGAAAATTTCGTATCGAACCAGGAAATTCGTCAGATCCTGTCTGGGCGTGTAAAGCGGGAAATTTTGCAGCCGCTCGACGTTTGAAAACGGACTGTCGGCAATGCACCGTTCCATCCGGGCCGCATAACTCTGCTCTTTCTCAGAGCGAATCGTGCTGCGGGACTGTTTGGACTGAATTTTTCTAGGCATCAGACGATTCCTCGGGAGCAAAACGCGTCTTAGTCGATTCGTTCCAGCAAACACTCCTGCAACAACCTCTCAATGATCGGGATGCAGGTTTCCGCCGGCACTCCGATCCGCTCTGCGAGCGACACCAAGTCCCGCTGTCCATCGGCGTACGCCAAAATATTCATCATGTCTTGCACTTCCAGGGCGCTGCCACACTGGCTGAGCGTAGGATAGAGACCTCGCCTGCCCAGTTGCGGCTCACCCAGACGGGTCGCCCGATAAGTGCCGTTTGCTTCAATCAAGGAAATGCATCGCTGCAAAGCGCCAAAAGCCCCAGCCAATCCCTGCGGAGAAATCAAACTCAGATTGTCCAGAGACGTATGGTACTCCGGGTAGGCCCCGTACTTCGATCGCATCAGTGAAACAACGGGCAAGTCCACTCCAGGGCTGCAATACTGGCGCTCATCGCTCCCGCGTTCCAGGAAACTATAAGTGATACAACCGGGATAGTGATGCTTGACAACATGTCTTGTAACCGAATCCGCCAGAGTATCCCCCGCGCGCGATTCAAGAAACGAATAGGCCCGATCGTCGCCCACGCAAGTGACGACATATCCCGCGATGGTCTTGTGCTTCATCTCGTCCAGATGTTGGCTCAAGTAAGTAATCGAACCGATGGTCTCGGGCACAAACACGACCCTGTATGTATATCGCCTCTGCGGCAGAGACCGCAGCCAGCGCGCCAGCGCCGTTGTCACCACCGGACCTGATAGTTCGTTATTCGCCATCGAGGGATGGCAGACATACGTGGACAGCAAAACCTCACGTTGATCGCTTCCCGGCAAGATGATCTCGCCGTAACTCAAGGCTCCCGGCGCCAGCGTGCTGTCAATCACGACGCGGTATTTCCCCGGATGCAGCGCGTCCCGCACCCGCTGGCTCAGACAAAATCCCCAGCGTTTTTCGTAGTAGGAAGTGACATAGGGAATGGCATCGGGCATTTCCGCCAGGGAGTACAGATGCGGCTGCAACTCTTCAAGAGTCATTTCCGCGGAGACCGGCTCCGAGTAACCCACCACATGAAGATTGTTCTGGCGGAAATCGACCACCCGAGTTCCAGTTTCGTCGGCAATATAAGCGTCGCGAATATTCCACTCATCCGGGACCACCCAATCCAACACCTTAGCGCCCGATGGCACCTCGCGGATTTCCAACCCCGGCATCAGTTCCCGCAGATAACCGAGCGTCCGCCGGACACCGTCGCCGGTGATGCTCCGGCAAATCGGAAACAGATCGCGAGCCCATCCATACATCTGGCCGCCAATGCCAATATCGTTCATGAAGAGATCTCCACCATCGTCGCTCTGCAGCAGCCTCGCCTCAGGTGTGAACTCCTTCCGCAATGAGCGAAACCGGATCCTCGTCCAGCATCTTCCACGCTGTATCGAAAAGGTCGCTTGCAGTTACCGCCATGATTCGTGATCTCCCAACCTCTGCCGTACGTAACTTTCCGTCATCCGCGAGCCGCCTCTGCAAGCGTCGAAGGTCAGCGTCCGACTTTCGAGTCAGATCTCGCACGTTGTAAACCACCGAACAGTCGGCAGTCTGGCCGTTGGGCGAAATCACTGTGCCTGAGAACACTTTCTCATATCGATAGTTCACACCATGGGCGGTTTCAACATAGTGCACAAACGTCCCTCCGCGGCTCAACGAGCAACCCAAGTCGATGATGTGAGCATTCCACCGGTGCAACGCGGCAAACACCGACTCAGCACCAAAGCATTCTCGGACCGGGATGGCGCACAATTCTCGTGCGCGAGGCCCTCTGCTGGCAAAACTGAAAATAGGGTCCGAGGTTCGGCAAACACCGGGTCGCGTGCGGAATCTCTCGGTTACCATGCCCACCGCGCTGGGAGTGTTGCGGATGTCAAACGGTTCCCCTTTGGTAAAACTGTAGCTGAAGGCAGGCATCACTAGCGTCCCGTCGCCGCCAATTGCGGCCTCTATAGCTTCAACCAAAACATCCATCACGTTTTGCATGGGGGGAAACTGGGCTGCCACGATGGCGTCGGGATGTACCAGAACAACGCTTCCTGGCTCGACGCCGATTGCGCGCAGAGCGTCTGTGACGGCGGATGGTGCGATAGTGATCCGAGTCACGCCTCGATTCCCGGCTGTAAGAGGAACTGCTTCAAATTCCCGCAATTGTTTATCATAGCCCATCGCGCTTCTCATGCTAGCCTGCGACTGCTAAGATTTTTTCATACCAAGCGTATCCGCAATTCCATCGATTCATGAAAATTCTGCTGGTGCATCCCGACGATTCTCTCGAGGTTGGAACGTGGGCGGGGACACAATGGGATTTGGCAATCGATCTGGGCTGGTCCGGCCGTTATGCCTACTCGCAGCAAACCGCGCAGCTGGGGTTTCGCGTGTCCAGTATTTATGACCTGCTGGACCATAAGCAGCACCGCAACCGGATGCGCGAGATTCTCGCCCTGGGGTTGGATCAACTGATGGATTCAGAATCAGTGGACTGGTGGGAGGCCTTTTCTGTCTACCCTTACCAGCGACTCGAACAGCTTATGTTGCTGTCGGCGCTCGCCGAACAAATCCCCGAGAAGGCGGAAATTTTCGCGACCAGCCCGCACTTCGCGTTGCGGGCACTATCGCTTCTGCTAAACCGTGGGATCAAAGTTCTTTCGCCAAAACATGAGACAGGCTTTCGAGTGAGATCTCGCCGGTACCTGAAAGCCGCACTTACTTTGCGCCCTTCGCAGCTGACCGAAATCGCTTTCGACAAGTGGGATACGGATTACCGTCTTCGACGGCATTTCGTCCGCCCACATGGGATCTCGTCTACTCCGGCTATTTTGCTACCGTCGGCCTACATCAATGTCTCACGTGTCCTGATGGCGTACGCGCGCATGCTCCCGCACCGCCGTTTTCTGCTCGTCGTGACACGCCGCAACGGCCGTCTTCAAGAACTTCCCGGCAACGTGGAACTCCGCTGGCTCGCCTCCTATGCTCCGCGCCCACTGCCCTCCACTCGCGAAGAGCACATCCGTCTCCTGGCTCGCTGGCAGGACCTGCTGAACGTCCTGTTCGAAACGAATTGCGTTCTTCGGCTGGCAACGAAGCTGCACGTATTCGACGGGTTCACTAGTTTCCTGAAAAATGGGTTGCGTGTCCGCGACGCATGGCGTGAGGTTTTTGCCAGAGAACCCATTACGGCCGTGCTTTCTGCGGACGAATACAATCCCTACACCCGGCTACCAATACTGCTGGCCAGGTCCAGAAAACTGTCCACAGTCTTTTGTGACCACGGCGCGCTGAACCTGAGCCTCGGAATCCGCCGGCCAGCTTCCGATACTTACCTAGTGAAGGGCGATATGGCGAGGGATTACTGCGTTGAATGGTGCGGCCTCTCAGACGAGAAGATCGTGGTTGGCGGCCCCGCGGAAGAACCCCATCCGCTGCCGTCATCGAGTCGCACAGGAAGAGATTGGATTGTCTTTTATTCCGAAGCTTACGAACTGTTTTCAGCCCGTACTCAGACGTTCTACGCAGAACTTCTGCCAGAGTTGTGCCTGCTCGCCCGGCGAACGAATCGCAAAGTCATCGTCAAACTGCACCCTTTTGAGAGTCTTCGCATGAGAAGGGCGCTCGTCGACAGAGTAATGCCTGCGGCGCATCGCAGTCTCGTTGAACTGCGCGAGGGACCGATGACCCCAGACCTTTTCGAACGAGCATGGTTCAGCCTTACGGTTGAGTCCAGCGTCGCTGTCGAGAGCACGATCAACCGAGTACCGTGCTTTTTGTGCAGTTGGTTTGATCCTTCCTGGTACGACTACAGCAAGCAGTATGCCAAGTACTCCGCCGGTTATCCGCTCGACTCTCCCCAGCGGATTCGCGAGATACCGCAGTTGCTGGAGCGGATTCAGATCACCGAGGCGATCAGACAAAGCCTTCAGACTCCAATCACACCAGAGCACCTGGAGTCCGTCCTGTCAGGGGCATGATCAACCAGCGGACGGTCGTGAGCTGCCCGATTCAGTGCGCCACCAGCGCCCAACTCAGGGGCGTTCCCCGCTCCACATCGCAGGCTGCGCGTTTTCCCAGAACTTCGTTGAGGTGCCGTGGATGCAAGCCGTCCGCAGGACGAATGGAGCGCACGTTCTGTTTCGTAAACAGGTCGCCCTTTTTCACGTCTTCGACCACAAACAGCGAGCGCCGAAACTTGAGGCTGTTGGCCTCGCGCGGTCCGCAGGCAAACTGAACCGAGCCCAGAGCTTTCTCGGCCGTGCGCACCGCATCCACCATCGCCTTGAATTCCTCGGGTTCAAGCGAGAACGCGGCGTCCGGCCCGCCATCGGCCCGACGCAGACAGAGATGTTTCTCTAGGATGCACGCTCCCAGCGCCACGGCCGCGACTGGCACCGCGATTCCCATCGTATGATCGGAAAGTCCGACGGGACAACTGAAACGGCGCGCCAGTTCCGGAATCGTGAGCAGGTTCGCCTCTTCCGCTGGCGCCGGGTAAGCGCTCGTGCACTTCAGTAGCACCATCTGAATCGCACCCGCCCCGTGCGCCGCCTCGACCGCTTCGGAAACCTCCTCTTCGCTCGCCATACCCGTGGACATAATCAGTGGCTTCCCGGTGCGAGCCATCTTCTGAATCAGGCCTATGTCCACCAGTTCGCACGACGCAACCTTGTGCGCGGGAACATTCATCTGTTC
>Ga0265316_10007805_pt1 | contig 10017 bp, 8 predicted proteins | sample 4522metaG_FD_202092 | JGI IMG/M metagenome (GOLD analysis project Ga0265316, IMG submission 202092) | Rhizosphere microbial communities from Carex aquatilis grown in University of Washington, Seatle, WA, United States - 4-5-22 metaG | ecosystem: Host-associated > Plants > Roots > Rhizosphere >... | reverse complement strand
TTCATCTGGCTGTATCTTTCGACACCCACGCGCGACGGCACTACTATCATTAATAAGTTCACCTTATTATGCCACTCCGGATTTAATTTAAGGAACCGTTTGAAACCTTTAAGCCTGTTGAGAATTCCTTTTGAATAATCAAGGCGGTCAATGGAAAGTATTATTTTTGAGTCTCCAAAATTATCCCGGATTTGTTTTATTTCAAGCTTCGCTTCAGCGCTTTCGGCGGAATTTGCGAATCCGTCAAAATCTATTCCCATCGGGAATGTTTCCGCGTTCACAAGCCTATCAGGAAGAAGGATCTGTCCGAAATTGTTTTCGTATCCCAGTATTCTTTGCACGCAGCTGAAAAAATACCTGGTATAGTCGTACGTATGAAAGCCAACAAGGTCAGCGCCCAGCATTCCTTCCAGAATATCACGCCTCCAGTCTTTTGGAAGCATCCTGAATATTTCATATGAAGGAAATGGTATGTGAAGGAAGAAACCAATTTTTGCATCCGGCACAGAATCACGCAAAAGCTTTGGTAGCAGCATTAAATGATAGTCATGTATCCATATAGTATCATCAGCTTGTATTACTTTCAGAAGCTCATCGCGGAAATTCAAATTTACCTGTTTATATATGTTCCATGATTCTTCGTCATAGACTGAATAGGTTGTGAAGTAGTGAAAAAGCGGCCATATTGTTTTATTACAAAAGCCAAGATAGAATTTATCCATTACTTTTTCTGAAAGAAATATGGGCTTTAGGTTCATCTTATCGGACTTTTCAAGGAAAGATTTTTTGAGGCTTTCCGAAATTGTTTTTCCCGGCCAGCCCAGCCATTTATAAGATGCTTTGTTATTTTTGGCTCTTTGCATGGATGAAAGATATGAACTTATTCCTGAAACTAACCCTCCTGAGCTTTCTTTCAGAACGAAGCTGTTGTTATCTTCCTCAATTGTTACCGGCAGCCTGTTTGATACTATTAATAAGCTCATTTATATCCTTTCAGATTAGCCCAACAGTTCCGGATAGACCGGTAAAATCAGGTAGTTTTAACGCTTAATTCATACATGCGGTTATTAATTTATTGAGCCAGGTAATTTGACTCAATTAATATTTTCTTAAACTCTTTTCTTCCCCTGTGCAGCCTGCTTTTGACCGTTCCAAGCGGCCAGTTGAGCTTCTGGGATATCTCCTGTAGGGAAAAATCGTCTATATGGAACAATACTATAACGCACCTGAATTCATCTTTTATACGGCCCATTAGCTGCATTAATTCATCTCTCGTTAAAGAGCTTTCTTCCGTTTCAGTATCAGGTTTATCCGGGAATTCATCAAAATGAACTTCTGAAAAGTTCCGGCATTTTCTGTAATAGTTTATGAAAATGTTTTTCATAATTGTATATAGCCATGCCTTGCAGTTGGTTCCCTGCCTGAAAGTGTCGAAAAATTTGTAGGCGCGGGTAAAAGTATCCTGCACAAGGTCTTCCGCGTCCATTTGATTCTGAGTGTACCTTTTGGCAAGGTTCACAAAATAATCATAATGAATAAACGCTTCGCTGGTGAATGAATTTTGTTTTATCATAATATTTATGTTATATAGGATTTTTGCCTCTTATTAATTTTACAAGCACAACAATTATTGCAATAACCAGGAGAATATGGATATACCCGCCCATAGTATTTGATGAAACCAGCCCGATGAGCCACAGTACTATTAATATTATTGAAATAGTCCAAAGCATACTTCCTCCTTATTAATTTTAGAAAATTGCGATAAACATTAAAATTATTACAAACACGCTTGCCGCCAGCATAACGAAATAGCTTCCTATTTCATCATCATCAAGAACCGCGTAATTAATTAACCGGTTTTTCAATATTGTTTTCATAAATATTAAATGGATATTATGGATGTTCCCGTATTGATACGGATTATTTTTAATGTAAACTGTTCCTTTCGCCCCGGTAAGCTTCAATCCCGGCTTTTACGGCGTCTGATATAAGCATTGTTTCCGTAGCGATCTTTTCTTTGCCTCCGCTGAAGAAACGTCCGGTTTTAACTTTTACCTCGTCAATTTTTTTCTTCGTCTCTTCAATAGCTGACTCCGCTTTTTTCTTGCCTTCTGTTAACATTTCGGATGCATGGTCTTTCTTATCTTTTAAATAACGGCCCGCGTCGTCAATCATCTTGTCTTTCTTCTCCGATATATCTTTCCTCAGCTCTTTTCCGCTTTTTGGAGCGTATAGCAATGCTGTTAAGGCGCCGGCTACGCTTCCTGCCAGTATTCCTATAATTAATCCTTTTGCGGTTTTCATTTCTTTTGAGTCGTTCATTTTAGATCCTCCTTATTTTATATTTTATGCCGTATTCATATTCTGCTCCGGGTTATATCCCAGATTTATGCTTTTAAGAGCGCTTAGCAGGTCAGTTATCAAAAATGGCTTGTCAAGAAAAATGTTTACTCCGCAATTACTTGCCGTATCTTTGATCTTTTTATTGCCGTATGCCGAAATCATGACTGCTTTTATATCTTTAAATTTATCTTTTACAATGTTATAAATATCTATTCCGGTCACGCCGTTGAAACTTCCCAGGTTGTAATCCAGTATCAACAAATAAAACTTTTTACTTTTATCGTTAAGCTTCTTTATAGCTTCAGCGGCAGAGAGCGCGCTTTCTACCTTGTACCCTTCGCTTTCAAGCACTTCGCAAAGGGTCTCGTTCATATATTTGTCGTCTTCTACTATTAAGACGGGTAGATTTTGATTTCCATTCATTTTTTTTATGCTTCCAACGAAATATAATTCAAATGTCATATCCTTTAATTTCCGAACTCTTTTACTGATATATACGTATCCAATATTTTAGTTATTTTCCGAAACAGTCTTAGTCCTGTTTTTTATAATTAAATAATTGTTATTTAATTTTTTATCTTCGCGAACCTTTGATTTATCCGGCTCATTATTATTTTCTTCTGCCACTAAATCCAGAAAAAGTCTTAAATAACCTAAATCCTGGGGTGAAATTATTATTTTATACATTGCTGACTCTCCCTTGTGTTATTTTATAAAAATTTTACGATATTGCGTTTTATTCTTAGTCTGCTATGGTAATTATAAAAACAATTTTGGCGCCAAATCTTTTTACGATTTTTATTGTTTAATTAGTATATTAACAATAAAAGTATGACATATTTGTCGCATTTACGACAAAAAAACCTTGTTTTGACGTATAATGTATAAATTGAAACCTGAAATAGGGAAACTTGAAACGAAATTGCCGTTGGAAAAATTTATTCCAATGGCTTTTGTAATATTCCTGCTTTTCTTTATCGCGTTAAGCATCATTACGTATCAGAACATTACTAAATATAAAGAACTTGTTGGCTGGTTAAATCATACTCAGGAGGTTATAAAGAAAACTCAGGGATTGAATAATTATGCCATTTCACTTCCCCTGGCGCGAAGAAGCTTTATCCGGACAAATGATCTAAAATATTTAGCCGATTTTGATGAAAACCGGAAAAAAACAATTATTGAAATCCAGTCTTTAAAAGAACTGGTCTCCGATAATCCCCGGCAGAAAGAAAAAGTTGAAAAACTTGATACAACTTTAGCGGGATTAATAAATGTAACACAGCTTTCGATAAATCTTTATAAAAAGGAATTGAAAGAAACGCCTGAACAGCAGGATTATTCGGATAATATTACCGATTTCCTGGTCGGTATAGATGCTTTATCGGAAGATATCAGGAATGAAGAGAACAGCCTGCTGCACCAAAGGGATCAGGATGTATTAGATTCTTCATACAACATCCAGTTCATAATTATAATTACAAGCGTGTTTGCTTTTCTGGTAATTGGCCTATCGCTTTTTATTTCGAACCGGCTTATAAAGAAAAAGAACATGGCTGAAAAGCTTCTTCATAAGTCGTATGACGAGCTTGAAGACAAAGTTGAAGCAAGGACGCTTGAGCTTAAAAACTCTAACGAACAGCTTAGCGATGAAATTGAAAACAGGGTTAAGGTTGAGATGTCTCTCCGCGAAAGTGAAAGAAGGTTCAGGGATTTGGCCGATTCGGCCCCGGTAATGATTTGGATGTCAGGAGTAGATAAGCTTTGTAATTATTTTAACAAAGGCTGGCTTGATTTCACAGGCAGGACGATGGAACAGGAATCAGGCAACGGCTGGGCCGAAGGAGTTCACCCGGACGATCTGCAGAGATGCCTGGATATTTATTTGCTCTCTTTTGATAAACGCAGGAGTTTTGAAATGGAATACAGGTTAAGAAATTCTGCAGGGGAGTTTATGTGGATATTGGATAAAGGCGTGCCGCGATTTGAAGGGGAAGAATTTGCAGGTTATATAGGATGCAGCATTGATATAAATCAGCGAAAATTGAATGAGCGGTATCTTAATATTCAGTATTCCGTATCAAAAACTCTTTCAGACGCCAAAACATTTGAAAATGCAAGTTTCGGCGTTTTGGAAGATATAGGCAAAGCTGTTGGGTGGGATTTGGGAGTACTATGGTCAACCGATGAATCGACAAATAAGCTCTCGCAAAGTTCATTGTGGATACAAAATGGAATTGCTCCCAAAGAGTATTCCGAGATCTTTGATAAGTCTGTAACGTTCCAAAAGGGCGTTGGGTTGCCTGGAATTGTTTGGGAGACGGGGAAACCGCGCTGGGTACAGAACATTCAAAACGATGATAAATTTGGCAGGCAATTTGCAGCTTTGAAGGCCGGCTTTAAGTCGGCATTCGCCGTTCCTGTTTCAAACAATGGTTCAGTAATGCTTGTTATAGAATGTTTTAGCAGGGAAAGCCTTGTGCAGCGGGATGATCTTCTTTCTGTTCTGGAAGCGGTAGGCCGGCAGGTAGGAAATTTCCTTGAAAAGAAAAAGGCTGAGGAAAAACTTATCCAGTCTCATAGCGAACTTGAGGAAAGGGTTAAAGATAGAACTTCAGAGCTGGCTAATACGTTAAACAGGCTTTTGGGCGAGATATCTGAGCGAGAAAAGATTCAGAATAAGCTAAAGCTTTTCGGGCACGCTATAAAAGACATCAAAGAATGTGTATATATTACCGACCTTGAAAACCGCACTTTATTTGTAAACAGTTCATTTGAATCTACTTACGGATTCTACGAAAATGAATTGCTGGGCAAAGATATCCCGGTAATATTTTCTCCTGAGATCCCGGAAAGGCTGCGCGAAGAAATTCTGCTTCAGACATTCAGGATTGGTTTCAGGGGCGAGCTTGTTAACAAAAGGAAGGATGGTTCTGAGTTTTACGCATATCTTTCTACCTCTGTAATAAGAAATGATGAAGGAAAGGTTGAAGCGATAGTCGGAATTTGCCAGGATATAACAAATCAAAAAAGTTCTGAAAAGCTGATAAAAAAACAGAACAGCCTTTTAAATCTTCTTAACGATATCATACTTGTCACCAACAAATCTTTTGATCTGCAAAATTCGATATCGTATGCGCTGAACAAAGTTTGCCAGTATGCGGGCTGGGATGTAGGGCATGCTTTTCTGAAAAACGAAGATGGGATTTTAAAGTCAACAGGCATTTGGAACTTCGGATTAAATGAAAAGTACAACGACCTTAAAAATCTAACAGAAGAAAGTACTTTTATAAAAGGCGAGGGGATGCCGGGAAGGTCATATGGCGAAGCAAAATCATTCTGGATCAAGATAGATGAAGCGGACAAATCTAACTCAAAAAGACGACAACACGTTTTGGATGCTGGCTTAAAAACAGGCATCTGGGTGCCGATAATGAAACAGGTTGAAGTTATAGGAGTATTGGAATTTTTTAAGGATAACGATTGGCAGCCGGATAACGAAATACTGGAATGTATTTCCAATATCGGCGTTGAGCTGGGCAGCCTTGTTGAGCGCAATGATGTGCTTGAAAAAATAAAGGCGAGCGAAAGATTATTTAAAGCGGTGGCTGAATCAGCCAACGACGCTATAATAACATTGAATAAAGACGGAAAGATAATCTATGTCAATAAAAGCGCCGAAAGCATTTTTGGTTACGAATCTGCCGAATTAACCGGGAGCCATTTATCAATGATCCTCTCCGGTGAATATGTAAAGATGTTTAAGAATGCTTTTGAGAATATCTCACTTAACGGCGGACCGCATGTGATAGGGAAAACAATCGAAGCGTCCGCAATTAAGTCTGGCGGAGATGAGTTCCCGGCAGAGATCTCTCTGGCGCAGTGGGAAATGAACAACGAATTTTACTTCACGGGCATGCTCAGGGACATTTCTGAAAGAAAACTGATCGAGAATGAACTGAAAGAGAAGCAGGAAATGCTTTTGCAGGCTCAGCAGATCGCGAAGCTTGGGAGCTGGGAATGGGATATAAAGACGGACAAAGTTACATGGTCAGATGAAATGCATGCAATATATGGCGTGGATAGAGACACATTTGAAGGTACAATTGACGCTTACAGGGCGCGAATTTATCCGGATGACATAAAGGTTGTGAAGGATACGGTTGAAAACAGTATTAAGAATAAAACGCCGTTCAATTATTTTCACAGGATAGTGACTCCGCTCGGCGAGATCAAAATACTGAATGCGCAGGGGGAAGTTTTTCTTGACGCCAATGGAGAAGTTGCAGGCTTGTACGGCACAGCGCTTGACGTGACAGAAATTAAAGCCGCAGAAGAAAAAGTGAGAAAAAATGAGAAGCTGTTAAATGATGCGCAGCAAATAGCTAAGCTTGGAAGCTGGGAAGCCGATCTGCAAAATAACAAAAATTACTGGTCGGAAGAAATGTTCAGGGTCTACGATTTGCCTGTAATGGAATACGGTCTTAGTTATGATGAATTACGGAAATTTGACCACCCGGATGATCTGCAGCGCGTTGATGAATTTGCAAAAAGAATACTGAAAGATCCGGAGCAGTCTGAAATAAATTACAGGGTAATCACCCCTGAAGGGAGGCTGAAGCATCTTACAGTAGATATAAGAGTCGAATTTGACGACAACTCAAAACCCATCAGGCTGTTTGGCAGCGTTCAGGATGTAACCGACATAAAAGTCGCGGAAGAAGAGCTTAAAAAAGCTAACCAGGCTCTTATTGAAACCCAGAAGGAGCTGGTTCATAATGAAAAACTGGCGGCTCTTGGAAGATTTTCTTCAGGCATAGCGCACGAGATCAGGAATCCGCTGGCAAATATCAGCGCGCTTTCACAGCTTCTGTTGAAACTGGATCTGGATGAAAAATCCAAAAAACATCTCAAGTATGTTTTGATCAATGCCGATATCGCAAATAAGATAATAAGGGATCTTCTCAACTTTGCTTCGCCTGAGGACCCGGTTTTTGAATGTGAAAACATGAATGAAATTCTCAATAATATTCTTGAGAGCGTCGAGCCCAGATGTACGGATAGCGGAATAAAGATAGTAAAAGAGATTCAGCCGTATTTACCGGGGGTATATGTCGATAAGATAAGGATTGAAAATGCATTATTGAATTTTGTCTCAAACGCGATAGAAGCGATGCCTGAAGGCGGCGAACTTAAAATTTCTGCGAAAGAAGATAAATTGCCAAGAAAAATTCAAATTGAAATATCCGATACCGGTATGGGAATAGCCCAGGAAAACCTGGACAAAATATTTGAGCCATTCTTCACTACTAAGAAAGACGGGACTGGCCTGGGACTCGGGTTGGCTCACCAGACTATCAAATCTCATTCGGGGTCGCTTGATATCAGCAGTGAAGAGAACGCCGGTACATCAATAAAAATATCAATTCCAATTAAGGAGACAGAACAATAATGGAAAAAATATTAGTGATAGATGATAACGAGTCGCTAAGATATACGCTTACTAACGTGCTGGAGGAATCAGGGTTTGCCGTGGTAGCCGTTGATTCAGGGCAGAAAGCTCTTGAAGAAATTAAATTAAATCAATACGAGCTTGTAATTTGCGATATGAAATTGCCGGGTATGGACGGTATGCAGATATTAAAAGAAATTAAGCTCATAAGGCCCGAACTTCCTGTCATAATGCTGACTGCGTTTGGAGACATCAAAAATGCTGTGGAGGCAATGAAGCATGGCGCGCAGGACTATCTTACTAAGCCTTTCAATAATGAAGAAATGATATTAACTATTGGGAAAGCGCTTGAACTGAAATACCTGAGCGAGGAAGTTAACCTTCTCCGGAAAAAAATGGACGAAACATACAGGGGCGAAAACATAATCGGCTCCAGCAAAGCGATGAAAGAGATTTTTGAACAGGTGAGAATTGTGGCGCCTACTAACTTAACGGTTTTGCTTGAGGGCGAAAGCGGCACCGGCAAAGAAGTAATTGCAAATATGATCCACAATGCCAGCGAGAGAAAAAATAAATCCTTCGTTGCCGTTGATTGCGGAGCTATTCCGGAGTCAATAATTGAGAGCGAGTTATTTGGCTACGAAAAAGGAGCTTTTACCGACGCTAAAAACCAAAAACCGGGAAAATTTGAACTTGCAAACGGAGGGACTCTGTTTCTTGATGAAATTTCAAATCTGTCCGAACCAAATCAAATCAAGCTGCTTAGAGTAATTGAAGAACGGGTTGTAACGCGACTTGGCGGAAAGAAACCGGTTAACCTGGATATAAGAGTTGTCGCGGCATCAAACGTTAAGCTTGCTGATTCCGTTAACAAAAACAGGTTCAGAGGCGACTTGTTCTACAGGTTGAATGAATTTCATGTCGAACTGCCTTCTTTAAAAGACAGGGCTGAAGATTTACAGCCCCTCATAGATCATTTTATTAAAGAAGCAAATAAAGAACTTAATAAAAATGTTGAATCAGTTTCCGAAGAAGTACTCTCAAGGATCAAATTGCATACATGGCCCGGCAATGTTCGTGAATTGAGAAATGTGATAAGAAGGTCCGTTTTGCTTGCGACAAACGGTACAATTAACAGTGTGCATATAAATGAAGATATAAATAACTCTGGAACGGTTATAGCCGATAATGGGGCTTCTTCTTCCTTTGAAGACTCAGCAAAACTGGCCGAAAGAGAAATTATTATAAAAGCTTTAAAGGAATCTGGCGGCAATAAATCAAAAGCCGCTAAACTGCTGAATATGAACGAGAGAACATTCTACAGAAAAATTAAATATCTTGGTATTTCATGAAAACCTGATAAAGTAGTTATTATACAGATCCTTATCAAGTCAGCCCTTACAATTACGCCTGAATAAATAATTGATATTCGCGCCAATTTAATGCATAGACTGCCATAATTGCTTGACATAATTGACGCAGCAGACTATTTATTTATTAACTGCGCTTAAGTAAATCAGCGCTTTAATTATTGGCATGCAGATTGTAGTAAATATTTTAAAAAACCAACCATTAAATAATTCAAATAATGCGGAGAAGACTTTTATGAACATCATAAAGAAGAAATTGAAAACTAAGCAGCCGAATGCGGGGCTTACAAACGAGCAGGCAGTTAAATGGCTTCAGGACAAGATAAACGAAGCCTTGAATCATATAGGCGAAGACTACGACGAAAATAGATCTGAAAAGAAGGACAGCGATTCAAAAATGAGCGCGCTGAATGTGTTTGAGCTAAAATAAATTGAAAGTTCGGTCCAATCTATAATCCCCCTTCGAAACTGCTTTGGCGGATAGCAAAGCAGTTTCTCTAATTTTAAATAACGCCAAGTCTGAAAGGAGCGTAAATAATGGGTGAAATGAGAACATTAATTGAAACTATGGCCGGGTTACATAAGGAAAAATTTATCTACGATTTTGAAATCGCGGAAGGTAATTCGCTCCGCTGCATAGAAACGAATGAAATATTCGGCCCCGATGAAGTTATCATAGAAAAGTCATTCCGGTTTGAAGGAGATTCGAACCCGGGCGATACGTCGGTAATATATGCAATTACTTCAAAATCGGGCACAAGAGGAATATTAATTGACGCATACGGAGCTTATTCGGATCCTGAAATTGATGAGTTTATCAGGAAAGTCCCGCAAAGAGAACAAAGCAAT
>Ga0265316_10007804_pt1 | contig 10018 bp, 16 predicted proteins | sample 4522metaG_FD_202092 | JGI IMG/M metagenome (GOLD analysis project Ga0265316, IMG submission 202092) | Rhizosphere microbial communities from Carex aquatilis grown in University of Washington, Seatle, WA, United States - 4-5-22 metaG | ecosystem: Host-associated > Plants > Roots > Rhizosphere >... | reverse complement strand
AGGTACTTGTTACCCATTGCGAGGTCTCGACGATCCGCCACCACCCTCGGTACTCCTGCGGGATCTCCGGCATCGGCGTGACGGTACTGCCCGCAGTCGGTGCGGAGCAACGGCCAGGGAGCCCCCGGCGGGCTTGCCGCCATTCGCGCCGACCCAGGGGCCTGCTTCCCGGCGACGCCACCAGCCGGGCAGCCAGCCACGATGGATGGCTTGTACGGCGCGGCGAGGCGGCTCGGCCGTAATCAGTCGTCGAGGTGCGCGGGCGGCGATGCCTCCCCTCGCGTGACTAAAGGCGGGGAAGGGGGGCCGCTCCTTGCCGGGGATACCGTCGCGAGCCAGCCTCGGCCCCCGAGGGCGCCGAGCTTCCAGGCCGCCTCGACGGTCTCGATCTTCATCTCGACGACGCCGTCGCCAGCGGGGTCGGCCAGTTTGAGGCGGTCCTTGCGCCGGTTGAGTAAGAGCGCGTAGCGAAGCTCGGTTGCGTCCCCCCGTTGCTGTCCGAGGCGGAACACGGAGAGCAGGTCCGCGCCGGCCGGCTCCAGCGGGTCGAACCCGTCCCAGGTCATGCAGCGGCCGACGGACAGGCCCGCGGCGTCACCGAGGGCACGTAGCTCGCCATCGGTGAGCCCGCCTTTCCCGAGGTGGGCCTCGATGCGCCTGCGGACGCGCTCGTCGGTCACGGGACCCACGAGAGCGTCCGGGATCACGTCGAGCGTGACGACGCCAAGGAAGACGGCCGCTGCGTGGAGCACGTGGAGGCCCGATGCCCTGGCAGGGACCCCGGAGGCCACGGGCGGGTCGGAGCATGGGGTCTCCAGCTCCTCGCGCACGAGGGCGAACAGGTGATCGACGATGGCCGTGACGGCGAACCCTCCGTGGCGCCGCCGGGGCCACGTCTTGGACGACCTGTACGCAGCGGCGAGCACTGTGATCACGTCTGGCTCAATCGAGCCCCAGACGCCGGGGAGCCGGATGCGCGCTGCCCGTAGGACGCGATCCCCGGTGCGGAGTCGCAGGACCGGGAGGCTCTGCTCGACCACGAGCGACTCCTGCTCCAGGTCGATGCCACGGGCACGAGCCTCGGCCAGGATCGCGTCTCGGAGGTCGCGGGTCTCGCGAGTGATCACGTCGAGGACCCCCGCCCTTCCTCGAACGCCTGCGGTCCGGCGAAGTCGTCGTCCACGGGCCGTGCAGCCTCTCCAGCGGCCACGCTCTCCGCGTAGCGCCGGATCCTCTCATTCGGATGCTGGAGGAACCTGGCGAAGTTGTTCCGCTGCTTGCGCTTCACACGCCCGGTCTCCCACTGGATCATCCGGTCGATGTCGCGAGCGGCTTGCCGATACGTCAACTCCTCGGCACCGAGCTTCTTGCATTCCTTGCACAGGTGACGGGCATGACCGGCTCCCGAGAAGCGCTCGTTCGGCCGCATGCGCCCGCAGCACCAACAGAAGTGGCCTGGTCGCGTCCCCACGGAGCGCCCTCGTCAGCCGCGAGAACGGAGATACGTCAGGTAGTGGTCCGGCGCGAGGATCGGGACGGCGTCGTTCTTGGTGACGCACGACATCCAGTAGGGTCCGGCGAGCTTCATGAACTTCTCGAACGTGGCCTCCAGCGTCGCCTCGGCGTCGAGGTAGATCATCATCTTGTCCTGCACCATGTCCTCGATCTGCGCCTTCTTCTCCTTCGGGAAGCCTTTCGGATCGCCCCACGCGAAGACGTGATCCTTGTAGGGGAGCATCCGCGTCAGGAGGATCTCGCCCTTGCCGTACTCCTCGATCGACGGGAACGCCTCGGTCACCTTGCCGGAGATCAGCTCGCGGAACTTGGCGACCTTCTTCGTGCGCATCACGTCCTGATGCAGACCCGGGCGGCTCCTACGCGCGGCGTCGATGAAGGGCTGGAACTTGGGCGCGTCGTCGATCCCATCGAGGAACTGCTCAAAGTAGTCGAGCGCCGTTTCGCCCTTCGGCCCGAACGGGAAGTCCATGAGAACCCAGCTCTGGATGAACACGCCGTCCTCGAACGCCCGGTCACGCATGAAGAGCTGCTCCAGATCCTTCCAGCACCGGGTGAGCGGCGGATGCTTGTTCTCGGCGATGCACGCGATGCCGAAGAACAGGAGGAAGCGGAAGGAGCGGAGGCAGTCGCCGAAGCCCTCGGGTCCCTGGACCTCCTCGGTCAGGAAGGCGTGGGCGGCCTTCGCGCTCCGCAGCTCGTCGAGGGAGTACTGCGCCAGAGGGAGACGGCCGGGCAGCATCGAGGACCACGCGGGCTTTGGGTTCGCCATCGCGGGCAGCGATAGCAGGGTGCGACGGCGGCGGGAACGGTGCGATCATCGACGTGGCGGCCCAGGGGTGCCCGAGGGTGTGGCCGCCGCCGCAACCGTTGACCCGGCCGCGCGCTTGGTTGATGAACGTCGGCGATGACTCGGCTCCACCCAGTCGCCCGTTCGGAGAGGGTCTTCACGTACGAGAACCGCATGGGCGCCACGTACTACCTGCACGAGGGGCGAACGAAGACCGGCAAGCCCCGATACTTCTTCGCGAAGACCGTCGGTCAAGGCGGGCTCGGTGCGGTGCCGAAGGACTTTGAGGTGAGCGAAAGCATCAACGGCGTCGTGTCGGTTCGCAGGAAGACGGCGGGCGCACCGAGCGTGCCCGACGACGACGTGAAGGTCGTCGCCGCAGCGGTGGACCGCCAACCTCATCTTCAGGGATACGTGGTCCGCGCGGTGGGTAACGCGGTCGTCATCTTCGAGCCCCACCCGCGCCCCAGCGAGCTGCGAGACTTCGCCGAGCGGCACGGCACTTCTCACCGAGCATCGACGTTCGTCGCCGAGCGCATGAAGAAAGCCCAGTACGCGCCGATCATGAAGTTCGAGCGGGAAGGCGCCGGGTACGTCGTCCTGCGCATGACGTTCCGCGGCAAGGGCGGCTGGTCCTGGCCTCTCGGGGCGGGGAAGCTACGGGGCCTTGCGGTGAAGTTCGTGCCAAGCATCGGCACCGAGGCCTTCTTCGACCTCATGTAGAGCGACATCGACGGCGCCTGCTCTGCGGATCGCGTTCGTGCCCGACGAGAGCTGCACGACGAGCCCGTCGTCGAGGTGCGCGAGCCGGACCCGAAGCCGTGACCGCCGCACGTCTGGCGAAAGTCCGAGTGAGCCACTGCCTCGACGACGGATGGATCAACAAGGATAGCGCCGATGACCCTGCCCGTGCTCGGCTGCATGCTCGCCCAACAAATACGCACGTGGCGCATGGCGAGAAGTCGAGTGAGCGGAAAACCCCGCCTCGACGGACGAGCCGATGATCCGAGTTCACCCCCCCGATTTTCCTTGCGGCAGCGCCTGGGGTGGGGCCTGGAAATTTTGGCCCGGCAGATTTTCGGCTCAGAAACGCGTAATTCGAGATGCTCAAGTCCGAGGTTGGCGTTCGCGATGGCCGTCGTTGACGTCCACCGCGTCCTTCGCGGGCCGCGTGCCGGGCGAGCCCCTCGGCCTCTTGCCGGTGACGAGCAGGCGTGAGTAGGAGCTGCGAACGGCGCTGGAGAAGGGCAACGAGCAAGAAGCGCTGCGGCTCGCCCGGGTACTCACGGGCCTACCCGACTCGTAGACCTTCCCGGAGAACTTGCACGGCGCGATCTCGGTCACGCCGTCCCGCCCCCCTCGACCGCCACCGCGAGGAGCTTGTACGCCGTCGCCAGCTCCTCGAAGTCCTCGGCCGAAAGCAGTTCCAACTCAGCGCGCCGTGCCGGCTCGGCGGCGTCGAGCATCCCGAGGCGCTGCTCGAAGCGATGTGCGATGAAGGCGAGAGCGTCCAGGTCCACGCCGACGAACTCGGCGAGGGCGTGCATCGCCTCGGCCTTGGCGATGGCAACGGTCTCCGGGTCGATGACGAAGGGCATGAGCATGACGACGATTACACCGACCCGCTGGCGTCAGCCGCACCAATCAGCTCGGCCACCCACTCCTCGGTGCTCAGGATCCGCGGCGTCGCCAGGCGAAGTTTCTTCACACGGCCAGCGAGCCGACGGTCTCCGGTGATGAACGCGTCGGCGTATGCGGCCTCCTGGAAGTACATGCCGTCGTACAGGTCGCCGCCGTCGTCGGCCTTGCGGTTCTCTCCGAAAATCTCGTGCAGCCTCGCGACTTGGTAGGCGCGCGAGAACCAAAGCGTCACGAAGTCCCGGGGCTTCGGCCACCGCTCTTCGTCGGCCGGCAGCCCGTAGAAGCGAGGGTTCTTGCGCATGTCGAACAGGGTCCACTGGTCAACGACCGCGGACGGGTCCGCCTCCCATCCCATGAACTCTGCGTCCCACCTCTGCCCCTTCTCTGCCAACTCCTTCTCAGCTTCGGAGCGGCGCTCTCGTTCCCCGACCGCGAACTTCTTCTTCCGCTCCGACGCATCTCGGGCGAACACGTCGAGCTTGGAGCGCTTGCCGTCGAGGAACGCCGCCGCCATCCACTTGGTCTCACGGCGAGGGTGGATGACGCGTTCCCACGGCACCCGACCCCTGAGCTGGACCTCCATCGCGACTCGGACCGGCCTCACCTTGTCGTCGAAGGCAGAGCGGATCACGTGCCAAGCACAGGTCTGGAAGAGGAAACGGGAGACCTGATCGAACCTCGCGCGGTTCGAGAAGAAGAGGCCGGCGACCTCTCCGAGCAGCCCGGCGTGCAGCGCGATGACGGTCGAGGCGGCGGCCTTCATGTGTTCGATGACGGCGAGCCGCATACGCTCGTCGATGTGCGGCGCCTGCCCGAACAAGTGGTTCAAGGCGGAGTTGTCGAAGAGAACCACCTGGCGTCCCGGAGCGATCATGGAGCGGGAGCATCCCCCGGCTCCGCGGTGTTGACGCCCCGCTCAGCGACGTAGAAGCTCGAAGCCTGCGAGTCGTCCGCGGGCGTCCACCACGGCAGCGGAGCCCGTTGCCCTCCTGCGTCTTGCGTCCAGCCGAGGACGGGCCCTTCGTAACCGGCGGCCCTCGCGACGACTGCACCGAGCAGAGCTTGCACTAGACGAAGACGAGGGAGACCTTCGAGGATCGGGTGCTCGTCCTTGCGTGACATCACAAACTCGTGAACGGGCACGCTCCGGCGCCGAACTTCTGCGAGAACCTCACTCGGTTGAAGGGGCCCTGCATTGGCGGCAACGCATGCGGACCAGCCCGGCTCGGGGATGGCACAGCGATCGAGACCGAAGGCGACGAGGATCGATTCGAGGGGCTCGTTGATTCGTGCCGCATCCGCGCGGAATGGGGTCGGCGTAGTAGGGGTGCGCAGGGGTGCGCTCTCCCGGGATGGTCGTCACGTGTGAGAGTATGCGGCGTTGAACGGCGCAGGCCAACGGGCGTAGCCTCGTGACGATCATGCCCTCGAAGTGCCGTGCGCTCCCCAGCCGCGACGAGCGGGCTCGCTCGTGAGTCCGTGGTGAGTCAGCCGGGGGGTTCAGCCGAGCCAGCGCCGACCACGCTCAGGATCGGCCAGAGCCAGTCCACGACCGTCGTGGCAAGCGCGGAGGGGCTCTCGGTCGCGCTTCCGAGTGGGGTGCCGATCCGGGGCGGGCAAGACGACGCTCCTCCGAGCCGTCCTTTCCCCGGACGAACTTCGTCGCGACGGCTACATGGTGACGTGGCAGTCACGCCAGGTGACGGTGGCCCCCGCGTTCGTGCCCCAACGCGGCGCTCTGCTCGATCACCTCGACGTGAGCGACAACATCGCCCTCGCCCAGGCCGGCGGCGGCGTCCCGCGCAACGTCGCGCCGTGGCTCAAGGCCGTGGACCTTGACGAGGCCATCGCGGCGCCTGGCCGAGCCGTCGGGACGCTCAGCGGCGGCCAGGCTCAGAGGGTCGCCGTCGCTCGCGTGCTCGCCGCCGGCAGAAAGCTCGTCGTCATGGACGAGCCGTCGGTGGGCCTCGATCCGGTGGGAGTACGGCTTCTTGCGCGGCTTCTCGTAGAGCAAGCACGCGAGCACGACGTGGCCATCATCGTGATCACGCATGACCTAGCGTTCGCCGGGGGTGCCTCCGACGAGATCCTATTTCTCGATCCGACGAAGCAGCAACTCGTCCCTGCGGTGCCTTCGTGGTCGAGTCCTGCCGAGTTCGACGCGCCCGACGTGCGACGGCGCCGACTGGCTGATCTTGAGGGCGCGGTCGAGCACCTGCTTCTTCAAGATCGCCCGGCCCAGGCAGGCGGTGCTGGGCGGAAGCGATGGCAACTCGACCCGCTGGCGCCGCTGCGAACAGCCGGTGAGGCGCTGCTCCGGTTCCTCGAACCGCGCCTCGCGCTCGAATCGGCAGTCGTCTTTCGACGAACATTGGTTCAGAGCCTTGTGCGACCGCTGCCGTTCTACCTAACCGTGGGCGGCCTGCTCGGTCTCACCGTGCCCTATGTCATGGCCCATATCAGCAGCGCCCTCAAGCCGAGTGCCGTCCTCGGAATGATCGGCGGCACGTACATCCTGTCGCTCGCTCCACCAATCTCCGCGATCGTGTTTGCGGCGACCAGCGGGAGCGCAATCAACGCGTGGCTGGGTGGGCTGCGGCTCCACGGGCAGGTAACGGCCCTCGAAGGCCTTGGGGTGACTCCCAAACGATACCTGTGGTCGCCGACCTGAATGGCGCTCGTCTTGTCGTACCTGGTCACGCTCGTCGGCTTCGTCGCAGCGATGATCGGGGGCGGGCTCGCGCTCTTCGCCTTCTACGACGTGCCGAACGCGCTGGACGTCCTGACCTCGGACTTCCGCGGCGAGCCCGCATCCCGCTTGCCAGCGCTTGTCCGTGGAATCTGGCTTGTCGTGCCTTACGCGCTGGCCATCGCGTCAATCGTCGTCGCCAAGGGCCGCGAGCCGAAGGGGCGCTCGGAGGAGGTGACGAGTGCCATGACGTCATCGGTCATTCGCGCGACCCTCTTCGTCGTCGTCATGGAGCTGGCAAGCGTCGTCGTGCTCTACGCGGTGACCGGGGGGCCCGGTGACAACGGGAGCGACAGCGCTCGGGACGGGGCTTGGCCTCGGCTTGCTCGCGGGGTTCCCCTTGCTTCTGGCCGCGCTGCCCAACGACCCCGACTTGCGCGTGGACGTGGGATCGCCGCACGCCTATGCGGTTCGGTCTAGCGAGCGAGAGCCGCTTCCGCCGGTCGCCCTACTTCCGGCCCCGCCCCCCCACGGCCTCCGCGTGACTGACACGGCGTCGGGCGCGGGGTTGGACCTTCGCACGTGGGAGGTGAACTACAGCAACCGATGGGAGCGCGAGGTCACGCTGCCCATCCTCACCGGGCCCTTCGCCAAGGACGGGGATGACGTGTGCGGCTACTCCGTGCGCCTCGGTGCTGGCCTTTTCGACAAGCACGGTGCGGGAGCCGGTCTCGTCGGACTGTTGCGGAAGCGGCTTGCGAAGCAGTTTCCCTTCACCTTCTCGGACAAGCTGGCCGACGGGCGAAAAGACCCCCGTCGGGCTCCGCCGAAGGGCCGAGTCATTCGTCGACGCAGGGAAGCGTACCGCGCTGAAACATGGAGTGAAAGCGGGCGCGATCGCGCGTTACGATCACGTGATCCAGAATGGGTAGCGCAAGGATCTTTGCCGCTCTCATAAAGTGCGCCGTAGTTGCCAGATCCTCGGCACTGGGCATTGGATCCCCCGATGGATGATTATGTCCGATCACGAGGGCGCTGGAACAAGCGCAGATGGCGGCGCGAAACAGAACCCGTACGTCGAGGCTGGGGATACCGTGCTGCGCCCCGACGGCGACGATGTGCGCGCCCGTCACGTGGTGGTGACCGTTGACGAAGAGTGCGGCGAAATGCTCGCGGTCGGTGAGGCCGATGAGCGCATGCAGCGCGTGGGCACTGGTGGTCGCGTCGCTGAGGGTCGTCTCCGCCAAGCGTAGCGGTCGCCGGGATTGCACGAGGCGAACTTCATAGACCGGGACTTTGTGGACGGGGGCTTTTGTCGAGCTCACGGGGACCTGCCTTGTGGGGAGCCGCTCTCGTCGGCTCGTTCGTCCAGGCGCGGACCGCGCGGCGCTCCTTGGTATGGCGGAGCGCATTCCCCGAGGGTTTCCCGCGTGCGGGACACGGGGAAAGCAGAGCTCTGTCACCCGAAGGGCCGAAGGTGACAAGGCGCGCTGCGTCTCGGCGGACCGCGAGAACGAGGCGGCCGGGAGAGGCTTCCGGCGGGCCGTCCCGCGTGATCACAAAAGTTCAAGAGGCCACGGCATCTCCGACGTTGCCGAAGGGAACACGTGATAGGGTCCCGCGGCATATGAAAGACAAGAAAACCAGCAGTGAGTCTGTTCGCGAGCAACCGCAGGCGACGTCGGCAGCCGAGGTCGTGGAGAAGAGCAAGGCGGCGGGATCTACGTACGACGGGTCTATGGCAGGCAAGGTTCGGCGTCGGGGCCCCAAGGATGGCCACGCGAAAACCGCAAGGACGGCACGGAGGACCTCGACCGCCCCTAGCCTTCGCTCGAGCAAGCCGGTCCAGAGCAAAGCGGAATTCGTGCGCACCTTGCCTTCAAGCACGCCGGCCAACGAGGTCGTTGCAAAAGCCAAAGCGGCCGGGCTCCCCATCACCAAGGACTACGTCTACAGCGTGCGGTCGGCGGACAAGCGGGCCAAAAAGAAGGGTGCGGCGAAAGGCAATGCCCCGAAGCCCGCTGTAATCGCCGCAGCAGTCGTTACCGGATCAGCGTCCGCCCCGAAGGTCAGCACCAAGGCGGAATTGCTCCTCAAGGCCGTTGGAGCCGAGATCGGCTTGGGCAATGCGATCGCGCTTCTTCAGAGCGAACGGGCGCGGGTGCGGGAGCTACTCGGCGGGTAACGAAAGTTAGGCGGCTCGCGACACGGCGGCCCCCCGCGGTTCATCTTGTGCTTTCTCTGCTCGCTATCACGCGGACGAAGTCGGGCCGCTTGGTTCTCGGTGTAGTTACCCCACCCAGGTAGATTCTGCGTGAAGGAGAGGGACGAGATGAGCCAGCATGCCAAAGGACCGTTTGAAGTGAAGCTCGCCCCGCAGAAGGTGGACAATCCGCAAGCCGAGCGGTCGGGCCACGGTCGTATGTCGATTGACAAGCAGTTTTACGGGGAGCTCGAGGCAACAAGCCAAGGCGAGATGCTGAGTTTTATGACGAGCACCAAGGGTTCGGCTGGCTATGTCGCGATCGAAAAGGTGACAGGAGCACTCGGGGGACGCAAAGGTACCTTTGTGCTTCAGCACAGCGGCACGATGAAGCGGGGAGGAGAGCAGCTCAGTATTGCCGTAGTGCCTGACTCGGGCACCGACGAACTGAAGGGGCTGTCCGGCAGCATGATTATCACCATCGCGCCGGACGGAGCGCACTCTTACGAGATGGACTACACGGTCCCCGGAACGGATTGACCATCCACAGACCGCGACGCGGCGGAGGTTCGGCGCTGTAGGGCATCGCGCGCAGCAGGCGCGCTCGCAACGCCGAGCGTGCCCGACCGCCCCGCCGCCGCACGGAGTAAAAGTGAAGGATGGCAAGACAGGTAGCCGTCGTGCTTTACGTGTTCGCGCTGGTAGCCCTTGTGGTTGGCGTGGACGTCGTCTTCTTCCGGAACCGGTTCTGGGAACGGCTAATGGCGAACGCCGGAATCGTCCTGGTGTTCGCGGCGTTCTATTTGAGGTTCCTGAGGGGCCGATGAGGAGCCGCTACGACTCGTAAGCGTGCGCTCCGATTTCGAAGGCGCCCGGCCCGCGCCAGGGACTACGCTCGCGTCTTTACCGGTTCTGCGCGCCTCTTCGAGCTGCGCGCTCCAGGCCGCCTGCACGTCGCCCAATGCGCCGGATGCTCCTCCTTCTCCCACGGAAAAAGGAAAAGGTCCGAGTAACCGCTTCGCGCAAGCCTCGTACGGTACGTGACGCTGGCGGGTCCACGGTGGCCGCCGGGGCGAACAGGCACTTGCGTCGAGGAGCTTGAATATGCGCGCGATGAACGGGACCGGTGTGACGATGGGCATCGCTCTTGGCCTCATGGGTCTGCTTTCGGCCTGCAGCA
>Ga0265316_10007803_pt1 | contig 10018 bp, 10 predicted proteins | sample 4522metaG_FD_202092 | JGI IMG/M metagenome (GOLD analysis project Ga0265316, IMG submission 202092) | Rhizosphere microbial communities from Carex aquatilis grown in University of Washington, Seatle, WA, United States - 4-5-22 metaG | ecosystem: Host-associated > Plants > Roots > Rhizosphere >... | reverse complement strand
GGTTGGAGGCGCTCGACGATCTGCCAGGGGCTGAGGTTTTGTTTGTGGGAGTTGGGACGGACGAGGTTGAAGTAGAGCTGGTAGGTGAAGGCTTTGGCGAGGAAGTCTCCGCGCCCAGAAAACGATTCCAGATCGAAGAACTCGTCTTCGACGAGGCGGTGAACGGTTTCGACATCGCTCTGGAAGGTATGAGCGGCGGGCGGGATGCGAACGTGCTGACTGTCGCCTAGGGCGGTGGGGAAGCCGGTGGGATGACCGCGGCGATCGTGGCCGCCGATGAACTCGGACCCGTTGTCGGTTTGCCATACGAGATCGCGCAGCGAGATGCCACAGCGATCGAGGTGCCGCTGAATGCGGGCGGCGAAGACGGAGCTGGCAGCGGCGGAGCGGCGCTGGGCAAAGGCCCAGAACAACAAACCGCTGCGGACCTCGCGAGCCGTGTACTCGACGACGGGCAGATCGAAGGCTTGGGCCTGGGGCCAGTAGCGCGGGATGTCGTTGAGGTCCTTGGTGTCGGCGGAGATCTGCTGAAAGACGCGCCAGGTGGCTTTGATGTGGGCGAGGTCTTGTTTGCGCTGATATTTGCGCTGGCGTTTTTTGAGCAGGCCGTGCTGGCGCCAGATGCGCTCCAGCGCACGATGGCTGAGGGGAAGATCGAACTCCCGAATGAGACGACGAGCGCCGAAGGTCAACAGCTGTTGGCGCAAAGCGACGACCTGTTCTTCGACGGCGGGGGGAGTTTTGCCGGGCTGGTGATGGGGAGCGCGGGAAAGTTCGATCAGACCGCGCGGGCCGTGCTGCTGATAACGGCGCAGCCACTTGCGTACAGTGGGAACGGTGGTTTGAAACAGACGGGCGGTGGGCTTGATGCCTCGCAACCGAGCCGACTGCACTAGACGCAGGCGATGATTGTAGGCGTCGCGCATCTCACGAACCAAGGTGAAGTAAGGGGCCGACATGCCGGAGGTATCGTAGGGCACGCCGGGCGGGGAAAGCGGGTGGTGGAAAGGTGGAAATCCCGCCCAAAGAAACGGCGCGGGATTCCCACCTTCCCACCACCCCGGCTGCTACGGAATTGTTTTCTAATCCCACAAGCACCCCTCCAGTTCTCGCCGCCGTTTCTCACTCATACACTTCAACCTCGCCAGGGGGATACGATGTGGGTAGGCTCTACCATGTCCGCTCCCTCTTTGCCAGCCGCGCCGATGAACCCTATAATTGAAGTTCGGCACGAGTCCACGGAGCCGCCTCACAGCCGACTCGCGAATTCACCGATCGTTACACTGAACTCGGGTCACGGATTACCAGCCGCTGATCACTAAGAGCTGAAAACCAAGGAGAACTTTATGTCCGCACCCAGCCGTCGTCCGGAGATTCGCCGCCGCCGCACCCGCGCCGAAAAAATAGCAAAATTGCGCAAACGTCTCGCCGCCGCTTCTGCTTCCACCGACAAAGACCGCCTCACCGCGAAACTGCATCGCGCCGAGTTCACTTCTCCGGGAAATCCGTTGATCAAAAGCGCGTAGAGCGGGTTCGAGCCGAGCCTGAGCAATTACGGAACGATCCGCAAAACACCCTTGCGCCCTGCGCGGTACACCGAGAAGTCCCGCCGATCGAGCGTAAAGATCACGTCGAATCCATCGCGCTCGGCCAAGTAGACGAGCGCGGCATCCGCAAGTTGCGGGCGAATATTCCTGTATTTTTCCATCACTTTCCCGATTTCCGACGCTTCGGAGCCTTGGATGGGAAGAATTTCGAGAAAGCCCTCTGCAATGCTGTCCAGCAATTGCTGGACAACTCCTCGGCGGCCGCGCAAAAGCCAAGCTGCCTCGGTGATGACTGGCCAACAGGAAAACAAGGGACCCGGCAGATCGTGCAACGTGTCAACGCAAATCTTGTGGTGCTCGTCGGCGCGCAACATGATCGCGACCAACGGCCCCGTGTCCACTAGAACCCGCTTCATCGGCTTTTGCCAAAACCTTCGAAATGCTTGCGATTGGTGCTCAGGTCCGATGGTCCGCCGCGCACACATCCGATCACGCCCGCTTCTTTCGCCAGATCGTAAGCGGAACGGGGAGCCGGGGCTTCTCCGAGATAGCTTTCCAGGGCTTCTCGCACCAAGGCAGACTCGGAACGGCGCTTCACCCCGGCCTGTTGCTTCAGCCGCTTAACCAGAGACTCAGAAATGCGAATGGTGATGCGTTGCGAAGACATGATGTCAGACATTTTAGCACATTTGTCTGACACCCGTGCGCCCGCGATTAGCGCGCGACCGGCTCACTTCTGAGTTTGGTATGGCGTGAACCCTTCCCACTCGATCGGCGTGTATGTGTTGTGGAGCAAGGTCTCCAGCAGTTCTTTGTAAATGCCTTCCCCGTTCGAACTGTTCGTCATGATAACGATTCCGGTCCCCGTCTTGTCGAAGCACACGGTGTAGTGTCGCCAGCCTTCATCGTGGCCCTCCTTGAAAAAAACCCGACCATACGGCGTCCAGTAAAGGCCCCATCCGAGCCCGTAGCCGAGACGGATTGGTTTGTTCTCGTCGGTCATCTCGATAGAAAGCGTCGGAAACTCATGTTTCGAGAGAATCTGGATTTGAGAGCTGAGCATTTCTTCTCGCGTCTGCTTGCGCAGACCTTTCCCCTGCATCGCGGCCTCTATAAAGCGGCCAAAGTCGCTGACCGTGGTCTGCATCGAGCCCGCGGCATCCGCGCGCTTACGCTTCTGCGGGCCGAGCGAATGTTCCTCCTCGTCATAACCGTTTGCGTAGTCGCTTTCGAAGCGATCCTCCCAAACCATGCCGGTTCGCGTCATGCTCAGGGGTTGAAAGACGCGATCGCGCATAAGGTCGTTGAGCGGCTTCTTTGTGGCGGCTTCAACCACCAACTGCAGAAGAGCAATCCCTTCTCCCGAATAGGCGAATCGCGAGCCGGGCTCAAAGTTGATGCTTAGCTTTCCGTCGTCGGTGAAGCGTCGCCAGTTGGGGAATCCGCTGGTGTGGCTTAGCAACGTCCTGGCGGTGATTTTCTTGTACCGCGGATCATTCGCCAGGTCTTTGTAAGCGTCGTATTCAGGCAGTGCTTTCGGCAAATACTGGTACACCGGCTTGTTGAGGTCAAGAACGCCGTCGTCAACCAATCGCATCACGAGGTATGCGAACGCGACCTTACTGAACGAGGCTGCCGACATGACCGAGTCGGGCGTCAGCGGGAGATTCTTTTCTTTGTCTCGCACACCATACGCCCTGAGATACGCGACCTTGCCATCGTTGAGAATCGCGATACCGATGCCCGTCACCTTGGCAGCTCGCATCAGGCGCGTGACGGTCGCGTCGATTTCGGTGGACGTGATGGTGCTGCCGTCGAGCCGCTTGATGTTTTGGTTGGGCTTCGAGCTCTGTGACTGGCCGAGGCTGACGGTCTCCAGAGCGAGTGAAAGAAGGGCAGCGATCATCCATCTTGTCATGTGCTCTCTCCTGGAGTAGACGCGGGACGACTGGATTTGTCACAGCCGGCGCGGCTGTCCCGACGCAAATTCAGGCGGAGTGCACGATTTTCCCTCCCACAATGGTCGCGACTACTTTTCCCGTCAGCTGCCATCCCTCGAAGGGCGTGTTCTTCGATTTCGAGCGCGACTTGGCCACGTCGAAGGTCCACTTCTTTTTCGGATCGAAAATTGTAACGTCGGCGACCGAGCCGCGGACCAGCGACCCGCGTCCGCGAAGATCGAAACAGCGGGCCGGACCGGCAGTGAAGAGGTCCACGATGCGGGCAAGAGGCATGCGCTTCTCGCGATGCAGCCGCGTGATCGCCAGGGCGAGCGCAGTTTCCAGCCCGGTGATGCCGAACGCGGCGCGCTCGAACTCCATTTCTTTTTCGTGGGCGGCATGGGGAGCGTGATCGGTGGCGATAGCGTCCACTGTGCCGTCGGCGAGCGCCGCCAGGATCGCTTCGAGATCGGAGGCCGAGCGCAGCGGCGGATTCATCTTGTAATTGCTGTCGTAGTCACGCATGTCCTCGTCGGTCAGCGTGAAATGGTGCGGCGTAACTTCAAAGGTGACACGCGCTTTCGCGCGCTTGCCCCGGCGCACACTCTTCAGCGCATCCGCCGTGGAAAGATGCGCAACGTGCAGGCGGGCGTTCGGAATCTGCATCGCCAGTTGAATGTCGCGCTCGACAATCGAGGCCTCCGCAGCCGCGGTCATGCCGCGCAACCCGAGCCGGAACGAACGCGCACCAGCGTGCATCGAGCAATTCTCCGTCATGCGAGTGTCTTCGGCATGTTGCACCACGGGAAAATTAAGCTCTCCGCCAAGAATCAAGGCTTCCCGCATAATGCGGTCATCGAGGATGGGCTTGCCATCGTCGGTAACCGCAACCGCTCCGGCGGTGTGCAGCGCGCGGAAGTCGGTGAGCGCGGCGCCCTTGCTCGCTCGCGTCGCGGCCGCGATGCCGAACACATTGACGACCGCGCCGCGTTCGGGCTGACGAAGCCACTCGATCCACTCGACTGAATCGACAACCGGCACCGTGTTGGGCATGGTGCAAACGGAAGTGAAGCCGCCAGCCGCGGCGGCGGCCGTGCCCGTCGCGATCGTCTCTTTGTAGGTCTGGCCAGGCTCGCGCAGGTGCACGTGCAGATCGATGAAGCCGGGCGCGACGATGAGTCCGCGGGCGTCGAATTTCTCGTCCGCGCCCTTGATCTTGTTGGGAGGGGCAACATCGGCAACACGGCCGTCTTTCAGAAGCACGTCCATGGGCGCGTCGATGCGCGCCGCCGGATCGATGAGGTGGCCGCCCTTGATCAGCAGACTGTTTGTGGAGCGTGAAGTCACATCTCTCCTTAAGTTCTTCACCACAGTGCTCACCACAGAGTCACAGAGAAAATCAAGAAAACGTCACTTGGTTCTCTCTGTGTCTCTGTGACTCTGTGGTGCATCGCCTTTCATCGCATCCTTCCGATCGCCCGCGCCAGAATCGCCATACGCGTGGGCACGCCCAGCCGCACTTCCTCCAAAATCCGCGCCTGCGCGCCGTCGGCAATTTCGCTGGTCAGTTCCAGCCCGCGAATGATTGGCCCCGGATGCATCACGATGGCATCCTTCTTCGCCATCTTCAACCGTGCCGGGGTCATTTGATAACGCGCAATGTATTCCGGGAGGTCGATATTCAGCCCGGAAAGCCGCTCTTTCTGCACCCGCAGCAACATGACCACATCGCTGCCGCGCAAAGCATCTTCAATATGACGGGTCACGCGCACGCCGGGCGCGAGCGTCGAGGCGATGTCGGGCACCAGTTCCGGCGGACCACAAAGAACGATCTTCACTCCGAATTTGCTTAACAGGTGGCACGCCGATCGCGCCACGCGGCTGTGAAAAATGTCGCCCACAATCGCGACCTGCAGGCCTTTGAAAGTTTTTTTGTTGCGCAGAATTGTGTACGCGTCGAGCAGCGCCTGCGAGGGATGCTCGTGCAGTCCATCTCCGGCGTTGATGACGGGCACATCGATATGCTGCGCCATGATGTAGGGCGCGCCGGCGTTTGGGTGTCGGATGACGATGATGTCGGCGCCAACGGCGCGCACCGTGTATCCCGTGTCCAACAGCGATTCGCCTTTCTCAATGCTGGAGCCGATCGCCTGGATAAGGACGGTGTGCGCGCCCATCGACTTGGCCGCAATTTCAAACGAGCTTCGGGTGCGAGTAGAAGCTTCGTAGAAAAGCAAAAGCACGCGCTTGCCCTTGAGCAGGGGCCGCGGCCTGTCCGGATTCATCCGCCGGGCAAACTTCAAGATCCTGAGGATCTCGGACGCTTCCAGGTGCTCGATACCGAGCAGGGAACCGCGCGCTGGATTCATAGTCAAGTTGTGATTTCCAATTTGTAATTTGTGATTCAAGAACCGCGCATTTCAATTACAAATTACAAATCGCAAATTACAAATTGACCTGTTGCTTTTCCATAAGCAGAACTTTCTCCGCGTCATCGACCTCGCGAAGTTTAACCTCGATAATCTGATTGTCCGTCGTCTGCACGGTTCGTCCAATGAAGGCAGCCTCAATCGGCAGCTCGCGATGGCCGCGATCGATCAATACGCACAATTGCAAGCGTTTGGGACGGCCCACGCGGAACAGCGCGTCCATGGCCGCGCGCGTGGTGCGTCCGGTGTAGAGCACGTCGTCCACCAGCACCACCGACTTGTCGGTGATCGGAATTTCCAGCTTGGTTTCATGTACCACGGGCTTGGAATCGAGCGTGGAAAGATCGTCGCGATAGAGAGTGATGTCAAGTGTGCCGAGCAGCACCGGCTTCTTTTCGATGCGCTGAATAATTTTCGCGAGCCGCTCCGCCAGCGGAACTCCCCGCCGCCGGATGCCAACCAGCGCCAGATCTTCGACGCCATTGTTTTTTTCCAGAATCTCATGCGCCAGCCGGATCAAGGTGCGCTCCACCTCGGATGCGGACATCAGTTGCGCCTTCTGACGGATTTCGACGGGACGGGTTGCCGCGCGTGTTGTCATAAACGCTGCATCATACTCGCGCGGAAAGATGAGAGCAAGGCCCGGCCTGGACCCTGCGCCGATTGCGATGAAATTAGACGCGGGTGTTGCGGGGCCGCATAAACAGCGAGGCCAGCGCACCGCCCACCGAGGCGAGCGCTACCGTGACCATCATCCCAAAAAAGAAGGTGATCGCCAACCCTGACGGCGTGAACAGGTTGTGAATGCTGGCTTGAATGTCGGGGTCCGCCACGTTCACTCCGAACCTCTGAGCGACTTTCACGATGGCATCGGTGTATTCCTGCCGGGCATGAAAAACAAAAATACGGATGGTGATCAACAGGGCGTTGATGGCGAAGGAAACGACTCCCGCTGCGCCCCCAAGACGCGATCCGAGAGCGGAAGGAAGCGCGAGTCCATTTTCGCGGCGATAGAAGAAGACAGCCAATGCCCCGGTCAGCACGATGCCGAGAAATGGGATCATCCCAATGAAAACGCCCAGCACGCCCGCCTTGAGCGCGGAACGAGTGGCAATTTGCCGGTCCATCGTGCCGGCGATCGTTCTTCCGGCGATCGTTGTTGCGGCCATCGTTCCCGGACGATCGGATTGACCATCGCGAGTAGTCTCCCGCGAAACCTCGTCCGGCGAGGAATTCAAGCCTGCTGCAATTTCACCCTCGGGAGCCGCAATCTGCACGTGGATCTGAGGAGCGCGGCATTGCGGACAAAACGGTCGCCCGTCCTCGACCGTGGTCCCACATTGCTGGCAAGTGTGTTCCACCCCTTTGAAGCTAGCGCACATCCTACCGGAGAGCAAGGCAAGGCACCGAGGCATTTGATCTTCAATGAGTCAATGACTCAATGATTCAATGCCTCAATCCGCCTTCAGATCGTGGTGTCCTCGCCCGTATGCATGCGTACATAGACCAAGGCAAAGCGGGTTCCCTTAATGCTGGGCTTGATTGCGACAAGGTGCTGGTTCCCTTCGGTTCCAACCTTCAGCTCCACTGAGTCTCCGCTGCCTTTGCTGTCGCACGAAACGGGCTTAGACATTGTGTCCTTGCCGCTTTCCGTCTCCACGTGGCCGCCGCTCCAGGCGGTGTGGCATTGGATGGGCTTGCCATATCTCTGGAGCTCTTTGTCGTAATAGGCGATGACTTTGTCGGGGGTGTCGTCGGAGACAAACTCGGCGGCCACCACTTTCAACGAAAATCCAGGAATCGAAAGGTTGACGTTTGCGCTCTTCTTATCGTCGCTGTTGTCTTTCGGAGCGGGTTGGGCGCCGGGATAGAGCGTCAGTCCGGCGTCGCGGATATCGGCTTGCTCGCTGACGTGCAAATCGCCTACAGGAGATTTGATATCAACGTTCTTCTCGCCATCCTTGCCATTGTCGTTCGTATGGATGCTGCAGGCGGGGAGAACACAGAGGGCGGCCAACAATGCGCCGAGAGAGAGACTTGCGATCACGCTACGGCTGAACGTTTCACGGTTGAACATGGGAGGAACCTCCTGAACTGGGTCGAGTTGAGCTCGGTTGGGCGGGGCGTTCGAGACCCTCGCCGCGGGATGCGATGCCCGGAATCGTAACCGGCAAATGGCCGCCGATCGGGATCTCGCCGAAGATTGCCTTCACGGCCGCTGTCTCCGAAACACTGGCATTGGAGAACGCGCACAAATAATTCTGCATCGCGGGAAAATCCTGCACCACGTAAGGATTGCCCATGGCCAGCACAACGGTGCGGCTGGCGGCGCGATCGAGAATCGCCGTCAGCAAAGATCCCGTGGCGTCGTCCATGGCAACCGTATTGGTCAATCCTCCTCCGGCGGCACGCATGGCCTTGCCCGCGGTCGGAACCACATACACCGCAACGATCACGTGTTCCGCCGCTTCCACCGCTTCCAGCACGGACGGCTTCATTCCGGCAGCCGAGCGCGCATCGACGTAGATCACGCGGGCGTCATGCACACGCGCGAGAATCTGGCGTTCCAGCATACGCCCGGAGTCGGTGCGCAAGTCCTCGGCAAAAATCACCGCGACCAGCCGGTTGCTTACCTCGGCTACTGATTGATACGGAAGCGCGGCCTGCGTAGTTCCAGGAGTTCCAGAAGACGGCAGCGGGATGACCTTCCCGTTGTCGCGAACCAGGGTAATGGCTTCGTCGGCAATGCGCTGGCCAACCGCCAGATTCTCCGGTTTCCCAATCTCAATCGGGAGTTGACCGGGGTCCGCCAGCCGCGCTTTGTTCAATCCAAGAGAAGCTTTCACTTGCAGAATCTTACGCACGGATTGATCGAGCCGCGGACGGCTGATTTCGCCGGTCTCGACCGCCTGCAGCATGGAGCGGTAGCTGGCGTCGAGATCGGCCGGAATGATCAGCATGTCATTGCCCGCTTTGAAGGCTTCGACCGCGGCCCGGCCGATATCGTTCGCGTAAATGCGCGTCAACCCCGCCATATCGAGGGCATCGGTCACGACCAGCCCCTTGAATCCCATGTCCTCCTTGAGCAGTCCGGTCACAATCGGCTTTGAAGTCGAGGCTACCCGGTTGGGCTCGGGCTCGAGTGCGGGAACGGTTACGTGCGCCACCATCACGGCATCCACACCGGCCTCAATCGCGCGCCGGAACGGCGGCAACTCAACCGCATCGAGCCGCGTCCGGTCGCCTGTGACTTCAGCGAGTCCAAGATGCGAATCGGTCGCGGTGTCGCCGTGTCCCGGAAAGTGTTTGGCCGTGGCCAGCATCGAGCCTTGGTGAGCGCCGCGAATGTATGCCGCCACGAAATCGCCGACCTGCTTCGGGTCTTCTCCGAAAGAACGCGTGTTGATGATGGGATTCGCTGGATTGGAATTTACGTCGGCCACGGGAAAGAAATTCAGGTGCACTCCGATGGCCCTCGCTTCCAGCGCCGTGATGCGTCCAAAGGCTTCGGCATTTTCCGTTTTGCCGGCAGCTCCAAACGCCATCGCATGAGGAAACACGGTGGCGCCATACAAACGAATCGACGGGCCGCGCTCAAAGTCCGCCGCCACAATGAGGGGCAGCGTCGACGACTTTTGCAGCCGGTTGAGCAGTTCGGCGGCATCATAGGGCTGGCTCTTGAGCAGGACAGCGCCATCCACCGGAACACTCATGACCAGCGATCCAATGTGATATTTGCGGATGCTGTCGCGCAGTTGAACGAAGATGGGATCGGCATCATTCAGAAATTGCGCCCGCACCCAGATGGCGAAAAGCTGTCCAACTTTTTCTTCGGGCGACATCTTGCGCAATGTCTCGTCGACCCACTTCTGTCCGGCTTTGTCGACGTGAATGGGACCGGGTTGCAGAAAGCCGTCTTTGCTCTTGTCTTTAGAGAAGCAAAGCGTCGCAACAAATAGCAGCATAATGAGCAGAAGATGTCGGAACATGCCACTGACAATAGCAGAAACAGGCGAGTCTCCTCGTATAGAATCGAGCCGTGTCTGACTGGCTCCTCTATATCGCTGCGGCGCTGCTAGTCGTCACCGGCGTCGTGCATTCA
>Ga0265316_10007801_pt1 | contig 10019 bp, 8 predicted proteins | sample 4522metaG_FD_202092 | JGI IMG/M metagenome (GOLD analysis project Ga0265316, IMG submission 202092) | Rhizosphere microbial communities from Carex aquatilis grown in University of Washington, Seatle, WA, United States - 4-5-22 metaG | ecosystem: Host-associated > Plants > Roots > Rhizosphere >... | reverse complement strand
GGGCCGGCGCCACCTCCAACCTGGAAGTCATCGACGCCGAACGCCGCGCGCACGACGCCGACACAGGTGCAGTCATCGCCGAAGACAACGTCCGCCAGGCCCGCCTCGATCTATTGGCCGCGGCTGGACAGTTTCCGTAGACGATCGCCTCAGACCAGTTTGGCCAGCACGCTCTCGAGAGTGGTGGGCCCGCGGACATGCCTGGCCTCGCCATTGTTGAAGCTCATGGTGCCGGTGTCCAGAGCGTGTGCCATTTCTCGGAAAAGTCCCGCCATGTGCTCGGAGAACCCCGACTGCACCAAGGTTGGAATCACGGCCTCAGGAGGCACGCGCACCGCCTCGACCGGCCGTCCCAGCAGCCGGGTCAAAATGCGCGCGGCATCGGCATAGCTAGATTCCTGCAGCGCCTCAAGCTCGATAATCTCATTGTGCCGAGGCGGTTCCAGCAGCGCCTGAGCCGCGGTTCGGCCGATGTCCGCCGTCGCAATCATGGCCACGCGGTGGCTGGGATCGAACAGGCAAGGCAGAACGCCCTGACTGCGCGCCAAAGAAACCAGGGATGCGAGGTTCTCCATGAAATAGCCGGCGCGGATGAAGGTCGCCCGCGTGCCGCGCAAGCCAACCAGTCGCTTCTCGCCCTCGTGCAGTATCACGACTGGCCCTGTCCCCTTTTCCAGCTGCGCGCCGATCGACGACAAGAACACCACATGAGGAACGCGTGCCGTCCCCGCAGCCTCGGACATGGCCCCGAGAAAACGCCGGCCTCGTGACATGTAATCAGGGGCGGCCAAGTCCGGCGGGACCAGCAGATAGGCCCCCTTGACCCCTGTCATCGCCCGCGTCAGTCCCGCCGGATCGTCGAGGGAAGCCACCGCCACCTCTGCGCCCTTTTCCCGCCAGACTCGCCCCTTTTCTTCACTGCGCACGAGCACGCGCACCGGCTGTCCCTTTTCCAGCAGCGCCGTGGCAGCCGCAGCGCCTGTCCTTCCGGATACACCTGCTATCAGGTACATGGCGACCTCCATAGCTCGATTATTCTAGGTGTACGTTGCCCTCGGCCAGCACCCGATCGCGCAGCCCTTGCGGCTGTACCACGCGTACCACATAGGTGTGCGAGGGCTCGAAGCCATCGTCGGGCGACAGCAAGAAGCGCATACCAAGGTCGCGGCCAGGACTCATGCTTACGTTCCATAAGACCCTGGGTTCGTTGTGCGCGATGCTTTCTGGATCGTCGCGATCAAACACACCCACGATGATCGGCCCACTGTTCGATCGCGCCTTGAAGCGAGCCACCATCTCCACCTGCCATGGTTGGCCGGGCCCAGCCGCATTGAAGCCACCCTTGGCCGCCACCTGAGCGCCACGGGCCAGGACAGTGACGGCCGGTTGATCCTCATAGGTCTCCACGCCGACAACGGTCGTGCTTCCTCCCGGAGCCACGCACACCGACCCTAGCTGCCGACACTCACGCTTCTGCTCGCGCGAAACCAAGAAGACCCGCGGAGCCTCGTCCAACACCTCAAAACTGGGAACTTCCCAAGATTCCAGCATCGGCGGCACTTCCGCCTGGGCCAATGTCATAAGGACGACTTGAGCTAGCATTGAACACCTCCCCGCCCTGCGTGTCTTGCTTGGGCTTCACCTAGTAAGATGCCTGGCTGGCGGAACGGGTTCGCGGAGAGCGCCCGTATGACACGCGCCCTGCCAACGGCTCGTTCAATGGGGGAAGGAGGGGCCAAATTGTGGAAGTCTTCAGATCGCGCCTCAAGGAAATCAGCCCATGCATCCAATCCTTCGTCGCGTCACGGATTCGGTGCGTGCAATTAGCCTAGTTCTGTATCTCCGGTGCGTCCTCGGACGCGCCCAGGGCCGCGAGGTTGCGCCGGGCCTGGGGATAGTCAGGTCGGACCTTGAGCGCCAGACGATAGTGGTCGCGTGCCTCATCAACGCGCCCCAGGCGCCGCAGAACCGTGCCTAGGTTGTTGTGGGCCTCAGGATATTCAGGCCGGTATTTCAGCGCGTCCTGGTAGGCCGCGACGGCCTGCAACAGATCGCCCTTGTGCGCCCAAACGTTCCCGAGGGTGTAGTGTGCGACGGCATCATCTGGCTTGAGCCGAATCACTTGTCGGTATTCGCCGATGGCATCCGTCAGCCGTCCCGCCCGGTCCAGTGCCACCGCATAGTTGCCATGGTTCTCCGCCGAATCTGGCTGCAATTGCGCCGCGGCGCCAAGATGCAACACCGCCAACTCAACCCGCCCGAGTTTCAAATACGCGTAGCCAAGATTGCTGTGTGTTCTGGCGTCCTGTGGATTTTCACGCAAGACCGCTTCAAACCGCTCAATGGCCTCGCCACCCCGTCCCGCGCCGACCAGAGCGATCCCGAGACTGCGGGCCGCGTCGGCATCGTCCGGCTGCAGCCGAAGCGCCTCTTGGTATAGCGGAATGGCCAGGTCGCCCTGCCCGGCCTTGACCAGCGCATCCCCCTTGCCCCTGAGCGCTTTGAAGTAGTCCGGGGAAATGCGCAACGACCGATCGAACAACTCGATGGCCGCCGCTGTTTGACCCATTTTCAATAGTGACTCGGCCTTGTTGTAGTAGGCCATGGCGTAGTCTGGCTTCAATTGCAGCGCTCTGTCATAGCTGGCCAGGGCCTCCGACCTGCGGCCTGCGCTATCCAGTGCATTTCCGAAGTCATTGAGAGCCCGCGCATTCCCAGGACGCTTGCGAACCGTATCGCCCCAAAGGTTCAGCGCGCTTCGGTAGACCTCGTTGCGCTGCACAGTGCCCCAGCCGAGCAGCGCTGCCACCAATGCGACAATAGCCAGCCCCGCATTCTTACCCGCTTTGGCAAGCAGTCCAATCGCCGCAAAGGCAACCACAGGAATCAAAGGCAGGTACATTCGATGCTCCGCTATGGTTTGCGTAGTCAGCGGAACAATGCTCGAACTGGGCGCAAGAATTCCAAAGAACCAGCAGCCAGCAAAACCCAGTTTCGGCCAGCGAATTGTCGCGTATGCGGTTGCCCCCAGAAGCACCAGAAGAAGGGTTGCTTGAGGCCACACTGAGGCAAGGTCTTTGATCACCTGGGCTCCGTAGTCGAACACCAAGCCCTGCGGCCAGAGCGCCAGGCGCAAGTAGCGCACGATGGCCCAACACTGAGTCAGGGCATACGCCCACCAAGTCACCCCGTGCCCGAACCCAACGGTTTGGTTGCGATCGTTGTGCGAAACGATGAGCAGTCCCAACGGCAGCCAGGTTGCCGCCAGGCCGAGATACAGCCGTCCCCGTTGCCTCAGCGCCTGCTTGAACGAGCCCGACAGGAACGCCCGGTCGTAGAGCCACACCATGAGGGGCGCCGTGGCCATCACCTCTTTGCTGGCCATCCCCAGCAAACAGGCGGCGATGGCCCAGCCGTACCAGAAGGATTTTCTCGCTGAGTCGCAGGAACGCACGACGGCGTAGAGTGTGAGCAGGTAGAAGAAGCCAACGATCAATTCGTTGCGCTGGATCACCGATGTGACTGACTCCGTCAGCAGAGGGTGGACCGCCCAAAGCAGAGTAATCGAGAGTGCCATTGGCCGCGCTTTGCCTTCAAACCGTCCTTTCAGCGATGGCAATCGCAGTGTTCGCAACGCAAGGCTAAAGAGCATCAGCGCCACCGCGACATGAAACAGGAGGTTGGTGACGTGGTATCCCGTCACGCTGGTTCCACCCAACGCGTAGTTGACGGCCAAGGACAGGTTGACCAGTGGTCTTCCCACCGCCCCGGCTGAGAGCAGCGGCGGCCGCATCACCCGCGTGATAGGCCACAGATGCCTGATAGTTGGATTGTCGACGACGGCCGGGATGTCGTCGAATACGAAAGGACCGGAGAAACTGTTGTGATAGGCGGCGCAGGCCGCGAGAGCTATCAGCACGAGGCAAGCCGGCGTGGCCCAGCGCGATTCGCCGCCGGACGCGGGTCGATCGGCCAGCGTCTGGCTGGTGAGCCTTGCCTCCTGCAGCGCCATTTTTCGCTGTTTTCGATCCAAACACGGACCGCCGCGAAAGGAAAGCCCTTCGTCCCCAACCAGCCACGAACCTACGAGAGGCGGTTCTGGGCCTCCAGCGCCTTGGCCACGGAATCGGCCAGGGACTCTATCGTGTAAGGCTTGGCCAGCCAGCCCAAGCCACGGTCGATAGCGGCCTGCATGCGATCGTTGGGCGCGTGTCCGCTCACCAGGAGGGCGCGCTGATTGGGGAACAGCTGCCGGATCATTTCGAAGATCTCGAGCCCATCCCGTTCTTCGAGCAGGCTCATGTCCAGGATGACGAGGTCGCACGGGCTCTTGCCGGTGGCCGCCGCTCGAACAAAACGCTGATAGGCCTCTTGCCCACTCTCCAGGGTCTTGACCTGGTATCCCAGGTGTTCGAGCACCCGCCGCCCGGTGCGCAGGAGAATCGGAGAGTCATCCACCAACAAAATCGAAGACCGGCCCAGCGGTACCGGCGTCGGGGTGTTCGGAGCATCGATCCCTTCCTGCGAAACCAGGCACGGAAAATACAGAGTGAAGGTCGTGCCCTGGCCGCGCACGCTGGTGACGTCGATGAAGCCGCCGTGCTCCTTGACCACGCCATGCACGATGGCCAGGCCCAGACCCGTGCCACTCGATTCACCCAAGGGTTTGGTGCTGTAGAAGGGCTCAAAGACCCGTCCCAGCTCTTCCTGGGGAATTCCCCTGCCAGTATCGCTGATCGAAAGGATTGCGTAGCGACCAGGCTCGATGCGTTCGAACCCGACGATGGCCTCATTCACCTGTCGCTCGCCCGCGCGCATGGTGAGCTGTCCGTTCCCCTCGACGGCCTCGACTCCATTGCGCATCAAATTGGAAATTGCGCGCGCCAGATGGGCCTCCGACGCTTGCATCAGCAACGGCTTCGACGGCAAATGCGCCACGATTTTCACGTTTCGGCCAGAGTCCGAAGCGACCCAGGCAGAGTTTTCGGCAATGCATCTGGAAACCACCGCGACCAGATCCAGAGGCCCTTTGCTCATCCGGCCTTGGCGGCCCAGGGTCAAAAGGTCCTTGATAGTTTGCGAAGCGCGCAGGCTGGCGGATTTCATGTTGATCAGGTCGGCGCGCATTTCCGCCACCCGCGCGCCGGGATCCAACTTGTCCAGCTCGGCCATAATCAGATCGGGGAGAGCCACGATGGGGCCGAGCGCGTTGTTCAGGTCGTGCGCCACGCCACCCGCGAGCACGCTGAGCGATTCCAGCCGCTTGCTGGTGGCCAAGCGTTCCAGCTCATCCCGCTCGTGCAGACGGGTCCTTTCCATCAACTCCTGGTGAATCTGGATGCTCCGCATCGCCACGTTGAGCTGGTCGCGCAGAACCTGGTAGCCGTGGGTCTCGGGCAAGCGCTCGAATACGGCAATCCCCAAGCACTGGGTTTCGAAAACCAATGGGAATCCCAGCAGGGCGCTTCTGCGCGATTCCGGATAGCTGTCCGGTGGAAATAGCAGTTGCGATGAAAAGGCCGGCGGCAAAGGTGACTGGGGCGTGCCATCGACCATGCACAGGAAGGGCTGCAACTCTCGCGCACTGTCATCAATGAATCGCGACAAGAATGCGGTCTGCACGCCGGTTCGGGGCAGCGCCCTGAGCAACATGTGTTCCAGCGATTCCCAGTCCAGCGCGACTCCGATTTGCTCGCCGGTGACCAGTAGCTTGCGGTAATTCTGGTCAAGCGTCACGCGATGCTGGGTCTGAATGGCTGTCCCAGCCGTCGCGATCATGGCAAACGCGTCGGCCCACAACCGCTCCAGGGTCAGATCGGCCAGATCACGCAATTCCCCGCGCAGCCACTCGACCGCATCCTGAAGCGCGCGGTAGTGGGGATAGTTCTCTCCGGCCTGGACCAGGAGGTTTTCCAGGGCATCGGCAAAGCTACGAGGCTGCCCGTCCAGCTCGGCCTGCAGGGCCTCCACCAGAACGTTCGCAGCACGTTGGTGGTCCATGCCGGTGGCTTGCAGAACGCGAGCGAGGCGGTTCTCCAGCTCGGCTCCGTGCGCCTGCAGGTAGTCGCGGGGGCCGGGCGACGGGACCGGAGTGGGCGCGGCTTTGCTCCGACGCTGACCGGGGCGGCACCCACACGACCGGCGCACCACGAACTCGGTCGCCGCCTGGGTACGCAGGACAGCAGGCCGACCCGCCATTTGATCGAGGATGATCTGGAGCGCCGTTTCGGCCATGAAAGCAAAAGGCTGGGCCACGCTGGTCAAGGCCGGATTGCTCATGCGCGACAGCGGCAAGTCGTCAAACCCTGTGACCCGAATGTCGCGAGGTACGCTGCGTCCGTGCTTGCGCAGGGCTGCGACCGCGCCCAAGGCCATGAAGTCGTTGGCCCCGGCCACCGCATCGAATTGGATACCCTGTGCCAGCAGGGCTTCGACGCCATCGAATCCATCGCCGGGCATGAAAGCGCCGGGCACGACCAGCGCTGGGTCGAAATCGATTTGGTTCTGCGCCAGCACCTCCTGATAGGCGCGCAATCGAGTCTCGGCCTCGACCTTGCCCGGAGGGCCCGCGATGAAAGCCACCCGCCTACAATGGTGGTCGCACACCAGGTGTTCGACGGCTGCGCGCATGCCCACGCTGTCATCGATCATCAAGCTTGGGACGTCGGGGATCTCGGTGCCGACGCTGCAGACCGGCAGCGGGGAAAAGTGGCGAACCAGCCGCATGAGTCCTTCCAGACCGCAGAAACCGCCTAGCAGCGAGGACACGACAATCACACCGTCGGCGCACTCGGGACCGACCAGATCGAAGATCGCGTTGTGCGCGGCACACCCGCGGTCGGGTTCGTTGAGTCCCCGCCCGAAGATCATGAGCAGGTTCAGATCCAGAATGGCGGCCCGGCTGGATAGGGCGTGTTGGATTTGCGTGCCGTACCCACCTGAGAAAAAGTCCATGTAATCAAGCAGCACCGCAATGGTCTTGCGGCCGCGCTGACGGTGGCTGGCGGGGGCATCCACGGCAAACTTGTCCACGACAGGCGACGACGCTGCGCCTAGTTGGGCGTTCGTTGCCTATCTAGAACTACGGCGGAACGGTCGGATTCTTGAGTCGTGACCGCCATCACAGCCAACGTGGTTCAAGGCATGCGAGTCCACCCAGTCCGGGGTATGCTGCGTTGATGAGGAGTCGAACGTGGACCCGGTTGCGGGCGGCCCAGGCTTTGTGGAGCCTGGCGGTGCTGGGGCTCGAGGGGGCGGCTCTGGCACAGGGTGCGAGTCCGCAACCGACGTCCGGTTCGGTGGTGTACACACCCATCCCGCCTGGGCCAGCGAAGCGACCCGGGCCGGCAGCGTCTGCGCCGCCTCGTCTTACCCCAGCCAATGGCCCGGCACCGCCGCCGGTCTACGCCCCGACCCCTTCGGCACCAGCGTCCCCGCCGGTTCTCTACACCCCTATGCCTTCTGCAGCCGCCCGGCGACAAGAGGCAGCAACGGCGTATACCGCGACGCCGGCTGCTCCCGCATCGCCGCCTGCTGCAATCAACCCACCTCCCTCCCTGCCTGCGCCGCCGGTTGTCGTCACCCCGATTCCTTCGGCATCAGCGCCGCCGCCCGTTCTCTACACCCCCATGCCTTCTGTGCCGGGGCAAAGGCTGCAACCGCCGACGGCGACCGCGCCCGTTCCTTCTGCGCCGGCACAGCCATCGCCAGCGCCACCGCTGACCGCCCCCGCATATTCTGCGCCAGTCGAGCGACTGGCACCGCCAACGGCGGCGGCGCCCAACCCGCCCGCGGAAACTGACGCGCACAATGCTGCAGGCATCGCCGAGACCGTGACGCCGGCACCAGCCGCACGCCCGAGGCCCCGTCTGCTAGGGGTCACCAGCGACGTCGGTCTGCCCGACGGCGCCAACCTGGGACTGGTCCTACGTCCGACTTCTTGGATCCGCTTGAGTGCGGTGGGCGGCACCAACTCGGCCAGCTTGGGCTTTCGCGGTGGGCTCACGGCCATTCCGCAATGGTTCTGGCACATCGGGCCTTCATTCACGATGGAGGCCGGGTACTGCCGCGTGGGAGACGTCAACGGAGTGCTCCGCACCTTCTTCCAAGTTCCTGCTTGGATGAAGGACTATGCGCAGCAGGCAGGCTACACTTACTACAACGCGCATCTTGGCCTTGAATTTGGTCGCCGTAACATAACTGGCTTCATCCACGTCGGCGGCAGCTATATCGACGGAACCGTGCGTGCGCCCAATCCCGTTCTCATCACGTCCGCCGGCACCAGCTCGACGGATGCCCCGCACCTTATCTTCGGCCAGGACGCCAAGGTGCAGGTGTACACAGTTTCGGCCAAGGTGGGATTGATTGTGTACTTCGGAGGGCTCTGACCATGCGTTCACAATGTTCTTGGCCGGGGTTGGTTTTGGCTGGTGCACTGCTGTTGGGTTGCACGCCGTCGGTAGTCATCGATGCGCCTGATATCGAAATCACTCAGCCCAACCTGCAGTTCCCTGCTGCTCCGGCGCGTGCCGGCGCCGGAACATCGGTCCAAGGTCAATTCAGAGTCACCACCAACAAGCTCGGTGCAGCCAACAATCCCGATGCCGGGTCGCTCAAGCTGATCGAGCGCCTCTTGATCACGCGGGTCGCCCTCAAAGCCAATACCGGCATCACGGACTTCGGCTTCCTGAACCAGCTGACCGTGGTGGCCTCGAACAACTCCTATTCCACAGAGTCGAGCCCCGGGTGGCCGGTGATCCAGATCGTTGACTACCAAGCGGACCCTGGTGTGCAAACCGGGGCTGTGCTGCAACTGCCCCTGGACACGCCCGTCAACATGCTGCCGCTCTGGGGACACACTTCACTCTACCTCACCGTCACCGCGACCGGCGATCCCCCCACCTTCCCCTGGTCTGTGGACGTTGTGTTCTCGCTGTCAATCAAGCTGCGTGAATAGCCCGGCCTTGGCTTGACTCTGTCGGCTTCGTCTCGTAGGTAGAAGCCATGGTTCGGGCTACGGACAGCGGACGCTCACGCGCCAGTCTGCGCGCCACCAGCACGCTGCTGTTGGCTGCCCAGCTTCTCGCCTTGGGGCATCTGTTGATCGTGAACCACACGATCTGTCCTGAGCATGGTGAGGCGATCCATGCGGGATTGCCCAGCAAAGCGCAAGCCCTGCCCATGACCTACGAACACGCGACGGGCGATCCCGCGCTGGTCGCTGGGGCGCCCCCTGCCGAGGAAGCGCACGACCATTGTCTGGCCCGGGCCAACACGCGCGAGCGCTTCGCATTGCTGCCGGTTCTGGACGCGACGCCCGGCCCGCTGCTGGCAGGCACGCCGCTGCCGTCGAGGGCAGCCGTTGCTGTCATGCCGGCCCTGGCCGTGCTCCGACTCGCGCCCAAGACCTCGCCTCCCTCGGCGTAGTCCAAGCCAAGCGCCAGCGGCGCACAGAGAAGCCGGGCAGCGGGAGAGTGCCTGCTTCTTGACTTTGGTCGCCACGCTCCCGATTCGGCGAATCCACGGAGGACGTGTCATGTTTTCTTTGGCCCTGATTGCATCCCTGCTGCTGGCGCAGCCGAGCGAGGAACCCACCCCCGCGCCGGCTGCGACCGACACCCCGCCAACCGCTGGCGCGACCGCCTTGCCCGAAAGCAAGTCGGCGCCGTCCACCGACGACCTTCTTCGGCGCATCGAGGCGCTGGAGAAGGCAGAGGCAGCGCGCACCACCCCATCCGCAAAACCATCAACCGCCGGGATATTTGCCCAGACTCGCTTCAACCCAGATATTTCGATCATTGCCGACTTCGCAGTGGCTGGCACGAATGTCGACGACAAGACGGCTCAGGCGCTGACTGTTCCGGGATTCATTTACCAATCGGACCGGACCGGCAAGTTACGCGGGATCAACTTAAATTACCTGGAGTTGGCCTTCAACATCGCGGTCGATCCGTACTTTGACTTCTTCAGCGTGGTCACCATCGCACCTGGTACGGCCGACGTCGTCGACGTCGAGGAAA
>Ga0265316_10007796_pt1 | contig 10023 bp, 8 predicted proteins | sample 4522metaG_FD_202092 | JGI IMG/M metagenome (GOLD analysis project Ga0265316, IMG submission 202092) | Rhizosphere microbial communities from Carex aquatilis grown in University of Washington, Seatle, WA, United States - 4-5-22 metaG | ecosystem: Host-associated > Plants > Roots > Rhizosphere >... | reverse complement strand
ACGGTACGTGCGCAACTGCCCTGGCAGTAGTCCCGCACGAAGCGCCGCACCGCCTCCCATTCGCGCCGGCCCTTGCGCGCCTTGGGGTCGTCATCGGCCGCTCCGGGCGGAGCAGTCGCCAGGGTGACGTGCTTGGCCCAGGCCTCGGCGTTGGCCCGAAAGGTCTGGAGTTCCACGCCCTCCTGCTCTAGCGCAAACTCGGCCAGGTTGCGCAAGATTCCGGCGACGGTATCCAGCGCCATATCCGCCAGCTGATTGTTGCCGGGCCCGTCCGGCTGCGGCTGGGTTTCCGGGGGTCGCGGTGCTTTGCCAAACATGACGACGGCTCTGGGGGCCATCGGCAGATCGGCCGGAGAGTTGAGCGCGCCGGCCCGTACCGGTTACCTCCGCGTCACCTTGAACGTTGCACCATACGACGGACAAGTGCGTGTCTCCCCGTCCGTCAGCAAGCAATAGCCCCGAAAAAGGCTGAGCCGTGTGTCGAGACAGAGCCACTGCGTGATCGATTCTTCCCGCGGCGATTCTGTCTGGTGTCGAAGCGCGAAGACTCAGCGCAGTGCCGTTGTCCATCCACCAGGGCGAGAGCCAGAAGGCATGAGGATTAGTCTAGTCTTTGCACCGAGCGAGCTGAATCGGAACTTCTCTGAATGTAAGACCAGAGAGAGGCACATGGGGCATGTCCCCCCTGCAAGCCTTCTTGCCGTTGCCGCGATACTGGAAAGGGCTGGCGTCGAAGTGCAACTGATCGACATGGTAGCCGAACGCCTTTCCTTCGAAAACGCTCTGGCGCGAGTCAAGGCATTTTCTCCTGCCATGCTGGGCTTCACGCTTACAACCTACAGCTTTCACTCCGCCATGAAATGGATAAGGCGCTTTCGGGATGGCACCGGGCTGCCCATTCTCGCCGGGGGCGCTCATGCCAGCATTTATCCCGACGAAACCATGACTCATCCGGAAATCGACTATCTCGTACTGGGTGAAGCCGACCGTCCCTTGCCTGAGTTCATCAAGCGTCTCACAGCCGGTGGAAGTCTTGAAGGCATCAAGTCCTTTGCCTATCGCCACGACGGCCGCGTGGTCGTGGACAAGACTGTGGAGATTCTCGAAAACATTGACGACGCTCCATTCCCCGCCCTCCATCTCGTCAAGAACGAACTCTATGGAAGCATTCTCTCTCAGCGGAAGAACTACACCGCCCTCATGTCATCAAGGGGGTGCCCCTATCGCTGCACATTCTGTGACCAGAAGAAGACGCCCTATCGAATGAGGAGCCCACAAAGCCTAGTCGAGGAAATCAAGCGTAACTACTACAGATTCGGCATCAGGGATTTCGACATCTGGGACTCCACATTCACAGCCAACGAGAAGCGCGTCATGGAGATCTGCGAGCGGCTGGTGGGAGAGAAGCTGAACATCAGCTGGCGCATTCGCGCGCGGGTCGATTCCGTGAATGAGCCCATGCTGGACGCTCTGAAAGGAGCCAAATGCAGGACCGTGCTCTATGGAATCGAATCAAGCAACCGCGACATTCTGACTAGAATGAAGAAGGATATTACCCCCGAACGGGTGGAACACATCATCGCGTACACAAAGAAAGTCGGCATGCAGACCCTGGGGTATTTCATGTTTGGCTATCCCGGTGAGACAAGGGCGACCATGGAGGCAACAATCCAGTTCGCCCTGGGACTTCCGCTAGACTACGTTCAGATGACGGTGCTGGTGCCGTTTCCCGACACTGCAATCTATGAGTACTACAAGGAAAGGGGCCTGGGAGATTATTGGTCCAGATTCACTCTTGATCTAGATCTTGACCAGGAAATCGAGCTCATCGAAACGGAGCTCACCCGTGCGCAAACGGCATCCATTGTAAGTCGTGCCTATCGACGGTTTTTCTTTCGGCCGGGCATTATTCTTAATCAGTTCATCAACGTCCGTTCGTTTGCAGAGTTTCGGCGGCTGTTTGGCGGGGCTCTTGGCCTCGCCAGGGCAGAGTAGCCTTCCGGCCAGGCGTGATTGAGAGGTTGCAATGGCTGCGGCGAAGTCCAAACGCAGGGAATCTGCGGTTTCTTTCCACCCCGGATGGCGCCCTGAGCGGGCAGGTGGCGAAGAGAGCCGCGGCCGGCCAGAGTTCCCTGCGGGTGTTTTATGTTTCGTCCTCATTCTCGGTGCCGCGATTGCGGCGTATCACAACAGCTTTCGCGGCCCCCTTGTATTTGATGACATTCCGGCCATTGTCGAGAACCCGTCAATCAGGCATCTGTGGAGCTTGCAGGTTCTGGCTGCACCGCTCAGCGCTGGCACGGTGGGCAGACCCGCCGTGAACTTCTCGCTAGCGGTCAACTACGCGCTGGGCGGTGTTGATCCGATTGGATATCACATTGCCAATTTCTGCATTCATGTCCTGGCTGCGCTGACACTCTTCGGGTTCCTTCGGCGAACTCTGCAGTTACCCTCATTGCGGGGACGGTTTGCCGGGCGATCACGCCTGGTGGCTTTGTCGATAACTTTGCTTTGGACCGTGCACCCGCTGCTCACTCAGACGGTGGCGTATGTTGTGCAGCGGACTGAGCTGATCGCAAGTCTCTTTTATCTGCTGACGATGTATTGCGTCGTTCGTTCCTACGACGCCGCCAGAAAGGGTGGCTGGCACGGCTGGGCCATTGCCTCGTGTTTGCTGGGTATGGCTAGCAAGGAAATGATGATTACCGCGCCGGTCATGGTGTGGCTGTACGATCGGGCCTTCCTTTCGGGTTCGTTCAAGGGCGCGCTGAAGCAGCGGGGACGGCTTTATCTGGGGCTGGCGGCAACCTGGTTGCTGTTGGGAGCTCTCGTCGTGTCGCACAACGATCGCAATCAAACCGTGGGATTTGGAAGCGCGGTAACCTCGTGGGACTACGCTTTGACCCAGTGTTGGGCCATCGTTCGCTATTTTCGTTTGGCTTTGTGGCCACAAGGTTTGGTGTTCGACTACGGCACTCAGGTGATTAAGAACTTCGCGTCGGTGTGGCCGCAGGCAGGCATTCTTCTGGTGCTGTTGGGGGCAACCGTGTGCGCGACTATTCGCCGGCCGAGGTTGGGGTTTGCAGGCTGCTGGTTCTTCGGAGTTCTTGCGCCGAGTTCGAGCATCGTTCCCCTCGCCACCCAGACGGTAGGGGAGCATCGGATGTACCTGCCACTCGTTGCTATCGTCGCCCTCGCAGGGGTCGGACTGTTTGCCAGGGCGAACAAGAATGCGGCGCTGGTCGTTGTTGCCCTGGTGGGAACGCTACTCGGCTGGGGTACAGCGCAGCGCAACGAGGTCTACCAGAGCAAGTTTAGCCTCTGGAGCGACACGGTGGGCAAACGTCCGGCGAATGCCCGAGCTTTCAACGAACTCGGCAATGCACTGGACAGCTTGGGCAGGAGTTCGGAGGCGCTTGCCGCCTACGACCAGGCCATGCAATTGAAGCCAGATTATGCCATAGCCTGCTACAACAGGGCCGATTTGCTGCTCAAGATGGGTCAGACGGACGCGGCCCTCGGGCTGTTTGACCAGGCGCTGCGCCTCAAACCAGACTATTTCAAGGCCCTGAGAGGAAAGGCGGACGCACTGATGAGGGCCGGGAAGGGCGACGCCGCCATTGCGCTATACCGACAAGCGCTCAAGCTGCAGCCGGATGATGCGGACGCGGCGCGCAGCCTCAGGGTCGCTCTGGTCAGCGCGGGACAGAGCCCCGAGGCGGTTGAGCGGCTTGAGGCCGCTTTGCGCGTCGATCCTCGGGACACACGGACGCACAGCGATCTTGGCTATGCCTATTCGAAGCTCGGCCGGACGGAATTGGCCATGTCGCATTTTGCGATGGCGGCGCAGCTGGAGCCCGACTCTGCCGAGGCCCATGGCAATTATGCCGTGGCACTACAGCGGGCGGGACGGCTCACTGATGCAATTGCCGAATATCGGCAAGTGATTCGGCTGAAGCCCGATGACGCCGTCGCACACTACACCCTGGGGAACGTCTGCGCGCAAACCGCGGATCTGGTGCAGGCGGTGGCGATCTATCAGGAGGCATTGAAACTCCGGCCTGAGTATCCCGAGGCTCACAACAACCTCGGTGCGGTGCTGCGGCGCCTAGGCCGCCTCGATGAGGCGCGCGAGCATTATCGTCTGGCGCTCAAGTACCGCCCCGACTATCCCCAGGCCCGGCGCAACCTCGCCGTCCTGGCCGGGTCTGATGTTGCAGCGACGGAGAACTAGCGCTGCTTGCCCGAAGTCGCAGAAGGGATGGTAAGGTGCAGCGGCGGGGCTCGCCGGATCGTGTTCCTCTCAGTGTAGCGACTTGATGTACTCCAGCAAATCGGCGACATCGTTGTCACTCAAATCAGCCTTGGGCATTTGCGGCGCGAAACCCTTCACGACTTCCTTGGGAGGATGATGGATGGAGCGCGCGACGTAGTCCTGGTCGGCGGTCAAGCTGACCTCCCTGCCTTCAGTGAGCACAGTGACTTGGCTGCCGAGAAGGCCTTTCCAGGTCGGACCCACCAGCTTCGTACCGTCGGTAGTGTGGCAGGCAACGCAGCCCTTGAGCTTAAAGATGCGTTCCCCACGGGCCGGATCAGGCAAGCCCCCCGCGCCGGTTTGCGACAGCACGGGCACGTCAGATTCGCCGAAGTACCACGCAGAAAAGTCCCCCTCAGGAATCACGTGCACCTTGGACAGCATATACGAGTGATTGACCCCGCACATGACCGTGCATTCGATGTCGAAGTCGCCGAGCTGTTCGGGCTGGAACCAGGTGTAGTTGTTCTTGCCGGGTACCACGTCGGCCTTGACTCGGAAGGCCGGCACGTAAAAGCCGTGCAACACATCCAGCGATTTGAGGTCGAGCCGGATGGGCCGGCCCAAGGCGACGTAGAGCTCGCTGGTTTGACGGCCGTTGGGATAGGTGAAGGACCACGCCCATTGCCGAGCCGTGACCTGAATCACCATGGCATCACGCGGAACCTCGCGCAGGTAGCGATAGTTGGTCCAACCGTAATAGAACATGCTCAAGAACAACACCAACGGGATCCCGGTCCAAGTCAGCTCAAGCAGCAGGTGGCCGTGAATGTCCTCGGGCTTCTGCCTACCCCGGCGATAACGAATCACCAAGTAGATCATCACAAAGGTGATGAACACCAAGAATGCAATGGTCAGCGCGGAAATGTAGAGAAAGACCGCGTCTACTTTGTCGGAAAAGCTGGAAGCGCCGCCAAACATGGTTGCCTACCTGAACAGATAATCGGAGAAGGTTAGACCAATGAAAATGATCAACACGGCAATCGCCACCGCAGCCATGTACTTGAGCGCCGCGCTCTCGTATTTGAGGTGCATGAAATAGAAGAAGACCAAACTGGCCTTACTGGGCGTGATGACCAGCAATCCCAGCAGGGCCAGGATCGGTCGGTGGGTGAGGCTCAGTCCGACCAGCAGCCCGGTGAGAACCACCAATGCGATCCATACTTTGACAAAGGTGGCGTAGCCAACGATGTGAGGCGGCTCGGCTTGGGCGTGCATGCTGATACTCATGGACAATCGCTCATGGGGCTAGGCCGCGAGGTAAAAGAGCGGCAACAGGAAGATCCAGATGACATCGACCAGGTGCCAGTAAAGGCCTGTGTTTTCCAGCTTGATGAAGTCGTTGTGGCGAATCCTGTCGCGCGCCAGCAACACCAGCATCACCGACATCACCACCACCCCGATGGTCACGTGCAGACCGTGGAGTCCGGTCATGCCGAAGTACAGGCCGAAGAACAGGCGCTCGCCGGGGGGCCGGGCCATCAGATGTTCGGAGCCGGGGTAGATGCCGTGATGGATCTTGGCCTTCCATTCGAAGACCTTGTTCACCAAGAAGGCCGCGCCCAGCAACATGGTGCAGGCCAGAAAGAGCATCGAGTGAAGCTTGCGCTGCAGCCGGATGGCGACGATGGACAGCACCATGGTCAAGCTGCTGGTAAGCAGAATCAGTGTGTTGATCACGCCCAGAGTGACATTCAATTCGCCCGAGGCCTTGTGGAAATCGTGCGCATGCATCGATCGATACATGCCATAGGCGACGAACAGGCCGCCGAACAGGATTAGCTCGGTAAAGACGAAGATCCACATGCCGAGTTTCGCCCCGCCATAGTCCCGATGTTGGCCGGCGGGTTCGGCGGCGTGAGTTTGAGCCAACACGCTCATCCGGCCAGCTCCCTGGCAACCGGATTGAAGGTGTAGGCCGGCTCGCTGATGACCGGCAGCACGGCAAAGTTGTCGGTGGGCGGCGGCGAAGACACCGTCCACTCGAGGGTGACGCCGCCCCAGGGGTTGGCGGGGATGGTCGTCTTGCGGAACAACCCACGCAGGAGATTGGCGACCATGATGAGAAGACCGGCAACCAGGATCCAGGAACCGACAGTGGCCCAGATGTGCCCGGTGTGGAACCTGGGCAAGTGATCGTAGTAGCGCCGGGGCATGCCCTGCAGGCCAAGAACCAGAAACGTGAAATACAGGATGTTGAAGCCGACGAAAATCGGCACAAATGCCACGATGGCCGCGCGCTCGTTGTACATGCGTCCGAACATCTTGGGATACCAGTAGTGCAAGGCCGCGAAGAACGCGAAGCCGGTGCCGCCGAACATCACATAGTGAAAATGTCCGACAATGAAGTAGGTGTCGTGAATGTGCACGTTGATGGCCAGCGCACCCTGGAACAGGCCGGTGAGGCCGCCGATGCTGAAGAGAAAGACAAACGCCAAGGCGAACAACATGGGCGGGCGCAACTCGACCGACCCTTTGTACAGGGTCGCGACCCAGTTGAAGACCTTGATTGCGCTGGGAATCGCCACCAGGAAGGTCAGCAGCGAAAAGATGATGATGGCGAATTCGCTCATGCCGCTGGTGAACATGTGGTGGGCCCAGACCAGCGAGCCAACCGCGGCAATGCCCATGCTGGAAAGCACGATGGCCTTGTAGCCGAAGATGGTCCGGTGGGCGAAGGTCGGGATGATCTCCGATATCGCGCCCATGGCGGGCAAGATCATGATGTACACCGCTGGATGCGAATAGGTCCAGAACAGGTGCTGGTACAGAATGGGATCGCCGCCGATGCTGGGATCGAAGATGCCCAGGTGGAAGACCCGTTCGAGAACCACCAGCAACAGGGTGATGCCCAGGATGGGCGTGGCCAGGACCTGCACCCAGGACGTCGCGTACAGCGCCCACGGAAAAAGCGGCATGCGCATCCAGTTCATGCCCTTGGTGCGCAGGCGGTGAATGGTGGTGATGAAGTTGAGTCCAGTGAGGATGGATGAAAAGCCGACGGTGAAGGCGCCCAGCACTGCCACGGTGACGTTGGTCCCGGTCTTCACGCTGTAGGGCACGTAGAACGACCATCCGGTGTCAGGCGGACCGCTGCCGGTGAACAGGGACGACAGCGCGATGGCAGCGCCGCTCATGAACAAATACCACGACAGCAGGTTGAGCCGCGGGAAAGCCACGTCCCTGGCGCCGATCATTATGGGCAGAAAAAAGTTCCCGAATACCGCGGACAGGCCGGGAATCACGAACAAGAAGATCATGATCACGCCATGCAGAGTGAACAAGGCGTTGTAGGTGGTGGGCTTCATCATGGTCGGGCCCATGGTCAGCTGCTCGAGCCGCATGAACAGCCCCAGCGTCATGCCCACCAGGAAGAAGGTCATCATGGCGCTGAGATAGAGGATGGCGATGCGTTTGTGGTCGGTGGTCAGCAACCAGGACGCAACGCCTTTGCGTTGGTAGAAACTGGGCTCGCCCGAGAGAGAGTCGGCGGCAATGCTCACGATGGCTCCTTGGGATCAGGGAACCCTTTCAGGGTTCCCATCTCAGTCGCGTGGGGAGCCGGCGAGCTTTGCTCGCCGCGGACCATCGCGGGAGGGTTTGGCGAGGCCGAGCGCGAGGGCGCGAGCGTAGCGAGCGGGTGTGGTGGGGAAGGTGCAGGTCCAGAAGTCCCCGAAGGGGGAAGCGAGGGGGATGGGGTGGCAGGTGGAGTGCCGAAGGGCGGAGCGAACCCTTTCAGGGTTCCCATCTTGGATCGTCTCTTGCGGGTGACGCCCACCACGACGCCGAAGCCCACGGCGAGCATGATGGTGAAGGCCGCGGCAACGCGCGTGATGGCGAGTGAATAGCGACGGCCGGACGGATCGTAGTTGAAACAGAACTTGAGCAGGCGGGCGATGGTGGGGCCGGTGCGGCCCTGCGCGGCCTCGGTGACCGCCATCTTCACGTCAAAGGGCAGAAAGGTGACCCCATACAGATAGCGCGTCACCATGCCGGTTCCCGACAGCACCATGACGACGCCCGGGTGGACGAAGTCCTCACCATGCCTGGCAAACTTGAAGCCGACCGCGTCGGCCAGTCGCTTGGTCGAAACCGGATCGCCGGTCAAGAATCGCCAGGCGGTCGGCGGAAACCCGGGCCCGAGCTGTTTGATGTAGTTCTGCTTCTTCTGACCAGCCAGCTCGGCGTCGTCGCGCGGATCGAAACTGACGGTCAGAATCTGGAAATCCTTGCCCGGGATCTGGTCGATCTTCTGCAGCATCTCGGCCACGCCATTGAGCAGCGGCGTGCACAGGCTGGCGCAACGGAAGTAGTTCAGGGTCAGCACGGTCGGCTTGTCGATCAAGTCGCGCAAGGAAACCCGATCGCCCTGCTCGTCGACGAGCTTGATGTCCAGGGGAATCGTCTGTCCCAGTTTCTCGTCGACCCCCACGTCGAGCGGGGGCTCGCTCGGCGCACTGGCGAGCGCGGAGCGCCCCGCGATGGTTGTCCAGAGTCCCAGCAGGATTGCAAGTTGCGACTTCATGGCTGGCTAGCTTCCTCCTTGGTACCAACAAGCGCGCGCACGATCTCGCCCCATTCCATAGCGTTCAATCCGGCCACCGCAGGGGCGAACCCATTGTCGGGCGCGCCAGCCGCCCAGGCGCGAGCCACGGCCGCGGAACGGTTGCGATTCGCGGTGGCCGCCACCGTGCGCGCCGCACGAGATGGATTCGTGATGGCGAAGCGGAGCAGCTCGGCCGAGGCAGACTTGTCCTCGACGAGCGGCCATTGCAGTGGTGGCACTGTTGCCTGCTCCTTCACCATCTTCCTGATGGCCAGACTGACCGGAATGCGGTTGGGGATGTGGAAACCCTTGGAACGAAATTGGTTCGCCAGCGCCTCCAGGGCCTTGGGATCCTCGGCACCATGGTCGAACGCCCCCAAGGAGCGAACGTAGTGGACCAGCGCCATGCGGTCAGCCGGCGTGATGAAGTCAAACGCGGCCATGCCCGTGCCCTTGATGCCGGTTGAGATGGTAGTGAAGATGTCGGTCACGTGAAAGCCGTGATCCCAGCCCGAAGGCTGAGTGAAGTTGCGCGGCCTGGGATTCAAGGTTCCTGCGGCCGGTCCATTGCCTTGTCCGCTCTCGCCATGGCACGAACTGCAGTTCTGCTTGAACAGCACCTCGCCGCGGCCGAGCAGTTTCGGATTCGGGGCCATGACCGTGGCAGGATCCAGCGGTGGCAGGTCGCGACCCTTGCTTGCCGGAGCCTCGGCCTGATCCAGCCAACCCACGCTGGCCGCGGCCGGCTGGTCCGAGGGCGGACGCGCCAGCGGTCGTCGCTCGCGCAGAAACGCAGGGATCACGATCAGGCCAAACAGCACGAAGGTGACGGCGACACCCGAAACCACAGCAAAACGGTTGGCCAGCCCTTTGGCTTCGCTGCCCCAGCTGACAGGGGTCTTCCCTTCGCCGTTCATGGTTGCCACTCTAGCCCTCTAGACAGCAGAGGATCGCCCACGGGCATATCAGCGCCGTGGCCCATGGCGCGACGAATTTGCAAGAACCCGAGACCAAGGAAGAAGCACGCCATGGCCAGTTCCGGCCAACCGAAGAGGGGCTTTGGCCCGAGCACGGGGAAGACGAGCCAGTACAAATCGACAAGATGTCCCAGCAAGATCGAAAGAGCCGCGATGCGCAAGGTGGCGGAATGCTTTTTCCCCAC
>Ga0265316_10007794_pt1 | contig 10025 bp, 6 predicted proteins | sample 4522metaG_FD_202092 | JGI IMG/M metagenome (GOLD analysis project Ga0265316, IMG submission 202092) | Rhizosphere microbial communities from Carex aquatilis grown in University of Washington, Seatle, WA, United States - 4-5-22 metaG | ecosystem: Host-associated > Plants > Roots > Rhizosphere >... | reverse complement strand
CCCGCAAAGGAAAGAGCCGCCCGGGCGGGATCGTTTCCTTCTGCCGGAGGACTTCCGAAAGCTCATCGACGAATGCCGTGCCGATCCGGAGCTCTACGCCTTCATGTGGCTCGCAGCGACGACTGGAGCGCGCAAGAGCGAGATCCTGGCAAGGAGTTGGGCGGAGGTTCGGATGGAGGGACCGGCCCCGCACCTCTACGTTCCGCGCTCGAAGAACGGACGCCCCAAGAAACTGGCCTTGGCCGCCGAAGCCGTCGCCGCGCTCAAGAGCCTCCCCAGCTTCGGAAGCAACGAATACGTCTTTCCAGCGGACCAATCCAACGTCCGATTCAAAGGCACCCAGCTCTACAAATGGGACATGCGCAAACCGTTCCAGGCCGCCTGCGACCGTGCCGGCATCAAGAGCCTTCGCATCCACGACCTGCGTCACATGGCCACCAGCATTCTCTTCCTGCAGGGAATCCCCGACGCAATCATCCGCAAGCTCACCGGCCATCGCAGCCGGGAACTGGAACGCTATCAGCACCTGTCACCGCTTCTCAAACAGCAGACGGTGGAACTCATCGCCAAAAAGCTCAGTGACACAGCTACTGACACACCGGATTCTGGGGCCAAGAAGGAAAGCTCGGAAGTTACTGAAAGGATTGGCGGGGACGACGGGGTTCGAACCCGCGACCTCCGACGTGACAGGCCGGCGTTCTAACCAAACTGAACTACGTCCCCGCTTGTGTCGGCAGACTTCATCCTAGCACGTCTGATTGGATCATTCCAGACCATCGAAGATCGAGCTTTCGCGGCCATCGCGCCGAGGCGGCACGCGCGACATAGCCAGCCGCAGGTACACCCGCCCTTCGAATACCCGCTTGTACATGCCGTGCACCTCCGCCATCCGCGCCGCCGGCCATTGCGTCTTGTGGCAGTGGATCGCGGCCAGGGATGGTGCCAGATACTCGCGGCAGTCGATTTCCGTGGTGACGAACTCGTCGCTAACCGTGAGAAACAGCCGCTCCCTTTTTAGCGGATCCGGATCCTCGGCGAACCGCGATTCCGGAAAGACGACAAAGTACAGCTTTCTCGGCTTGTGCACCAGGTGGCCCTGCTGCCCAAAGACGACGGACGCGATATTCGACGCCATGCGATGGTCCGGGTGGCCCGTGATGCCGTCGGGGCCCCAGGTCAGGAGGACGTCCGCCTTGGTCTCTTCGATGATCGCACGGAGCCGGGCGGCCACCTCCTCCGCCACCGCGTGGGTCGAAATGCCCTGGTCCTGGAAGCCGAGCAGGTATGGCTCGTGGATGCCGAGCGCCCGCGCCGCGCACCGCAACTCATCTTCGCGCACGGCGCCGAGGTGGTCCCCGGCCGGCATGTTGAAGTGCGGGCGAAAGCCCTTCTGGCCCGAGGTGATGCTGGCCAGGTAGACATCGTGCCCTTCGGCCGCCGAGCGGGCCAGCAGCGGCCCGGCGCTGGTTTCGTCGTCCGGATGCGCGAAGAAGGCAAGAACCGAGTGCTTTCCCATAGCTACCTCCACGTTACACGTTCGTTGAAGCCGGAGTCCCGTCGGGTGCATCCTAGGTACATGTGGTCTTCTGGGATTCCGATGGGCGAAATCACGCCCAAGTCCGTCTACATGAACCGCCGCCGCTTTCTGAGCGCGGTCGCGGGATTGGCGGTCGCGCGCGCCGCGTTCGCCGCCAGGCTGACAGGCGCCAAGAGCCCGTACAGCACCAGCGAACCGCAGACCTCGCTCAACGACGTCACGCACTACAACAATTTCTACGAGTTCGGTACGGATAAGACGCAGCCGGCCGACTTGGCGAAGAACTTCAAGACCGTGCCCTGGACCGTTTCGGTGGAGGGCGAGGCCGGCAAACGGCAGGTCTACAGCCTGGACGAGATCCTGAAGCTGGCCCCGCTTGAAGAGCGCATCTACCGGCATCGGTGCGTGGAAGGATGGTCGATCGTAGTGCCCTGGATTGGCTTCCCGCTAAGCGCGCTCATCCGCCGGGCCGAGCCGACGTCGAAGGCCCATTTCGTGGCTTTCGAGAGCTACTACGACCCGCGCCAGATGCCGCAGGGAAAGTACGCCGGCATCCAGCTCCCCTACGTCGAGGGCTTGCGCATCGACGAGGCCTTGCACCCGCTCGCGATCCTGGCGGTAGGCATGTACGGGGAGACGCTGCCGAACCAGGACGGCGCTCCGATCCGCCTCGTCGTTCCGTGGAAGTACGGCTTCAAGAGCATCAAGTCGGTCGTGAAGATTCGCCTGGTCGAAAAGCAGCCTCCGACCACGTGGAACATCGCGAACGCACACGAGTACGGGTTCTACTCCAACGTGAACCCGGAGGTCGATCATCCGCGCTGGAGCCAGGCCACGGAGCGCCGCCTGGGAGAATTCTTCAAGCGCAAAACGCTCATGTTCAACGGTTACGGGAAGGACGTCGCGCAACTTTACGCCGGCATGGACCTGAGGAAGTACTACTGAAGCAGCCTTCAGGGATCAGCCGTCAGCCATCAGTCGCCCGGGTTTGGCGATGGCCGATCACTGACCGCTGATGGCTGATGGCTGACGGCTATATGCGAACCGCAAAAGTCGTAATCTTCGCTCTGTGCCTGGCGCCACTGGGGTTGCTGCTGTGGCGGGGCACGCACAACGGCCTGGGCGCTAACCCCATCGAGTTCATCACCCACGCCACCGGCGACTGGACCCTGCGCTTTCTGGTCCTCACGTTGGCGGTCACGCCGGTGCGGAAGCTGCTGGGACGGCCGCAACTGGTCCGCTTCCGGCGCATGCTGGGTTTGTTTGCGTTCTTCTACGGGTGCCTCCACCTTGTGACCTACGTGTGGCTGGACAAGTTCTTCGACGTCGCCGCGATGCTCGAGGACGTGGCCAAGCGCCGGTTCATCACCGTAGGTTTCACTGCCTTCGTGCTGCTAGTCCCGTTGGCCCTGACATCGACCGCGGGCTGGATCAGGCGCCTGGGCGGGCGGAGATGGCAGGCGCTCCACCGGCTGATCTACGTAAGCGCGGTAGCCGCGGTGGTGCACTACTACTGGCTGGTGAAGTCTGACGTCCGCCTTCCGGTGTTCTACGGTGCTGTGGTAGGCATGCTGCTGCTGTGGCGCGCCATCAACCGGCGGCAGGCGCCACCGGTCAGGACGACCCAGCCTGCGCCTGCCGGCAGCCGCGGATGAGTTGCTTGCGCACACGTCTGCCGTAGACCGCTCACCATTGTTCCGCAGCCGTCGAACGGCACAATATGCCGCGAGCAGGCTATGCTTGGAACCGGGAGAAGTTGGTATGATAGCGAGGAACTCAGGGCAGGCATGAGATCCAGCCTCTCAAGCGCGGGGGTGCTTGTCGTCGTCGTGGCGGTTCTGGCCATCACGGTGACGACCCACTCCCTGCTGGCAGGTTTGCCATTCACCGCTCGACTGGCGATCTATTCGATCGCCACGCTGTTGCTATTCGCGGTCGTCTACCGGCTGACGACGGCTGTCACCTATTGGCGCCGGACCGAGGAAGCGTACCGGCTGATCTTCGAGGACGCCTCGGACGCCATCGCCATCGCCTCTCAGGCCTTGAAGATCCTGGAAGTCAATGCCCGGGCCACCGAGGTGTTCGGCTATTCGCGCCAGGACCTGCTGCGCATGAATCTGAAGGACCTCCTGGCGCTGGAGGATCGCGCGCCGGGTCCCCCAAAGCTGGAGCGAGTGCTCGGAAAGGGCGAAACGGCCCTCTACGAACGCCGCTTCCAGCGCCCCGATGGGGAAACGATCACCGCCGAGATCGGCGTGCGTGCGCTTCGTGACGGCCGGCTGATAGCGATTGGCCGGGATGTCACGGCCCGCCGGCGGGCCGAGGAGGCCTTACGTGCCAGCGAGGCGCTGACCCGCAGCGTGGTCTATAGCGCCGTAGACGGAATCATCACGACGGACGAGAGGGGCGAGATCCAGTCCTTCAACCCCGCTGCCGAGCGTATGTTCGGCTATACCGCCGAACAAGTCATCGGTCAAAACCTCGGCATCCTGATGGCGCAGCCCGACCGCGAACAGCACGATTCGTACATCCGGACGTATCTCGAGAGCGGCAAGACGAGGGTCATCGGGATCGGCCGCGAGGCCCAGGCGGTTCGCAAGGATGGAACGACCTTCCCGATCGAACTGGCGGTGAGCGAGATGCTGCTGCCGGGCCGTCGCATGTTCACTGGCATCCTGCACGACATCACGAACCGCAAAGCGGCCGAAGCGGCCCTCATGGAGATCAACGCTAGGCTCCAGGCAATTATCGAGACCTCTCCATTAGCGATCGTCACCCTGGATCTGGGTGGGAGGGTGCTGGCCTGGAACCCAGCCGCCGAGCGGATGTTCGGCTGGAGCGCCGCCGAGGCGTTGAACCAGGTGCTTCCGGTGGTGCCGGAAGACGAGCGCGCCGAGCTACTGGACCGAATCCGCAGCGGCGAGCCGCTTCTGAGTGTCGACAAGCGGCGCTTGCGGAAGGATGGCTCGCTGATCGAGGTGACTCTTTGGACGGCGCCCTTGCACAATCCGGCGGGCGAGGTGAGCGGCGTGATGGGCATCTATGCCGACGTCACCCAGAGCAAACAGCTCGAGGAGCAGTTCCGCCAGGCCCAGAAGATGGAGGCGGTGGGGCGGCTGGCGGGAGGCATCGCGCACGATTTCAACAACATCCTCACGGTCATCACCGGGTATGGCGAAATGATCGCGGAGCGGATCGCGGACGACCCGGCGACAAGCGAGGAGATGCAGGAGATTCTGAAGGCGGCCGACCACGCAACCGTGTTGACCAGCCAGTTGCTGATCTTCAGCCGGCGCCATGTGGTGAAGCAGGAGTCTCTCGACTTGAACACGGTCGTGGCCAAGCTCGAACGGATGCTGCGCCGGATTATCGGCGAAGACGTGGAACTGGTAACGGCTCCCGCGGTGGCACTGGCTCGCGTGCGCGCGGACGCGGCCCAGATCGAGCAGGTCGTCATGAATCTGGCGGTCAACGCCCGCGACGCCATGCCCGAGGGCGGCCGGCTAACCATCGAGACCGCCAATGTCGAACTCGACGCGGCGTACGGCCGAGGCCACATCGGCGTCAAAGAGGGCGAATATGTGATGCTGGCCGTCAGCGACACCGGCAAGGGCATTCCGCCGGAGGTGCGCAGCCGCCTGTTCGAGCCCTTCTTTACCACCAAGGAGCGGGGGAAGGGAACGGGCCTCGGTCTCTCCACCGTCTACGGCATCGTCAAGCAGAGCGCAGGCGAGATCTGGGTCTATTCGGAGCCCGGCAAGGGAACGACGTTCAAGATCTATCTGCCGCGGGTGACGGATGGAAACCAGCAGCCGGCCCGGGAGGCGGAACCCTCTCCGGTCGAGCGGGGCGACGAGACCCTCCTGCTGGCAGAAGACGAGCCCGGCGTGCGGGCGCTGGCGCGCGACGTCCTGCGTCAGCACGGGTACCAGGTCCTTGAGGCTATGGACGTCCCTGACGCGCTGCGGATCTGCCGCGAGCATTCGGAGCGCATCGACCTGCTGTTGACCGACGTAGTCATGCCGGTGATGAGCGGCCGCGAACTGGCCGAGCGCGTCGCCGAAATCCGCCCCGAGATCAAAGTGCTCTACATGTCCGGCTACACGGACAACATCGTGGTGAGCCACGGCGTCACCTCGATCGACAAAGAGTTTCTTCAGAAGCCCTTCACGCCGCGCTCGCTGGCCCGCAAAGTGCGCGAATCGCTCGACCGGTCGGTTTGAATCGGGCGCCACCGCCTCCGCCCGAAGTGGTAGTACTCTGTTTGAGGAAGGAAAATCCTCTCATGAGTACCAGGAAACAAGACGCACTGGAATACCATTCCAGGCCCCCCGCCGGCAAGCTGGCTGTCACCCCGACCAAGCCCTGCCGGACGCAACGGGATCTCAGCTTGGCGTACACACCCGGGGTCGCGGTTCCCTGCAAAGAGATCGAGCGCGACCCCAGCCTGGCCTACAAGTACACCGCCAAAGGCAACTTGGTGGCCGTGGTATCGAACGGCACGGCGGTGCTGGGGCTGGGCAACATCGGCGCGCTGGCCGGCAAGCCGGTCATGGAAGGCAAGGCGGTACTGTTCAAGCGCTTCGCCGATATCGACGTGTTCGACATCGAACTGGCAAGCGAAGATCCCAAGGAAGTGATCCGCGCCTGCCAGTTGCTCGAGCCCACCTTCGGGGGAATCAATCTCGAAGACATCAAGGCGCCCGAGTGCTTCGAGGTCGAAGAAGAGCTGAAGCGCACGATGAAGATCCCGGTGTTCCATGACGACCAGCACGGGACGGCCATTATCTCCGGCGCGGCGCTCATCAACGCGCTCGGTTTGGTAGGCAAGCCCATCGGCGAGGTCAAGTTGGTGTTCAGCGGCGCTGGGGCGAGCGCGATTTCGTGCGCCGAGCACTACATCCGCCTGGGCCTGAAGCGCGAGAACATCACCATGTGCGACAGCAAGGGCGTCATCTATGAGGGTCGCACCGACGGCATGAACAAGTACAAGGCGCGCTTCGCCCGGCCGACCGAGCTGCGAACGCTCACCGAGGCCCTGCAGGGCGCCGACGTCTTTGTCGGCCTCTCCTGCGGGAACTGCGTGGCGCCGGAGATGCTGAAAGGAATGGCCGAGAACCCGGTCGTGTTTGCGCTGGCGAATCCCGATCCGGAGATTCCCTACGACGTCGCGGTGGCGGCCAGGCCGGACGTAATCATGTGCACTGGCCGATCGGACTATCCCAACCAGGTGAACAACGTCCTCGGGTTTCCCTTCATCTTCCGCGGCGCGCTGGATGTGCGGGCCACGGCGATTAACGACGAGATGAAGATGGCGGCGACGCACGCTCTGGCCACGCTGGCGAAGGAAGACGTGCCGGATTCGGTGCGGGCGGCCTACGGGATCGACCGAATTGAGTTCGGGCGCGAGTATATCATCCCCAAGCCGTTCGATCCCCGCGTACTGATTTGGGAGGCCGCCGCGGTGGCCCGCGCGGCGATGGAGACTGGTGTGGCGCAGGTGAAGGTCGACCTCGAGCAGTACAAGGAAGCGCTCGAACGGCGCCTCGGCAAGGCCCGCGAGATCATGCGCGTGATGATCCACAAGGCTCAGCGCAAGCCGATGCGGGTGGTCTTCCCCGAAGGTGAGGAGACCAAGATCCTGCGGGCCTGCCAGGTTCTGCTGGAGGAGAAGATCGCGCAACCCATCCTGCTGGGCAGGGAGCAGGTGATCTGCTCGCAAATCGAGGACTGCCATGTGCACCTGGAAGGGGCGTCGATTGTCGATCCCGCCAGCTCGCCGCACCGCGAGCGCTACGAGAAAGAGCTGTACCTCCTGCGGCAGCGCAAAGGCATCACCCAGAACGAAGCCCGGGACTGGATCCAGAACCGTAACATCTTCGCGGCCATGATGGTGCACACCGGCGACGCCGACGCGCTGGTGGGAGGCCTTACGGAGCACTATCCCGACGTGATCCGGCCCGCGTTGCAGGTGATCTCGGTGCGCGACGGGCTGCACAAGGTCTCGGGCGTGTACATGCTGATCACGGAGAAGGGCGACATCTACTTCCTGGCGGATTGCACGGTTAACATCGAACCCAGCGCCGAGGACCTGGCCGAAATTGCCATGTCGGCCGCCGAGATGGCACGTCGCTTCAACGTCTGGCCGCGCGTGGCCATGCTGTCGTTCTCCAATTTCGGCAGCACGCGGCATCCTCTGGCGGAGAAGGTGCGGCGGGCGGTGGAAATCGTGCGGATGCGCGAGCCGCTGCTCACGATTGACGGCGAGATGCAAGCGGACACCGCGGTGACGCCTTCGATCCTGGATGAAACCTATCCTTTCAGCACGCTCAAGGGCGGCGCCAACGTTCTGGTCTTCCCCAACCTGGAGGCCGGGAACATCGCCTACAAGCTGCTGGCCCGGCTGGGCGGCGCGCAGATCATCGGCCCGATTCTCACGGGCACCTCCAAGCCGGTGCACGTCCTGCAGCGCGGCTCTGACGTGGAGGACGTGGTGAATATCGCCACCATCGCCGTCGTGGATGCGCAGGAGGCGGCTCAGCGGATGGCACCGTCGCTGGCCGAGGCCGCCAGCCAGATCGGAGAGGTGGAGGCGACGTACTGAGGGGCTACCACCTCACCACCTTCCCCGGCTCCAGCGGCCAGATTTCGACGCCCAACGGCTTCGTCAGTTCGGCCAACTCCTCTGGCCGGCCGGTCAGGGCGGGGAACGTGCCGAAGTGCATCGGGATCACCTTCTTCGCTTGAAGCAGGGAGCAGGCCAGAGCGGCCTCCTTCGGGCTCATGGTGAACAGGTCTCCGATAGGCAGGAACGCCAGCTCGGGATGATAGAGCTGCTCGATCAGCGCCATATCCGAGAACACGTTGGTGTCTCCCGCGAAGTACAGGCTGCAGCCGTCCGGCAGGCGCAGCACGTAGCCGCAGGCCTCGCCGCCATAGACGATGCTGCCGTCGTCTTCCTTGATGCCGCAACTATGGACCGCGTGCGTCATGGTCACCTTTACCGGCCCGGCCTGCTGTGAGCCGCCCTTGTTCATCGCGGCTGTCTTCGCAACGCCTTTCGATGCCAGCCACTCGCAGGTCTCGTAGATCGCCACCACCTGCGGAGAGAACTTCTTCGCCAGCGGGACCGCGTCGTGGATGTGATCGAAATGGCCGTGCGTGATGAGGATCGCATCGACGCGGTCGAACGAGTGTCCCTTGGGATAAGCCGGGTTGCCTTCAAGCCAGGGGTCCATCACCAGCACCTCGCCCGATTCGAGGCGGAATTGAAAGGTGCCGTGTCCAAGCCAGGTGATTTCGAGCATGTGTCCCTCTGCAAACGATGATAGCTACTGTTTCGCGGCGGGTGGAGCGGTGGCGGGGCTCTCGGGGCTGGCGGGATTCGCCGGGCTGGCTGGCGCAACCGCCGGGCGCGCTGCCAACTGAATCCCGTCGCCGTACTTCGCCAATCCCGGGATGGTAACCGGCAGGCGGCCCTGGATGGAGATCTCGCCGAAGAGCGCCTCCACTGCCGCGGTCTCTGAGGGCGGCACGGTGCTGTAGGTCGCCATGTACGCTCCGGCGGTGGGAAAGCTCCGCAGCAGGTACGGGCTGCCCAGCGCCACCAGGATCAATGGTTTGCCGCTTCCGAGAATGCGGTTCAGAAGCGCGGGATACCCGCCTGCCAGCGCCACACTGCCGCGGTAGGCGGCGACGGAGACGAACGCCGCCACCACCGTCACCGCGGAGGTCTGAGCGCTCACGGCGGCCTGCGCCAGGTCGGCCTCGGTTGCCGCGGGATCGAGCACCGTGATCGATGCGTTCGGAATCCGCTTGCGGACCTCGGCCGCCAGCACGCGGCCTTGCTGCGAGCCCCTGCTCTCAGACAACACCAGGAACGAGACGGAGGCCGTGGGGCCGAGCGGGACGAGCCCACCCTCGTTTCGCACCAGCGTCACGGCGCGGTTGGCGATCTGTTGGACCCGCTCGATGTCTTCCGGCGTGTCGAGATCGTCCATCATCGTGTCCAGGTCGACCAGCCGACGGCGATTCAAACCCAGCCGGGCTTTCGCGGTCAGCACTCGGACGACACTCTCGTCGAGACGCTCACGGCTTATCGCACCCCGGCGCACCGCGTTCGCGATAGCCGTGATCGCTTCTTCGGGGTTGGCCGGCATCAGCAACACGTCGGCGCCCGCCTCGATCGCTTTCACGGCGGCCTGTGCGGTTGTCCAGTGCTGCGTGATGCCGCCCATATCCAGGGCGTCGCTGGCGACGATGCCGTGGAATCCCATTTCCCGGCGCAGCAGATTGGTGAGAATGGGAGTCGAGAGCGTGGCAGGGGCGCCGGAAGGGTCGAGCGCCGGTACGGATATGTGAGCGGTCATCACGGCGTCCACTCCGCCGGCGATCGCGGCGCGGAAGGGCGCCAGGTCGATCTTCTGCAGGCGCTCGCGATCCGCACTGATCACAGCCAGCGCCAGGTGCGTGTCCACCGAAGCGTCTC
>Ga0265316_10007791_pt1 | contig 10029 bp, 9 predicted proteins | sample 4522metaG_FD_202092 | JGI IMG/M metagenome (GOLD analysis project Ga0265316, IMG submission 202092) | Rhizosphere microbial communities from Carex aquatilis grown in University of Washington, Seatle, WA, United States - 4-5-22 metaG | ecosystem: Host-associated > Plants > Roots > Rhizosphere >... | reverse complement strand
ACAGTGGCCCTGCGATGGGCTGCAGAGAACGAGCTCATCGGCTCGAATCCGGCTGCCGGCTTGGTAACGTTTTCAGGCACGGCAGGCCGGCACAATCCCGCGCCTCCATGAAAGCCGGTAGGTGTCCAAGCGAGTCTTTGATGAGCAATTCCCCATAGTGTGATGCGCGAAGCGTGTCAGCAGGCGGACCCGCCGCCGAGCAAATTTTGAACTTTTTCCGTGAGGATCTTGAGCTCGAACGGCTTTTCCAGGATCTCCAACGCGCCCTCCTTGAGAAGCTCGAGCGCCGAGTCGTCGACCGTGAAGCCAGTCGCTACCAAGACCTTGATGTCCGCGTCCGCCTCGAGAAACCGCGCAAGGCATTCCCGGCCCCCCATGTCGGGCATCACCATGTCCAGGATAACGAGGTCGAAATCCCCGTCTCGAGAGAAACGTGAGAGGGCGTCACGTCCGTTCGTAGCCGAGATAACAGCGTACCCGCACGCCTGCAGGGCACGGCAAACCACGTCGCGTACCTGCGGCTCATCGTCTACGACCAGGATCTTCCCCCGGCCCCGGACGAGTGTCGGCACAACGACCTGCTCCTGCTGCACCTCGACCCCACGAGCCGTCACTGGAAGAAAGATCTCGAAAGTCGAGCCTTTCCCCACCGTACTATGAACGTCAATGAATCCACGGTGGCTCGCCACTATTCCATAGACCACAGCGAGACCGAGACCCGTTCCGCTCCTCTCTCCCTTTGTTGTGACGAAGGGGATGAACAACTTCTCGAGGAGCTCTGGAGGCATCCCGATTCCCGTGTCGCGGACTTTCAACACGATGTATCTGCCCGGTCGTGCATTCAGGTACCGTCCTGCCTGCTCCTCCGAAAGCTCCGCGTTTATCGTCTCGATTGTAAGCGTTCCGCGTGCTACGCCATTGTCTCTTTGCATCATCGCATCACGGGCGTTCACGCAGAGGTTCACCAAGACCTGACTCATCTGATTCGGGTCGGCATCAACGGTCCACAACGAAGGAGAAAGGGCCAGTTCAACGGCGATTTCCGGGGGGAAGGTCCGATGAAAAATTTCGTATGTCCCTCGGGCCACCTCATTAAGAGAGATATTCAGCCGCGTTCCAGATGCCTGCCGGGTGAAAAACCGCAACTGCTGGGTCAGGCCCGCGCCTCGGTCAACCGCTACCTTGATCTGCATCAAGTCCTGGTGCATTTTTGTATTAAGGGGGGTGTCGAGGAGAAGCAATTGCATGTAGCCGCTGATCGCGGTGAGAAGGTTGTTGAAGTCGTGCGCGATCCCTCCGGCCAGCTGTCCAAGGGCGTCCATCTTCTGGCTTTGGAGGACTTGGGCCTGCAGTCGCTCGCGCTCGGTGATATCGACGAAAGACGACATGAGGCCGATGGCCCTGCCTTTTTCGTTTCTGACGAGCGAAGCAGACACCTCGACGCTGAACTCGGAGCCGTCCTTGCGACGCGCAACGAGCTCCCCTCGCCATCCGCCTGTGCGGGAAAGGAGCTGCATGAGGCCGCGAGCCTTCTCGCCAACCCAGATGTCACCGATGTGAACGCCGAGCGCTTCCTTCGCGGACGCATAGCCCCACATCTCGAGAAATGAGGAGTTCAACCATGTCATCTTCCCGTCAAGGTCGGCCAGGATGATCCCGTTGATCGAGGTGTTGATTGCGTGGTTCTTGACAAGAAGCTCCTGGCTCTGGCTTTCGAGCGCGGTTGAGAGGGCGCGGCGCAGCTGTTCCTGATCTGTGAGAATTTGCACCTCCCGGGCTCTCATGAACCCATCAAGGAGCGCTTCGGTAAACACGTCCACGGCGTCGAGAGCCCCGGCGAGTGATTCCCGATCGCGGTCGAGTTCCCCTCTGATGAAGCGCCGGATCTGGGTGCCTAACTTTAGGATCGTTTTTTCGCCGAGTCCCTCGCGGGCGAGCTTTTCGCCCAGTCCGAACGGATCAGTGGTCTCGTCGTTTTCGATGAATTGGAGGAAAAACTTCCCGAGTTCTTTTCCGAGATCCACCAGACGCTGCGGGTGCAGGGAATACCGGTTCTCGAACGCCGTCTCGCGCAGCTTCGAGTCGAGAGCATCAGCAAGCTTCTTTTCCTTCTGCCTGAGGAGATCAGCAGACTTACTCATCTTTCGAGAATGGCACCTCGGACGATTACTTCGTCGGCTTTCTGGGTTTCCTCGGCAACTACTGCCTTCATGCCGATCCACTCTTCGAGAGGCAGGAACCCCGGCTCCCTCACTTTCCACGGCTGTATAAGTTGCTTGAGGGTATCCAAGCTCCGAAATGTCATGGGTTGGCCGAGCTTTTCGTATATATTGAAGGTCTCCTGAAGTGTGGGTGATATGCTGGCGCCCTCGAAACAGGCGTCGCAGAGGAAGAGCCGGGAGCCCGGGGCTGTCCAATCGTAGAGGACCTTCATTGCATGGCCGACATCATCGTTGCTGAGGAAAAACGCGATACCGTTGAAGCCGATCACGATCCTTCGATTATTTCCGAAAAGTTGTGAGGTGACCGCCGCGCCTAGCAGATTCTCGGGTTTTCCTGCGTTGCACTTCACGTAACGGGCATCGCGGTTGTCCTTCAGTATTTCCTGCCCATAGGCGACGGTCACCGCGTCGATGTCGGAATAGATGACCTTCGTACCCGCGGGTGTGATCTGGTGAATGTGATCGTTCGTCGGCAATCCTGAGGCGAAATCCATGAATTGCATGTACCCGTCCGCTGCCAGTCTTCGCACCGCTTCGCCTAGAAACCAGCGCATAAGCCGGGCAAGTTTCGGGAAGAAGGGTATCTGCTTGAGGACTTCTTGTGCTGCCTGCCTGTCCACCTCGAAATTATGGTTCCCGCCCAGCACGAAATCATAGATTCGGCCCGGGTTGGGCTTGCTTGCATCGGCAATAGATACGTACGAAGGCTCGTCTGCCATTTTCGGGACTCCTTCTTCAGGCATTTGATGACAAGGCCACGTGGACAAATGCTTACCTATTATTATTGAGAGAACGCCTCCAAAACGCAAGTGCTTTTGTGGGTGTTGGAACGCATAGCCTTTTTCGTGGGAACGTCACGATCCCACAAGCGAGAAAAGCGATGGCGCTGACCCAGCGGCCATGACTCAGGGGCAGCGTCGGGCGACCTACGCACAGATGTAATCCCAAGTGAAGACATGCGTGGAGGGCGCGCGCTATAGTGTCCACAACCTGCGGCACGCCTTCGCAACGGTAGCGATCAAGGCGGGCTGGCCGGCCGGGAAAGTGGCAGCGCAGCTCGGACACAGCTCGACGGCGATCACCCTTGACATGTAGCTGGAGGACGCACCCGTTACCTTCTCCTTTGCCCAGTGATGCGACTAACGACCTTCCCGCAACATGTGGTGAAGGAACTTAGGGAAGGAGCGCGAAGACCCAGGCCTCTTTTAGAGGCCGGGGCTCAAATCCGCCGCCTCAGGCGGTGGATGCTTTAATGTAAAATGAAAAGTGCAGTCGCCGGATGGTTGTTCGACGGGATCCCCAAACCCTGGAGCCGCGGTGGGGGAGACTCTCGAAGTCAACACCATTTTGACCGGGACTAGAAGCGCAGCCCTGAATGGCGCGGATGCTGAGAGGATTGTCTCAGCGCTGAAAGACCGACAGCTGATCGAGACAGTAGTGGTGAAGGGCAGTCAGGGCTCCGAGGACCTGATCGCTTTCCTGGACCGATTCTGGACCTTCGATTCTTCGCCCTACGTCCGTGAGAAACTTGCTCATGGACACCGGATTGGCCGCCGCCACTGTTACGATATGTCGATGTGGACGAGGATGCACTGGAGACCCTTTTTCGCGGGGCAAAAGCTGGGTGACCTTTCCAAAGCGGACCTGAAAGGCTTTTCCCTGTGGTTGGCAGAAACAAAGAATTTGAAGCCCAAGACCATCAACAACGTCAGGGCGGCCGGCACGGTCGCCCTGCGATGGGCTGCCGAAAACGAGCTGATCGGCTCCAATCCTGCTGCCGGCCCTGCAATAGCGGGATTCTGAATGAAAAATGCCTGATATGAAAAAGAAGTACACGTTGAACACAAAATATCAAGCAAATGCCGGTAATTACTCCTACTTTGCGCTGTCTGTCGACAGAGATTTGAAACGATTACACTAAGACCGTTCCGTGGTATACTTGAAAAGGAAAGGAAAGCTCGGGAGCCCATGGAAATGATCGCTGCCAGGATACTGCAGCTTAACGGCGACATGACGCGCGACTCTCCTATGATGGACGTAGTTCGACGAATCCATGCCTTATGTAGCTCGCGCGAGCTTCCCTATTGCGTGATTGGAGGCATGGCTGTAATTCGCAATGGCTATGCACGTACAACCATCGATGTGGACGTCCTGACTCTCAAGAAGAGTTGGCTTAAGGCGCTGCCTATTGAGGGAGAAATCGCCAGCGAGGGGATTGATAATTGCCTGGACAAGCAGACAGGAATCCGGATTGACATTTTTTTCGCCGATGAAGATTGGGGGATGGTCATCCCCATGCCGGATCCTCGAAAAGTTGCCGAGTTCGACGAGTCCCTCGGAGCAAACTTCATTAGCCTGCACGCGTTGGTTCAATTGAAAACCGCAGTCTACCTCGATAAGCTGCGAGAGCATGGCCCGGCCACTGCGGCAAAAGATCTCGCTGACGTCCAGGCATTGATAAAGAACAATCTCGTCAAGTTTTCGAAGGAAATGTTCGAGGGCTACGATCCTGCAGTAGGAAGGCTGTGCTTGAAAGCCTTTAACGAAGTGGTGCGGGAAACGAGAAGTACGAAGAAGAAGCGCAGGGACCTGGAATTATAGTTGGCCGACATCGCAGCTAAAGCATGGCCCCCCTTTGGATAGACGACAACCAACGGATCGTCCTGTGTGGCGAGGGCTCTTCGATGGCTGGTCATGTACTGCCAGGCGATCGGCGCGGGAGAGGTGCTACCCGCGCGGGATCGAAAAGGGGGGTTCGATTTCCACGCCCCAGGGGGTGATCGGATTTCGCCCCCCCGTGGTCGTGCTGTAGGATTTGACGCTCGGGCAAACGGATTGTTAAGTGTAAGATTAAAGGTGTAGGACTTTTCGTCTGTTTGGCGCTGCTCAAAATCACTAGAAAAACAAGGCTGAAACAAGCACTTTGGCCTGCAGGAGAATAGCGCGGCCGTCCAGGAGCTGGTGCTGTCGGGCCGTCTGATCGCTATAGTATCTTCATGCCGCGGCCTTGACCGCTGGGTCTACTTTGGCGACCTTAACGTGAGAAAGAAAATTGGTCTCTGGAGGGAAGTTATGAGCCATTATTGGTGGACCGTTCTTCTTGTAGCACTTTTGGTCGTTATCATCGTGGTCGCAGTCTGACAGCAGGGAGGCCCCCGAAGCGACAGACCGCGGAAAAAAGGAACAGAACACCACATAGTTACCGAAGCTCAGGGGCCTCCCCTTGCGGTCTATGTCATGGCAGCGAAGAGGAATGACGTGACTCAGTTGCTGCCCTGGTATAGATGCAATAACTTCCTGCAGGTTGCCGGAGCTCACGACCAGATTTGAGCGATCAGCGCTTATATGTTTTCATCGTTCACCCCTCCGCCCATGCAGGTTTCCGCACAAGTTCGCTGCAAATGTGTATGAGCGCCCAGGAGCAGCTGTCTCGCTGCCTCATAGGCCCGCGTGGAAGTCGCCGTGCAGCACCGTGAGATCCTCGGGCAACTTCTCCCTGAAGCCGTTCATGACTCAGAGGACGCAGCGCCCACCTTTTGTGACACCGCCGGCCTGGTGAGTAATCAGTGAACCCAAAAGATGTAGCACAACGCGGACTTTGGAAATACTCATTTTGTTCACAGAGCTACAGGAAGACTTGGAACTACATGTAAGGACACAAGCCGATATGGTGGCGGCTCCCACTCACAACCAGGAGGTCACAGGTTCAAATCCTGCCGCTGCTATACAGGCGCCCTTCCAAGGGTATTCCGGAAGTCATATGGTAAGCGGCGCACTCCAACAAGGTGCGCCGTTTTCGTCAGAAACATCCATCCCGTGATGCCGCTGGATATGAAATTTCCCGCGATGGTGTGATTGGGCCGAACAGCACCCTTCAACAAACTGGTACTCTACAACAGAAGGCCTGTTTTAGCGGCGAGGGGACTCGAACCCTTGACACTGCGGATATGAGCCGCATGCTCTACCATCTGAGCTACGCCGCCGTGGAATCTTTCGCAGGGACTATAGCGGCGGGGTGTGTGTTTGTCAATCAGCGCAGCCGCTCCTGGCGGCACTTGGGCGGCCCGCGAGACTCACTTGACCCCTCACCGGCCTGAAAGTAGAATGCGAAAAATGGCGCCGCTCTCCGATCCGACGAAATGCAGCCGTGCGGACGCTTTCACCTGGAGGGATCGCCGTGGAGCATGAGTGCAGCCTGACGGTCCGGTCGTACGAATGCGATGGGTACGGTCACGTCAATAACGCCAACTATCTGCACTACCTGGAGTTTGCCCGCCATGCATACCTCAGGGACAATGGCATCTCTCTCTCAGCGCTGCGTGAATCCGGCTATGGGCTCGTTGTTGCCCGCATTGCCGTCGACTTCCGCCGGCCCGCCACGACGGATGATCTTCTTATCATCCTGACCCGTGCTCTGCGCAAGACAAGGATCGGCGGAGTTCTCGCACAGCGCATCGTGCGGGACGCGGAAACCGTGGCAGAGGCGGAAGTGACCTGGGTCTGCGTTGACGCGCGCGGCAAGCTCGCACGTCTCCCTTCGGCCTTCGACCGCGAGGGCCTGTCTCCGTGAAGGTCCCGGCCCGGCTGTCCACGCTTTTCGTCAGCGCCGTGTCCCAGTCGATGTCGGTGGACCTCATGGAAAAAGTCGCGCGGACGGTCATCCCGGACTATGACGTGCACGAGCGCTCAGGGTTTCCCTCGAATATTCCCATGCCGCGGGCAGACGCGGCGCGGCACATCCTGAAAGACTTCACGCGCGAAGGCTATTTCCTCAAGCTCATCGAAGCGCTGATAGACGTCACATCCTGCGGCGACATGGGCAGGGATGTACGGATACCCATTCTGTCCCGAATCGTTTCCGAGGTGGAGAGCCAGGGCTACAGCTACAGCAGGGAAAAAGGGGTCTTCATCGAGGGCGGTGCGGCCGCTCATACAATGGAGTGGGGAACACTGCGCGAGGGGCGGTCATACGAGTTCGCCCTGCTCCGCGTCGACCTCGCGGGCCCCTGTCCGTTCCTCGCCTCTGCCCAGGAGTCCGGGGGTGATATGATCAGAAGGGTGGAAATGCTGGAGTCAGTCTACACGGCACCCGGCAGCCTGACGGTATCACCGGCTCCGCCCGAGCGCGCAAAGACATGAATCAGGCTGTCCCCGTCTCCGACGGCTGGTTGGATATCGCGGCGGGCAAGGAGCACAGGTTCGCCTTTCTCTTCGTGGAGGTGGACGACGCGGAAGAGCTGAAGAAGAGGTACGAGCCGGAAAACCTGGTCAACGCCATGGAGACTTTTCGCGGATTCATCGAGAGGATCGTCCAGCAGCACGGCGGACGACTCTGGATGTGGGGACGATTCGGCGGGCTCGCTCTCTTTCCCCTCGCCAACTCCACAAGCGCCGCTCCCGTATGCGGGTTGAGAATACTCCTGTCGCGCGTGTTCTATGACATTGACGAGTCGCTGCTGCCCGGGTCCTTGTCTTTCCACATGGCCTTGTCCATCGGCACTACTGTCTATCAGAAAGGGGACACGGGAAGGATCGTCTCCGACGGAGTGAACTCGATTTTTCACCTCGGCCGCGTCTACACTCAGCCGGGGCCGTTCCTCATGACGGCGGAAGCATGCGAGCTTGCCCCTCCGGTGTTCCGTGCTCACCTGGTTCCCGCGGGATCCTTCGAAGGCAGACGCATCGTACGCATGCTGCAGCCCTTGCACTCCCGGGCCGTACGCGCAGGCACTTCCTCATGGGAGACCTGAGGACGCTTCTGAGAGTCCAGCAGAGGTTTCTGCTGCTCGTCGTCCTGTGTGTCGTGTTCACTGCGGTGGCGAGCTTTTTTTTCGTACGGTCCCTCCTGACACCGGACACAGGTCTCGTCGGATATTACCCGGAGGTCGAAGCACAGGGAGATGTTCTTCTTTATTCTCCCAGCGCCCCTTTTTCCCCGGCAATGGCGGGCGGCCTCCTTCCGGGGAGGGACGCGATCGTTTCTGTGAATGGCGTGCCCGTTGCCGGCAGTCGTGACCTCGTACGTGCTCTCTCGACCATCACGCGCTTCGAGCCCGTTCCGGTTGTCGTACGTAGAGACGGGGCTGCCACGTTGACCATACGCGTGGATCCTGTCTTTACCCCGACGAGGGTCGAGTGGGCTTTTGTTCTCATCTTTTGCCTGGCGCTTGTGACTGCTGCTTTCACGCTTTCATGGCGCCTCCCGCAGGAGCCGGGCACCCCGGCGCTCGTGCTGTCCGCTCTCTTCACTCTCGTCTTCACATGCCTGAAACCGTTTGCCTATGAAAGCATTGCGGCAAATCTTCTCTTCAATCTGGGGAATATCGGTTCCTGGCTTCTCGTCGTATTTGCCATGCACTTTCCGTGGGAACGCGGAACCCGGGGGTTTCACGCGGGATTTGTCTGTCTCCTGCTCGGCTTCTATGCTGCGTTCAGCACCCTGAGGGTCAGCCTGTACTCGCGGTGGATGGCAAGCGGTCTGGAATCGATGCTCGCCGGCTACAAGCTGGTCGGACAGATCGGTAATATCTCGGACGGGATCGCATATGGGGTCCTCGCTGTGCTGCTTGTGACTGCGTACAAAAGGGCCGCCGCTCCCCGGGACAGGGCGATGCTTCAATGGCTTATCGCCGGAATGCTTCTCTCGCTTCCTCCCTATTTCTTTTTCGATCAGCTTCCGCTGATCATTGGGGGCGCAGCGGTCCGTGTCGGCCTTGGCTCGATTGCCCAGCTCTTCCTGTCCATTCTCCCTGTATTCCTTTTGATCGGACTTACGCGCTATCGGGCTTTCAATTTCCGATTTTTCATGACTCGATATGCCCTTTACGGAACGCTCTTTCTCCTGATGATCGCGCTGTTCGCCATTCTTTACCTGCCACTGAAAACCGCTCTGGAAAAAGGGTATACCGTCGGGTCGCCCCTGCCTGAGCTTTTCGCAGCAGGTACGATCCTGATCATGCTGGCGCTCCTTCGGATCCCGCTCGAACGCCTGTTGTCACGATGGACGACGGGCGTTCCTGACAGCTTTGCAGGCGCAGGCTCCGCGCGTGCCCTGTCTTCCGCCTCATTTCACCAGCCGGTGGACGGGCAGACGCCGCAGGCCCGGAGACTCACGGAGGCGCGCGCACTCATGCGCGGATTGGTCGGCGCACTGCGGGAACCTGTCCGGAGACTGGCGATGCAGCTCCCGCAGAATCGCGAACAGGCGGAGGCTGCAGCGCAGGTCACAGACCTTTTGTCGAACCTCGATTCGTTTGCCGGCTCCGCGTCCAGTATCTGCGGCTCATCGACGGCGGACTCGGTTGTCCGCAGGGCCATCCAGCGGACGCGTGGTCGTTTTGCAGCAGTGGAATTCCAGGTCGTAGGAAGCTGTGCGGCACTCCTGTCCTGCCATGCCGAAGAGCTCGCCCGGGCTTTGAGTTGCATCCTCGAAAATGCTGCTGAGGCGCAGGAACAAAGCGCGCGCCCGGTCATCGTCGGCGTGCGGTCTGATTCCGAACGGGTGTACATGGATGTAACGGATTGCGGCACGGGAATCGATGGGAGGACGAAAAAACGGCTGTTCAGCCCGTTTTTCACGACAAAGCCCGGCCATCATGGCATCGGGCTGTATTTTGCGCGACTCATCGTGGAGAGAAATGAGGGGACGATGGAAGTGGGACCGAGTGAGACGGGCGGCACCCGTGTGCTGCTGGCTTTCCCGCGTGAAGCTGTCGGGAGCGCGAGGGAGGCGCCGTGAAGGAGAGCATCGAGATCTGGACAGATGGAGGATGCCAGGGCAATCCGGGTCCCGGCGGATGGGCCTATG
>Ga0265316_10007789_pt1 | contig 10030 bp, 9 predicted proteins | sample 4522metaG_FD_202092 | JGI IMG/M metagenome (GOLD analysis project Ga0265316, IMG submission 202092) | Rhizosphere microbial communities from Carex aquatilis grown in University of Washington, Seatle, WA, United States - 4-5-22 metaG | ecosystem: Host-associated > Plants > Roots > Rhizosphere >... | reverse complement strand
TCATCGGGCAGGTTGCCGGCATACACGTAGCGTAGACCCGCCGCGCGCCCGATCCCCGCGGCGCGAATCAGCGTCTCCGGCGGGGTGTTGTCCGGCCCCGGCATCTTGTAGTCCTGGTGGAACGCCGTGACGTGCCAGGGAATATCCGGGGAGATGGCGGCCAGGAACGCCGCGATGGCCTTCAACTCCGCATCGGAATCGTTGAAGCCGGGAACGACCAAGGTCACGACTTCCATCCAGAAGCCCAGTTGGTGGATGCGGCCGATGGAGTCGAGGATCGGCTCGAGACGGCCTCCCAGTTCGTGGTAGCGCCGGTCGTCGAAGCTCTTGAGATCGACTTTGTACAGGTCTACCCACGGGCGGATGTAGTCGAGCACCTCCGGCGTGGCGTTGCCATTGGAGACGAAGCCGGTGGCCAGACCCGCGGCCTTGGCCTCGCGGAAAACGGCCACGGCCCACTCGGCGGTGATCAGAGGCTCATTGTAGGTGCTCACCAGGCTGGCGGCGCCGGAGCGCAGGGCCAGGTCCACCAGTTCCCGCGGCGACATGGCCTGAAAATCCAGGGTCGAACGATCATCGCGCAGCGCCTGGGAAGAGACCCAGTTCTGGCAGTATCCGCAGTGCAGGTCGCAGCCGAGCATGCCGAAGCTTAGCGCGCGAGTTCCGGGAAGCGCGTGGAAGAACGGCTTCTTTTCGATTGGATCGCAGTGGACCGCGTTGACATAACCGTACGGCGCGTACAGCTTTCCGCCGCGATTGAAGCGGACCTTGCACACCCCCGCGAAGCCCGAAGAGATGGGGCAGCGATGGCCGCAGGCGAAGCACTCCACCAAGCCGCGGTCCAGCGGGCGATATAGGGCCGCCTCCCGGGTCTGGCGGGCAAGCTGTTCGGCCAGCGTTTCCATAGACTTTCCGAGAGAACGATCCAAGACTATTGTAGCGCCTGGATTATGATGTAATAAGAGCACTTGGAGGCATGTCGCACTCAGTCCAGCATTTCCGCAGGTCCTGGAATCGCCTGCACCGGCGCATCCGTGAGATTCGGATGATTGCCAAGGGGCTGGCCTCCACGGACCATCCCATCATGGCGCACGTCATTCCCATGCGCCGCTGCAATCTATCGTGCGCCTACTGCAACGAATACGACGACCATTCCAAACCCGTACCGCTGGAGGTGATGTGCCGGCGGCTGGACCGCCTGGCCGAACTGGGAACCACCATCGTCACCATGAGCGGCGGCGAGCCGCTGCTGCACCCTGACCTGGACCCGATCCTCGAGCGCATACGCCGCCACGGCATGATCGCCGGCATGATCACCAATGGCTACCTGCTCACCGCCGAGCGCATCCAGCGCCTCAACTGCGCCGGGCTGGAGCACCTGCAAATCTCCATCGACAACGTCATGCCCGACGAAGTTTCCAAGAAGAGCCTCAAGGTACTCGACAAGAAACTGCGCATGCTGGCCGAGCACGCCGCTTTTCACGTGAACATCAACTCGGTGGTGGGCGGCGGCATTCGAAATCCCCAGGACGCGATCGTCATCGGCCGGCGCGCGCTGGAACTGGGATTCACCTCGACGGTGGGGATCATCCACGATGGCGGCGGCCAGTTGCAGCCGTTGCGCGACGAAGAGCGCGAAGTCTACAGGGCCATGCGCTCTATGGAAAAGAGCAGCTACGCGCAGTTCAACTACTTCCAGGACAACATCGCGCAGGGCAAGGAGAACCAGTGGCGCTGCCGCGCCGGCGCGCGCTATCTCTATATTTGCGAAGACGGCCTGGTGCATTACTGTTCGCAGCAGCGTGGCTACCCCGGCAAGCCGCTCCTCGAATACACCGTGGAGGACATCCGCCGAGAGTACCGCACCGCCAAGAGCTGCGCGCCACGCTGCACCGTGGCCTGTGTGCACCAGGTGGCCTATATCGATTTCTGGCGCGGGCGTCAGGACCTGGCGCCGTCACCGGCCGAGGACCGCCGGGTGCCAGGGCTGGTGCAGCTTGAGTAAGATGAGGTCAATATGTCCCTTCGACCAATTAAGCGGTTGAGCAAAGCAAAACCAACCATCGAAGGCGCGGGCGTGCACCTGCGCCGCGCATTTGGGTTCGGCAACACCACAGAGTTCGACCCGTTCCTCCTGTTGGACGACTTCCGCAACGACGTTCCGGAGGATTATCTGGCGGGTTTCCCGTGGCACCCGCACCGCGGAATCGAGACCGTCACTTACGTCCTCGCCGGGACGGTGGAGCACGGCGACAGCATGGGGAACCATGGCGCCATCGCCGCCGGCGACGTACAGTGGATGACTGCCGGGAGCGGGATCATCCACCAGGAGATGCCGAAGGGCGATCCCGAGGGCAGGATGCACGGCTTTCAGCTCTGGGCGAACCTGCCGTCGGCGTTGAAGATGACCGCGCCCCGTTACCAGGAGGTCAAGGCAGCCGATATCCCCCTGGTGGAAGACGACGATGGAACCGCGGTGCGCATCGTCTGCGGAAGTTTCTGGGGGAAGACCGGGCCGGTGCAGGGCATCGCCGCCGACCCAACCTACCTGGACGTGTCGGTGCCTCCACGCCGGAGGAGAACCCTCCCCGTCGAGACCACCCGCCACGCCTTCGCGTACGTTTTCTTTGGGGATGGGAAATTCTGCAACGCCTCCGGTCCCCTGGCAGTGCCGACCGAAGCCGTGGGATGGGCGGACACCAAGCCTCCCACGAAGGCGGACAATCGCTCGCTGGTGCTTTTCGACCAAGGCGACGAGATCGAGGTGCAGGCCGGAGAGGACGGCGTTCGCTTCCTGCTGGTCTCGGGAAAGCCGCTGGTGGAGCCGGTGGCGTGGTATGGCCCCATCGTGATGAACACGCAGGCGGAGTTGCGGCAGGCATTCGAGGAACTGGAGCGAGGGACGTTTCTCAAATGAGGCTTTCTTTCGAGCGGGCCACACTGGGGCGAACCGGCCTGGAGGTGGGGCGTCTTGGGATCAGCGCCAGCTACAGCGTGCCCACGGCCGCGGTCGAGCGCGCCTTCGAGCAGGGAGTGAACTACCTGTACTGGGGCAGCATGCGCACCAAGCCGTTCGCGCAGGCGCTCCGCAACCTGGCCGGCCGGCGCGACCGCATGGTTCTGCTGATCCAATCGTATTCGCGGGTGGCGGCCCTGGTGGGAGGGAGCCTGGAACGCGCGTTGCGGGCCATCGGCTATGACCACGCCGACCTGCTGCTGCTGGGGATGTGGCAGAAGCCGGTGCCGCCGCGGATTCTGGACGCGGCGCGCGAGGCGCAACGCCGCGGGCTGGTGCGCCACCTGGCGGTATCCACGCACAAGCGCACGCTGGTTCCGGAAATCGCGCGCGGCCGGGACTACGACGTGGTGCACTTCCGCTACAACGCCGCGCACACGGGCGCGGAACGCGACATCTTTCCCAATCTGCCGGCGGGCGACCGGCCCGGGCTAGTCTCATTTACGGCGACGAGTTGGGGGCAGTTGACGCGGAGAGGGCGGGGCATCGCGAACTGGAGGCAGTGGTTCGGCGGCGGGATCCCGAAGGGGGAGCGGACGCCGACCGGTGGCGACTGTTACCGTTTCGTGCTGGCGCAGCCGGATGTGGATGTCTGTCTCACGGGGCCGGCAAACGCGCAGCACGTGGACGAGGCGCTCGAAGCGCTGCGCCGCGGGCCGATGTCGCCCGAGGAGTTGGAGTGGATGCGAAGGGTGGGGCGGGCGGTGTACGGGAAATAGCCTTTACAGCAGGTCCCTCAGTTCCAGGAGCCTGGCCTGAATGTCAACCCATGACGGATACGGGCCGTAACAGAGCATCCGGCATTGCGTCTCGTATTCAGTGCCGATGACCGGTGCCAAATCCGCAGGTGGGAAAAGCGCATCGCTACGGGAAAAGCTCATCCCGTCGGGATAGAAATAGCTTCTGGGAAAATGAGTGCGGCTGATTTGATCGTAATCCGCCTTGATCGCCGCGTACTCGGAGGATTGGAGCATGACGATCACTTCCGCTTGTGCGGCCAATTGAAACAAGTCGTAGTAGTGCCTGGCGTAAGTTCCGAGTGCCTGTCCATCGCGCTTGAGTAGCTCAACCTTGCCGTGGATGGCGAACATCTTCTCCACGAATGTTCGCCGGAAGTGCAGCAGCCGCATTGCGAATGGCCCTTGATCTTCCGCGCCCATCGACAGGCCCCTGTCTTGCAGAAACTGCCCCAGGTACGAGCGGAGTTCGACGGTAATGGCCGGTTCGCGGCCGCTGGCGGCTCCGGCTTCAACCAACACGCGATTGGCGACTTCGCCGGGGCCGCCGAAAAGCTGCTGGTACGAGAACCGGTCGCTTCGCCCGAACCCGCCGACGGTTTGACCTTCGTTCTGGAGAAGTGTAAGCGCCGGATGAGCGCCGACGGCATCCCGGAGTCTCTTGAGTTCCCGATCAATGCCCCTCTTGCCCAAGGCCGGCTGGAAGGCGGCCGGATCAAGGAAGATGTCGATGTCTTCCGAAAAGCGCTGGATCAGGTTCCAGCCTTTCGCCAGGCTTGTGCCGCCCTTCAAAATGAGTTTGTCGCCCGCGGCGGCGATGATTCGCAATGCTTCCGTTACGTAGTAGTCTTTCTCGATGATCGCAGGACGCCAGCCTTGGCCACGAAAGTGCTCCGCCGCTTGCAGGATCGCCTGGTCGAACTCGGGATGTTCAAACAGCTTCATGTCAGCGATGCTCTTTGGCCTGCCATTCGCGCGAGCGCGGCAGCCCGCTCAGGAGTCCAAAATCGAATCGGGAGAGCGGATTCAGCGAAGCCCGCAATCGCCGCAGGACGGCGGGCTTCTTTCCCAACTGTTCACCAACGGCGCCGAGCAGCGCGCGCGCCCGTGGAGGCTCGGAGTCCGCGACCTTGAGAAGGCGTTCAAAGCGGCCTCGCTCGGACAGTATGGCCACGGTTCTACGGACGGTTTCTTCCGGGGGCAACTCGCTGGTCTTGCCGCCTCGTCTTAGGAAGTCGAGCAGCGCAGCGTCAGTTTGGGAAAGATCGGCCCATGCCTCCGGCCGCCTCGTGTGAATCACCGTGTCGCTGCCGATAAGTTTTCTGGGGAGGCTGAGAGCGCTAGTGGCAACCTCACTGCGTTTTGCGCTTTGCGTTGTGAAAGCCAGAAGATTGGCCGCGGCGATTCCAGATGGAAAAACCGTCCGGTGTTGAGACGCGAGCTTCTGGAGTGCGGCGGGGCTTGGCAGACTCTTGCCGAACGCCGTCTGCCGGGCGCGGTAGTAGACCCCTTTGCTCAGGCGTTCGATGCCCCCTTGACGCGTCAGGCGCGATAGCGCCTGCGCCACGGCCATAAACGGGAGGTCTCGGAAGTCCTCGAACCGCCACACCCGTTCACCGCCGCCTTCAATCCGCCGGCGGACCAAACTGGCAATGCGACGTGTGCGGTTTGACGATGGGGTGCTCCTTCCCATGTGCCAAGTATCGGCTTTCATGATGTACTTCGTCAAGTTTTTCTGCAATAAAACATGACATAGTGTGGCGGAATTGTCCGGCGGTACGGCCTGTGAACAACCGTCACAAGCCAAGAGCGAATCAAGCGCCCGGATTATCAAGACCAGCGCTCATCAGATCTCTCCAGCCTGCTGAAGGTCATTCATCACCACGGTGATGAGCAGATCGCCGAGCGCGTATGCGTCCAACAGTTTCCACTCGTGCGGAATTGACTTCAGCATTAGCAAAGGCACTCTTGGCTTGACGGCGATCTCACGCTTCAGGCAATCAGTGAAATACTTGCACTGCTCGTAAGCCAGGAAATCCGCCGCCTGAAGCCCAGGGAATCGGTGCTTGGTGTCAAACGACACTACCCCAAACTCATTCAAGGCCCCTTGGGGCCGCTCATCATTTTCTAACTCTCTAACAAATTGCTTGGAAAACTCGCACCCAGCTTCAAACAGCACGTCCAATGGCGGCTCTTGATCATTCGCTGCCATCCATGACGCGTTCAGCGCCATGCACCCCTTGGCGGCCAGACTATAGGCGCTTCCAAGCCGGTTGTTGGCATTCAGCATCTCATGATCTTTACGAATCACTGAAGCTGCGCAACCGTACAAGCAAGTCTCCTTGATTACGGCCGCCAGGAATCTTAACAGAAGCCTTCGCCCAGCCTCATCCTTTCGGAACTGCTCGTACTCTCCAGTGAAGTGAGCGAACTCGTTCATGTGAAAGGACGATAATCCCCATCGCTTAAGAACGACCCTCCACGCTTCGTCAAATTCTCCCCAACGTTCTGGAGTAGAGATGAATCCGGCCACGGTGGTGACGGTTGCTTGGTCGTGAGTCCCGCTTTCGTCGAAGTATCCAGTCAGCATGTTTATCAGGCCGCCCGGGGCTGAATGCCGCTTGCCGACGCGTGCGGCTCTGATCGCCGCCGCGGTCAAGTTTCCGAACTAACGCGGGGCTAGCCTTGGGCTAGCCTTGGCCGTCTTCCCCAGCCACACGGCGTTCTCGATAAGCTGTAGACCGTAGTTCGCTCCGGGCGTGAGGGTCAAGATGGATTCGGGGTGAAACTGGACGGCTTCGATGGGCAGGTCCCTGTGCCGGATTCCCATGATGATGCCGCCATCGACGGTCTCCGCGGTCACTTCGAGACAGGCCGGCAAGGTCGCCCGGCGCGCGTATAAGGAGTGGTAGCGGCCTACCTGAAATTCCTCGGGCAGTCCTTCGAAGACGCCGACTCCGCGGTGGCGCACCATGGAACGCTTGCCGTGCATGGGGTAGTCGAGCACGTCCAGGTCGCCGCCGAATGCTTCCACAATGCCCTGCAGGCCCAGGCACACGCCGAATACGGGCAGGCCCAGGCGTACGGCGGTCTTTACCAGGTCGGGCACGCCGAAATCCGCGGGGCGGCCCGGGCCGGGTGAAATCAGGATCAGGGTGGGCGCCAGTTGGGTAATCAGATCCGGGGAAAAACCGGCGCGGTAAGTGACTACCTCGGCGCCGGTCTGGCGCGCGTAGTTGGCAATCGTCTGGATGAAGCAATCGTCGTTATCCACCAGCAGCAGCCGGGCGCCTTGGCCGACGGCGCCGTGCGCCACCATGACCGGCGGCGGAACGGGATCGGGCGCGCCCAGGATGCGGAAGAAGCCGGTCGCCTTCAGGCGCGTTTCGCGCTCTTCCATGGCCGGCACGGAATCGTACAGCAGCGTCGCGCCCGCCGGATAGGTAGCCATTCCGTCGCGCAGATAGGTGGTGCGAATCAGGATGCCGGTGTTGATGTCGCCGTTGAGCAGGAGCATGCCCACGGCGCCGCCGTACCAGCCGCGAGCGTCCTTCTCGATTGCCTCGATGGCCTGCGCGGCGGCCTTCTTGGGCGCGCCGATCAACGTCACCGCCCACATGTGGCTGAGGAAGGCGTCGAGCGAATCGCAGTCGTCCCTGAGAATGCCTTCGACGTGGTCCACCGTGTGGAAGACGCCGGCGTACTTCTCGATGAGGCGGCGCTCGATCACCTTCACGGTTCCCGGCTTGCAAACCCGCGACTTGTCGTTGCGGTCCACGTCCGTGCACATGGTCAGTTCGGATTCTTCCTTCAACGATCCGATCAGCTCGGCGATGTTCTCGGCGTCGCGCAGCGCGTCGCCGGTCCTTTGGGCCGTGCCCGCAACCGGACAGGTCTCGACGCGGGACTCCTCCACCCTCACGAACATCTCGATGGACGCGCCAACCAACTGCTCGTCGCCGAATTGCAGGAAGAACTCATAGGGGCTCGGACTGGCATCCTGGACGCGCTCGAACAGATCGGAGGCCTTGCCCGAGTATGGCGCGCGGAAGGTCTGGCGCAGCACCACCTCATAGTAATCGCCGCGCGCCATTCCTTCCCGCACCTTCTCCACACCGGCCATGTATTCTTCCGGCGTATGGTCGGAAACGATGGGGCCGGGGGCTCGCTGGGGCGGCGGAGCAATCTCCGCGGCATCGCGCGGGAGACCGTGCGTGGAAACGCCCTCCCGCGCGAAATCGTACTGGTAGTGGTCGATCTGCTCCTTCTTGCGATCGGAGAAAAAGATGTCGTCGCAGAGAAACAGGTGCAGGTCTTTGTGGCCGGTGCGGGGCAACTGCTTGACGATGGGATCGAACTGAAACAGCAGGTCGTAACCGAACGCGCCCACCAGGCCGAGGTGCGAATCCTTCTCTTCGCGGAACTCGCCGATCAGCGCCCGCAGGACGGAGAACACCGAAGGCTGCCGGCTGCGCTCCTCTTCGGGGAACAGCGCAGGCATGGGTTTCAACCGGCCGGCCAGTATGCCCGATTCGAAGCCGAACTCTTCCCAGTGGCGGTGGCCAGCCAGCACCGGATGGAACATCTCGAGGATCTTGCGGCCGCGCTCATTGAGCGGGCGGAACTCGATGCGGCGGTCGTAGGAGACGATCTCGAGCGGCGGACAAGCGGAACCGATGTCCCAGCGCGAATACCTCCCGGGATACTCGTATCCGGAGGAGAGGTAGATTCCACGGTGGCGGTCCAGCTCGCGTGCGAGGTGCGCCAACCCTCTTCGTTGGACGACCTGCGAGACGGTGCGAGTGACCTCGATCCCGTGGGGAGTCGTATAGCGGTATTCGCGCATAGGCTTGTCCCTGGGGGGAATGAGTTTTCAGGATAACAGGGTAGGGGCCGGGCATGCCCGGCCCCTTCGACCGTTATTCCTTCTTCTTGAGCAGGTGGGTGTTGTCGTGGATGAACTGGCGGATCTGGTCCGCCATGGCCAGCAGTTTTTCCCACTGCTCGCGGTAGAGTGTGACGGGAAATCGTCCCAGCCCGTAGACGGAGAGCGCGCCTTTCTCGCTCACCTTTAGGGACATTTGCCCGCGCGCGGGCCTTTTCAGCGCTTCATTCTCAGCGCGCAGCCGCTCGATTTCAGCTTGCATTTCTTCTTCGGTTGGCATGGTGCTCAGTTCTAGTCATACCACACCCGAAGGCACATGGTACGCTGGAAAATGCCGGAATTCGACGCCATCCTGTTCGACTTCGACGGGGTCCTCCTGGACAGCGAACCGGTCCACTGCGCCTGCTGGGCGGAAGTGCTGGCGCCCCTTGGCGTCACTGTGGAGTGGGAATACTACCGCCAACACGGCGTCGGCGTGGATGATCGCGGGATGCTGCGCACCATGGCCGCCCGCTCCCATCCGCCGCGCAACTTTGAAGAGCTTTGGGCGCAGTATCCGGCGAAGAAGAAACTGTTCCAGGCGCGCATGGCGCAGTTGCCGCCGTTCGATCCGTCGCTGGACGGGTTTCTCGGCGAGTTGCACGGCATGTACAAGCTGGCGGTGGTGACTTCGAGCGCGACCACGGAGATCGCGCCCATCCTGGCGGCCGGCGGCATCCGGCAACACTTTGACACGCTGGTCGGCGGCGAAGACGTGAAGCACCACAAACCGGCCCCGGACCCGTATCTGCTGGCCGCTCAACGCCTGGGGGTGCGCACCGCGCTGGTGGTGGAAGATTCGGAACCCGGCATGGCCAGTGGACGCGCCGCAGGGTTCGAGGTGCTGGCGGTGCAAGGTCCCGCCGATCTCCGGGAACGGGTGCTTGGCAGGCTCACAACCAAGTAGCGTAATCTGAAATAAGAGGGATTGTCGTGGCGCCATTCAGACCGCAGGGGATCACTTCCGAGCGCTCAGCAGGGCGGTCGCGCGGCTCGGGCGCAGCAGCCCCGGCAGGCGAACGCAGTCAACGGCCGGAATCGTCGACTGGCAAGCACTTCCGCAGTGTGCTTCCTCTATTGAAGGAGCTGGTACGCCCACGCCGCGGGAAGCTGGCGTTGGGCCTCCTGCTGATGCTGATCAACCGGCCCGCTGGCCTGGTTTTGCCGGGTTCCACCAAGTTCCTGGTCGATAGCGTCATCATGAAGCACCAGACCTGGATGTTGCAGCCGCTGGTTCTGCTGGTGCTGGCGGCCACCATCGTTCAGGGTGTCACCTCCTTCATCCTCACGCAGTTGCTTTCGAAAGAGGCGCAACGCCTGATCGCGGAATTGCGGCGCAAGGTGCAGGAACAT
>Ga0265316_10007788_pt1 | contig 10032 bp, 6 predicted proteins | sample 4522metaG_FD_202092 | JGI IMG/M metagenome (GOLD analysis project Ga0265316, IMG submission 202092) | Rhizosphere microbial communities from Carex aquatilis grown in University of Washington, Seatle, WA, United States - 4-5-22 metaG | ecosystem: Host-associated > Plants > Roots > Rhizosphere >... | reverse complement strand
AAACAGTTTTAGCTCAAAAGAAAAGCTACCGTATTTCCCGAATCTTGGAAATAATTTTAGCGGGAGCCATTTCCATTAATGCTTCTGATGTTCATATTGAACCTGAAGAAAATTCAGTCAGGCTTCGTCTCCGATTGGACGGAGTTTTAAACGATATTCTAACGCTTGATTCGGCTACTTTCGGATTGTTGCTTTCTCGCATCAAACTTATTTCCAATCTCAAATTAAATATTAAGGGTAAAGCGCAAGATGGCCGTTTTAGTATCAAACTGGGTGATATCGAAATTGAAATTCGTACTTCCCTTTTGCCTGGCGGTTATGGCGAATCCGTCGTTTTGAGAGTTTTAAATCCTAAAGCTATTTCGGTGCCATTGGAAGATCTCGGCATAAACGAAAAATTGCTCGCTATTATTTTGCGAGAGTTAAAAAAACCGAACGGCATGCTTTTAAACACCGGCCCGACTGGCAGCGGCAAAACCACTACTCTTTACGCCTTCTTAAAGAAGATCTATTCGCCGGAAATAAAAATAATTACGATTGAAAACCCGATTGAATACCATTTGAAAGGCATTGTGCAAACCCAAACTGATGAAGAAAAAAATTATACTTTTTTGGAAGGTTTGCGCAGCGCTTTGCGCCAAGACCCAGATGTGATCATGGTCGGTGAAATCCGCGACGAAGAAACAGCCGAGATCGCCATCAATTCCGCTTTGACCGGCCACTTGGTCTTTTCCACTTTGCATACCAACAACGCCGCCGGCACTTTCCCGCGCCTGATTGATTTGGGAGTCAATCCTAAAGTCATCACTTCGGCCATCAACATCGCCATGGCTCAAAGACTTTTAAGAAAGCTCTGTACTAAATGCAAAAAGAAAATGGTTTTGGGCGAAAAAGAAAACAAATTAATCAAAGAAATCACCGATAGTATTTTGGATAAAAGTTATTTGACCGGACTGCAAACGACAAATGTTTACGAAGCCGTTGGCTGCGCTGAGTGCAATTTTACCGGCTACAAAGGCCGCACCGGCATTTATGAGGCCGTGCTGACCGATGAAAAAATAGAAAAAATAGTCAATGAAAATCCCAGCGAGCGAGAAATCAATAAAGCGGCCGAGGGCCAGAATATTTTAAATATGAAGCAAGACGGCATTGTTAAAATCCTGCAAGGGGTGACTTCCATCGACGAATTGGGCCGGGTGATTGATCTGGATGAATAAAGTTATGCACAAAACAAATTGATTCGAGCTGAGTTTTGTGAATAATGGAACCTAGGAACAAGTCATCCCACTTCGCCAAAGGCTTCGCGGGATTAAAATTAGGGATACAAATCTCCAAGCGGCACTTTCAATATTTAAATCAAAAGCAAAACATTATTCTGAGGAAAGAGCTAGTGGTCCCTCCCGAAAGATGGTACCGGTTCTTCCTTGATTTAATGTCAAAACCCTTTACAGGACCGCCGCTTAGAGATTTGTGTCTCCAATTGAATTTCGAAGTTCATGGGAGAGTATATCATATTGCATAAAATATGTCAAGACAACCAACAAAAACCGATAAAGATGACTTGGAACATAAGGATTTCGACTTTTTAGATCAAACTCTTCGACCCTCTAAATGGGATGAGTACATCGGCCAAGAAAACATCAAAAAAAATCTCCAAATTCTGCTTTCGGCTGCCAAAGAACGCAATCATCCACCCGAACATCTTTTGTTTTACGGTCCACCCGGACTTGGCAAAACAACACTGGCCCATCTTATAGCTAAAGAAACTTCAAGTCAAATGCGCTCCACTTCCGGTCCGGCTATTGAAAAAGTTGGTGATTTGGCATCTATCCTAACCAATCTTTCTCCAGGCGATATTCTTTTTATAGATGAGATCCATCGCTTAAATAAAACCATTGAGGAAGTGCTTTATCCGGCCATGGAATCAAGGTCTTTGGATATTATTATCGGCAAAGGGCCTTCGGCGCGTACTATTCAACTGGAATTACCAGCTTTTACTTTAATTGGAGCGACTACTCGAGTAGCGATGCTTTCTTCCCCGCTCCGTTCGAGATTTTCCGGCGGTGTTTTTCGATTGGAATTTTACAATCCGGACGAAATCATAAAAATAATAAAACGCTCCGCCGATATTTTGGGAGTGTCTTTAAGTAAAATTGCTGCCGAAACTATTGCTGAGAGAAGTCGTTTTACGCCGAGAACCGCCAATTATCTTTTAAAAAGAGCCCGGGATTATGCTCAAATTCAAAAAAAAGATATTGATGAGGATGTGGTTAATGAAGCTTTTGATCTTTTAGGGATAGACAAAGCGGGACTCAACGCCTCCGATATAGCATTGCTTAAAACTATTGCCAATAAATTTAGAGGCGGACCAGTCGGCCTCAACACTTTGGCCGCTTCCCTTTCCGAAGAAGAAGCCACTATTGAAGAATTCAACGAGCCCTATCTTTTGCAAATCGGATTTTTGGAACGCACTCCCCGTGGCCGTTCTCTCACCAAACACGCCTACAAACATTTGGGTTTGGATCTGCCGGAAGAGAAGCAGGAGAAATTACTGTAAAAGAATTGACAAAAAACAAACACTGCGTAGTATAGGTGTTGCTCTTCGAATCAGAACAGCCCCTGTGGAGAGGTGGATTGGGCTCCAACGAGAGTACTCCGTACAGAGATAGATCCGATCCATGCATCTGTCTTTGGAATAGGAGGCAAGGCGATTTTTGATTCGACCCAAAAGAGTAGCCACCAGTCGGCCAACTGGTGGCTCTTTTATTTTTCATACTTGATTCTTTATTCATAATTCATTATTCTTTTGGTATGTCCGGACATAATAAATGGTCAAAAATTAAAAATAAGAAAGCAGTCACTGATGCTCAGAAGAGCAAAATATTTGGCAAATTAGTACGCTTTATTGCCGTGGAATCCAAGAAAGCTAAAGGCGATATTAATGCTCCCGGACTGCGAGCCGCCATTGAAAAAGCCAAGGAGGCCAATGTGCCGAGTGACAATATTGAGCGAGCCATCAAGAAAGGCCAGGGAGGCGAAGGTGGCGAAATGGAACAAATCACTTATGAAGCTTACGGGCCGGGCGGTTGCGCTTTAATAATTGAAGCTTTAACCGAAAACCGCAACAAGGCCGCCCAGGAAGTAAAACATATTTTAACCAAAAACGGTTTTGAATTGGCAGTGCCGGGCTCGGCCACTTGGGCTTTCAATCCGCCAACCAGTGGAGGCGGGAGCGAATGGACGCCCAAAACGACCGTACCCATTTCGGAAGAAGATGGTACCAAATTGGAAATTCTAGTAGAAGAATTGGAAGACAATGAAGAAATTCAAGAAGTTTTCACCAATGCCGAATGATTTTTCAAAAAATAAAACTATTCTTGGAATAGATCCAGGCTACGGGAGAGTTGGCATAGCTGTAATTGAAAAGACTAACAAAGGCGAAAATTTAATTTTTTCGGAATGTTTTGAAACAGATGCGAAATTGCCCCATTTCCAAAGATTGTTGCTCATTGGAGAAAAAATAAAGAAAACCATAAAAAAATACAAACCGGATCAGGTAGCAATCGAGACTCTGCTTTGGAGCAAAAATAAAAAAACCGCTCTGCAAGTAGCTGAGGCTCGAGGGGTAATTTTGCTGGAATCAGCGAGAAGTAAGGTTATCTTGAGAGAATTCAATCCCAATCAAATAAAATTAGCCGTGACCGGTTATGGTAAAAGCGACAAAAAACAAGTTATTTGTATGGTAGAAAAACTGGTAAAATTAAAAACCAATCTGGGCAAAAATCGACACGACGACGAATATGACGCCATTGCCATCGCTCTCACTTGTAGTGCTATTTCACTATCCACAGATATGCACTTTTAGTGTTGTTGCAAAATTATTCCAATATGATAAAAAGTATTAGTTTAATATCACTTTTAATAAAAATGGTATTAATAATTAAAAATAAAATAAATTTTTATGGATGACGAAGAAGTAAGAGATGAATTAGAAGACGATATGCCTATTAAAAAAAATCCTCTGTTAGATGATGATGCAGATGATACCGACGAGGTTGAAACACCAGAAGCAGACGGGGATCCAGAAGAAGAAAGTGACGACTATTTGTAGAATTTTGAGTCCAAACAAAAAACTCCTTTCGGGAGTTTTTTGTTATTCCGGTTTTAAAATGACAAAAGTTTTTTTGCCTATTTTTATTTTTCTTTCCTTCTCTCCCATTGTTTCGTTGAAATTACTTATTTTTTGATCCGGATAATCCGAAACAGCTCCCGCTTCCACCAAACGGCGGAATTCCATTTTGGAATTTACAATTTTTTTATCAACTAAAACGTCAATGAGTTTGTTTTCTTTTTTAGCTGTTATTATTTTGGCGTCTATCGGAAATTCTCCTCTACTAAAAGTAGCTTCAAAAGCACTTTCCGCTTCTGTCGCTGCTTTTTCGCCATGACACATTTTAACAATTTCTCTAGCTAATCTCATTTTCATTGCCTTTGGATTGGCACCGGCAATTAAATCATCCGCCATTTTTTGCACTTCTGCCATTGGCACATCTGTAATGATTTCAAAACCATGCGTTATCAATTCATCGCTCCAACTCATGACTTTGCCAAACATATCTTCCGGTGTCTGATCTAAAGCAACTGCGTTGCCGTCGGTTTTGCCCATTTTTTGTCCACTAGAATCAACCAGAAGTTTTGTAGCGATAACAAATTTTTCTTTATTTTTAAAAGTCTTCATAAAATCCCTGCCAACAAGCATATTGAATGTCTGGTCGTTTCCGCCAATTTCGCCATCCACATCCATAGCCACACTGTCATATCCCTGCATTAATGGATACAAAATTTCATGGACATAAATTTGCTTGCCTTCTTGCTCCCGACGCTGAAACATATCCCTTTTCATCATTTGGTCAACTGTCGCATGAGAAGCTAGTTCTAAAGAATCAACAAAGCTCATTTTGCCGAACCATTCAGAATTAAATTTAAACAACGCCGGATTGTCTCCTTTGAAGGAGATAAATTTTGAAGCTTGTTTTTTGTATTCCTTCAGATTTTGCATGACTTCGTCATGCGAAATTTTTTTGCGAGTAGCAGTTTTGTCAGTCGGATCGCCAATTGTAGCTGTAATGTCACCCATCAGCAAAATTATCTGATGCCCGAGTTTTTGCAATTTAGCCAAACGCAAAATAGGAATAATGTGTCCCAAATGAAGGGTTGGGCCAGTTGGATCAATTCCTAAATAAATAGAAACTCTTTCTCCTTTCATCAGTTTTGCCTTAAGAAAATCTTTGCTTGGGTATATATTTTCAATTCCGCGAGTCAACACCTCGTTTATTTTATTTTCATCAGTTATTATTTTAGATTTTGAATTTCCAAACATATAAAAATGCTACCATAATTTACCTTTTTGGCATAATATAGTAGAGATGACAAATATCAAAGGATTAATAAAAAAACATAAGTTGATCATAAAAACATCAGTGATACTTTTGTTATCAGCTTTTTTAATTTTAGGAGCCATAGTTCTTTTTTGGATAAGTACCTTTAAGGTACCCACTTCAGAATCTATCAATGAAAGACGGGTTACCGAATCAACCAAAATATATGATCGCACCGGCCAAATTCTTTTGTATGACACCGGGGGTAACCAAAGAAGAAGCACGGTACCAATTGAAGAAATTTCCAGAAATATCAAAAATGCCACCATTGCGATTGAAGACAAAAATTTTTACAGCCATGGCGGAGTGGATCCGCTTGCTTTTTTAAGGGCGACTTTGGTCAACATTTTATCTCTAAATTTCACTCAGGGTGGTTCTACTATTACTCAGCAGGTGGTTAAAAATTCATTGCTGACTTCCGAAAAACTGATTTCTAGAAAATTAAAGGAGTGGGTGTTGGCTATTAAACTGGAACAAGTCGCTACCAAAGATGAGATTCTTTCAATGTATTTAAATGAGATACCTTATGGTGGCACTATTTATGGAGTGGAAGAAGCTTCTGAGACATTTTTCGGCAAAAAATCTTCAGATGTGACCTTGACCGAGGCTGCCTATATAGCAGCTTTACCCAAAGCGCCAACATATTATTCCCCATACGGTCCCAACCGAGACAAACTTGAGGAAAGGAAAAATTTAGTTTTGAAAGAAATGCTCAAAAATAATTTTATTACTCAAGAGGAATATGATTCTGCCATCGCCGAGAAAGTTTCTTTTATACCGAAGAGCGATAACAGTGTTAAAGCGCCTCATTTTGTTTTTTATGTTATTGACTATCTTAAAAAGAAATACGGCGAAGAAATCATCAGCAATGGAGGTTTGCGAGTAACTACTTCTTTGGATTATGATTTACAATCTATTGGTGAAAAAGTGGCTCATGATTACGCTCTAACAAACAAAGTAAATTTCAATGCCGAAAATGCCGCCATTGTCGCTATCGATCCTAAAACTGGAGAGATACTGGCGATGGTTGGTTCCAGAGACTACTTTGATAAAAATATTGACGGGGCTTTTAATGTCACCACCGCCGAAAGACAACCGGGCTCTACCATTAAACCATTTATTTACTCCGAAGCTTTTATAAAAGGTTATACGCCAGAAACCGTATTGTTTGATGTTAAAACCCAATTTTCAACTAGCTGTGCTCCTGACAATTTAACCACTGGCAATGGTTGTTATTCTCCAGATAATTTTGACAATATTTTTAGAGGGCCAATTACATTACGAAACGCTTTGGCTCAATCTATCAATGTGCCGTCAGTAAAAGTTTTATACTTGGCCGGACTGAGCGATTCAATCCGATTAGCCAGAGATATGGGTATAGAATCTCTTAGCGATAAAGGAGATTACGGCCTAACTCTGGTGTTAGGAGGCGGTGAAGTTACGCCCCTTGAACTAACCGGGGCTTATGGAGTTTTTGCCAACAATGGTATTAAAACAAACATATCACCTATTATTGAAATAAAAGATAAAAATGGAAATGTTTTAGAAACACATGATCCCAATCCGACTCAAGTTTTGGATAAAGAAATCGCCTTGAAAATATCTAGCATTCTTTCCGATAATGTCGCTAGAGCACCTTCTTATGGGCAAACTTCGTCTTTGTATTTTCCAGACAGAGATGTCGCAGTCAAAACCGGTACCACCAACGACTCCCGAGATGCTTGGATCATGGGTTATACTCCAAATATCGCCGTTGGCGCTTGGGCGGGCAATAATAATAATTCGCCTATGGTTAAAAAAGTAGCTGGTCTTATTGTCGCTCCAATGTGGCGAGCTTTCATGGATCAAGCTTTAGCTAAAGTACCAGATGAACAATTTGAAGAGCCCTTAGTGGAAGATAAAACTCAATTAAAACCAGTCCTGCAAGGTATTTGGCAAGGTGGTTATCTTTCAACTTCAACTGGTACCACCATAGTGACTGGCGGTGTTCATTCTATTTTGAATTGGGTTAATAAAGATGACCCAAGAGGAGCTTACCCCACAAACCCCTCTAATGACCCGCAGTTTGAGCGCTGGGAGCGCGGAGTACGCATCTGGGCTCAAAGTAATGGCTACTCTAACGACCAACCGTATATGGTCAATCAATAATTAAAGAAAGTGCTTAGGAACAAGATTATTTAATATTTTTAGAAATATAACTTCTCGTCATCGGTCCAAAGTATCCAGTAGCGGGTAAACTGACAGAAGCTTGAAAAGCTTTAAGCGATTTGTAAGTAAGCAAACCAAAAAGAGCAGTCTCTTGTCCCGGCGAACCGGCTCCGGTTGGAGCAACAATAAATCCGTTAGTATTAAGAAATTGTTGCAAGGAATGAACATCTGCTCCGGTAGCGTGTAAGGAAAGATTATGAGTGAAAGTCGCCTTCGCTAAAGGCTCCGGCGTACCGAAGGAAGAAGTGGGAGTAGCAATCGGAGTGATATTGGAAGCTATGAGATTGGAGATATCCTGGCGATGACCGCTTTTGTTGTTACTGTTTGATGAATTAGCCAGAGAGGAGCCAGTAGTTGCTTCCACTTTTGATACATCAAATGTATGCGCGGAGTATAGACCAGTGTAGGTAAATGTAATTTTACCTTGATCATCGGATAGACACACACCTTCAGTGCAGTTTGTACCAGTGATGTTAGTACCTAGTTCTCCATCCACCGAGACATCATAATTTTTGTTGGCTTCCAAATTTCCAACAGTATGTATGGTATTGGTCAAAGTTGTACTGGCAGAGCTTTCAGTCCAAGCTTTGTGATATGTACCTGTGTTTGACCAAGTGATGGAGGATATACTAAGTAATTCTGACTTATCATTAGAATTAAATCCTCCCGTTAGAGTGATGAATAAATCAGCTGACATTGAGCTAGAGGTTGCTGTGGTGTAACGATATTTGCCATCATAATAAATTTTAATATTTCCGGTCGGGTCTAACTTATCCGTACCTATAATAAATTTTGGGTAATAGAGGTATTCGGCAAGGTTAGCGATAAGGAGTTGCCCGGCATTATTTGGATGAACATTACTGGTTAAATCTGAGTAATAATCGGTTTTCCAATTACTATCGTCAATCATTTGATTAAGTATTGATCCGCAACTCATGTTTTCTGTATTGCAAATTTGGTTGACTTCATTATTAAAATCAACTGGGAGTGTATTGTCTGGCGGGTTTCCTATTTTACTCTCCACTCCTAACCAAACTGGAGTTATACCAGCTTCGATTAATTTATCAAATAAAACCTTGACACCCTGTGCTCGCTCAGCATTAGTTGCCGATGTCGGAGTACCATTATTCATATTGTTTATACCAATAGAAATGAAAACAGTTTTAGGAGCTCCTTCAAAAATAGTTCTATCTATCAACCACTGAGAGCCTTCTATTTGTTGTCCGGAAATTGCCGCTAGACCATTAGAGGCATCGTTAATAGTGGTTAAACCGAAAAGGTTACTAAATTGCGAATACGCTCTGTGTGCCACGTCAGAAGCAGCCTGCCCAGCCATAATGGAGTCTCCGGCAAAGGCGACGTTGTCAGTTAATGTGGGATAAGGATTGGGGTTTAATATGGGGTTAATAAAACAACCTACAGAATTATCGTTAGATGGCCAACTTACCCCTGCATAATCACCCCCAACTGGTAAACTGGAGTTAGATCCTCTCCCTGCCGCATAATTTGTGGCGATATTTTGCAAAGTTAGATCAGCATCAGAATAACCGGTTCCGTATGTAGTGAACTTAGGATCTAAAAATTTATTTGACTTATCAATATTGTATAGATAGGTTAAGGAGTAAATAATATATGAATAATCTTGCCAATCTGTAATACTTTCCCGCCATACAATATTATTTTTGAAATTCCATACTCCCAAAGAAGCATAACTAACAGTAAACAAGTGGTTCAAATACCCATTCGTTTTAAGAACATAAATATTGTTGGCAGCATTAATTGTTACACTAGGATAGCTTATTGAGTGCACCTGACCAGTGCCTCTTACTATTGTGTTATTAAATTCATTCAGAGTTACTCCGGACTGCTCGATGTGGACAAACCCTTTTACAGTATCTACTTGGTTAGATGTTACATTTAAAATAAAAGATGCTGTGGCTCCAGTTGCCCATATTGTCGTTCCGGCCATATCATGGATAAGATTTCTGGACATCGTTAGTGAGCCGGTCGCTCCGCTCTCGGTGGCCCATCCGTTAGTTGTACGGATTGCTGAGTCAGTTATGTTAGTTCTGGTTATAGTCGTGTTTCCTCCTGATAAATACACAACTGATTTTAAACTTGCACCGCTATTTTGGAAGGTTAAACTTCTGGCAACTCCACCGTCAATAATTATATTATAAGACGGATTGCGCCACATATAATTAGTTAACGTGCCGGGGTCTATGATCACGGTTTCGCCATTATAGGGCGTAATAGTAAGTGACCCGGATCCGGCACTTAGTACTGCTGAAGCATCAGTTTCAGCATAAGTTCCAGATCTAATATACACAGTATCTCCCTGAGCAACGCGAGACCCAGAAATAGTTATCCCAATTGTCTTGTAAGC
>Ga0265316_10007785_pt1 | contig 10033 bp, 7 predicted proteins | sample 4522metaG_FD_202092 | JGI IMG/M metagenome (GOLD analysis project Ga0265316, IMG submission 202092) | Rhizosphere microbial communities from Carex aquatilis grown in University of Washington, Seatle, WA, United States - 4-5-22 metaG | ecosystem: Host-associated > Plants > Roots > Rhizosphere >... | reverse complement strand
CGCTGACAGTAAACCTCTTCGTAGAGCCATTGCGGAGTCTGCTTCATATTGGTGATGACGAAACGCGGGTTGTCCTTGGGCGCTTTGCCTTCCGTGCGCACCACCTCGGCTTTGATAATGATGCGGCGTTCTTGCTTCCAACTGCCAGCCGCATAGTGGGCTTCGCCGTAAACGTGCTCGGTCTGATCGGTGAGCCCGGCCAGTACGCGGGCAACCTGCATAGCCTCTTCCGCCTTGCGATTCAACACCGCATTGCTGGCCATCGCCACCACGTATTCGACGCCGGGTTCAGCATCCAGAAACGCCAGCACTTCGGGATTTGCAAAGCCGCCGTCAAGACGAATGCGGATGCGCGCCTTGGAAAATGAGCCGCGAATCAATGCCGTCAACCGACGAAGAATCCCCACCGCGCCCGCTGTTGCCGTAACATTGCCGGGACGCAGCACGGCGGCGCATAGATACTGTTCGGCCTCGTCGTTGAAGGTGACGAAGCCCATCATCGGCAGATAACACGCGTTGTCGTAGTGGCTGTTGAAGAAGGACAACTGTTGCGCCCCGTGCGTGGGATCGTCGGTCGGATCGAGATCGATGGTGACTAGCCGGGCGCGATGGTGCAACCGCTTGGCGTGGCGCTCGATCACGCTCTCGGCCAGTGCTGCGCTCATGCTATAAAGCTGGCGCGGGCCGGCTACGTTCTCGAAGCGCGACAGCGTTGGCTGCGAGGCCATATCCAGACCCGTAACCGGATCGCGGTCGAGCAGCATCTTGTGCATTGGATCGGCAGCCAGACGAGCCGAATCGTTGGCGTCCGCATAACCACAGGCGATGGAGAAGACGCGCTGCGCGAAAATATCCCGCAACGAATGGTCGACCTTGCCCGTCTGCCGAGGATCGCGTAAACAGCCAGACATACTGGCGATCAATCCGTAGCGACTCTCGGCTGCCTTCAGCAGTACCGCGCCACCATCGGAACTGCCTTGCCGCTGGTCGAATTCCAATATCACCGGCTTGGCGAAAATCTCTGGAAACAACAAACGCTCTGTCGCGGTAAAATCGGTCAAGCGAAAGCCTCCCAATGTGCTTTAAACACTGTCTCGTCAACATGTTTGTAGCACAAAAGGCTTTCGCTACCTCAAGCTTCACGAATTATGCGGGCTAGGTCTCTGACCGTGTGATTTTGTGCTTGTGTTCGTGCTTTCCCAGGCCCCAAAATCGGGACCTGGGGCACCCCATTGTTGGTACAACTTCAAGCGGTCAGAGACCTAGCGGGGTTGTGCAAGTGCTCCCTTGTTTCCGAAGCTCGCTGTCGCGAGCGCGCGGAGGGGCGCTCACGGGCTCATTCATTCAAAGAAACCGGCTTGTGGTTTCAGACCAATGAACTCGAATTCCGGCCTTCAATTTCTAGCAGTGTCCTATCCCATTTCCGCTCCAGCCACATCCTGGCCCCGCGCAGAAATCGTTGACCATATTTCGTCAGGCGCTGGCCAATAATCCGTTCTGTCCAGGCGTATTTCCAGTTCCGATGCGGCAGCCCAAGTTGCTCACCCCACTCTTCCGCCATCTGTTCTGCCTCTTCTACGATGCTGTTGCGTTGCGGATAAAAGTAGAAAAGTGAGGTTCGCAAGTATTGAAGGCACGCCGCACGTACCCTGGGGCTATCTTCGAGCGACCGCAAATAGCCGATATGTAACTTCATCGAGAGCCAGAGAGCTTCAATCTTGCTTGGATTGTCTCCGATAAATCCCAGGGAGATAGAGCCGGAATTCCGGTAGTAAACCTTGGCGTCCGGCACAAAGTGAACTCCGTCGCTCGCCAGCAGAACCCTACAGAAATACTCGCCGTCGTCGTCAGAGAGCATGCGCGTATCCCACAATCCCGCGGCTGCGGTTAGATCGCGGCTCACCAGCCAGGTCGCCGTCTGCATAAACACATTATCCTGCAACTTATAAATGAGCCACTCGACCGGGGATAAGTCTGCCCACAGAGATGTGGGCGTAAAGCGCGCCCGCTGCGGCCGGTAGATGAAGGTTCCCCAGGGCCCTGACAACAGCGTCCGGTTGCTAACTTTCTCTTTCCGCGCCTCCATTTGCCGGGAAATTTTGTCCGGGGCTAGAAGATCGTCGGCGTCGAGCCACTGGATATAGTCTCCATGACTGAGTGAAAGCGCGGTATTCCTGGCCGCAGCAGCTCCCTGTTTCTCCTGGCGGACCACATTTACGGATTGCGATTCAAACTGGCTCGCGATCTCGAAGGTCCTGTCTCTTGAGCCATCATCCACGACGATGATCTCCTTGCGCTCCCAGGTTTGCGCAATTGCCGACCGGAGAGTGTCAGAAATCCACTGTTCCGCGTTATGCGCGGGAATAAGAATCGATACCAAAGGCGTCATGCCGGTTATCTCCCCAACCACCTGGAAACCCGAGATTGTGTGTGGCATGCATCCGGACGCTGCCCACCCAGTCGATGCCGGTGACTACGAAGCGGATGTGTTTAAGGACATGCGCCATAGCCAATCCATGCACACATAGTCTGTCAGTCCGCTGGCCGTCAATGCGGCATTCGCAGTTTCTGAATCTTTCGCAACAATAAGATACCCGCGATTGAAGCGTAACCGCCCTCGATATCCCTCAGCCGGCTGATCGCGCGAAGTGCCGGCCCTATCCTGAGTTGGCGCAATTTGTCTTCCGCGGAATTATAGTAGGCTAGCCGCAGCAGCTCCCTGATTGTTTGCTCGTATTCACTCCCAACAACCTCCGGAATCGCCAGCCACTTACTGTACATCCTCTCGAAGCTTTCGTGCTTCCGGTCGTCCCTGGTGGCATACAGATTGCACAATCCAACCTCTCGTGACGGCGTCCTGTCGATTTCGACTAGCGGCTCTCCTACGAAGCAGAAGCGCGTTTTAAAACACAGGCGAAAGAACAAGTCCGTATCTTCCCTGATAGCAAGAGACTCATCAAACCCGCCTGACTCCGTTAAAAGAGAGCGCCGCATCAGAAAGCTCGATGTATAAAACGGTTCCCTCCCAGCCAGTATGAGCTTGGCCGGTTCCTCCAGCAACCCAATCCTCGCCGCTCCCGCAAAGCCTGCCTCCTCGAAAACGGACCGCGTCATCTCCGGATTTCCGCTGAAGCTGTTATTCGTAAAGCACACCTCGGCCTTATCTCCAAACTCGGCAAGGGCCTCGAACTGGCGCTTGATCTTCGCGGGAAGCCAGAGATCGTCGCTATCCAATAATGCGATCCACTCTCCCCGCGCTTCGCGCATGCCACGGTTCCGGGCCTCCGAGGCGCCAGCATTGTCTTGCCTGATTGCCTTAACAAGTGGCCCATACCGTGCGCGGACCGCCTCAAACGTCCCGTCGGTCGACCCATCATCAACAACGATGACTTCTTCGACAGGTTTGGTCTGCGCCAGGACGCTATCGACAGCCTGGAAGAGGCGCAACTTGCGGTTATAAGTCGGAATGATCGCGGATACAAACATGTGTAACTTTCTTAGACCCGTACAGGAAAAGCATATGTCAATGAACGAGAATCACGATTCTGTGTCAGCGGGTCGCGCCTTTATGGTAATCGAGGAGCGGCTCAACTTTCGCTCCAATAACCAAAGTCCAATAAGAAGCAGGACGGCCAGACCGCTTAGCCACCGTCCGACCAAAACATCCCTTGTCGCGACCCAGTCCACAGCAAGATCGACAGTTCCCCGCGGAACCGGAGCGGCCATCAGGCCGTCATCGCGCCATGGCATCTCATGAATCGTCCGGCCATTTACAGTAACTCGCCAAGCCGGGTAGTTGCGCAGACGAAGAATCAGATATCCCGGGTGGGCAGTGAAGGCTGTAACGCGCAGATGCTCTGTACGGGCCTTACCCGTATTCGCGATTGCGCTAAACGTGGCCGTGCAACTGTCCTGATCGGCTTTCCAGACGGGATATACTCCATCCGCTGTTTTACCCAAGACGACGGACGGGTCTTTGACGAGACAGGCATCCGGCAACCCGATTGCGACTGGCTTGTTAACGCCCCGAGGAGACGTATACTCCGGCCTTCCATTCACACCTTCTCCCCTTGGACCCAGTGCCTTTTCAAGAGCGTGAGGTTCCCTCGGTTCTTGATACACTGCGTCGCATCTGTTAAATAAATACCGTCCGGTGAATACGCTAATGGCGACGAATAGGATCGAGCACGCGGCCATAATATAGACACGTTGGCGCGGCCGCGAGGGCCAGATTGCCAACGCGAAGAAGATAGCCATCGGGGCTTCAAGTATCGCGAGCCAGCGCGATGGAAACTGCAAGAACCTGAGTTTGGGAATAGAATCCCATAACGGAAGCGATATGGGGAGGTTAAGAAACACGACCGCGCCTGAGATCAGAAAGAGCGGTATCCACCAACTATAGTTCTTGGATCGATCTCCTGAAGACTGTGTGGCGGAAAACTCCGTTTTGAACGGCTGCTTGTTTCGTAGCCAGCTAACCAGCAGAGAGCCAACGGCCACGGCAATCATTACGGCCATTAGGAAGGAGACCCTTATCAGAAATTTATGATGCCAGTTGCCCACGCTATCCTGTGCAATATTGTGCCCCGTCGGCAAAGCCTTGGAATGCAAGCCGAAGAGCCAATTATTCTCGATCGTCATGAATGGATCGTTTATTGCTTGGGTGATATCAACCCAGCGCTGCTCCCATGCCGCTGGGATGAGATAGGCAGCGGCAAGACTCATCCCTAAAGCGACCGCAAAGAAAGCGCGCACCATCGGCGCCCACGATCGTTTGAGCAAGGCGACGGCCAGCGCCACGGCAGCCAGCAGGTAGCTGGCCATCACTCCGCCTGGGGCGCTCGATAACCAGACTCCGGCGACCGCAAGCGCCAAAGGCACGGCGGAAGTGTCGAAGGCGAGTCTCCAGACTGAGCGCGGGGATTCGGAGGGGGACGGATCGCGTTCGCGAAGCGCAAACAGCAGCAACAGCGGAATCCAAATCCCAATTGCAGCCTCTGCTTCGGTTGACACTGCGTAGAGACAGAACAGCGGGTACCCGAAGAACATCGCCGCGCACCCAGCCAGAGTTGAGGCTCCGTCGGGGAGGGCCTGCCGTGCCAAGGCGCGAGTAGCCAGGCCAGAGGCGGCAAGAACCAGGAAGGTGAAGGCCGCGGGAACTAATGTCCAAGGCAATACTAGCCCCAGGGCGGCGCCCAGCATCCAGGTGAGCGGGGGATAGAAAACAAATCGGGGCTCCCCGGCGCCATGGTTCGCGCCGAACATCCAATGCGGATATGGGATTCCTTGTCGCCAACTGCTTTGGGCATCGTACCAGGAACCGAAGTGGAAGGGATAGTCGGTCCCACAAGACGGCCCTCGTACAATGAGCGGTCCGGTGGCGATAAGTGCCGCAATCAGAATCAGGCCCGGACCTGTCAAATGCCTCCAGTTCCATTCGTATTTCGGTATCATAGACATGGTCACACTCTTTGAGAACCGTCTTCCACGGCTGCAGTTTATAACACATGCGCAAACTGGTTGTCCGATGTTTCAAGATGGCCCACGCGTACTTCCCGCCTCTGAAGCCGTTGTCGGTTACTGGCAGGGTATGTCAGCCATTACTTCGTCGCGCGCGTGCGTTTGACTTCGATTTGTTATGGCATTCAGCAACAGCTTGCGTTCAGGGCCATTGAAAACGATAAGCCACGATCCAGTCACATACACCGCCGCCGCGCTGGCTGCTGCGCCCATCAGGTAAACATAGCTTGCTCGCAAACCCCACGCCGAAAGCGCGACCGCGGCGCCCATGAGACAGCTACAGCGGACCATATTCCATCCCACAAATCTCACGTAGACCCAGTAAGAGATACCAACGGCCCTGCACACCCACAACGGCTGCGCCGCAATGCGAATGATAATCGCTGCAATCAGAGTGCCGAGTGCTACACCGAGTATCCCCAAGGAAGGGGCGAGTGCGATGCTCACAACTAAGTTGATAACTCCTTCGGTAAGGTTTAGATATGTATAGAATCGATGATTGAATGTCGCGTAAAGGAGGCTTATCGAAGGGAATTGGCTAACATCCAGAAAGACAGCAAGCGACAAGACCACCATCGGCGCGTATGCATCTCCATACCCTTTGCCCATCCAATGGAGAATGAATGGCCTTCCCCAAAAGATGCAGATAAAGCCAATGGATACTGAAATCCAAATTGATACTTTTGTTGCAAAGAAGAATGCTCTCTCCAGTTTGTCATGATTCCCCGATCCGTAAAGCAGGCTCGACACTTGCTGGAACGTGCCAACCGATGATGTAATGACGTTGACGAAATACCTCATGAATACACTGGCTACCCGGTAGTGAGTTACAGCTGCCATACTAACAAATGCGGCTATAACAAGAGGATCGACCTGAAAGCGCAGAACATCGCCAATAGAGGTTACAAATGAGTAAATGCTGTAGGAAAACAGGCCCTTAATCCTCTTATGATCAAAAGACAAGGCGCCTATACGGGCCCATGGAACTTCCCGCCTTGCAATCCATACCTGTAGAATCATTACTGGAACCGAAGCAACAAACATCATCCAGGCAAGTGCCAGCAACCCATATCCTGCCCATATCGCGCCGACGATAAGTCCAGTCCTTAGAATCAATCCGATTAAATCGAATACAGACTGAATATCAAAGCGAAGTTCCGCCTCCAGAAGTCCCCCATATACCCGCACCGGGAATCCTAAGGCCGCAGTTACACCTAGTATTGCAATTACTTTCCAGAAAAGAGCGGCATCCCCTGGATCTCGGCACAACCATTGAGTCGAGGCTGCCAGCGCCGCTGTCAAGACGAGCGCTACGCACCCTAAAAAAGATTGAATGCCCAATGACGTTTTGAAAACCGCGCGGCACTCGACTGTGTCTTTTCGGCCGAGCGCAATGCATAAGTATTGGGAGACTGCACTCGATAGGCCGAGGTCCATCAGGCCGTAATACCCGATGAATGCTACCGCTAGAGACCACAACCCGTAAATGCGGTCTCCAAGCCGATGCACCATGAGCGGCATCAGAAACAACGCAGCTACAACTGCTACGATAAGGTTGCCCAGCCGCAGCACAGAACCCGAAAGCATCTTCCGGCCAAGTGCACTTTTTTTTCTTTCTGTCATCATATAAGAGAAGAATACCCCGTTATAATTCAAACCTCATCCAAATGGGATTCATCATCCGGAAGCCAGCTTCAATCACGCTGTAAATCACACCAAAACTACCCTGTCGCGGCCTGAGGTCAAGTGCGCTTCGGTCTACAATTCAGATGGCGAAGAAATCGCTTTCCAGGCCTCCAGAACCGGCAGTATGCGCTCTCCCGAATTCACTGCGTAGTGCACGACATCCTCGAAGAAATCGGGCGTGCATCCCCAAGGCGTGGGAACGTCGGCAATATCGTGAGTGGAAAAAATCAGCCACCCACATGCCGTTCGATTTTTGTCGATCAGATCCCGCGCTACCTGAGGGTTGTCTCTGCTTTGTTCAAGGAAGTGAGAAAAGAGGCAATTTAAGTCCGCGGTTCCAACATTGAAAGTCTGGCCTCCACCGCGACAGCACACAAAGTATCGCTCTGCCCTCCGCTTCGTCAGCGCCCGTGGCACGCTGATCGGATATGAAAAAGTCTTAAAAGCAACTCCCGGAAACATCTCACTTAATGTTTGCTGGTTATGCACGATTGATGCTTCGAACACATCCGGATTTGTCTCTCCTGCGTCGCAATGGTCGAAAGTGTGGCAACCGAGTTCGTGTCCGTCTTGTAACAGAAGTTCTACATCCTCCCTCTCAAACATTGTACCGGTTAGCGCTTGCTTGCCCATAAGGCCGAACGATGCATAGTAAGTCCCAACGCTCCCATAAAGTTTGAGAATGGCTCCTCCCGTGCTCAATGCCGATCGAGGAAAATCGTCAAACGTGAAAGAGACGATAGGATACTTGGTCTTAATTGTCAATGGCCGCTTATAAAACAAGCGCGCATTGGTTCTTCGATAGCGGCCTTTGACCCTTCTCCAAAACTGTGAATCAACCATGGGAAAGTCCTCCAAGGTGCGCCTCGATTCTGACGATCCGGTCGTCGGGGATTTCGCGCTCTCTTCGGAAGATAAGCGTAGAATCGCCGTCATTTTCCGCAACCTGCTCAAATCCCATTTCCTCGAAAACCCTCCCAGATTGTGTATTGGAGGGGGTTTCCCGATAGTTTGCATACATGTCTTTTCCGAGGCCGGTAACGTATCGACGCAACAAGAATGTCAGTATAGAGTGCTCCACTCGCTTGGCATGAACTCGGCAACTGAACATCAAATCGATGAGCGAGGGAGCCTGGGTGTCGATAACCGCAAAGCCAACTATGCCGTAGTCGCCGAACCTGTCCTTACAGTGAATAACATAGGTTTCTAAGTCGGTAGATTTCATGATCTCTGCAAGCTGCGCCTCATGATACCGATTGCCCGAGAAATTCATCTGGTTGGTACGCTGCGCCAATTCGTACACTCTCTTAAGACTCGCTTGCACGAGCGGCTGTATCTCCACTTCGATTTGGCAGTTGCGCAAGAACCCGAAATAGTCTCCCTTATAGCCCGAGAGAGCGGTTTCGCGTTGCTGTTGCTTCCGATACATCAAGCGCCGGTTCTTGCTCTCTTCTGTAATCGGCACTTGACACTCTGGCCGCTCCAGTAATTCCTCATATGCAGAAGCGTCTATTGTGACGACTTGTGGCAGCGTCGCCTTCACCTCTTCCCGCTCGAATATCTGATCGTCTACGAATGCCAGCGAGTCAATTCCTATGTTAAGCAGTTGCGCGATCTTGGCGATGGATTGGCTCTTCGGTTGCCACTCGATCTGGGGATAAAGAAAATATTCCTCCAGGCCGTGATCGCACAAGACCCGCAAGGCATCTTCGCGGTTATTCTTGCTGGCAATCGAATGCAGGATGCCGCGTTGGTCCGTCTTCTTGATAAAATCCACTACGCCTTCCCGGAGCTTGATCTTTCCGGCGCCATCCTCAGTCAATATGCCGTCCCAAAGCGTGTTATCCAAATCCCAGACGATGCACTTGAACTTCTTCGCTTCAGCTGTCACGGGCACCTTGTGGTTCGCAGCCTCCGGGATCACCTTCACAAAATCCATCAGCCCAAAATAGAGGGTGGTGTTTTCGCACGCATTCGGCACGATCTCAACTTCAAATGCAAGCGACATGTCGATGGCGCGAGCGATCTCGGAGAATGTGATTCTCGCTCGCGTGTAGCCTGTCGGCACGATGATCGACTCTTCGAAGGACCGTGCCACTCGGATGTCCTTCGGTCTCACAGTGAAGGTAAGTGCGATCGATCTTTCATTGGGATTGAAGCACTCGAGTATGAAGCAATCCGGAACGTCGCCGTTGCCGCAAGTATTTTCGACAGCCATTCTTCTGAAATAGTTGATTTTACCAAGAAACCACGGCCTGGCGAATCCGGGAAGCGGGACGTTACGGCCTATCGCGCCCACCGCGATATTGATTAGCTCTTTCCTTTCGGCCTGCGACAACGACTTTAGATCGAGATTGCCAGCCGTCCAGAGTTTGGCCCACTGCTTGAATTTGATTTTTAACACATAGGGATTCAATCCCTCCTTGTGATCGATGCGCACAACCGAGCCTATGAACTGACGGCAGGCGCCGTCTTGCCGCGGTTCATAAAGTTGGCACGTTGTGTAACACGTCGGCCACGCACACTCCGTGCAGTGCTCGCCCCATGGAAGCGTAGTCCGGGCAGAGACTCGACTCCGAAACTCCGCGAAGCGTTTTCTCAACTCCAAGGGAAGTGTGTCGATCGGCTCGCACAAATTGTTTACCACCGCTTCATACATTCCAATTCTCCTTCGCCGAAGACTCGCCACATTCGTCCTAGCAGCCCGTGGTGCAAGCAGCTGATTTCCAGGCTGTCCGGCATCGAGGCCTGATGGAGCGAAACGCGCCGGGTGAGTCAAGAACCGAGGTCGTTCTGGCTGCGACCGCGCTCTCGGGCCGATTCTGAC